>JAABUZ0100004546.1_pt1 | contig 19042 bp, 20 predicted proteins | sample 5562091 | NCBI WGS metagenome assembly JAABUZ01 (sample SAMN12813069, study PRJNA571459) | rock metagenome | isolation source: Antarctica rocks | place: Antarctica: Victoria Land, Linnaeus Terrace sud | collected 2015-12-21 | reverse complement strand
GCCTCGCCGACCAAGCCACCCCGATCTCCTGGCTCGACGGCCGCAAGCTCAACTTCCGCTTCCCGCCACGATGACCGACCCCCCAAAAAACCTCAGCACAACTATCTGACCGAGAATCGAGGCTAAAGGACAGCAACCGCTTGCGAAACCGCTCGTGATGGGCCTCCGACTCCTTGCACAGCCGGCTGACCGTCGAGGCCGACAAGCCCGCGGCGTCCTCGCCGAGCAGACCCTCGAGCGCCGGGCGGAAGTCGCCCGTCGAGAGCCCGCGGAGATACAGAATCGGGATCACCTCTGAGACCTTCGGCGAGCGCCGCGCATACGCCGGCAGGATCCTCGAGCTGAACTTCTGGCGCTCACCCACCTCGTCGATGCGCTTGTCGTTGATCCTCGGCGCGCGGACCGGGATCGTTCCCGACCCAATCGTGACCTTCCGCTGCCGCGCGCGGCCGTTGCGGACGACCAGACGGTGCCCGTCGTCGCACAGTTCGTCGCTGAAGCTCTCCACGTACTCGTCAGCCTCAGCGCGGAGCGCCGCGGCGATCATCCGCCGCGCGCCCTCCCGCGCCAACTCATCGAGCGCGACCGTGATCTCCTCGTTACCCCCGTCAACCGGGAGCGTGCGAATATTCGTCATTGGCGTGCCTTCCTTTCCCGCCATCAGGCGGTTGGTCTTGATCAACCGGGAAGGTACGCCGCCTTCTTCCTCAACGCCGTCCACAACTTTGGGGTATAGCTCCCTGCAGGTCTCGTAGAAGCGGAAAGCCACGGGACTCGGACCCGCCAACCTCCGGCGAGACTGGCCGGTGATGAGTCATGAAGCCAGGCGAAACACGATCCGACCGTTGACCGCGACCGTTGACCGCCGATTTGTGACCTTCGCTCGCCCCCAGATAAAACGCTTGATTTGCAGGTAGAAACTAAGCGGGAGCGACGGGACTCGAACCCGCGACCTCCGGCGTGACAGGCCACGACAGTGCTGGCGACGGGTAACGACTGAGGGCTCGAATCGCCGCGAATCACGGGGGGTTTGGGCCGCTTCGCCGATGCCAGCCGCAGTGTCTGTGGGTTAGGTCGCCGGGACGTTTGGGCCAGGATTGGGCCACGGCGCGAATCAGTATCCGGGCTGCAGTACCTGCAGCTTAGTCCAGTCGACATTGCTCAGGTCGAGATAGAAGGAGTTCACCGATCGGTGAGCTGCAGGTCCTGTTGGGCTGACTGGGGAACGGGTTATCGCCGGAGACGACCCGGGGCAGTAGTCGCTGAAATTGGGCGCTACTGACGTGTCCGTGGGTGGGGTGAGAGGCTCGGTCGGCGGGTAGCGCGGCCGTCGTCGGCGGTCAACCAGCGATGGGGCCGTGGTGGCGATCCGCGAGAGGCTGCTGGTGCTTGCAGCGGTTTCGCGCTGGTTGACAGCCGCCGCCGCGCCGCGCTTTGTGGCGGCGAGGTCGGGGCGCTGGGAGCGCCCGACCTCCGCACAGGAGGGCGCACGCCGCGCGCCCTTACGGTTCCGGCTTCAGACCAGTTGGAACCTCAAACGAAGGGCGGTGGCGGCGTGCGCAGAGGAAGCGTAGGTGTCCGTACGTGGGCGCGGATGTTGGGGTTGGAGAAGGCGGTCGTTGAGCGTGTCTGGCTCGAGGAGGAGGACCAGGTCGTGGTCGCAGTGCGCCCGATCTATAGCCAGCGGGATCGCTGCCCGCATTGCCGGCGCCGCTGCCCGGGCTATGACCTGGGCGAGGGGCGCCGGCGGTGGCGGGCGCTGGACCTCGCCACGGCCAAGTGCTTCTTGGAGGCCGAGGCGCCGCGGGTTGAGTGCAAGGTGCATGGGGTGGTGGTCGCGGCGGTGCCGTGGGCGCGCCACGACGCCGGGTTCACCCGGTTCTTCGATGATCAGGCAGCGTGGCTGGCGGTCAACACGAGCAAGACCGCGATCTGTCAGCTGATGCGGATCGCGTGGCGGTCAGTCGGGCGTGTCTGCGAGCGCGTCGCTGCCGAGGCCAAGCGCGGACGCGACCTGTTCGCGAACCTGACGGAGCTCGGGTTCGATGAGATCTCGGTTCGCAAGGGTCAGAGGTACCTGACCGTGGTCGTCGACCACCACACCGGCAGGCTGGTGTGGGCGCACGCCGGCCGCGACCGCAAGACAGTCGAGAAGTTCCTTGATCTGCTGGGCGAGGAGCGCTGCAAGCAGATCAAGCTCGTTTCCTGCGATGACGCCGAGTGGATCACCCGGCCCGTCTCCGAGCGCTGCCCGGAGGCGGTCATCGCGCTGGATCCCTTCCATATCGTCAAGGCCGCCACCGACGCGCTGGACGCGATCCGCCGCGCCGTCTGGAACGAGGCGCGGCGCTCCGGCAACAAGCAGCTCGCCAAGGATCTCAAGGGCGCCCGGTTCGCGCTGTGGAAGAAGCCTGAGAAGCTGACCGAGCGCCAACAGGCCAAGCTCGCCTTCATCCAGCAGCTCAACGCCCCGATCTACCGCGCCTACCTGCTCAAAGAACAGCTGCGCCAGATCTACCACGCCGACTCGGTCGAGGACGCGCTCCAACTGCTCGACGGCTGGCTGAAGTGGGCCCGACGATGCCGCCTGGAGCCGTTCGTCAAGCTCGCCCGCCGGATCACCGAGCAGCGCTCAAGAGTCGAGGCGGCGCTGCACCATTCCCTGTCCAACGCGCGAGTTGAGCAGGTCAACACCCAGATCCGGCTCATCATCCGCCGCGGCTTCGGCTACCACTCGCCCGAAGCAGTCATCGCCCTCGCGATGCTCACACTCGGCGGACTATGCCCACCCCTACCAGGCCGGTGACACCACCCACGGATGCGTCAGTAGGTTCTGAAATAGTCGACGGCGGCGTTCCCGGAACCACCGTAGGACTCCGGACCCGGGGTAGACCCGAAGAATGACTGTTCGAAGGCGTATAACGGGCCCGCTTGTGACCCGCCGTTGAAGCTCGTGGTGCTCGTGTCGCCCTCAGTGTCGAAACCCCACAGCGCTGGGCTCCCGGTTGAGTCGTCGACGTATCCGCCGTACTTCGCCATCGCGAGCATGATCGCCTTCTCCCAAGGCGGAATGAGCGCGCTCGGGAGGTTCTCGATTTGCCCGTCTGTCATGTTCAGCTGCAAGTGCGAGCCCATCGGCATCCCGTGGGGATGCGTTTGGGGCATGCTCGAAGAGCAGAGGTTGTCGGCCGCGCCGTAGACATTGAGCGGCGGCACGGGATCGGCACCGTTGTCGTCGTTCGGGTCGCTCGCTTCGCAAGGGACGCTCATGTAGAGCGCGTGGTGGATCGTGTCCGGGTTGGCGGCGGTCGCCGCCGCAAGCTCTTGCGAGCGGATCACCCCGGCCCGCTGCATCATACCGCCGGCGGTCGGGGCGCCGTAATTGTTTCCTCCGCCGCCAACCGCCGAGCCGGTGATCGAACCGGCCGCGTCAGCCTGGACGACGATCTTCCCCGGCGTTCCAACGACCGCGCACGTCGCTGAACTCGGATGCGGGGTGCAAGTCCCGTTGCTGTTGACGGTGCATGTCGACCCCGGGCTCGGATCGCAGCTCCGCCCAATCGACGATACCTGCCAGAAGTCGTATTCGTTGTTGCCGTACTGATCGGCTTGCGGCGCGACAACAGTCATCACGCCGTCGTGGTTGAAAGTACTTCCGTTCGGATAGTTGTTCCCGCTGAAGAATCCTTCCGGCACCGCACCCTGCGGGATGCGAACGGTCGACATGGTCTTCGTGTCACAGATCGGCCCCGCCGGCGTGCAGACGATCGTGTAGCTCGGGTCGGCCGTCTTGGACCAGAAGACCGGACGGCCGGCATCGACGTGGGGATCGATATAGCCGTCAGGGACAGTCGGAGTTTGCTGCCAAGATGAGCCCATCTGCGTCGGCTGTTGCGCTCCGCTGCCTTGTCCATTGTCCCAGCCGAGATCCGACGCGGCACCGTTAAGCAGATCATTTATAAGCGTTGCGGAGTCCGAAACCACTGGCGGGTTATCAACGATCGGCGTGTTGACGAACGACGTGTCGCTGTACGGCCGCCAGTACGCGGTCGGCGGGTTGGATGCCGAGAAGTTGCCCGTGAACCCCGGGCATGACGCATTTGTCGTCGGCGCGATGGTGAACTCGGGTTTCGCACTTTGACGCTGTAGTGCGACCGGGCGGCGCAGCGCAGTAGGTCGGCGGGCTGGGCGGGGCTAGCGGGCGGCCGCGGGGCGGGAAGGAGCATCGGCGGCTGCCTCGAACGCGGCGGTTGTCAAGACCGTTACCGCGGCTGGGTGGGAGGCCCGTTCGCGGCTGCCTGTGGAGGTTCGCCGCCGATGCTCTGCCTGCCATCTTCGCTGACTGAGCTGTTGCTCCTGTTCGCGCCATGTTTCTCCCGCCCGACCTACCGGACGTTCGTCGCGTTGGTCGCCGGCCAGATGTCTCAGACGTCCCTGCGGACGGTCACGGGGATGCTGGTCGGCGCTCGCCTGTCGGGGGTCTGGCATCACGCTCGCGCGCACCGGTTCTTCAGCAATGCCCGTTGGTCTGCTGACGAGCTCGGGCTGCGGCTGGGCGAGCTGATCGTCGAGCGGTTCTGCGCGCCTGGAGCGAGCGTGCTGGTAGCCGTCGATGACACGCTCTTGCACCGGCTGGGGCGCAAGATCCACGCCTGCTTCTGGCACCACGACGCGACCGCCAACAGCAAGCGGGCGGCGGTCGCGTGGGGCAACAACTGGGTCGTCGTCGGGATCTGCGTCAAGCTGGCGTTCCTTGATCGCACCGTCTGCCTGCCGGTGCTGTTCCGGCTCTGGCAGCCCCGGCGCGAGCAGTACGCCAAGCAGAACAAGCCCGACCCCGAGCGGCCCGGAAAGCCACAGTTGGCAAGGGAGATGATCGATCTGCTCGCCGCCCGGCTACCCGGCCGTCAGCTCTACGTGGTCGGCGACGCTGCCTACGCTACCGAGGCATGGCGCGGCCTTCCCGGCCGGGTGACGGTCACCTCCCGCCTGCGCACAAACGCCGCGATCTATAAGCCCGCCCCGCCGCGCACCGGCAAACGCGGGCGGCCCCGCAAATGGGGTCAGCGGCTCGCGAGCCTCGCGGGGATCGCGCTCGATCCCACCACCGAATGGGTCGAGCAGACCGTCAGACGCTACGGCAAGACCGAGACGCTTAAGCTCGCCGTGATCGACTGCCTGTGGGAGCCACTCGGCCCACACACCCCAGTGCGCGTGATCCTCATCAAGGACACCACTAAGCCCGGCGGCTACCAGCTCGCGCTGATCACCACCGACCTTGACGCCACCGCCGGGCAGATCGTCGAGCGCTACGCCGACCGCTGGCCGATCGAGGTCGCCTTCGAAGACGGCAAGGAGCTCTTCGGCGTCGGCGACGCGCGCAACCGCACCAAGAACGCCGTCAAGCGCACAGTCCCCTTCCAGTTCCTCGCGATGACACTCACAATCATCTGGTATCACGACTCCGGTCACCATCCCGATGTCGTCTCTGAGCACCGCGAGCGCGCCCCCTGGTACCTCACCAAGACCACCCCATCATTCGCCGACATGCTCGCCAAGCTCCGCGCGTGATCATCGCCGCGCAATTTCACCCCGGACAGGGCCAAACCCCCACACCAGCAGAAATCCAGCAAGTCCAGCACGCCTGGGCCGCCGCCGGACTCTGAACTGCGAAAGCCGAGTGGTGAACGCATCGGCGTAAAACGAATCGCCAGATACCTGTGTGCTCTGGGTTCGCCAGGCCGACGCATCAAGGACGTCGCCGGTGTTCTGAGCTGTCAGGCTGACCGTCAGCTCCTGATAGCCCGACTGGGTCAGCGTGATGCTCGGCGCGTTGATCAGCTGGACGGTATTAGAGCCGTTCCGTTCGCGTATCTCAGCAAATGCCGTCAAGCCGTTCGTCGCGCTGTTCGCCGCCTTCACCCAGGCCGTAGCGGTGTAACTCTGCCCAGCCTGCGTGGTGATGTAATCGTTGGAGTGGACTGCATAGCCGTTGGATGGTGGGTCAGCTGGATTCCAGCTGACTTGGGCAGAGTAGGAGCCGTCCGGCGCGCTGCTGTCCGCTACGCGCGTCAGCGTACGCTCATATCCAGTCCAGCCGTTGGTCCCCTGAGAAAAGGTCTCAAAATACGGGTTGCTATTCAGGTGGTTTGCAGGAATGTACGCTGGCGCCGTTCCGATCAAGCTGTAATCGGAAACGTAGAAAGCCTCCCCCGTTGACTGATAGGGCGGAGTGCGCCCGACGTAGGTATCGACGTAGTCCCCCGAGTACTTCGCGGTGAAGCTGACGGTGATCGGAGCGTACGCTGCGCCGCTTGGCAGAAAGCTGATCGCCGACTGCGCGAGGGCGACGGTCTGGCCGTTGTGCCACTCGCGGGCGACAATCGTGATCGGTTGATACGCCGTCTGGGCTGTCGACTGAACAAACGCGGTCGCCGTGTAGAGATACCCGGCCTGCGACGTGACGTAGTCGTTCGAGTCGAGCACGTAGAGCGTGTCGGATGTGTTCCCGCTCCAGGTGACCTTCACCGCGTTCGGGTTGCTGCTCTGGTTTGGCGCGTTCGGATCATCGACGCTCGTGAGCATTGTTTGATCGCCCTGCGAGCTGGGCCATGCTGTCCAGCCGTTCGTGCCGTTTGAAAACGAAGGATTGGAGAGCAACTCGCCTGACGTCGGCAGCAGGTTCCCGTAGCCGTAAACCGCGAGCGCCGGGGAGGGCAGCGACAAGACGAGCGCGCCGACCGCAATAACAAGTAGGAGGCGCCTGCTGTGGCTCGGCCTTGAGACGGCGACGCTGTCGGTCTCGCCTATGCGTACATCAACGGCATCGACAGCAGCCCCGCGTTGCCCCTGATCCCCATGGCTGGCGATGGTATCGCGAAGCGTTCTCGCGCGTGCTGACGTCCTCTGACCTCCGTGCGAAAGCTCTTGCTGGGCGGCTCAGATGAATCCGGATACGGGCCTAGACGCGAATCGAGTCAACCGTCTGGTCCGGACCGAGACCAGAGGCCGAGCACGGCCTATATGACGTTCTCGACGGTCCTCAGCCGGCTGCCGTGCGATACTGCGGCGGTGGTGCCAACAACGTCGAGAGCCTCCCAGCGCTTGGCGCTCGGCCACAATCCGCCGAGCCCCATGAGCACCCGCGGCTCGCGATCCTGGGGCGCGAAACGCATGGCAGTTGGCAACCACGCCCAGCAACACTGAAGGCGCGCCTCCAGCATGCATGCCTCCGATCAGTAGAGCTGCGGATGCTTCACGAGTTCGCAAAGCGGCTGGGCATGTGGATCATCTCCAAGGACCTCACAGTGCCACTGGCCGGCGCAGCGAACCGCTACGAGGAACTCGCATACCTCAAGTCTCTACTCAGAGCTCAGCGCATCAACTGTGTAATAGATGTCGGTGCGAACAGAGGACAGTTTGCTGCTGAACTACGCGCGATCGGCTACGGCGACCTCATCTTTTCATTCGAGCCGGTCGCCCGGTCATTCGTTGAACTGGAGAGAGCGTTTAGAGATGATCCACTCTGGCGCGGCCGTCAGATCGCGCTCGGACGCGAGAGCGGCGAAGCCATCATCAACGTCACCCCGAGGCTAACCGAGATCAGCTCGCTGCTCACACCCGTGGGCGACTGGGGAGGAGTCGAGCAGGAGACAATCATGATCAACCGCCTCGACGATGTCTTTGACGAAATTGTCAAGCCAGTACTAGAGCCGCGTGTCTTCCTCAAACTGGACACCCAGGGATACGATCTAGCGGTGTTCGACGGCGCGCGCGAGTGTCGCAACCGAGTTGAGGTGCTGCAAGCTGAGCTGTCGATCGTCCCGCTATATGAGAACATGCCGACGTACCTCGAGGCGCTTTCGACGTTTCAGAACGCGGGGTTTGATCCGCGAAGCCTCGCGGTCGTCTCGCGCGGATCGGAGGGCGAACTGGTAGAGCTGAACTGCGTCATGACGAGGAACCGCACAGAGCCACGACTCGGTGGAGACTCTGGCGGGCGACATCCGCCTAGCGGCGCAGGGCGCTAGAAACGATGCGACGCCGATACAGACTCGCTGCACGCCGGCACGATTGCGCATTGTGACGCAAGCGCTGGACCACCCCGCCGACGGACCAAGGCCGCGGCGCGCGGCGCGCGGCGCGGCCTTCTTGATCCAGTAAAGAAAATTGGAACCATTGGAATTCATGGTGTCTTCTGTCGTAGCTACTGATTATGAGCCGGTGTGGGCTGAGCGGGCGTCGCAGGAATTGTTGGAGCCGTTCGGCGCGCGGTGGCGGCATACGCTGGGCGTGGTGAGGCGCGCTCGCTTGGTCCGCGTCGTGCTGGAGCGCTGTGAAGCGGATCTGCTGCTGGCAGCGGCGTTCGTGCACGACATCGGGTACGCGGCGGAGCTGGCGCAGACGGGGTTTCATCCGGTTGACGGCGCGCGGTTCGTGCGAGCGTGTGGCCATGAGCGACTCGCGGGGCTGGTGGCGCATCATTCGGCGTCGGGGGCGGAGGCGAGGGAGCGAGGGCTTGTCTGCGAGCTGTCCGAGTTCGAGGATGAGCGCTCGCTGTTGTCGCGGGCGCTGACCTATTGCGATCTGACGACCGACCCGAAGGGGCGACTAGTGGAGCCGGCGGCGCGGGTCTTGGACGTATGCGACCGCTACGGGCCGTCGGCGCCGGAGACGCGGGCGCTTGAGTGCGTGGAAACGGCGCTGCTGGATGACGTGCGCGCGGTGGAGTCGATGCTGGCCGAGGCCGGACATGGGTTCACGCTCACGGGTAGCCCGCTGGGTTGGTCGTGATGTCGTCGTTTCGTACCGGTATAGGCCATGATGTGCATCGGCTGGTCCCGGACCGGGAGCTTGTGCTCGGTGGCGTGGTGGTCTCTAGAGAGGTGGGGTTTGATACGCATTCCGACGGGGACGTGCTTTCGCATGCTCTGGTGGATGCGCTGGCTGGTGCGATCGCTGACGGTGACTTGGGGACGCATTATCCGGAGGATGATCCGGAGGCCGAGGACGCTCGGAGCCTTGAGTTCGTCAGGGAGTTCGGCGGGTACGTCCGGCATGCCGGGTACGAGATCGGGAACGTGGATGCGTTCGTCGTGCTGGGCACGGTTCGCCTGCGGCCCCACGTCGAGGAGATGCGTCGTAATGTGGCCGAGGCGCTGGCGATCGAGGTGGCGAAGGTGTCGGTGAAGGCCCGCTCGAATGACGGGCTCGGGCCGGAGGGCGAGGGGACGGCTTGTTCGGCGTGGGTGAGCGTGCTGGTCTACCCCGTCGGGAGTGGCTGAGCGGCCTGCCATATCCGCTCGAAGGAGCGGATTGCGCTCGCGGCGATCCCGTCGTCGCTTTCGCGGCGGAAGTGGAACACGGGCGAGTCGCTGGCCGGGTTTCCCCACAGGTGGGTGTTGAGCAGCAGTTCGTCATCGAAGCGGAAGATCGAGGCGTAGAGGGTCGCTCCGCTGATGCGAACGGCGTCCGCGTCGGCGTGTTTGATCGGCTGGGTGTATCTGGCCGCTAGCCGGCAGCGGCCCGCTAGGTCGCCGTTGACGCGCTCCTCCTGGCCTCGTAGTAGGACGGCCTGGCTGTGGGGGTCTCCGAGGCAGATGCGGACGCTGACGCCGCGGGCGATCTTTAGTTGCAGGCGATCGGAGATGGCTGGGATTGTGTCCCATAGCCACAGCGCGGAGTAGGCGAGCACGTCGATGTAGCGATCGGCCGCGTCGAGCAGCGAGCTGACGGTGGCTGGCGGCAGTTCCCGGCGGGTGGTGTAGATCCCGATCAGCTCAGAGGTGCCGTAGGCGACCCCTGGGGCATCGGGCCAGAGCACGGCTTCGGGGACCCCGAGGAGTCGCGCGAGCCGTTGGCGGATTGCGGGCCGGGGGTGGCGGCCGGTGGTGATCCACCGCCGAACGGTCTTGGGGTCGGCGCCGACCTCCTCGGCGATGTCCTCCAGGCGCTTTGCGGACAATCGGATGGCGTCCTGTAATCGCTGATTGTGCGGCATCTCGGGGTGTGATGTTCGGTCGAAGGCGTGTGGGACGTTCGGCGGTGGCGTGCGTCCCGGAAGTGTCCCTGATCGGTGGTTATGCCGTCCCGCGGGGCGCGGTTTGATGGTGGCGCGACGGTGCTTGACCGTCGCCAAGTCAATCCAAACCGTTGGAGGTTTTCATGTCAGGGTTTCCAAAGTATCCACCGCTGCCGGTGCCGGCGGACAAGGTCAAGCTGGTTTGCGCGGGCGACCCGCGTCTGGTCACCGGGGAGGACCGGGTGACCGAGCGACGCTCCGCGGATGGGCAGCGGCAGTGGAAGGTGCCGTGCATGCTGGGGGTAGCGGGCGAGCAGACGCGCTCTGAGATCGTGCAGGTAACCGTCTGCCAGGAGGAGTCCCCGCGCGTGGAGTTCGGGGAGCGCCTTGAGGCCGACGAGCTGGTGGTCCTGTTCTGGGGGATGGAACGACACGGCGAGAGCTACGCCGGTTTGTCGTTCCGCGCCGAGCGCCTCGGCGCACCGGGGGCGCGCAAGGCACAGTCGCAGAGCGCCGCGGCGTCGGCGTCCTAGGCGGGAGGGGGCAGCACGATGCCATCTATCGGTGGACGTTCTGGCGCCACGTGCCCGAGCTCGACTTTCAGGGCGCGCTCGCCGTGCAGGCATTCTCGGCAATTCAGCGTGTCTGGTGCTGGCGGGAGTTCAGTCTGCCCGTCCTGGCGGTGGCCGTGGCATACGGGACGGGGCATCCAGGGCTTGCGTTCATGGCCGGGTCGTTCATCGCGTGTGCTGTCGTGCTGCTCCTGCTTGCCCGGCCGAGAGCGATTCTGCGGGCGGTGCGTCGCTGCCGGACGCGGTCGCGGACGCTCAGCCGGCAGATCGCTTGGCCACGCGTGTGCCGCGACCTCGGCTGGGCCAGGCGCCTTGAGAAAGGCGCGTGGCTGGTGCCCGATCTCGTGTCTTGGACCGAGAACGAGCGGCAGGTGACGGTGCTGGTGCGACCGTTGCCTGAGCAGGGTGCTGGAAGCTGGGATCAGATGGCCGACGCGCTGCGGCGAACGGTGTGCGGCGCAACCGTTCAGTGGCGTGAGTCGCGCGGGACGCTGAGCGTGGTGATCTCCCGCGCCGGACTGCCGACCAAGCTCACCTGGGGCTCGGGGCTCTCCGATCACGGACGGATTGTGTCGGCCAGCGCCACGGCGGCGCCTACCTGGCGCTCGACGTGTTGCGCACCCCGCACGTGCTGCTGGCCGGCGCGACCGGCAGCGGGAAAGGCGGCACGATCCGCTCCGCCCTGGCCGGCGCGCTGGAGGCCGGCTGGCAGGCGGTGGTGATCGACCCCAAGGAGTCGGGCGAGTATCGCTGGCTTGACCGTCTCGGCGTTCCCGTCATCTCAAACGTGGTGGAACAGATCGAGGCGCTCCAGGAGATCGACGCCCTCCGTCAGCGTCGCCAGGCGGTGGTCAAGGCGTGCGGCGCCGACACCTGGAATCAGGTGCCCGCCGAGGCACGCTCCGGCTGGCACCCGGTGCTCGTGGTGATCGACGAGGCGGCCGATCTGCTCGTTCCGGGCAAGGGCAAGAGCGCACCCGAACGGGAGTACGCCGCGCAGCAGCACGAGGCCGCACGGCTGATCGCCCAGCTCGTGCGCAAGGGCAGGAGCGCGGGCGTCCACGTGATTTTGGCGATCCAGCGCCCCGACACCGCCCAGCTCGGCGAGCAGGGCGGCGCGCTTCGCAACAACCCCGCTTGGCGCTCGGCACCCTGGACGCCGAGGGGATCAGGATGGTCGGCGTCTCGAGCACCGACCCGGTCGCGATGACGCTCGATGGCACGCCGGGCCGCGGCATCTGCGTCGGCTTCGGCGACGACCCGCGCCCCAGCTCCTGCCAGGTCGCCTGGCTCGACCAACGAGACGCGGTTGAACAGGTGGAGCCTGCCGCGCGCCAAGGCCTCGACAAGATCAAACCGTCCACCGCCGACCGCGCGGACGCATCTGAGGAGGAGGACTGATGACCGGACCGGCCCGACCATCGGACGCGGGGAGCAGCACCGGTTCAGGATCGCGGCGCGCCGATAGCAACGCGACGCTCACCGGCGGGTGCGTGAACCCGATCCGCCTGCGGGGCTTCTACCAGCGCATCTCAGCGGACACCGGTGAACTGCTCGCTGCCCTGGGTTCGCCGGAGAACGGCGGTGGGGTTCTGCTTGTGGCCTGCAAGGACCGCCGTGCGAGCTGCTGCCCTGCGTGCGCACGGTTGTATGAGAAAGACGCCTACCAGCTCCTGGCCACCGGGCTTCGCGGCGGCAAGAGCGTACCCGCCAGCGTGGGCACGCACCCGGCCGTGATGCTGACCCTCACCGCGCCCTCGTTCGGGACAGTCCACGGCAACCACGCCCGGGAGCGCCCGTGTAAGTGCGGCCGCCGTCACGATCCCGACGACCCGCAGCTCGGCTCCGCGATCGATCCCGAGCACTACTGCTACCGCGAACAGGTGATCTGGAACCATTACGCGCCCGAGCTGTGGAAACGGACCGCGCAAGCGATCAGACGAGGTCTCGCGCACGCGCTCGGCACGCCCCGCTCCAAACTACCGCAGACGGCTCGCGTGCGGTTCGCCAAGGTCGCTGAGTTCCAGCGCCGCGGCGTCGTCCACTACCACGCGATCATCCGGATCGACGGCCCCGAAGACGCCCAAGCGCCACCACCCGGCCAATGCACGACCGAAATGCTTGCCGAGGTCGTGGACGCCGCAGCCAAAGCCGCATCGGTCGTCCTGCCAGAGGCCCTGCTGAGCGAGCTAGCGCCGGACGCAGCCGCCAAGCTCCGGTGGGGCACTCAGCGCGAGGTCTTTCCGCTTGACCCGCACACGTGCACGACGGCCGCCGGCTACATCGCCAAATACTCCACCAAAGCCACCGAAACCGCCACAGACGGACAGCTCGTCAAGCCGATCCGCTCGCCCAGCCGCCTCGCCGCGCTGGACGTGGCCTGGCACGCACGGGCGCTCATCACCACGGCCTGGACGATCGGAGAACGCACCGGCCTTGAAGGCTTCAAGCGATGGGCACACCAGTTCGGCTACGGAGGACATACGCTGACCAAAAGCCACCACTACTCGGTCACCTTCGCGGCCCTGCGCGCGGCCCGCACCAACTGGCACGCGCAGCCGGGCGGCAAAGGCCAAGTCATCGTCCGCGCGAAGCTGACATACGCCGGACGCGCCTACCCGCACCGGCGACCACTGACGATCCTCAAGCAGCCCGATGAGCACGGCCGGCCGCACGCTCCCCGGTAGTCCCACAACGCCAGAGTCCGTGCGTAGCCCGGAACTCACTGCCAAACAGCGAAACCGAGCCGGCGCGTCAAGCGCCGCCCAAACCGCACACCAGGTGGTGCCGTCCCCGAACGAGCGCAGCGTCAATCCGGCGCTTGACGCGATGGGCTCGGCTCCGCTACCCATGCCATTCGACACCAGGAGCACCACAAGGCGTCAACTCCTTACGGCGCGAGCGGTCGCCGACACGCTCGACGTCTGCACCGAAACTGTGCTGCGGTGGATCCGCAACGGGGAGTTGCCTGCGATCCGTCTCCCCGGCGGTGCCATCCGGATCAATGAGGCTGACCTGCACGCCTGGCTCGAATCGAGGGCGACGCCGGGACGAGGAGTGCTAGCTACCACGACCGGCGCCGCCGATTGCGAACGCTACTCCGCGGAGTAGGATGAAGGAGCTAGCTACCACACGTCGCGGCTCGTCGCGACGCAGAAGATGAGGAGAACGATAGATGCCACCAGTTCAGCGGGGTCAAGCCTATCGCATTGGCCCGAACCGATGGGGCCTTCGCTACTACGACGCCGAGGGAGTGCGGCGCCGCAAGAGTCCGTTTCCGTCGAAGTCCACCGCGCTTGCGCACTACCGGGACGTGATCGAGCCGCAGCTGCGCGGCGACCCGGTGGCGCTGCCGCATCTAACGCTCGCAGAGTTCATCCCGCTCTACCTGGAACGCCACGGGGCGAGTGTCAGGTCCCGCACGATCGTCACGCTGTGCGAGCGCCTGCCGCACGCAGTCCGTGCCTTCGGTGTTGTGCCGCTTCGGGACCTTGAACGAATGAGTGGGGAGCGGCGACCTGGCAGGCCAAGCTCCCCGAGCGCAGTCGCTATGGAATCGTGCAGGCGCTTCGGCAAGCTCTTGAGGCAGCCGTGAGGTGGGGTTACATCAGCCGGAACCAGGCGAAGCTTGCCGGGCGCAACCGCCAACCCGCACCGCGCTCCGTGCGAGCGTTTACGCGCGCCGAACTCGGTGCGATCAGTGCCGAGCTGTCCCAGAGGTACTGCTCGCTACCGGCCTTCGCAGCGGCTACCGGCCTCCGACCCGAAGAATGGCAGGCGCTTGAGCGTCGCGACCTCGATCGCCGGGCAGGGCTCGTCAACGTCCTCCGAACCGTCTCGGATGGAAAGGTCGTCGAACTTACCAAGACGAACGTCAGCCGGCGACAGGTGCCGCTCTCACGGCGGGCGCTCGGGGCCCTGGATGCACCTCCGCCGAGGCTGGACACGCTCTTGATCTTTCCCGCACCAGCGGGAGGCCTCCTCAATCTGGACAACTTCCGTCGGCGGCAGTGGTCACCAGCGATCGCATCCGGCGGCGTCCGCAGGCCAGCGCGGATCTACGACCTTCGCTCAACGTTTGCGTCGGACGCCCTCGCTGCCGGAGTCAGCGTCTTTGAACTGGCGCGGGTGATGGGCACGTCCGTACGGATGATCGAGCGCCATTACGGGGCGCTCCTCGACGGGGCCACGGCTGCGATAGCCGGCCGTCTCGACGCCTTCGATGCCGAGCACGATCGGGACACGGACGAGGACGCCCGAGGCGTCTAGGCCACTTTTGGGCCACGAGCCCACAAGCACGCCGCCGGCCGACAGTGGGCGAATCAACACGCATGCAGGTAGAACAGACAACGGGAGCGACGGGACTCGAACCCGCGACCTCCGGCGTGACAGGCCGGCGCTCTAACCAACTGAGCTACGCCCCCCGATGGGGAGGTTGAAGTATTGCAAGCGAGAATCCCGATCGTAAAGCGCAACTCTTGGCGCCGGTTTGCGTTTCAACAGATGAACCGACCCAAGAAGACGTGCTCTACCCGGCCGTGGGTTCGTCAAAAAGGGATCGGGGGCGGCGGAGACTCCAGGAAGCGGGTCTCCGTCGTGTTTAAGCGCCGTCTCCAGATCCTACGGGTTCGTGGGCGAGGCCGCACAACCAGCCAGTGCAGATCGCGCGGGAGCGATCAGCTCGGGCTCCGGCTCGCCTGCTAACCCGACGCTAACGCCCCGGCCACCGCGGCCAAAGCGCCAACTGGCAGAACGTGTGTCCGAGGTACGTATCGCCTCGCATGTTCACCTACAGGAGGGATTGCTTTGATGCGATCGAAGCTACTGACCGCGAGCATGGTGCTCGCTACGCTCGGAATCGCTGCCTGCGGCAGTAGCTCGAGCTCGAGCTCGACTACTACTCCGTCGGCCAAGTCGTCAACGAAGTCGGCGGCGCCAGCGGCGTCGTCAGCGCAAGGGACGAACGGCAAGACCGCCGCCGTGGCGAGCCGCACCTACAGCGTCAAGCTGACGGGCAAGGCGGAGACTCCGGCCGGCCCGCCGAGCGGGACTGGCTCCGCGGTGATCACCGTCCACGGCAAGACCGACCAGGTGTGCTGGAGGTTCGCGCACCTGAAGGGCTTCACGACGCCGAAGGTCTCGCACATCCACTCCGGCGCCACGGGCGTCTCAGGCCCGATCGTCGCGCCGTTGGGTTCCTTGTACAAGGCGAAGGGATGCGTGCCAGCGAGCGCCACTTTGCTGAAGGCGATCGAGAAGAACCCGCACGCCTTCTACGTCAACATCCACAACACGAAGTACCCGGGCGGCGCGGTCCGCGCGCAGCTCTAGAAGGAGTCGGCAAGCCGGCGCAGGGGATTGTCCCTGCGCCGGTCCTGCTGGATGCGCTCGGCGGGCGGGCGCGGGCATTTCCGGGACACCCGGGCGGCTTGCCTACGGGACCGCGTCGCGAGCGTTTCCGGGACATTCCGGACGGCTGCCTACGGGGCGTCGCCGGGGAGCCTGTGCCCCGCGCAGAGTCCGCCACCCTGGGCCCTGCGTTTTGCACACAATGCGCATTGTCCCCAGTCAAAGGGCGCCTCGATCCCCCGCAGTCGACGGTCGTTCTCGTGCCACTGTCGATTAAGGTGGCGGCCGATCACCACCGCGCCGACCGGACCGGCACCGGCGCTCCTGAGCGCTGCAGCCGCGCTCTGAGCGTTGGCCCCCGTGGTCCATGTGTCGTCGACCAGGAGCACGGGCTCGCTTGCCAACTTCCGCACAGCCTCGAACTTGGCGGCATCGAACTTCCGCGCGCCGACGTTGATCCCGGAGCGTCTCAGCAGATGCTCGTGCCGATCTCGAGTCGGCCCGACGAGCTCGGAGACGATCAAGCGCAGCGGGTGATCGCGCTCGCGCTCGCGTTCGCCGGATGGGACAGTCGTGACGAGCGTGAAGGCGCCCATGGCGGCGCCGGCGGCGCGAGCCACGCATGCTTCGTGCTCAGCCAGGAAGCGCCATAGTACGGCGGCAAGCTCGGCGCGCAGGCGCCGCGCAACGTCACCGCTGAGTCGCTTGTACCCCGCGAGCGCATGGTGTAGCTGCTCGTGCGCGACGCTGTATGAGATCGGCGCCACCGCATCGAGCCAAGCCTCGCCGTGGGCGCACGCGTAGCAGCGCTCGTACCCGTTGGTGAAGTTGAAGCAGGTGCTGCACACGTCTGGGCCAGCGCGCGGGCCCAGCATGAAGTTCGCGTACGGTCCGGTTAGCTCGCCGACCGTCGGCATCGCGCAGCGCTACGCGGTGAGCGCACCTGATGAGGTCAGGCGCTCCACGACAGCCGTGATCTGCGCCGGCGACTGGACCACATGTGCCCCTGGCCTTGCGGCGCACTCCCTGGCCCAAGGCTCCGCGAGCACTGAGCTCAAGAGGAAGACGGGCCGCCCGTGCGCGAGCGCCAGGCGCGCTTGGGTGCGCGCGCCGCTGCGCTGCGACGCTTCGACGACGACGGTGGCGAGCGTGACGCCGGACATCGTCGCGTTGCGCATCGGAAAGCTCCGCCGGCTGGGCGGAGCGTCTGGAAGAAACTGGGAGATGACCGCGCAACCAGTCGCGATGCGCCGTTGGAGCGCGGCGTTCTGAAGCGGGTAGGAGCGGTTCAGCCCGGTGCCGATCACCGCCACGGTGCGCCCGCCGCGGGACAGCGCGGAGGTGTGGGCGGCCGTGTCGATCCCCGCCGCCAGGCCCGAGACGACTGTGTAGCCGTGATCGACGAGGTGCTCGGCGATTACCTGCGCAGCCCTCAGCGCGCTCTGCGACGCCGAGCGCGCGCCGATCACCGCGATCGACCGCGCGTCGGCCGGCTGCAGCCGGCCCGCGACAAAGATCACCGGGGGCCGATCGTGGACCGCGCGCAGGTTCTCCGGGTAGCGGGCGTCAAGGACGCTCAGCAGGTCCATGCCCTGTGCCTCCCAGCGCGCGACCTGCGCCGCGGCCGCGCCGATCAGCTCCTCCGCACCCGGCGAGGAGGAGCTGCCCGGGTCGGGGGAGAGGAGGCTGCCCGGGTCGGGGGGGGAGTGGCTCTCCTCGCCCTGTGAGAAGAGGCTCGCCTGCTCTGGCGAGGGGAGGCTTCCCGGACCCTGCGGGGAGAGTCTCGCCTGACCCCGCGAGGGGAGACTGCCAAGACCGTCGCCGAGCTCCTCCTCCAGGATCGCGACGGCGCTCCCACGCTCCTCCACCAGCTCCGCGTACGCGCGCCATGGGCGCCTTGCGCTGCGCAGCAGGACGAGCAGGGCGGCGGTCTCGGTCCCCTCGGTCACCCGCCCCAGGCTACCTCGGCGATCGGACTGATCAGTCGGTATGCGCGGCCGGCTCGTTTGCCGGCTTGACACTCTCAGCGCTGATCTGAGCCACGATCTCGTGCTCTGGGTCCGGGCCATCGCCGTTGATCGCAGCCCTGAAGCCGCGCAGTCCCCGTCCGACCGACCTGCCCACCTCCGGCAGTCGCTTGGGCCCGAGCACGAGCAACCCGACCGCGAGCAGGAACAGCAGGTGCGTCGGCTGGACGATGTCGAACACGAGCGCAAAAGTCTAGCTGGGGAGTGCAGAGCTCATCGCTGTCCGTGCTCGTTCTTCGCCGCCGGGTGCTTGCGTATTGGGGACGATGACCGCTTGTGCGTCGCGTGGCGCTTGTGGGGCGGGTGGCGCTTGTGGACAGGATAAGGGCGTCCGGGGCGCTTTGGCTTGCTCGCGGGGCGCTCGGGCGCGTGCTGCGTACCGGCGGGATGACCGCCGACGAGCACCGAGACGCGCCGGCTGCTCGCGGGTGCGTAGGGATAGTCGCCGACCGGCAGGCTCTCGATCTCGAAGTAGAAGCTCTGGCGGTTGCTGGCCTGTCCGGCGCCGAACGTGTAGGAGGTCGTGAACCGGCCGTCGCCCGTGACGTGGGTCTTGACGCCGTAGGTCAGGCGGGAGGAGCCTTGACCGATCCGCAAGCGCACGAGCGCTCCTGCCGCCGGCAGATAGCCGCCGAGGAGCTGTCCGGTCAGGCGGACCGTCCCGCCCCACGCCACCCGGGTCGGCGAGACGCTCAGCAGCTTGACCGACGCCGGTACGATCAGGTGGACCAGACCCGAGCTCGAGGGCTCGCTGGCCCCCGAGCCGCCGTAGTTGGCCTGCGCGATCCGCGAGGGCCCGGGCGCGAGCTTGGCGCTCCAGGTCCCGTTGGCGGCGCTGGTCACCGCCGCGGCCTGGGTGAATGCGTTCGAGCCGTTGTCAGGCGCGGTGACGATGCTCACCGGCTGCCCGGGAAGCGGAACGCCGGCAGTGCTCCCGACCCAGCCCGAGATCGTGGCGCTATGCCCATAGCGCACGCGGATCGTGGTGAGCTGGATCGTGTGCGGTAGGACGACCACGCGCTCGCGGTGCTTGTGGCCGTGGATCCGCACGATGACCGTCTTGGTGCGCGGGC
>JAABUZ0100004544.1_pt1 | contig 19049 bp, 16 predicted proteins | sample 5562091 | NCBI WGS metagenome assembly JAABUZ01 (sample SAMN12813069, study PRJNA571459) | rock metagenome | isolation source: Antarctica rocks | place: Antarctica: Victoria Land, Linnaeus Terrace sud | collected 2015-12-21 | reverse complement strand
CGTCCGGCCCGTTGACCTTCTTATTCTCGAAGATGGTGAGCGACCCGACGTATTCCGGGGTGAGGTCGATCTGGCCGGTCTCCATCGCCTGGTTGATGACCGGGCGGGTGGTGAGCTCCTTGTAGTCCACGGTGTAGCCCTTGGCGGCCAGCGCCTGCCCGTAGACCTGGGCGAGGATCAGGCTCTCGTCGAAGTTCGCCGAGGCGACGTGGATGGTCTTGCCGGCGCCCGCGCCACCGCCCGACGAGGCGGCGCCGCTGGTCGCGGCTCCGCTGGTCGCGGCTCCGCCGGTGGTGGCCGGGGTCGGGCTCCCGGTCGACTTCGACGAGCCGCACGCGGCGGTCGTGAGCGCGGCTCCGGCGGTCAGGGCGGCGAAAATGAGGGTGCGGCGACGGCGCATGTGCTCCAGCCTTCTGTGTCCCGCCACCCCGAGTGGGCGGCGCGTGTCCGGCGGAGTGACCCGCACGTGTGCGCAGACCGTATTTCGCGGGCGGCGAGGAAGCCAAGCCGGGGCCGACGCCGTTACCGTCCCGTTAGCTGCCGTTAGTTGGCTGCCAGTGTCAGGTCCGGGCGGCGAGGACAGCCCCGCCCGTCGGCACCCGCCGGGAGCTTCGCACCCGTCCCGGCGTCAGCACCCGCTGCAGCAGCCCCAACCCGAACTCGAAGACCAGCGCAAGCGCGATGACGCAGACCGCGCCACCCACGACCTGCGGGTAGTCCAGGTTCTCCAACCCATCGATCACGTAGCGCCCGAACCCGCCGGCCCCCACCTCGCTGGCGATCGTCGTGGTCGCGACCAGCTGCACGGCGGCGGTGCGCACCCCGGTGGCGATCAGCGGCAGCGCCAGCGGCAGCTCGACCTGCAGCAGCCGCTGCCGGGTGCCCATCCCCATCCCCCTGGCCGCCTCCAGCACGTCGTCGTCGACGCCGGCCAGGCCGGTGTAGGCGTTGACCAGCACCGGCGGGATGCTGAACAGCCCCAGCGCGATGGCCACCGCGCGGAAGCCGTTGCCCAGTGGGCTCAGGGCCAGGATGATCACCAGGCCGAGGATGGGGATGGCGCGGCCGACGTTCGCCAGCTGGACGGCGAAGCCACCCCCCCGGCGTAGATGGCCGAGCGTGATGCCAACGGGTAATGCGATGAGCAGCGCGAAGGCCAGCGCCGCCCCCACGAACTCCAGGTGCTCCACCAGCCGGACCTGGATGGTGGTCATGCCGTCGAAGGACGTGCCGACGGAGGTGTTGTCGACGAACCACTGCACGTACTGGTTGCTCACCCGCCGGCCCTCCTCACGCCCGCGACCTGCGCTGCCACGGCGTGGCGAGCCGGACGGCGAGCAGCACCCCGAGGTCGGCCACCAGGGCCAGCAGCACGCACAGCACCATCGCCGTCATGATCTTGGCCTTGTCGGGGGTGCCGCTGCTGAAGCCCTCCAGGATCAGGGTGCCCAGGCCGCCGGAGCCCAGGAACGCGCCGATGGTGACGAGCGAGACCGTGCTGACGGTCGCGATGCGCAGCCCGGCGGCGATGACGGGCAGCGCGAGCGGCAGCTCCACGCGCAGCAGGATCCCGGTCCTGGAGTAGCCCATCCCTTGGGCGGCCTCGACCACCTCCGGCGGGACTCCCTGCAGCCCCGAGAGGGTGTTGCGGGTGATGATCAGCAGGGTGTACGCCGTCAGCATCGTGATGACGCTGGTCTTGGTCAGCCCGAAGCCGTAGTGGTTGAGCGGGATGAGCACCGTCACCAGCGCGATGGAGGGGACGCTGTAGAGCACCCCCTCGCCGCCGATCACCGCGATCTCCGCGGCACGCCCACGCCGCGCCAGCAGCGCCAGCGGGAAGCTCAGCACCGCACCCAGCACGATCGCGGTGAGGGTCAGCTGGACGTGCTCGCCGAGCCGGCTCAGCACGACGTCGGTATTGTTGCGCACATAGGCGAGCGTGAACCACGAGTTGTCGGCCACTCCGGCCCTCCTCCCCGTGCGCTCCCGATGCCCCCTCGGGAGGCACCCGGTGGACGCTACAACCGCCCCTGCTGAGATGATCCGGCTCGAGGGCCTCGGCAAGCGCTACGGCGACGGCACGGTCGCGGTCGAGAGCCTGGACCTGGTGGTCCCGGCGGGTGAGCTCGTCTGCCTCGTCGGCCCGTCCGGCTGCGGCAAGACCACCACGTTGAAGATGATCAACCGGCTGATCGAGCCGACCTCCGGGCGGATCGTGCTCGACGGCGACGACGTCACCCGCGTCGACCCGGTGCAGCTGCGCCGCCGGATCGGCTATGTCATCCAGCAGGTCGGCCTGTTCCCGCACCAGTCGATCGCCGACAACGTGGCGACGGTGCCCCGGCTGCTGGGCTGGGACAAGAAGCGCTCCCGCGCGCGGGCGGGCGAGCTGCTCGAGCTCGTCGGGCTGGACCCGGAGACCTACGCCGACCGCTATCCCCCGCAGCTGTCCGGCGGGCAGCGCCAGCGGGTCGGGGTGGCCAGGGCGCTCGCCGCCGACCCGCCGGTGCTGTTGATGGACGAGCCCTTCAGCGCGATCGACCCGATTGCCAGGGACCGGCTGCAGGGCGAGTTCCTGCGGGTGCAGCAGGAGGTCCGCAAGACGATCGTGTTCGTGACCCACGACATCGACGAGGCGGTGCGGCTGGCCGACCGGATCGCGGTGTTCAAGCAGGGCGGGCGACTGGAGCAGTACGACACCCCGGCGACCATCCTCGGCACGCCGGCGTCGCCGTTCGTCGCGGACTTCGTCGGCGCCGAGCGCGGGCTGCGCCGGCTCGCCGTCACCGGAATCTCCAGCGAGGACATCGAGAAGCAGCCGGTGGTCGCGCTCGACGACTCCCTCGACGATGCCCGGCGCTCGCTGGCCGCTCTGCACGCGCGCTGGGCCGTGGTGCTCGACCCGGCGGAGAGCCTGCACGGGTGGGTCGCGCTGCCCGAGCTCGACGGGTCCGGCCGGGTGGCCGACCGGGCCCGGCGGTTCGGCGCCCACGTCTACGCCGACAGCACGCTCAAGGCGGCGATGTCGGAGATGCTGCAGCACGACGCCGGCTGGATCGCCGTGCTGGAGCCCGGCAGCGACCGCTACCTCGGGGTGCTCACGCCCTCGTCGCTGCACGCAGCGCTGCGGCGCAGCGTCGACCTGTCCAACGGCGAGGACCTCTCCCCCCGCGTCGACGACCTGTAGGCCGTGCCCGCCGGATGCGCGTCTCAGGCGGAGAGGCGGCGCCAGAGCGCCCTCGGGGTGAGGCGGAGCACGGCGAACAGCGGCCCCAGCACCGCCGGCACGTGCACAACCTCCCGGCGCGAGCGCAGGGCAGCCGCCACCGCCGCCCCCACCACGGCGGGCGTGGTGGCGAACGGCGCGGCCGGCATCCCCTCGGTCATCCGGCCCCGCACGAAGCCCGGCCGCAGCAGCACCACCCGGGCCCCACTGCCGTGCAAGGCGTCGACCAGGCCCGACCCGAGGGCGTCCAGGCCGGCCTTGCTGGCGCCGTAGACGAAGTTCTCCCGGCGGGCCCGTAGGCCGGCGACCGAGGAATAGACGACGAGCGCGCCGTGGCCCTGCACCCGGAGCCGGGCCGCGGCGGCGAGGCAGGCGGCCCCGACGCCGACCAGGTTGACCGTGAGCACCTCCGCGGCGACCGCCGGGTCCCGCTCGGCGAGTGCCTGGTCGCCCAACACCCCCGCGGCGGCGAGCACCACGTCGAGGTCGCCGCCCACCAGCTCGACCGCCGCTGTCACCATGGCGGTGGCGGTGTCCGGCGCCGCGGCGTCCCACCCCAGCGTCTCCACCCGCGCGGCCGCGGCCAGTGACCCGGCGGCCAGTGACCCGGCGGCCAGGCCAGCCCCGGCGACCGCGAGCGCCGCGGCGTCCCGGCCGGCGAGCACCACCACGGCGCCGGGGCGCAGCGGCAGCGCCGCCACGGTGGCCAGGGCCAGCTCGCTCGCGCCGCCGAGCACGAGCACCGACTGCACGCCGCCCAGCGCGTCGATCACGCCGCCCCGCCGGCGCCCACGAGACCGAGGCGCCGGGCCAGGTCGCTGTGGAAGACCCGGCCGGGGTCCAGCTCGTCGCGCACCGCCCGCCACTCGGTGAGCCGCGGGTACATGGCCGCGGCGACGTCGGGGGGCAGCCGGGAGTCCTTGGACAGGTAGACCCGGCCCCCCACCTCGAGCACCATCCCGTCCAGCCGGTCGCACAAGGCGGCGAGTCCCGGCATGCCAGCTGGAATGTCCAGGGCGAGGGTCCAGCCGGGTTGCGGGAACGACAGCGGCCCCGGCGACGCCGGGCCGAAGCGCTTGAGCACGGCGAGGAACGACGGGCAGCGCTCCCCGGACAGCAGCGCGACGCTGGCCCGCACGGTGTCCTCCGCGCCGTCGGGCACGACGTACTGGTATTGGACGAAGCCGGGCCGGCCGTAGACGCCGTTCCAGTCCAGCACCCCGTCAAGCGGGTGGAAGAAGAAGGCGATCGACTCCAGGCCGGTGTGCTGCCGCGGGGCCTTGCGGAACCACAGCTCGTTGAAGGCCTGCACGGTCCAGCGGTTGAGCAGCCCGTCCGGCACCCAGGGCGGCGCCGTGAGCCGCGCCTTCGGGTCGTAGGCCAGCGGGTCGGCTGCCCGGCGGGACGGCAGGTCGGTCACCCGGGCGTGGTCGCCGCGGGTGAGCACCGAGCGCCCGGTCGCGGCCCCACGGGCGAGCAGGTCGACCCAGGCCACGCTGTAGCGGTAGTCGGCGTCGCGGGCGACCATTCGCGCCATCAGGTCGTCGAGGTCGGCGGCCCGCTCGGTGTCCACCAGCACCTGCGACGTCTCTACCCGCAGCAGCCGCAGGGTGGCCCGCAGCACGACGCCGGTGAGCCCCATCCCGCCGGCGGTCGCCCAGAACGCCGCCGCCGTCTCCCCGGTCGGGAGCAGGGTGCGCACCGACCCGTCGGCGGCGAGCAGGTCCATCGAGCTCACGTGCTGGGCGAAGGAGCCCTCGACGTGGTGGTTCTTGCCGTGGATGTCGGAGGCGATGGCCCCGCCGACCGTGACATAGCGGGTGCCGGGGGTGACCGCGACGAACCAACCGCTGGGTACGACGAGGCGCAGCAGCGCGTCCAGCGAGAGCCCGCCGTCCGCGTCGACGGTGCCGGCGTCCGCGTCGAAGGAATGCACCCCGGCCAGCCCGGTGAGGTCGAGCACGTCCCCCCCGGCGTTCTGCGCGGCGTCGCCGTAGCTGCGGCCGAGGCCCCGGGCGAGCACCCCGCGCGGGCCGGCGCCCCGGACCACCGCGGCGGCCTCGCCGTACGAGCCGATGGCGTGCACCGACGCGCGGGTGGGAGCGGTGCGCCCCCAGCCGCGCAGCAGGACGTCAGGCACGCGCGACGCCGAGACCGAACAGCACGGCCCAGAGCACCCCGGCGACGAGCAATGTGCGGTCGCGGAGCACGACCTCCTCGGGCGCGCCACCCTGCCCCCGCTCCAGCAGCAGGGCGTAGCGCAGCAGGCCGAGGGTGACGGGAATGATCGACAGCTGATACCAGGGCACGGTCGACATGTCCTGCCCCCCCTGCGGGGAGCTTCCGCCGCCGCGCTCGAAGGCGAACAGGCAGTAGGCCAGCAGGGTCACGCTCACGCAGACGTCGCGGACCTGGCGCAGCCACGCCACCGGGTATTCGGCCAGGATCCGCCGGGCCGCGACCCCGTCTGCCAGCCCGGTCACCTCGGCGTAGCGCTTGCCGACCACCATGAACAGCGAGCCGAACGAGGCCACGATGACGAACCACTCCGACAGCGGCACCCGCACGGCCGCCGCGCCGGCCAGCGCGCGCAGCACGAAGCCGAGCGCGACGACCATCAGCTCGACGACCGCGACGTGCTTGAGGCGCACGCTGTAGGCGAGGGTCAGCCCGACGTAGACCGCGAGCACCACGGCGAGCCGCCAGCCTGCCAGCGCGCCCCCCACGGCGACGCTCCCGGCGAGCAGCACCCCCGCGGCGGCCCAGCCGAGCGACATCGGCAGCGCGCCGCTCGCCATCGGCCGCGCCCGCTTGGTGGGGTGCCGGCGGTCGGCCTCGACGTCGCGCGCGTCGTTGACCAGATAGGTCCCGCCGGCCGCCATGGTGAAGGTCGCCGCCGCCACCGCCGTGTGCCCGACCGCGGACCAGGAGTCCAGCACGCCGGCGCTGACCGGGGCTGCCAGCACCAGCACCTGCTTGACCCACTGCCGGGGACGGGTGGCGCGCAGCAGGGCACTGGCGACAGACGCGGGGGTACGCCGAACCTCCGCAGCCGCGGGGTCGGTGGCCAGTGGCGTGGCCACCTCCGTGCTCACCGGGCCGCCGCGACGCCGCGAGGGAAAACGGCGAAGAAGTCGCGGGCCGACAGCGAGTAGTAGAACTCAGGGGAGTGGTCCTGTGAGGGATTGAGCGCGTGCGCCGTCGTGGTCCCGCCGGCGTGCGCGTAGTAGTCGAAGTGCTGCCATTGAGTGTTGATGTCGAGCTCCATGGCCTGCACGGCGCCGGCGCGCTGCAGCACGTTCGCGAGGGTGCGGGTGGTGAGCGCGTTGCCGTAGGCGAAGACGAGTGCGCCACTGCGGGTCACGCCGGCACCCGAGCGCCACACGGCGTCGGCCGAGTTGAGGGTGAAGCCCCACGTCGGGCCGCTGCCCTCGTCGACCGAGCCGGGGATGACCCCGTGGTCGATGAGCATGGCGAGGTTCTGCCGCACCGACTGCACCTGCGGGGTCATCGTCACGTCCCGGCCCCAGGCCCCGATCTTCGCCGTGCCGTCCTTGTCGATCACCAACGAGGCGGCCCCCTGCCGCAGCGGCACCGCGTTGCGACCGGCGATCTCGAAGCCGCCGTGGGCGTCCCCGGTGAGGAGGCGGAAGCCGCTGTTGAAGGTCGCCGCGACGGTGCGCCGGTCCGACACGGTCAGCTGGCTCGGGATGCTCCACGGGCCGCCCGGCTCGCTTGCGCCGGGGCGCAGCTGCAGGGTCAGCAGCTTGGGGTCCATCCAGGCCACCGTCACGGCGTAGCTCGTGTGCTCGGTGTCGGGGGTGACCGCCGTGCCGCGGATGGCCGGCAGCCCGTCGACCGAGACAAGGGTGCGCCAGGCGCCCTCCTGCGCCGACTGCGCAACGCCGAGCGGCGCGATGGCGGCGGGGGCCGGCGTGTGCGGCCGGACCGCCTTGCGAGGGACGGTCTTTGTCGGGGCGGGGGCTGCCGTGGGGTTGTCGGTGCCGACCCGGAAGCCATTGGCGACGGTGCCCCCGACCTTCGGCTTGTTCAGGTCGTACTGCTTCTGCTCGAGGTAGTTCACGACGCCGCCGAGGTGGTGTTCCCGGGCCCATTCGGCGACCTTGGCCGTCGTGGTGTCGCTGGTGGGCCGCCCGATGGCGGTGCCGACGGACCAACCGAGGCCCACGAGCAGCAGCAGCACGAGCGCGCCGGCGATCCGGCGGACCTGCCGGAGTGGGCCGCGCCGACGCCGGACCACGGTGCCGCCCGGCGGAGGGCTGGGCGGGAGCGCCGGCAGCACAGCAGTGGCGTCGGGGTCGGGGTCGGGGCGCCCCTGGACGCCGCGGCGATCGAGGACGACGGTGGGTCCTTCGGCGGCCACCCGGTCCGTCGCCTGGGTCCGCGACCCGGGGCCAACGGGCTCGGTCGGGCTCACGCTGGCTGTCCCCTCGGGTCACGGGTGCGTGCGGGCCGCGCTCCCCCCCGACAGGCTACGACAGGGACCCTCCCCCGGAACCCGGTCGGACCCGGCACACGCCCTCCAGTCTCAGCGCGGCGGCCAGCAGCAGCAGCCCGGTGCAGACCCCGGTGGCGGCGACCACAGCGTCGGCGCGGGCCGCGTGCACGCCGCCGAGCCGGGTGAGGCGGTCGACGAGCAGGCCGGCCCAGGTGCCGGTAGCCAAGGCGGCGGTGAGGCTGCTGGCCCGGGCCAGGGCGGCGACCCGGGCGACGGTGAGCGGGACGATCGGTCGGGTGCCAGGCCGCCCGGCGAGTCGGGCCCGCACTGACGCCCCCAGCCCCAGCTCCACGAGGCCGACGACGCCGACCGCGATGGCGGGCGCGAGCGGCAGGACGGGAAGGCTGCTCCGGCCGGTGACACGCGCGACGGCCAGGGCGAGCACCAGCGCCACGAGGGCGGCGGCGAGCAGGTCGCGCGGGCGGGTGGGGTTCACGGGGCGTGGAGCGCGAGGTCCGGTCGTCGGCGCACCCCGGCCCGGTCCTGCCCCGGCAGGGCGGCGAGCAGGTCGGCCACCCGGCCACGACCGGGCAGGACGGCGTCCGGGTCGGCGGCGAGCCACGGCACGAGCACGAAGGCGCGCAGGTGCGCCCGCGGGTGCGGCAGCGTCAGGCCGGGGTCAGCACTGCTGCGGCCGTCGGCATCGAGGACGTCGACATCGAGGGTGCGCGGTCCCCAGCGCTCCCGGCGTACCCGTCCCCTCGCCCGCTCGGCCTGCCGGGCGAGGTCGAGGAGGTCGATGCCGTCCGGGAGGTCGGCGATCACGACGGCGTTGAGGTAGTCGTCCTGCTCGGGACCGCCGACCGGGTCGGTCTCGTAGAGCGGGCTGAGGCGTGGGGGCGCGGTGCTGCTGGCGGCAATCAGCTCGACGGCCGACTGCAGGTGGGCGAGCCGGTCGCCGAGGTTGCTGCCGAGGCCGAAGGCGACCCTCACGCCCGCGACCGGACGACGGTGACCGCGACGTCGGTGAACGCCAGCGGGATCGGGGCGGCCGGCTTGTGCACGGTGAGCTCGACCTGCTCGACGCGGGGGTCGGCCAGGCAGACGTCGGCCAGCCGCGCGGCCAGGGTCTCGATGAGGTCGACCGGCTCCGTGCCGACGGCGTGCGCCAGCGAGCTGGCGAGCCCGCCGTAGTCCACCGTGTCGGCCAGGTCGTCGGTCGCCGCGGCCTGGCTGACGTCGAGGTGCAGGACCGCGTCAACCACGAAGTCCTGCCCGTCGTGCCGCTCGTGGTCGAAGACGCCGTGGTGGCCACGGACCCGAAGGCCGCGCAGCGCGATGGTGTCGGGGCTCACGGGGTGGTGAGTTCGGCGCGGCCCTCACGGACGGTGAGGGCCGCGTGGGCGGTGTCGCCCTGCACGTCGCCGGGGGTGGTGCGGCGGGGGAGGTCGATGCCGTCGGGGGTGTGCACGACGTAGCTGGCGGCGTAGGTGGTGGTCTCGGTCAGGCTGACGCTGCCCCGGCGGGTGTAGGTGTGGGTGACGTCACCGCTCGGGTAGCTGCCGCCGGGGCTGGCGGTGAGCTGGTCGGTGCTGCCGTCGCCCCAGTGCCAGTGGTGCGAGCTGGGGGCGAAGTCCACGGTCTCGGTCAGGCCAGGGGCGGCGGTGAGGCCGAAGCCCTGGTGCAGGGCCGCCGGGGTGTCCCGGACCAGGACGTAGGTCGGGAGCTGGGTGATCGCGCCGTCAGGTGGCTGGTGGGTCAGGGCTGGCGCGGCCGGGTGCAGGTCCCGGCTCCTGGCCGCCGCCTCCGCGTCGAACGTCGCCTGCGCGACGACCGGGTGCTGCTCGGTGGGCCCCTGGCAGTAGTCCGCGACCTGCGCCGGTGGGCCGGCCCCCTGGGCGAGGGAGACCAGGAGTTTCTCCTTGCCCTGCCGGAAGCAGGTGAGGTCCCCGCCCTGACAGTCCTGGTTGTCCTCCCCGGGTAACGGTGCCTTGCACAACACCTCCACCGTCCACACGCAGGTCGCGCAACCCTCCGGAGCGTCCACCTCGGCCCTGCTCACAGCGGCAATACCGCCCACATACAGGAGCCCCCGAAAAGCCCCGTCGGCGACCTTGCCAGCACCATTGCACGATTGCGTGACCAGGCCATTGCCGCTGCACGGGTCGACAGGCTCGACCGTGGAGGCCGCGGGCATCGCAGGAACCAGCAAGGCCATCACGATGACGACGGCTGCCACACATCTCATGGTGCTGGCTCATCAAGGCGAGTCACGATCAATGCGCCGTGTTTCACCTGCGCGGTCACGTCGTACTCGACCGATTGCGCCGGGACGTGGCGGACTACATGGCCCCGGCTGTCTCGGATGTCGTAGGCGCTTTGCGACAAGGTGGCGTGGACGGTTGCCGCGTTGCTTGCACGAGCGCGAATCGAGGCGCCAGAGACCGTCGCGTGCGCATCAGTGTGCTCGTGGCCGTCGCGTAACGCCTTCAAGGCCACCTGCGGGGCGTAGCGGCAGGGGCACAGGTCGTCGGTGACCGCGGCCAGGTACTTGGGGTCGCCCGTCTGGAAGCTGCGGCTCAGGCCATCGGCGTAGGCCTGGACCGCGCGGATGGCGTCCGCGTCGGTGAAGGTGGCGCTCCGCGAGGGCGGTGCGGTGGTCGTGCGGGCGGCCTCGGTGGACGCGGTGGTTCCCGTTGGGGAGCCGGTCGCCGGCGGTGACCCGGGCGGGCTCGTCGACCCCGTCGTTGCCTGCATTGGCGACGATGTCGGTGTCGGGGTGATGCCGGTGCCGGGGGTGCTCAAGGGGGGGATCGAACCGGTGCGCGCCGTACTCCCGCCGCAGCCGAGCAGGCCCACGAGCAGCACGAGCGCTGGCGCGATCTGCGGCAGCGGGCGGCGGCTCACAGACCGGGACGGTAGTCGCATCCGCAACCAGCGGCACCCTGCCTGTGGACAACCCTGCCGCACTGGTCGGGTGTGCCTGATACGGCGAAAGCCGTTGCGCCGCAGCACGTGTGCACCCACTCACCGCGCTCCGAGCCCTGCCACCTGCGGGAAAAGCCAGAATCCGAGACACCACCGCTGTTCTCACGGCCCGGTCATCGGCCACGCTCGCGCATGTGGGTCAGCGGCCGTGCGGCTCGGCCCGGTTGCGGCCGCGACCACGCCTGCCTCCAGCGGCCGGGGCCAGGCACTCCCGAGCAAGAACGCCAGGGGTCAGGATGCCGGGGCGGTGTGCCGCTCCAGGAACGTGAAGATGCGGTCCCACCCGTCCCGGGCCGCGTCGTCGACGTAGGAGGTGAGGGGGATTGGCACGATGCCGAACAGCTTGTGGTCGGGGGTCAGGAAGCTGTGCGCCGCATTCGGGTAGGTCTTCTCGTCGACCTCGACGCCGGCGTCCCGCAGCCGCGCCGCGATCTTCGGGCCCTGCTTGCCGAGCGCGGGGTCCCTGCCGCCGTAATTCAGCAGCACCGGTGGGCAGCGGGTGAGGTCGAGGTCGGCGGCCGGTGGCGCGCCATAGTTGTCGCTCACGGCCCGCAGCCCCTCCGGGCCGAGGCTCCCGAGCAGCAGGGCGAAGGCACCGCCCATGCACAGACCGATCACGGCGGTGCGCGAGGCGTCGACGTCCGGCTGCTCCCCCAGCCAGTCGAGCACCGCGCGCAGGTCGTCCGTCATCCCGGCGGCCCGGCCGCCGCTCACCTCGCGCAGGGCCCGGACCAGGCAGCCGACCCTGACCCCGGAGGAGAACAGGTCAGGTACGGCGGCGACCCAGCCCCGGTCGGCGAAACGGTCTCCCACCGCCACGATCTCGGGCGTGAGGCCGAAAAGCTCGTGCACGACCAGCACCCCCGGCCAGCCGCCTCGCGGGGCGGCGGCCGACGGGTGCCGCAGCGCCGCGCGCATGCTCCGGCCCCCGGACAGCGCCACCGTCTCCTGCGCCTGCCCGGCCGGGCTGCTCACAGCCACTCCTTGCGCTTGAAGTAGACGATCAGCCCGAGGGTGGCCCCGACGAGCAGGACGACCATCGAGATGAACCCGCCGTGGGAGCCGAAGCCCGGATACGGCACGTTCTGGCCGTAGAACCCGGTGATCGCCGTGGGGACGGCAAAGATCGCGGCGTAGGCCGTCAGCTTTTTCATATCCTGGTTGAGCCGGTTGCTCTGGATCTGCAGGTTGCTGTCCTGGATCGTGGTCACGAGGTCACGCAGCGACTCGGTCCACTCGGTCACGCGTAGCACGTGGTCGTAGACGTCGGCGTAGTAGGGCGCCATCTCCGCGTCGACGAGGTGCAGGTCGCGGCGGGTCAGCGTGTTGACCACCTCGCGCATGGGCAGCGCCACCCGGCGCAGCCCGACCAGCGACTTGCGCATCTCGAAGGTGCGGCGCTGCACCGCCGTGGTCCGCGGCTGCGGGTCGAACAGCTGCTCCTCGAGGTCCTCGACACTGTCGTCGAGCTCCTGCACCACGGCGAAGTGGCCGTCCACCACGTGGTCGAGCAGGCCGTGCAGCAGGAAGCCCACGCCGTTCTTCGCGAGGTCGCGGGTTGTCGTCCCACGCCTTGGTCACGCGCCGCATGTCGAAGCCGCCGGACTTGCGCACCGTGATCAGCCACCGTTCGGCGGCGAAGACAGCCAGCTCGCTGGTGTGCAGCTCGCCCGTGACGTCGTCGAGCCCCACGCCATAGAGGCTCATGAACAGGTGGCTGTCGTAGTGATCCACCTTCGGCCGCTGGTGCCCGGAGGTCGCATCCTCTACCGCGAGCGGGGAGAGACCGAACTCCTCCGCGAGCAGGCCGATCTCGTCCTTGTCCGGCGACTCCAGGTCGAGCCAGACGACGGTGTCGGGCTCCTCCAGATGATCGCTGATGCGCGCGCACTCGAAGTCCTCCTGCTCGAGGACCCCGTTGCGGTAGAGGCGGTTGTGCTGCACCCCCCGAAGCTACCCGGGCGCCGCGCCGGTCGCGGTGGTCCCGTCCCGGCACCAGGTGTCCGCGCCGTTAATCCTGCCCGACGGGGAAGGATTCTGCGGGTCGACCGCGAACACGTCCCAGGCAACCCCGCTGATTCTCTCGTCCGAACCCTGGAGACCCGCATGCTGCGTTCCCGCGTCGGCCTCGCGCTACTGGCCGCAGGGGCGACCGGAGCCGCCGTGCTCCTCGCCCCCGTCGCGTCCGCGGCGCACGCCACGAGTTACGACCCGCATGCCGTCGACCCGGCGCTGCGCGCCCTGGCTGGCGCCGACTCGGGCACCTTCCCCGGCGCGGAGGCGGACCTGCCCGAGCTGGACGCCCGCGGGCCCCGGCTGGCCCCGACCGAGACCACCCGGGCCGCGGTGGCAGCGCTCGGCGCCGACGTGACGGCGTCCTGGACGCAGTACGGCACTCCCCGCACCCTGGTGCGCGCCGGCGGCGGCTGGCTGGCCGAGGGCCTGACGGGCACCCAGGCCGAGGCCGCCCGCAGCTGGGTCGTCGACCACCGTGACCTCTTCGGGCTGACCGACACCTCAGCGGCGGCGCTGGAGACCTGGCGGGACACGACGCTCGTAGAAAGCACCGCCCACGCCGTGCTCTTCCGCCAGCACGTAGGCGGCCGGGCACTCGCCGAGGACGGGCTCATCACCGTCGGCATCCGGGACGGCAAGATCGCCGGCGTGACGTCCTCCGCGGTCCCGACCGCGCTGCTCGGCACGTCGACGGCCGCCACGCCCACGCTGTCGGCCGCGCAGGCCGTGCAGATGGCGGCCAGGGACGCCGGTGTCGGCACCCTCGCGCTCGCCGATCTGCGCGTCGGCGCGGTCGACGCCGCCGGCTTCACGCAGGTGGCCGCCAAGGGCCTCGCCCAGGTGCAACGGACCCGGCTGGCGGCCCTGCCCACCACCGACCGCGGTGCCCGGCTGGTCTGGGAGACCGACGTCGAGGACGTCGCCGCCGCCCACGCGCACGCCGCGGTCAGCTTCGTCGACGCGACGTCCGGCGCGATCCTGCTGCGCCACGACGCGGTCAAGACCGCCGCGGCCGGTACGGCGACCAGCGCCTCGACCCGCGCGGTGACGCTCCCGGCTGCGGCACCCGGCGCCGTCCCGGCAGTGCATGCCGCGACCACCCCCGGCAGCTTCTCGGCCGACTACACCCCCACTGCCTGCGGCGCCAAGGTGCCCCTCGCCGTGCCGGCCGGCACGCAGACCCTGGTCGTCGGCGCCAACGGCGTGGTCGCCTCCAACGACTTCGCCCTGAACGTCTTCCGCGGCACGGTGAGCATCGGCAGCTCCGACCAGGCCACCAGCCCCGAGGCGGTCGCCGCGAACGTCTCGCCCGCGAGCACGGCAGGCGACACCTTCAGCGCGCAGATCTGCCCCTCTACGGCGCCGCTCGGCCCGTTCGTCGCGCCGTACACGGTGAACGGCGTCTTCGCGGCCAGCGACCAGGCCGTCACGGTCACCACCCCAGGTCTGCCGAGCCTGCCGCTCGCCGGCCTGGTGTCGGCCCCCTCCACGTTCAAGTTCTTCCAGGCCAACCCCGTGCTCGGCTTCACGGCGGTGGGCCTGCCCGCCGCCGACAACCGCTCGACCGGCTGCAGCACGACGTCGACCGACACCACCGGCAGCAAGTCCAAGGCGCAGTGCCAGCTGTTCTTCAACACCCCGGCGACCCCCGACGCCTACGACACCCAGAACGGCGTGCCGACCGGCGCGACCATCGGCAACAACGCCGCCACGACGAACGCGCAGGAGTCCACCAGCCTGACGCCCGGTGCCCCCGGCACCGCCTATCTGAGCGCCACCCGCGACTACGCGCCGGCATTCGCGGACCAATGGAAGACCGCTCAGTGCAACCCCGCGACCCTGGTCGACCCGAACCGTGCGGACGTCGACACGTCCATCACCAACCTGTTCACCGGGCACAACCGGATCCACGACTTCGCCCTGAGGCTCGGGCTCAACGACGCCACCGGCTCGCTGCAGACCAGCAACGCGACGTCCGCCGGCGTGGCTGGCGACCCCGAGCTGGGCAACGCGCAGAACGCCGCGGCCACCGACCTCGCGTTGCGCCAGACCTCGACGCTGCCCGGCGGGACGTCGCTGCCCGTTGGCCTGACCGGGCGCAACAACGCCAACCAGATCACGTTGCAGGACGGCGTCCCGGGGATCACCAACCAGTACCTCTTCGAGCCGGTGCTGGGGTTCTATGGGCCGTGCGCCGACGGGGACCTGGATTCCTCGATCTTCCTGCACGAATACACCCACGCGATCAGCAACCGGCTCATCGCCGGCCCCGCGACCGGCCTGTCCGGCCAGCAGGGCGGCAGCATGGGTGAGAGCTGGAGCGACCTGGATGCCATCGAGTTCCTCAACGCCTTCGGGGTCGCCGGCAAGGGCGGCGAGGACCGCTACGCCGAGGGCGCCTACGCCACCGGCGACACCGTCCGCGGCATCCGGGACTACAACCTGCTCGACAACCCGCTGACCTACGGCGAATTCGGCTTCGACACCACCGGACCCGAGGTGCACGCCGACGGTGAGGTGTGGAACGGCATCCAGATGCACGTCCGGCAGGCGCTCATCGATGCCTGGCGCACTCGGGCGAACCCCGACGACGCGGCGCTGCAGAAGGCCTGCGCGCTGGGTGTCACCACCAGCGGAGCCGCTGCCTCGGGCTTCGCCGGCTGCCCCGGCAACCGTCGTTGGATCCAATACGTCTACGACTCACTGATCCTGCAGGCCAACGGTGCCCCGACCTTCGTCGACATGAAGAACACCGAGCTGATGGGCGCCATGCTGCGCGGCAGCTCCGAGGACTACGCCACGATGGCCGACGCCTTCGCCTCCCGGGGCCTCGGCGGCAACAGCAGCGCCGTCGACAGCGCGGACACCGACCCGGTGCCCGGCTTCGCCTCCCCGTCCTCGGAAAACGCGCATGTGAGCTTCTCGGTCGTCGACGAGGCCACCGGCACCGCAGTGCCGGCGGGCGTCTACGTCGGGACCTACACCGCTCGCGCGACCCCGCTGGCCTCCACCGTGGCCGGCAAGCAGCCGGCCACGGCGGACATGGTCGGGGGCAACTACTCCTTCGCCGTGCAGGCAGCCGGTTACGGCATTCACCGATTCACCGCCGCCATCACGGCGGGACAGACCACGACGCAGGTCTTCCGGATCGCCCGCAACCTGGCGTCAGCAGCCTCCGGCGCCACGGTGGTCGGCGACGGGTCGGTGCGTCCCGGCGACCTGATCGACGACAGCGAGGCCACCGACACCGGCTACAACACCGCGCCGGTCGCCGGCAAGACCTGGACCGTGGCGCTGGGCGGCGGCTCGCACCTGGTCCAGCGGGTCAACATCAGCGCCATGCACCACCCGCTCGACACCGCGGCCGACGTGGACTTCCAGAGCCGGATCACCGACCTGCGGGCCTTCGACCTGCAGGCCAGCAACGACGGCGGCAGGACCTACACCACGGTCTATCGGAGTGCCGACGACTTCTTCCCGGGGCGCAAGCCACGGACGACGGCGCCCGACGTCGCCTTGCGCTCCTTCACGCTCCCGGCGCCGGTCACCGCCGACCACGTCCGGCTCGTGGTCCGCACCAGCCAGTGCACCGGCTCGCCGTCGTTCGCCGGCGACCAGGACGCCGACCCGCTCAACAACGCGGACTGCCCCGGTTCGGCCAGCGCGGCGAGGGTCACGGTCGCCGACCTGCAGGTCTTCGCCCCCGCCGCGGTGACGGCGCCGGTCGTCGGCTCCACCCCCGGCAAGCCGGTGGCGCCGGCGACGCTCGCGCGGCCCACCACGGCGCTGTTCGGCGACGTGACCGCCCCGGGGCCGCTCGGCCGCCTGGTCGTGCGCACGGCGACCACCAAGGTCTCCCAGCCCACCCGCACGCTGGCCTTCACCGGGCTCGACGGAGCGCTCGGTGCCGGGGCGCTAGGCCTCCTCGGTGGCCTCGGGGTGCTGCTGGTCGGCCGGCGCCGGATGCGCGTACCGCCTGAGTCGGGCACCTGACGGCCGACACCACGACCGGGCGGGCCTCCTGGAGGCCGTGTGTCACCGCCTACGGCAGGCGCTGGCCGGCCATGACCTCCAGCCGGGCGACCCGCTCAGCCATGGGCGGGTGGGTGGAGAACAGCTTGCCCACCCCGCTCCCGCGGAACGGGTTGGCGATCATGAGGCTGCTGGTGGGGGCGAGTCGGGCGTCCTGGGGCAGCGGCCGCACCTGGGTGCCGGCCTCCAGCTTGCGCAGCGCGCTGGCCAGCGCCAGCGGGTCGCCGGTGACATTGGCGCCGGACTGGTCTGCCTCGAATTCCCTGCTCCGGCTGATCGCCAGCTGCACGACCGTCGCGGCGAGCGGCGCGAAGATGGCAAAGGCCAGCAGCACCAGGGGGTTAGCCCGATCCTCCTCGTTCCGGCCGCCGCCGCCGAAGATGGCGGCGAACTGCGCGAACTGGGCAATGAAGGTGATCCCGGTGGCCACCGCGGCCGCGACCGAGCTGATCAGGATGTCCCGGTTCGCCACGTGGCTGATCTCGTGGCCGAGCACCGCGCGCAGCTCGCGCTCGTCCAGGATCGCCATGATCCCGGTGGTGCAGCAGACCGCTGCATGCCGGGGGCTGCGACCGGTCGCAAAGGCGTTGGGGGCGTCGGTCGGCGACAGGTAGATCCGCGGCATCGGCATCCGGTCGCGCCCGGCCAGCTCGCGGACGATGGCATAGAGCCGCGGCTGCTCGACCTCACTGGCGGGGAACGCGCGCATCGAGCGCAGCGCCAGCTTGTCGGAGTTGAAGTAGGAGAAGGCGTTGAGCCCGAGGGCCAGCACGAGCGCGACAACGAGGCCGGTGCGGCCGAAGCCGAGGCCGCCGGCGAGCAGGATGATCGCGGACAGGCCGCCGAGGAGGGCGGCGGTCTTGGCGCCGTTGTAGTAGCTGTGGTGGCGCATGCTCTGTTCAACGTCGGCGGCCGTCGGCTGCGTCCCCGCCGGCCGGCTCCGGTCTCAGGGCAGCGCGATGGTTGCGAGCGGCGTCACGTGCAGCACCAGCACCGGCGCAACCCCGACGGCGAGGGCGACCAAGGCAGTCAGCGCGACGGCGGTGCGCACCGGCCGGCCACCCGCCGCCAGACCACGAGCGGGACGCGATCGCACCGCCCCTTCGCCGAGCCCCGAGAACAGCAGGGCCGCCAGTCGCAGGTAGTAGGCCAGGCCGATCACCGTGTTGACGGCGACCACCACGGCGAGCCAGCCGGCGTGCGCGTCCACGACGGCCCGGAACACGACCACCTTGCCGAACAGCCCGGCCAGCCCAGGAGGCAGCCCGGCCAGCCCGAACAGCGCCAGCGCGAACGCCGCGGCCACGGCCGGCGACCGGCCCGCCAGGCCGCGCAGGTCGACGAGGTCGCGCACCCGGGCCGCGGCCAGGCAGGCGAAGGCACCGAGCTGGGTCACGGCGTAGAAGGCGAGATAGCCCAGGCTGGCGGTCAGCAGCGCGTCGAGGTCGCCGCGCCCGCGAGCGGTCGCGGCGGCCGCGAGCGGCGCCAGGATGTAGCCCGCCTGCGCGATGCTCGACCAGGCGAGCAGTCGCACCGCGTCCCGCTGCTGCAGGGCGACCAGGTTTCCCAGCGTCATGGAGGCCACCGCGAGCACGGCGACGATCGGACCCCAGACCCCGGCGTACGGACGGAAGGCCTGCAGGCACAGCACGAACAGGCCGGCGAAGCCGGCAGTCTTGGACACCACCGACAGGTACGCCGCGACCGGGAGCGGGCTGCCGTCGTAGACGTCCGGCGCCCAGGTATGGAACGGGGCCGCGCTGACCTTGAAAGCGAAGCCGACCAGCGTCAGCGCCACCGCGGCGGCCGCGGCCGGGGTGCGGATCGATGGCTGCGCGAGCTGCAGTGCGATCCGGTCCAGCTGCAGGCTCCCGGTCAGGCCGTAGAGCATCGCCATGCCGAACAGCGAGACGGCGGTCGACAGCACCGAGACGAGGAAGTACTTCAGCGCGGCCTCGGCCGAGCGGGCCGCTGCTGGCGCGCTGCCACGCCTGAGACCGGCCAGCACGAACGCCGGCAGCGACACCACCTCCAGGCCCACGACCAGGATCAGCAGGTCGCGGCTGCTGGCGACGACGACGCCCCCCAGGGTCGCGGCCAGCAGCAGCACATGGTGCTCGCCGGGCGGCAGCCGGTCCTCGGCGAGACTGCCGGCGCCGAGCAGCAGCACCACCAGCAGGCCGCCGAGGAGCACGACGTCCAGGAGCAGGGCATAGCGGTCCATGACGTAGGAGCAGGAGCGCCCCACCGCCAGCCCGCCGACCTGCTGCGGCAGCGTGGCCGCCGGGGTGCAGAAGGTCCCGCGCGTCCCCGTGCCGACCAGCG
>JAABUZ0100004543.1_pt1 | contig 19051 bp, 17 predicted proteins | sample 5562091 | NCBI WGS metagenome assembly JAABUZ01 (sample SAMN12813069, study PRJNA571459) | rock metagenome | isolation source: Antarctica rocks | place: Antarctica: Victoria Land, Linnaeus Terrace sud | collected 2015-12-21 | reverse complement strand
AACCGTCGTTGCGTTCCGGCCCCGTCACCTCGGACGGTAGGTCCCTCGCTGCGCTCGGGACGACCGTTGCAGTCGTCGCGACTCTTCATCTCTCCCCCATGTCCTCCCCCTCCCCCGACGACTTCCGCGCCACGCTCGGCCGCTTCGCCACGGGCGTCACCGTGATCACCGCGACCGCGGGCGGCCGCGACTACGGGATGACCGTGAGCGCGTTCGCCTCGCTCTCGCTCGAGCCGCCGCTCGTGCTCGTCTGCGTCGACCGGGCGGCGACGATGCACGGCGTGCTGGATGACGACAGCGCGTTCGCGGTGAACCTGCTCGCGGCCGGGCAGGAGGCGCTCTCGCGCCGCTTCGCTTCGGGCGACCCGTCGGACCGCTTCGCCGGGGTGGGCTACGCGCGCGGCGCGCTCGGCGCGCCGCTGCTCGACGGCACGCTCGCCTGGCTCGAGTGCCGCGTCGCGGCGCGGCACCCCGGCGGCGACCACACGATCGTCGTCGGCGCGGTCGCGGAGGCCGGCGTGCGCGAGGCGCGGCCGCTGCTCTACTACCGGAGCGGCTACGCGTCGCTCGAGCGTTAGGCGGCGGTCCGCGGCGTGGGCGTGCTGGCGCGCTTCCTGACCCCCGCGCGCCGGCGCGGCGCGGAGCACATCGACGACCCCGCGCTCGACGGCGCGACCACGCTCCGCTCGCTCGAGGACGTCGCGCGGTCGAACGCGCTGTTCGGCGGGCGCCGCTCGGTACTCGCCGCGCTCGACGACGTCCTCGCCGCGGCGGGGGGGGCGCCGCGCTCGCTGCTCGACGTCGGCACCGGGGTGGGCGACATCCCGTGGCACGCGCGGCGGCTGGCCGCGGGGCGCGGGGTGGCGCTCGAGACGTACGGCGTGGAGCTGAGCCCGGTGCTCGCGGCGGCGAGCCGCGCGCGCGTGGGCGGGAGCGTGTGCGCGGACGCGTTCGCGCTGCCGTTCGCGGACCGGAGCGTCGACGTGGTCACGTGCTCGCAGGTCGCGCACCACTTCGCCGAAGCGGACGTGCTGCGGCTGTTCCGCGAGCTGGACCGCGTGGCGAGGCGGCGCGTGATCGTGGCGGACCTGCGGCGGAGCTACGTCGCGGCCGCGGGGTTCTGGCTCGCCTCGTGGCCGCTCCGCTTTCACCCCGTCACGCGGCACGACGGCGTGGTGTCGGTCTTTCGCGGCTTCGTGCCGGACGAACTCGGCGCGCTCGTGCGGCGCGCGACCGGCGCCGTCGCCGACGTGCGACGTGGCGTGGGCTGGCGCGTGGTCTCGGCGTGGACGCCGGTCGCGGCCGTCGCCCCTGCCACGGCGCCGCACGCGGCGCGAGCTTTGACGGGATGACGGCCTCTCCCAACCCGGGCCCTTCCGACCCGACCGACGCGCCCGGGCGCGCGCTCAAGCGTCCGTACGACCTCGGCCCGATGCCGATGGGCCGCGCGATGGTGACGGTCGACGAGCAGGTCGTCGCCGCGCCGGTCGCGCCGCTGTTCGACCTCGCGCGGCTGGTCGAGGACTGGCCGACGCACCTCGCGCACTACCGCTTCGTGCGCTTCCGCGCGCGCACGCGCGACGGCGGCGGGCTGGTCGAGATGTCGGCGAACCGGCCGTTCGGCGTCGCGGACTGGCCGACGTGGTGGCTGTCGGAGATGCACGTGGACGACACGTTGCAACTCGTGCGCTACCGGCACGTGCAGGGCATGACGGCGGGGATGGACGTCGAGTGGAGTTTCCAGGCGCTCGCGCCTGCGCCGGACGGCCGCCCGCAGACGCGCGTGCGGATCGTGCACGTGTGGGACGGGCCACCCTGGCCGGCGATCGGAACGCTCGCGGCGGTCGGGGTTATTGGTCCGGTGTTCATCCACGGCATCGCGTCGCGCACGCTCGCGGGGCTGGCGCGCGTGGCGGAATGGGGGGCGTCGTGACGCATCCGCCCGCACGACCGCGTTCGTAATCCACGCGGGGGGGCGCCCACGAGGGGCGCTCCTACGATCGTCTCGCCACGCCACCCACGTCGTTGACCCCCATGCCGCGCCGCCGCGTCGTCGTCACCGGGCTCGGGCCCATCACCCCGATCGGCACCACCGCCGAGGGGCTCTGGGCCGGCCTCCGCGCGCGCCGTTCGGCCGTCGACACGGTCACGCGCTTCGACCCCGACCTCTGGCGGAGCCGGAACGCGGCCGAGGTGCGGGACTTCGTGGCCGAGGACCACATGGAGGGGAAGCGCGCGAAGCGACTCGACCGGTTCGGGCAGTTCTCGGTCGCGGCGGCGGTGCTGGCCCTCGAGGACGCGGGGCTGGCCCTCGCGCGCGAGGACCGCGACCGCGTGGGCACGACGATGGGCACCGCGTTAGGCGGGGTCGGGTTCGCGGAGCAGCAGCTCGCGAAGTACGTGACGCAGGGCGCGCGCGTGCTCGACGCGACGATCGCGCTCAACGTGTTCGGCGGGGCGTCGAGCTGCAACATTGCGATCGAGCTCGGCGTGAGCGGCCCGAACTCGACGAACGCGATGAGCTGCGCGTCGGGCGCGATGGCGATCGGCGACGCGTTCCGCGCGATCCGCGACGGCTACGCGGACGTGATGTTCGCCGGCGGGGCGGAGGCGCCGCTCATGCCGCTCTGCTTCGGCGCGTTCGCGCTGATCCGCGCGATGAGCACGCGGAACGACGACCCCGCGACGGCCTCACGCCCGTTCGACCGCGACCGCGACGGCTTCGTGATGGGCGAGGCCGCGACGGTGCTCGTGCTCGAGGAGCGCGAGCGGGCGGTCGCGCGCGGGGCGCGGATCTACGCCGAGGTCGCGGGCTACGGGACGACGAACGACGCGCACCACATGACCGCGCCGCGGCCCGACGGCCGCCAGGCGGCGCGCGCGATGTGCCTCGCGTTGGGCGACGCGCACGTGGCGCCGCACGAGGTGGGCTACGTGAACGCGCACGGCTCGTCGACGCCGCTCAACGACCCGACGGAGACGCTCGCCGCGCGGCAGGTGTTCGGCGAGCACGCCGCCGCGCTGCCGGTGAGCGGGACGAAGGGCTACTACGGGCATGCGTTAGGCGCGTCGGGGGCGGTGGAGGCGGCGATCACCGCGCTGGCGCTGCACCGCGGGTGGCTGCCGCCGACGGTCAACCTCGAGGTGGCGGACCCGGCGTGTGATCTCGCCATGATTACCGGGGACGGGCTGGACCGGGCGGTGGACGTCGCGCTGTCGAACAGCTTCGGGTTCGGGGGGATCAACGCGGCGCTGGTGTTCCGGCGGCACGAGGGGTGACGCGCGAGGGCGGTCGGGGCGTGTGTCCCCCACGACACCTCGCCCCCGCATCGTCCGTAGTCCGTACATGCCCCCCGCCCCGCCCACCGCCCCCGCGCTCGACGCCGCCCGCGAGCGCGTCGTGCGCCTCCTCACCGACCGCTACGCCGACGACACGCTGACGGTCGAGCAGTTCGAAGTCGAGCTGGACCGGCTGCACGCCCTCACCGACGCCGGGGCGCTGGAGCGCATGGGCGACGCGTTGACGAGCGGCGCACGCCCCGCGGTGACCCGCACGGCGACACGCGCGGTGGCCGCGCCCGCGGACTGGTCGTCGGCCGCGCTCGGCTGGCAGCGCGGCGTGCTCGTGTCGGCGCGCGTGCCCGAGGTGGGGCGCGTGGTGGCGATCATGAGTCAGTCGCGCCGGCAGGGGCCGTGGGCGGTGCCCCGCAGCCTCCGCGTGCGGGCGGTGATGAGCGAGGCGGTCGTCGACCTGCGCGACGCCGTGCTCCCCGCCGAGGGGTGCGCGATCGACGTCGCCGCGCTGATGGCGAACGTGAAGGTGCTGCTGCCGGCGGGCGTCGAGGCCGCCGTCGACGTGACGGCGCTCATGGGCGCGGCGCTCGACCACACGCACGCCGGCCCGACCGCCGGCGCCGCGCCGCGGGTGCGCGTGACCGGCGCGTCCGTGATGGCCGAGGTCAGGGTCCTCCAGGGCGTCGAGGCGGACCTCGCGGCCCTGGGGCTGGACGACTGACGCGGCCGGCGATTCGTTAGGCGCCCGCGACCACCGGCGCGCTCGCCTCCGGCGCGGGGCCGCGCACCCCGTACTTCGCCTGGTACCGCGCCACGCTCTCCTCGATCAGCCGCATCGCGCTCTCGCTCTTCTCCCACCCGATGATCTCGACGCGCTTGCCCTCGAGGTCCTTGTAGATGCGGAAGAAGTGCTCGACCTCCTTGAGGTAATGCGCCGGGAGGTCGGCGATGTCGAAGTACTCCTGGTGCAGCGGGTCGTGCATCGGGACGGCGAGGATCTTGTCGTCCGGCTCGCCCTTGTCGAGCATGCGCAGCACGCCGATCGGGCGCGCGTCGATCTGGCACCCGGGGAACGTCGGTTCCTGGATGCGCACGAGGATGTCCATCGGGTCGTTGTCCTCGTGCAGCGTCTGCGGGATGAAGCCGTAGTCGCCGGGGTAGTGCACCGCGGAGTAGAGCACGCGGTCGAGGCGCAACAGCCCCGAGTCCTTGCAGAGCTCGTACTTGTTGCGGCTCCCGGCCGGGATCTCGATGATCGCCGTGACCTGGTCGGGCGGGTGCGGGCCGGGGGAGAGGTCGTGCCAGGGATTCAGCATGCCGGAAAGCTACACGCCCGCCCCCATCAGCTCCCGCCCAGCCGGTCCAGGATTCGCCGCACGCGCGCGCGGCGGCGCAGCAGGACCGCCGCGTAGCCGCCGTACACCAGCAGCGCGAGCGCGTACGCCGCGTGCATGAACCCCGCGTTGTCGGGCGGCCCGTTCACGACGCCGCCTCCTCGGCCAGCGCGACGATCTCGCGCTCGTTCGCGTAGCGGAGCCGCGCGCGCAACAGCGCGACGAAGAGCAGCGCGAACGCGCCGAACCCCGCGAGCAGCGTGTGCAGCATTTCCGGCGGCAGCGACGGCGCGCTCGGCTTGAGCACCACCGGCATCGGGTGCAGCGTGCGGAACAGGTACACGCTCAGGTGGATGAACGGCACGAGCAGCACCGCGAGCAGGCCGAGCACCGCGGAGTAGCGCGCGCGCTGGGCGCGGTCCTCGATCGCGCCGCGCAGCACGAGGTAGCCGACGACGACGAACCAGAGGAAGAGCGTGAGCGTGAGGCGCGCGTCCCACGTCCACCACGTCCCCCAAACCGGCTTGCCCCACACCGGCCCCGTCACGAGCACCGCGGTCATGAACACGAGGCTCACCTCGGCCGCGCTCTCCGCGAGCCGGTCGAGGCGGTCGTCCTTGAGCCAGAGGTAGACGCCGCTCGCGATCGCGACGAGCGGGAGGCCGAGGTAGAGCGCGACCACGGCCGAGGGGACGTGGATGTAGAGGATCTTCTGCGCGGCGCCCTGCATCGCCTCGATCGGCGTGAACCAGAGGGCGCGCGCCATCATCGCCGCGACGGCGAGGAGGGCGGCGACGAGCAAGAGGTCGACGCCGCCGGCCGGGCGCGCGGCCCCCGCTTTCGCGGGGGTGACGCGCGGGGAGGGCGCGCCCGCGACCCCCGCGTCCGCGGGGGTGACCGGTTGGGACAGCGTGAACGACGGGTTGGTCATACCAAGCGGGTCAGTCCTCGAGCGTGTACGGGAACGCGAGCGTGCACGCGACGAGAAACACCAAGTCGAAGCTCCCCAAAAGCTTGAGCATTCCCGCGACTTCCGCCAGCGGCCGCCCCGCGAGCAGCCGCGCCGTGGCGAGCGCGGCGGGCGTGACGACGGGTACGAAGAAGGGCAGCGCGAGCATCGGCAGCAGCAACTCGGCGAGGCGCGTGTTCACGGTCATCGCGGAGAAGAGCGTGCCGACCGAGACGAGCCCCACGGCCGCGAGCGCCGCGATGAGAAAGATCCCGGCGAGGATCCCGCCCCCGATCGGGAGGTCGTAAAAGAGCGCGACCGCGGGGATCGCCACGAGCTGAACGGCCGCGACGAAGGCGAAGTTCGCGAGGAGCTTGCCGACGAAGATCGCCTCGCGCGGGACGGGCGCGGCGAGCAGCGCGTCGATCGCGCGGTCGGCCTGCTCGACGCCGAAGGAGCGGTGCAGGCCGAGGATGCCGCTGAAGACGAAGATCGTCCAGAGCACCCCGGGCGCGAGGTCGAGCGGGCTGACCGCGGTGGGGTCGGACGAGAAGCGGAAGATGACGACCGCGACGAGCGCGAAAACGACCGCGGCGAGGAAGGCGCTCCGCGTGCGGAACTCGATCAGCAGGTCTTTGCGGGCGACGAGGAGCGCGGTCGCGGGGACGGACGGCGGGGTCACGCGGCGTCGTTAGGCCGGCGGTTAGGCCGCGGCGCGGTCGCCCGCGGCGGCGCCGGCGGGCTCGCCCGCGACGAGCGCGCGGTACGCGCCCGCGAACGCGGCGTCGTCGACCGCGGCGCGGGGCGCGTGGGAGGCGAGGCGGCCGGCGAGGAGCACGGCGACCTGCGTGGCGAGGGCGAGCCCTTCGCCGAGTTGGTGGGTGACGAGGACGAGCGCGGCGCCCGTGCTCGTGAGCGCGGTGAGCGTCGCCGTGAGCGCGTCGGCGCCGGCCGCGTCGAGGCCGGTGTAGGGCTCGTCGCAGAGGAGGACGGCGGGCGCGTGGACGACGGCGCGGGCGATCGAGACGCGCTGCTGCAGCCCGCGCGAGAGGCGGCGGACGGGCGTCTCGGCGCGGTCCGCCACGCGCAGGCGGTCGAGGGCGCGGCGGGCGGCCGCGTCGGGGTCGGGGACGCCGTACAGGCGCGCGGCGAAGGCGACGTTCTCGTGTGCGGTGAGCGCGGCGTAGAGCTGGCTCTGGTGCGAGATCAGGCCGACCATGGCGCGCGCGGCAGGGTCGTCGCCGCCGACCACGCGGCCGGCCACGCGCGCCTCGCCGGAGGAGGGGCGGAGGAGGCCGCCGAGCATCTTGAGCAGGGTGCTCTTCCCCGCCCCGTTGGGGCCGAAGAGGGCGAGGCAGTCGCCCGGGGCGAGGGCGAAGCTCACGCCGTCGACGGCGCGACGGGGGCCGTAGCGGCGGGCGAGGGCGAGGGCTTCGAGGGCGGGGGGCGGCGCGGGCGCGGTCACGGGGGAAGGCTAACCGCGTCGGGCGTTCGCGTCAGGACGCGCGTTAGTACGGCGCGATCAGCACGTCGGTACGGGAGAAGTCGTTGCCGACGAAGAGCAGCGGTTCACGGCGTTCGACCGCAAGGGCGTAGCTGAAGCAGTCGCCGAAGTCGAGGGCGGCGGGGTGGCGGCCCTTGCCGTAGCGGCGGAACGCGTCGCGGGCAAACTCGACCGTCGCTCGAGTCACCGGAACGATCTCGATCTCGACCTCATCGACGAACACGTCGAGCCGCCGCACACCCGCCTCGCCGAGCCGTGGTAGCAATACCAGCGTCAACTCGACCAACGCTGCCGCGGAGAGGTCGATGACGGGCGCCCGGCGTCGGGCCGACGTCAACTGCTCGGCGCTTGGTTCCTGCAGCAGGGTGGCGACCAAGGCCGACGTGTCGACGACCATCGCCCGTCAGCTCGGCAGGCCATTCTCGTCGTAGCCGAGGATCTCATCCGCCGACCGCGGGTCGAGGACGGGGAGCGCGGCAATCTCCTGCTGGATTCGCGCGATCGCCGCCATACGCCGCGCCTGCACTTCGGGCGGGGCCTCTGTGGGGATGCCCTCCGCCGTGGCGGTCAGCGTCGCGGCCTGCGCCTGCACCGCCTTCCGGATAACGCGCTCGACGCTCTCGCCATCCCGCGCGGCGAGCTCGCGCGCGAGGCGTTCGGTCTCGGGGTCGTCGATCGTGATCATCCTCTCTCCTGGTGGCTTCGCGTCCATCTTACACCAGTGATGCCCTGCCGGTGTGCGGGCACGCAAGGCTGGCCGGGTCACGTGAGCGCGCATTCGCCCTCGACCGTGATGGTCGCCGGCGGCCGGTTGGTGGCCTGCTGGCCACGCTGTCCGCGGAAGCGAACGCTGAGGCGGCTTGCCCCGATCAACCGCATGTCGAGTTCGAGCACGTGCGCGACGGTCCCGCTCAGGCGCAGCCAGAGCACGGCGACGAGTTCGAGGGCGGCGAGCAGTCGCGGGGGGTCTTGTGCACCGATCGCCTTGTAACCGTCCGGCAGCGGCGAGCGCTCGACGCGCCACCCGGTATTCATGCCGCACACGAGCGATTCGAGCATCGACTCGGCGCGGTACGCGTTAGGCGGTGGTGGGAGCATCTCGTCCAACAGGATGCGGCGTGCGCGAAGATCGGCGATACGATCGGCGGAGAGTCCAGTCGTCGAGATCTCGGACATGCCCTGCCCGGCGTCCTGCTCGGGCGCCAGCGTGAGCGTGTAGCGGTCGTCCCCACCGGCCAGCGTGCGTACCACAGCCGTGAGCCGTGCACGATACGCAGTCGTCCGGTACGCGACGGTCACGCGGGATGCCCCGAAGCGGTTGCCTCGGAGCGCGTCCAGAAACGCCCGCGCTTCACCGGTGTCCGGATGGACGACGAGGATCGTCTCGCCCTGGGTCTCCTCCGCCGAGACGAGCGGCAGGAAGGCGCGGCGATCCGAGGCATCGACCAGGAGGGCCAACGGCTGCGCGGGATGGCCGGGCGTCGTCGAGACACCGGTCGTCTCGGCGTTCGCTCCGGCTGCCACCGCCGTCTCGGGGCGGACCTGCAGCACGCCGAGTGGCGGCTTCACGAGGCCAGGCTGCCTGGTGACGCGCCAGTACAACTCTTGACGGCGGACCGCGTCGGCCACGTCGTAGTACGTCGTCGCTCGGACGAACTCCGGCCGGTACGAGAGGTCATCGGTGCCGAACACCGCGGGGATGAACTTCGCGTTCTTGCCGCCCGCGTCGTACAGCGCCTGCGTGATGAGCTGCGCCTCCCAACGGGCGCCGAGTCCAACGCCGTCCGCCTCGCCACCGGTCGCGCGCCGGTAGTAGGCCTGCGTGCACACGAGGATGACGTAGTCCGACTCGTGAATCTGTCGACGCATCCACGCCGGCCACCCCTCCGGTGGGGGCTCGTCCTCGTGGAACTGATCGAGCTCGCAGTCCACGCCTCCGGCGCGAAGTTCGAGGGCGAGTGCGAGCACTCGCGCCCGGTGCTCGGGCGAATCGTGACTGTAGCTGATGAATGCGCGCGGCGGCCGGGCGGCGGTGGCGGTATCTTGGCGCGGCTCGGGTGCGACGGCGTGGATCATCGGCGGAGAAGGCGCGGGGATCGGGGCGAGTCTGCCGAATAAGGCACGTTGCGGGCCAGAACGCTATAGCGTATATAGCAGAGATGACGCCCTCCCCTGCCCAGCTCCGCCACCTCCGCGCGACGCTCGACCTCTCGCAGGAGCAGCTCGCCGCTCGACTTGGCGTGTCGTTCGCGACCGTGAATCGATGGGAGGCGGGCAAGGCGAAGCCGCAGGCCGCCCAGCGAGACGCGCTCCGGGCGCTGTTCGACGAGACCGGCGTTGCGCCCGACGCGGATGCCGAACCGGCCGCCGCGCCGGCCGCCCGCACGCCGCGCCGCGGTCGCCGGAACGTCGCGACCGGCGGCATGGACACGCGCAGCATGGAGCAGATGCTCTGGGACGCCGCCTGCTCCATCCGCGGCGAGAAGGACGCGCCCAAGTTCAAGGATTACCTGCTGCCGCTCCTCTTCATCAAGCGGCTCTCCGACGTGTTCGACGACGAGATCGCGCGCCTGGCCGAGCAGTTCGGCGACCGCGAGACCGCGCTCGCGATCGTGGAGAGCGACGCCGAGAGCACGGCCGAGGAGCGGAAGCGCCTCGTGCGCTTCTACGTGCCGCCCGAGGCACGGTGGGCGGTCGTCAGCAAGCGCCAGCCGTACGCATGGCCCGAGGACCGCGCGCCGAAGACGTTGGGCGAGCAGCTCACCACGACGGTGCGCGCGATCGTGCGCCGCAACCCGTCGCTCGCCGGCGTGATCGACCTGATCGACTTCAACGAGACGCGCAACGGCGAGCGCGAGATCAGCGACGCGGCGCTCCAGGGCGTGGTCGAGAAGTTCAGCGACCCGCGCTACCGCCTCGGCCTCGCCGACGTCGAGCCCGACTTCCTCGGCCGCGCCTACGAGTACCTGCTGCGCAAGTTCGCCGAGGGGCAGGGGCAGAGCGCGGGCGAGTTCTTCACGCCCACCGAGGTGGGCTTCCTCATGGCGGAGCTGCTGCGCCCACGGCCGGGGGAGGAGTGCTACGATTACGCGTGTGGGTCGTTAGGCCTGCTCATCAAGCTGCAGCTCGTCTGCCGGCGGCTCGACCCGCTGGCGAAGGTACCGCTCCGGCTGTACGGGCAGGAGCTGACCGGGGCGAGCTACGCGATCGCGCAGATGAACAAGGTCATCCACGACATGGAGGGCGAGGTCCAACGCGGCGACTCGATGCGCAACCCGAAGTTCAGGGACGCGTCGGACAAGGAGCTGCGCCAGTTCGACATCGTGGTGGCGAACCCGATGTGGAATCAGACCTTTCCGGCGGACGTGTACGAGAACGACGCGTTCAAGCGATTCGCCGAGCACGGAGGCGCCACGGGCGGCAAGGCTGACTGGGCGTGGCTGCAGCACACGGTGGCGTCGATGAAGGACGGCGGGCGCGCGGCGGTGGTGCTCGACACGGGGGCGGTCACGCGTGGGAGCGGAAGCCGCAACGAGGACCGCGAGCGCAACATCCGGCGGTGGTTCGTGGAGCAGGATCTGATCGACGGGGTGATCCTGTTGCCGGACAATCTGTTCTACAACACGACGGCGGCGGGGGTGATCGTCGTGCTGCGGAAGGGGAAGCCGAAGGAGCGACGGGGGAAGATCGTGCTCGTCAACGCGAGCCGGGAGTTCCGGAAGGGGAATCCGAAGAACCACCTGACGAATGAAGGGATACGCAGGATCGCGGATGCGTACCTGAACGGCGAGCCGGTCGGAGGCTTCGTCAGCGTGCTCACTACCGACTCTGCGCACTTGACCGACTACAACCTCTCGCCCTCACGACATGCATCGACGTCGGCAGGTGGAGAATTCTGGCCGGTCGCTCAGCTTAGGAACGAGCTTGCCGAGCTACAGCATCGCGCCTCGGTGATTGACACCGAGTTGGGCCGCCTGCTCGACGCGATCGGAGCCTAACCGGTGTCGATATTCGAGACTCTGCTCCCGGATGGTTGGAGCCGGGCAACCGTCGAGGAGCATTACGGGATCACCAAGAAGCCGCGAAGCGTCGACCTCGGCGCACATGAGCGGATCCCGTTCGTTCCGATGGACGGTGTACCCGTCAACGGGAGAACGCAGCTTCGCCACGAGCTGCGCGCTCCCGACGAGATCACAAGCGGCACCTACTTCGAGCGTGGCGACATCCTGCTCTCGAAAATCACACCCTCGTTCGAGAACGGGAAACAGGGCAAAGCGGACGATCTCCCGAGCGGATTTGGCTATGCGTCGACTGAGGTCATCCCGATCCGGCCGCATCGCGACGCTGACGGATTGTACCTGTTCTACTACCTCTTGCATCCCGAGGTGCGCGAGCACTTGGTTGCCACGATGGAAGGTTCGACAGGGCGTCAGCGCGTCCCTGAAAATGCTGTTCGTAAGCTCACGATGCCGTACGCACCGGCGGCCGAGCAGCGGCGGATTTCGGCTGTACTCCGCGAAGCACAGTCCGCAGTCGAAATTCAGGCTGCAACTGTGACCACCACCCGCGAGTTGAAGCAGGCCGTCATGCGGCAAGTGTTCGCATGCGGCGTTCGCCAGGGCTCTCAAGTTGAGTCGGAGTTCGGACCACTGCCGGCTGAGTGGCCCACCGTTCCTCTGGGTACCTGCTGCACTGTCCAGTCGGGAGTTACCAAAGGGCGGGACATCGCCGCGAACGAGGCGATCGAGGTTCCCTACCTCCGCGTCGCCAATGTACAGGACGGGCACATTGATCTGAGCGAGGTCAAGACGATCGCTATTCGCCGTGACGAGCTTGCTCGTTTTCTCATTCGCGATGGCGACGTCCTTCTGACTGAGGGAGGAGACCTTGATAAGCTCGGTCGTGGTTTCATCTGGCGTGGGCAGATTGCAAACTGCGTCCACCAGAACCACGTGTTCGCCGTGCGCGCCCACCGCGACGTGCTGCTCCCCGAGTTCCTCGCGTACCTCGTGCAGAGCCCGTACGGGCGCGCGTACTTCCTCGCGGTTGCGCACAAGACCACGAACTTGGCGACGATCAACTCGACCAAGCTGAAGGCGTTCCCCGTCCCGCTGCCGCCGCTAGACGAACAGCGCGAGATCGTTCGAGTGTTGGAAGCGATCGACCGCAAGATCGACCTACACGAACGCAAGCGCGCCACGCTCCAGGAGCTGTTCGACACGCTCCTCCACGACCTGATGACCGGCCGCCTGCGCGTCGACGCCCTCGCGCCCGACGCCCTCGCGGCCGCCTAACACGATCCTGCGACGACCCCCGGACGGACGACGATGCGCACCCGGAAGCCCAAGGCGGCGACGCCCCCCGCCCCCGCCCCGCGCCACCTGGCGAACGAGGCGAAGACGGTGCAGCTCCCGCTCGTCGCCCACGCCCGCGAGGTCGGCTGGACGCCCGTCGACCAGGCCGACGCCCTCCGCCTCCGCCGCGGCGAGGCCGGCGCCTTCTTCTACGACGTGCTCCGCGCCCGGCTCCTCGCCCTCAACCCGGGCCTCGTCACCGGCGACAACGTCCAGAGCATCATCGACCGCATCGAGGCGGTGCCGAAGACCATCGCGGGCAACCGCGAGGTGCTCGAATGGCTGCGCGGCAACGGCACCGTCTACGACGAGGCCGAGCGCCGCCATCGCAACGTCACGCTCGTCGACTTCGAGCACCCGGAGCGCAACGACCTGCACGTCACGACTGAGTGGACGTCGCAGATTCCCGGGCGCAAGGCGAACCGCGCCGACGTCGTCTTTCTCGTCAACGGCGTCCCCGTCGCCATCGTCGAGAACAAAAACCCCAAGCTCGGCGACGCGTTCGACCGCGCCGTCGTTCAGCTCCGCCGCTACGAGCTGGAGACCCCCGAGCTGATGGTCACGCCGCAGGTGTTCAACGTCACGCACCTGATCCAGTACCACTACGGCGTCACGTGGAACTACGCCCGCCGCAACGTCTTCAACTGGAAAAGCCGCCCCGACGAGAGTTACCGCGACGCCGTGCAGAGCTTCTTCGAGCCCGGCGACTTCCTGCGCATGCTGCGCGACTGGGTGCTCTTCTACGTCAAGGACGGCGAGCTGCAGAAGAGCGTCCTGCGCCAGCACCAGACGCGCGCCGTGCGCGAGGTCGTCGAGCGGTGCGCCGACCCGGCCAAGCGGCGCGGGCTCGTCTGGCACACGCAAGGCTCGGGGAAGACCTTCACGCTCATCACCGCGGGGCGGCTCATCCTGCAGGACGCCCGGCGCTTCCCGGGCGCGACGGTGATCCTCGTCGTCGACCGCAACGAGCTCGAAGGGCAGCTCTCGGGGTGGGTGGAGCGGTTGTTAGGCGAGATACGTGGGACCGGGATCGCCGTCGAGCAGGCGGGCTCGCGCGCCCGGCTGCAGGAGCTGCTCGACGCCGACTTCCGCGGGCTCGTGATCTCGATGATCCACAAGTTCGACGGGCTGCGGAAGGACTCGTCCACGCGCGACGACGTGTTCGTCTTCATCGACGAGGCGCACCGCTCCGTCGAGGGCGACCTCGGCAATTACCTCACGGGTGCGCTGCCCAACGCGACGCTGATCGGCTTTACCGGCACGCCGATCGACCGCACGGCGCACGGCCGGGGGACGTTCAAGGTCTTCGGGCGTGACGACCCCGAAACGGGCTACCTCGATCACTACCCGATCAGCGAGTCGGTCCAGGACGGCACCACCGTGAAGCTCCGGCACGCGCTCGCGCCGTCGGAACTCACCCTGCCTCGCGAAGTGCTCGAGGAGGAGTTCCTCGCGCTCACCGAGGCCGAGGGGATCAGCGACGTCGAGGAGCTGAACCGCATCCTCGACCGGGCGGTGCGGCTCAAGACGGTGCTCAAGGCCGAGGCGCGCGTCGACGCGGTCGCGCGCTTCATCGCCGAGCACTTCCGCGAAAACGTCGACCCGCTCGGCTACAAGGCATTCGTCGTCGCGGTGGACCGCGAGGCGTGCGCGCTCTACAAGCGGGCGCTCGACCGCTACCTACCCGCCGAGTACACGGTGCCGATCTACACGCGGAGCGCGGCCGACGTGATCGACCATCCGCTCGTGGCCGGGGCGCAGGTCGACGAGGCGCGGGAGAAGGACGTGCGCAAGGTGTTCCCGAAGGCCGACGCGTTGCCCAAGATCCTCATCGTCACCGACAAGCTGCTCACCGGGTACGACGCGCCCGTCCTCTACTGCATGTACCTCGACAAGCCGATGCGCGACCACGTGCTGCTGCAGGCCGTGTCGCGCGTGAACCGGCCGTACGAGGACGCGCAGGGCGTGCGCAAGCCGTGCGGGCTCGTGGTGGACTTCGTGGGCGTGCTGCGTGACCTGAAGAAGGCGCTCGCCTTCGATTCGAGGGACGTGAGCGGGGTGATCGAGGATCTGGACCTGCTGCTGGAGCGGTTCCGCTCGCTGATGGATGAAGACGCCCGCCCATACCTCGACGCGATGGCCGCGCCCGGCCCGAACGACGCGGTGCTGGAAGGGTTGCTCTACCAGCGCTTCCTCGAGCCCGAGGCCCGTCGCGCCTACGCCGAGCTGTTCAAGGAAGTCGAGGGGCTGTACGAAGTGCTGTCTCCGTCGCCCGAGCTGCGCGACTACGTGATGCCGTACAACCGTCTCGCCGACCTGTACGTGATGTTGCGCAACGCGTACGGCACGAAGGCGTTCTTCTACGGCGACGTGGCGCACAAGACCGAGCGGCTGGTCCGCGAGAGCGTGACGATGGACGCCGCGTACCGCGTGACGCGAACCGCCGAGTTCGACGCGGCTGCCCTGGCCGCGCTGCAGCAGCGCGGCACGAGCGGCGAGGGGACCGTCGTCAACCTCGTCCGCACGCTCGAGCGGGAGGGCGAGCAGAACGGCGAGCGGGCGCCGCACCTCCGCTCCATCACGGAGCGGGCGAACGCGGTGCTTCAGCTGTTGGAGGAGCGCCAGCTCTCGACGGAGGAGGCGCTCAAGGAAATCGAGGCGCTGCTGGCCGAGCGGGCCGAGGCGGAGCGGACGCGGCGGGAGAGCGGGCTGGACGACGCCGCGTTCGCGGCGTACTGGGTACTGCGCCGGGAGTTTCCCGCGCAGGCGGTCGCGCTGGCGCGCGAGATCGGGGCGGTTCGGCAGCAGTTTCCCGACGCGCCGCGCAACGCGGACGAGTACCGGCGGATGAAGGCGGAGCTCTACAAGCTGCTGCTCCGGGTGGTGACCGGGCACCGCATGGTAGACCTCGCGGAGCAGATCCTCGCGTTGCCGTGGCACTGACCGGGCGAGCGCTGCTGCGGGCGCGCGCGCGCGAGTGGGCCGAGCGTCTGCGCGTGGAGCCGGCGCAGATCCGCGTGCAGGCGATGCGCCGCAAGTGGGGATCGTGTTCGCCGGCGGGGCGGGTCACGCTGGCCGCGGAGCTGGTGGGCGAGGACGAGGCGTTCCGCGACTTCGTGATCGTGCACGAGTTGCTGCATCTGCGGGTGCGCAACCACGGTCGGCTGTTCCGGAGCTACCTCTCTGCGCATCTGCCGGGGTGGGAGCGGTGGGCCGGGCGTCTTGTCAAATAACTTTTCGGACTGCCCGTTATTGACAACGAGGTGTCAGTTTATGGTGATTGACGTCGGTTATTGACAAGTACTGCAACGTTTGAGGAGTTCGGGGACGACACAGATGGTCGTTCCCGACGACCCGGAAACAGCAGGAGGAGAATGGCACGCTCCACCCGAGCGGCGATCGATGCCGAACTCGACGCCGTGGAAGCGATCGTTGCACGCCACCCGCGGGGGATTGCTCGGCCGATCCTCGACCAGGAGTTTGCGGAGTCGCAAGGGTATGCGCTCCCGTGGCGGACGGTTTTACGCCGTCTGGAGCGCCTGATCGAGCAGGACCGGGTGCGGGCGGATGGCGAGGCGGGTCGGCCTTACCGGCCCGGACCCGCCCTGATTCTTGAGGCACCGCAGCCGGAGCCGGACTACGTTCTCCTCTCCAAAGAGGGTGCGCAGGTCCGAGCCCTCGTCCGACGGCCCATGGTGGAACGAAAACCGGTCGGGTACAACCCGACGCTCCTCGACCGCTATCAGCCCGGACGCACGTGGTACCTGTCGCGGGACGTTCGCCAGCAACTCCACGAAGTCGGGCGGACGCCGGACCCGGAACGTCCCGCGGGCACGTACGCGCGCGAGATCCTCAGTCGACTCATCATCGACCTCGCCTGGGCGTCGAGCCGTTTGGAAGGGAGCACGTACTCGCGTCTGGACACGCAGAACCTGATCGAGTTCGGCGAGCAGGCTGAAGGGAAGGACGTGGCTGAGGCGCAGATGATCCTCAATCACAAGTCCGCAATCGAACTCCTCGTCGACAACGCGGACGCTATCGGGTTCGATCGGTCCACGATGTATGCGCTCCACGCGCGGCTCGCGGAGAATTTGCTGTCGAATCCGGCCGACGAGGGGCGGCTGCGTGAGGCGCCGGTCGACATCGGCGGAACACCGTACCGGCCCCTCGCCATCCCGCAGCGCATCGCTGAGCTGTTCGATCGTCTGCTGGAAAAAGCGTCGGCCATCCCGGACGCGTTCGAGCAGGCGTTTTTCGTGATGGTGCATCTGCCCTACCTACAGCCGTTCATCGACGTGAACAAGCGCACGTCGCGGCTGGCCGCGAACGTTTCGCTCATCAAGGCGAACCTGTGCCCGCTGTCGTTCGTCGACGTGCCGAACGTTGCGTACGTCGAGGGGACGATGGGCGTGTACGAGCTCGGGCGCGTCGACCTGCTGCGCGACGTATTCGTGTGGGCGTACGAGCGGTCGTGCGCCCAGTACCGCGTTGTGCGGGACGCGATGGGCGAACCGGATCCATTCCGGCTCCGCTACCGCATGATGCTCCGCGAGGTAGTAGCCGAGGTGGTGCGGGACGGACAACCACCGAAGGCCGACACGCTCCGCCGTTGGGCCGATGCGCACGCCGTGCCGGCCGACGATGTGGCCCTGTTCGTCGAGCGGGCGCTGGAGCTTCTGCTGGCGTTGAATGAAGGCTCGGCGAGTCGGTACGGCCTCCTCCCATCGGAGTTCAACGCGTGGCGCACTCGTGCGGCGGCAAGGAACGACGTGGCGGCCGCGCGTAGCGGTTGAAGAGACCTCGTCAATCCGCCAACGTACTCAGATCCCCCGGGTCCACCCCCATCGCCTCCGCCTTCAACATCCGCCTCACGATCTTCCCCGACCGCGTCTTCGGCAGCGACGCGCGCACCTCGATCTCGCTCGGCTGCGCGATGGGGCCGAGGTCCTGCCTCACATGATCCTTGAGGGAGGCGACGAGCCCCGGGCCGGCGGCATGCCCCGGCCTCACGACGACGTACGCCTTGATCCGCTCCCCCTTGATCGGGTCCGGGAGGCCGACGACCGCGCTCTCCGCCACCGCGGGGTGCCGCAGGAGCGAGCCCTCCACGTCCGCGGTGCCGATGCGGTGCCCGGCGACGTTGAGCACGTCGTCCGCGCGGCCTAACACCGCGACGTAGCCGTCCTCGTCGATCACGGCCACGTCGCCCGCCGTGTAGACGCCCGGGATCTGCCGCCAGTACGCCTCGTAGCGCGCGTGGTCGTTCCAGATCGTGCGCAGCATCCACGGCACCGGCGCGGTGAGCACGAGCAGCCCGCCCGTGTTCGCGGCGAGCGGCGTCCCGGCCGCGTCGACCACCGCGACCTCCGCCCCGGGTACCGGCTTCCCCACGCGCCCCGGGCGCGCCTCGAACGCCGGGAAGGTGGCGAGTACCGGCGCGGCGATCTCGGTCTGCCACCAGTTGTCGACGACGAAGCCGTCGCCCTGCCCCACGAAGTGGCGCTGCGCCCAGCGGTGCGCTTCGGGGTTGAGCGGCTCGCCCGCGCAGGCGAGCAGGCGCAGGCGCGAGAGGTCGAACTTGGCCGGCGCCTCCGCGCCGTGGCTCATCCACATGCGGACCGCGGTCGGCGCCGTGAACATCACGTCCACCCCGAAGCGCTCGGCCAGCTCCCAGGTCACGTCGGGCGTGGGCCAGTCGGGCGCGCCCTCGCGGAAGACGATCGTCGCGCCGACCGAGAGCGGGCCGTAGACGATGTAGGAGTGCCCGACGGCCCAGCCGAGGTCGGAGGTGCACCAGTAGATGTCGCGCTCGCCTAACTGGAGGAAGGCGCGCGCGAGGTAGGTGACGCCGACGAGGTAGCCGCCCGTGGTGTGGACGACGCCCTTGGGGCGCCCGGTCGTTCCGGACGTGTAGAGAATAAAGAGCGGGTGCTCGGCGTCGACCATCGCGGGCGCGCGGTGGATCGCGTGCGGGGCCTGCACGTCGTAGAAGTCGACCTCGCGCTCGGGGGTGAACGCCGCGGGCACGAACCCTGCGGGCGCGTCGCCCGGGCGCGAGCCGCGGCGGTGGACGACGACGTGTTCCACGAACGACAGTTCGCGCACCGCCTCGTCGACGATCGGCTTGAGCGGGACCGGCTTGCCGCGCCGGTAGGTGAAGTCGGAGCAGACCACCGCCTTGGCGCCCGCGTCCTCGATGCGCGCGCGGAGCGCGCCCGCGCCCATGCCCGCGTAGACGACCGAGTGGACGGCGCCGAGCCGCGCGCAGGCGAGCATCGCGACGACGCCCTCGGGCGTGTTGGGCATGTAGAGCACGACGCGGTCGCCTTCGGCGACGCCTAACGCGGCGAGGGCGTTCGCGAAGCGGTTGACCTCGCGGTAGAGGCGGCCGTAGGTGTAGGCGCGCTCCTCGCCGTCCTCGGAGAGCCAGATGAGGGCGGCCTTCGTGCGCCGCTCGCCCTTGGCGTGCCGGTCGAGGCAGCTGACGGTCGCGTTGAGCCGCCCGCCCTCGAACCACGCGTGCTCCGGCGGCTCGAAGCGGCGCACCGTGTGCCACCGCTCGGCCCACTCGACGGCCTCGGCCTTCTCCGCCCAGAACGCGTCCGGGTCGGCCGCG
>JAABUZ0100004542.1_pt1 | contig 19053 bp, 22 predicted proteins | sample 5562091 | NCBI WGS metagenome assembly JAABUZ01 (sample SAMN12813069, study PRJNA571459) | rock metagenome | isolation source: Antarctica rocks | place: Antarctica: Victoria Land, Linnaeus Terrace sud | collected 2015-12-21 | reverse complement strand
GCCATCCACGTCCTGCCGCAAGCCGCTCCCCCCGCTCACGTCGCCCTCGACCAGCCCTGTCCCCTCGACGATCCTCTCACCCTAGACACGCCGTGGCTGCTCCCGTCCCTTAACTGAACCGTATTGCCCCTAGACGGGCCACGCGGCGAGCGGCGAGCGGCGAGCGGCGCGCGGCGAGCGGCGAGCGGCGAGCGGCGCGCGGCGCGTCTGCCTGTCCGCCTCCTGTACCGCTCACTCTACCGCGGAGAGCCGGATGTCGACGTGATTGAGATAGCCATCTCGCGTGACATGCACCGAGAGGCCAAGACGCCGCAGCACATGGAGGATGCGCACATTCTCGGCGGCGGCCAGCCCATACAACCAATCGACGCCGCCGTCGCGCGCCCCGTCAATCAGCCGCCACAGCAGGAGTGAGCCGATGCGCCGCTCCTGCCAGCGATCCTCGACCACCACGGCAAGCTCCGCGCGCGCGGCCCTATCGCCGTCGCGATGGTACCGGGCGACGGCGATGATCTCGGCGGGTCGCGCCGGGTCCTGCACGACAAGGGCGACGCGGTCGATGCCGTCGGCGTCCGCGAAGTAGCGCGCGCGCTCGTCGGTCAAGGCGGGGGCCACGGCCAGGAAGCGGAAGTAGACTGTCCGCGGACTGAGGCGCGCGTACAGGCGCTGCAAGGCGCGGCTATCCTCTGGCGCGATCGCCCGCGCGACGAGGCGGAGGCCGTCGGGAAGCACGAGAGGACGCGCCTCAAGCATCACGCCGCTGTGTGTCGGCGCGATCCGCCCCTCGAGCCTCGGCGGATCGCACGCCGGCCTGTCGCTCATCTCGCACATAGGGCGTTCCCTTCGACATTGTCGCCTGGGATGGCCATTCCTGACGTCGTGTCAGACACATTCCCTCCCGTTTCACCGGGCGCCTCTTGAGATGTGGCGCCCCGTCCCGAGCCGCGCGTGCGCTGGCCACCCCGGTCCCCATCGCTGCCCTCATCGTCCCCTCACAACGGCCCTGCTAATTGTGTACGATAAAGTACACAATGACCACAAAAAAAGGGGCTACGCCGTCGGCGCGTCGCTCCCGAGCAGGGACAACGGGCCTACCCCCGCCGATAGGCGCTTGATGAGTTCCGGATCGTTGTGCGCCTTGGCCAGCAGCATCACACCCTCCAGGTAGGCGAGCAGCGCCCGCGCCGCCGTCGGGACGTCGACCTGGGGCAGGGCGCCCGCGTCGGTCGCCTCGCGCAGCGCCCGCTCGAAATAGCCAGCCCACGCGGTGAGGATGCCGTCGACCTTGGCCCGGATGGCCTCGTCCTGCGCGCCCATCTCCAGCGCCAGGTTGCCTACCATGCAGCCCGAGAGATGTCCCGCCGCGTCGTGCACGGCGCGCTGCGCGTCGTAGGCCAGCTCGAACAGTCGGCCGATCCGCTCCTCGGGCGCCACGTCGTGCGCGAAGGCGGGCGCCAGGTGGCGCCGCTGGTACCACGCCCAGTAGTGGTCGAGGGCCGCCAGCGCCAGGTCGTGCTTGCTCACGAAGAAGTGGTAGAAGCTGCTCTTGCCGACGCCGGCCTGCGCGCACAACTCGTCCACGCTCGCCGCAGCGTAGCTGTGCGCGAAGATCCAGGAGCTGGCCGCGCGCACCAGGCGCTCCCTGGCGTCGCTCGGTCGCCCTGGCCCCGCGCGTTCCGGCCGCTCCGGTTGTTCCGGTTGCTCCGGTTGTTCCGTCCCCGCCCTTTTGTGTACCATCATGTACACAATACGACATGGTGAGGCGACCGTCAAGCGCTACGCGCGCCACGCCACACCGACCCATCATGGCCTGGTGGCCGCGAGGGCGGCGCGGATCGCCGCGACGGTGTCGTCGGGGGCCTCGACCGGGACAAAATGCCCCACCCCGGGCAACAGGCGCAGGGTGAGATGCGGAAAGTACTCTGGTAGACGGTCAGCCAACACGGAGCGCGCCACCGGATCGGCCTCCCCCCACAGCACGACGGTCGGCTGTACGATGCGCAGGGCGGCCGGGTCAGCGGTCGCCTCGCGCAGCCGCGCCCCCGCGCGTGCCCGGTAGTAGGCGATGCTGCCGCGCACCCCGCCCGGTTGGGCGTAGGTGTCCACGATCGCCTCGAACTCCTCCGGGTGTAGGGCCTCCGCGCGCCCGGCCCAGTGGTCGTAGAAATGGGCCAGGTACAGGCGTACCGTGTCCCGGTCGTGGCCGATCAGGCGGTCCGCCCAGGGCAGCGCGTGGAAGTGCTGGTACCAGGCCTCCGCCTGGGCCGCCGGCTCGAAGCGCCGCATGCCGATGCCAGGGTAGGGTGGGTTGAAGAGGGCGAGGGCGCGCACGCGCGTGGGAGCCGTGCGGGCCAGGGTCTGCGCGATGGTGGCCCCGATATCATACCCCGCGACCACGACGCTATCGAGACCGAGATGGTCGAGCAGCGCCAGCATGTCGGCGGCGAAGACTTCAGGTGTGTAGGCGTCGGCCGGGGGCAGGTCGGGCTTGTCGGAGGCGCCGAAGCCGCGAAAATCGGGCGCGATGACGTCGGCGTCCGCCGCCAGCGCCGGGATGACGCGGCGCCAGTCGTACCAGAAGCCAGGCCAGCCGTGCAGCAGGAGGACGGGGACGCCCCGCCCCTGGCGGACGTAGTGGATATGCACCCCGCCCGTTCCGGGAGCGATGGCATGGCTCCAGCCGGGATCGCCAGGAAGGCTAACGGCAAACCTATCGACGGCCATCTGTCTGACGCTCCTCCAGTCTCCGGTGCGCTGGTCAATAGCAATCAATGTAAATCAAGTATAATACACTTGAGGGATCGATGACGTGACGAGATGACGTGGAGAGGAAAGGAGCAGTATGGACACCCATCCCCACCTGACCATCCGTGAGATCCGCGCCCGCGCGGTCGACCTGACGCCCCTGCGGCCGATGGAAACGGCGGCCGGGGCGCTGACCAGCACACCGCTCGTGCTGATCGACCTCCTGACCGAGGAGGGCGTCGCCGGCGTGAGCTACGTGCGCTGCTACACGCCCGTGGCGCTCGGCCCGCTCGCTCACCTCGTCGCCCACCTCGCGGCCGTGCTTGAAGGCGAGATCGCGGTGCCCCTCACGATTGAACGAACGCTTCAGCGGCACTTTCGCCTGCTTGGCCCGCAGGGGCTGACCGGCATCGCTATGGCCGGCATCGACATGGCGCTGTGGGACGCGCGAGCCAGGGCATGCGGGGTCCCGCTCGTCACCCTGCTGGATGGCGCGCCGACGCCGATCCCGGCCTACGCCAGCTTGCGCGCGATGAGCCCGGAGAGTGCTGCCGCGGAAGCTCAGGACATGTTGACCCTCGGTTTCACCGCGCTCAAGATCAAGATCGGGCGCGGCGACCTCGCGGCGGACCTCGCCGCGATCCGCGCGGTGCGGCGCGCCGTCGGAGACGGGGTGCGGTTGATGGTGGACTATAACCAGAGCCTCACGGTCCCCGAGGCGATCGACCGGGCGCGCGCGCTGGACGAGGAGGGCCTGTTCTGGATCGAGGAGCCGACCCGCGCCGACGACTATGCGGGACATGCCCGCATCGCCCTGGCGGCCACAACGGCGATCCAACTTGGGGAGAACTGGTGGGGACCGCACGACGCGGCAAAGAGCATCGCGGCGGGCGCCTCCGACCACGCCATGCTCGACGTGATGAAGCTCGGCGGCGTGACCGGCTGGCTGCGCGCGGCGGCCCTGGTCGAGGCAGCGGGCCTGCCGGCGTCAAGCCACGCCTTCCCCGAGGTCAGCGTCCATCTGCTGGGCGTCACGCCGACCTGCCACTGGCTGGAGTACCTGGACCACGTCGGCCCTATCCTGGCGGAGCCGGTGCGCATCGTGGACGGGCAGGCGCTGACGCCCGACCGTCCCGGCAGCGGCCTGGAGTGGGACGAAGACGCCGTGCGGCGAGCGCTGGCGCGTTAGGTGCCCGCCGAGGCGACCGTCCAGTGGTCTGTGCGTCCAGGTATCAACGAGTGACACAGCGAACGCGTCCGGCGTGTCGCGGATCGCGCGCAGGCGGATGTCGCGTAGAGCGGACCCCTCGTCGGGTTGTATGGGGCGGATGACGCCTGTCGCGCTCATGCGGTGTGTCCCCTGGGTCGTCCCATCAGGGCAGCAAGAGTGAATCCGCGCCTCATGTCTCAGCACCCCACTGAGACAGAAAAGGCCACCCGAGCGTCTGGGGCGTGGTGTGGTCCGTCGGGGTTGAACACCCGCCTCGTTGAGGCGGGGTGGCGCGGCAGCAACGCGGCCGGGCGGGCCGGGCGCGGCTCGAATCCCCCGCCGCAGTTCGGGCATATCCCGTCCAGCACGTCCCACACACACTCCGCGCAAAACGTGCACTCGAACGAGCAGATCATCGCCCCGTCGCCGTCGGCGGGGAGGTCTTTGTTGCAGCGTTCGCAACTTGGCCGCATCTCCAGCATGGTCGCCCCCTTTCACAACGCGGTTCGTCCGACGCCAGCGCCAGCCAGCGCACGACACGATCAACCTCACCTTTCCGCAGCCACCCGGTCACCGACTCCAGGCCCCCTCGGGACCACGGCGCCTTTCACGACCCACGATACCCGTACGATGATAGGATAACAAGAGCCAAATCGCGCTCAGAGGGACGGCCAAGTCGCTGGCACGCCGACCGATGATCGGCGTCACAGGGGGCTGGCTATGGTAGGGGCGCGACAAACGACGGCATGGGAGGGGATGAGTTCATGACGGATAGGTTGATCGTCAGGCCGGTGGAGGCGCGGGACAGCGCCGCCTGGGGCGAGATGTGGACGGACTATAACGACTTCTACGACGTTTCCCTATCCGGCCAGGTGACGGCGGCCACGTGGACGCGTATCCTCGATCCCACGAGCCCGATCTGGGCGCTGCTCGCGACGGACGGCGCGGGCAACACCCTCGGCTTCGCCAACTACATCCTCCATCCATACACCTGGAGCGCCCAGCCCGCCTGCCTCCTCGACGACCTCTTTGTCCGCCCCGAGGCGCGCGGCAGGGGCGTCGGGAAAGCGCTGATCGACCACCTGATCCTGCGCGCGCGGGAACAGGGCTGGGGGCGCCTCTATTGGACGACGCGGGAGGGCAACGTCGCGGCGCGCCGGCTCTACGATCGCTTCGTCGCGGCCGATGATTTCGTGCGCTACACGCTATCGTTCGACGACGCTCGCCCGACAGATGGAGAAGCCTGAACGCTCCCGCCCCGTTGACGGGGCCGTGACGGCAGCCTCCCGCGCCGAGGCTTCCGCACGGTCGCCTCCCGCGCGATGACGTCCGCCAGGATGCCCGCGCCCCGCGCCACGTCGCGCTCCTCGAGGCCGCCATACCCCAGCAAGAGCCCCTGACGGTCCGGGGCGGCCTGGTAGTAGGCGTCCAGCGTCGTGACCACGACGCCCTGGTCCTGCGCCTGCCGCACGATGGATTCCGGGTCGAGGTCAGCGCGCAACTCGAGGTACGTGTGCAGGCCAGCCTCGAGACCGCGCACCGTCGCCAGGTGTCCGACCGGAGCCAGCGCCGCCACCAGCGCCGCGCGCTTCCGAGCGTAGTGGCGACGCATGCGCCGGATGTGCCGATCGAGGTCGCCGCCCGCGATGAACGCCGTCAGCGCCTGCTCCACCGGCCAGGGCGGGTGGTCGTCGGCCGCGCGCTTGATCTCCTCCACCCGCCGACGCAGCGGCGCGGGGGCGACGAGGTAGCCCACGCGCAATGCGGGCGTGAGCACTTTCGAGAACGTGCCGATGTAGGCGACATAGCCATCGGCCTCCAGCCCCGCGAGGGCCGGGAGCGGCGGCGCGTCGAAACGGAACTCACTGTCGTAGTCGTCCTCGACAATCAGGCTGTCGTGCGCCCGCGCCCACTCCAGCAACGCCAGACGCCGGGCCACCGACAGACGCACGCCGAGCGGGTACTGGTGCGACGGGGTCGCGTAGACCAGGAGCGGGGCGGACGGACCGCGTGGCAGAGCGTCGACACGCAGGCCATCGTCGTCGACCGGCACGGGGAGGAGCTGGACGCCGTGCGCGCGGAGGATGCGGCGCGCAGTCGGGTAGCCGGGATCTTCCAGCGCCGCTGGGTCGCCCGGCGCCAGGGTGGCGCGCGCGATGAGAGCGAGCGCGTGGCTCGCGCCCGCCGTGATCACGACATCGTCCGGCCCGCAGGCCAGCCCGCGCGACCGCCCGAGGTAGCGCGCGATGGCCGCCCGCAGGGCGGGCAGACCGGCGGGTGGGCCGTATCCCGTCGGCGGCGGGACAGTGACGACGTCCCGCCACGCGCGGCGCCAGGGGTCCAGCGCCAACGGGGAGAGCGATGGTATCCCGAGGCGGAAGTCGATGCCGCGGGGAGACAACTGCGCGTCGACGACGGGCGGATCGTGCTCCGCGTGGAGCCAGCGTGGCAGGCGGGTCGGCGGCGGCAGGGCGGGTCGTGGGAACGGGGGCAACGTCGCCTCGACATACGTGCCCGATCCATGAGAGCCAGTGAGGTATCCCTCGGCGACGAGGTCGGCGTAGGCCGCGACCGCGACGTTGCGGGTGACCGCGAGCGTGGCGCCGAGCCGCCGCGTCGAGGGTAGGCGCGTGCCAGCTGGGAGTTGCCCCGCGCGGATGGCATCCCGTACCTGCGCGACGATCTGCCGGTGCAGCGGACGATCTGATGCCCGATCGAGATGCAGCGGCAGGTCTAGATCCACAGGTGCTCGCCCCGACGCCATGTGTCCCTCCTCGAGTGGATGTACCCTTTCCTCTCAAGTGGTCCTTTTAAGGCGTCCACTTATCCACAGTATACAGATGGGATACGACGGGCTTGTCCACGGCTGGCGATCTCGCCCTACGCCGGCCGTGGGTCACATCGCCTCTAGTGAGCAAACGTGGAACATGAGCCACCGCGACGCCACGCGCGTCACGCTACGTCATCACCCGGCAGCGCGGCTCGCGTGATGCTCCGCCGGTCCATCGACGCGGATACCACGATGGACGTCGTCGTCTGCCCGCAGCGGTGGAATCGGTCTAGCACTTGTTCGAGGCGCTCCATCGTGGCGACCGCTAGCTCCAGGAAGTAGCAGTCGCTGCCCGTGACGCGATAACAGCGCACCACCTCCGGTATCTCCCGCGCAAGCACGACGACCTGCGCGTCGAAGGCGCCACCCACGCGCACCGACACCACGGCGCGTGTGGCGAGCCCCAGGCGTTTGAGGTCGACGGCCGCGTGGTAGCCGGTGAGTACACCCGCATCCTCGAGCTTGTGCACACGCTCGGTCACCCCAGGCACGGACAATCCCACACGCCGGCCGAGCTCGGCGAACGAGATGCGCGCGTTATCCTGCAACTCCTCCAGGATGCGCCAATTCGTGCCGTCCAGCAGCTTGCTCATATCGTGAGCCATTTCCTTGCCAACTCCTCATATCATAAGGTGTGTCCATGTCTTTCCCAATCAAACTCTATTCTATGCGATGGAGGCGTGCCGTATCCTGGGAACAGATGCAGCGCGTGGGTAATCCACAGGCGCCGTCTAGGATGTGAGATGAGAGAGGAGCGGACGTCGCATGAGAGCATGGCTGACTGGACCTGACATGGGCATGGATGCCCTGCGCATGGTTGAGCGTCGTGACCCGCGCCCTGGCATGGGCGAGGCGCTCGTCAAGGTGCGGGCTGTATCGTTGAACTATCGGGATCTCCTCGTCATCGAGGGGCGCCCGCAGTGGCGTCCCACGGGTCCCCGCATCCCCGTCTCGGACGGCGCGGGGGAGATTGTCGCCGTCGGCGACGGGGTGACACGCGTGCGCGTGGGCGACCGCGTGGCCGGTGTCTTCTTCCCCAACTGGGTGGACGGCCCGCTTGACGCCGCGAAAATCGCGGTGACCGGGATGGGCGGCCCAAGCGTGGACGGCATGCTCGCGGAATATCGCGCGCTGCCCGAGCGCGCCCTGGTGCATCTCCCAGAGCATCTGTCGTTCGAGGAGGGGGCGACGTTGCCCGTCGCCGCGCTCACGGCGTGGAACAGCGTCATTGAGCAGGGGGGCACGCAGCTCGGGGACACGATCCTCACGCAGGGGACAGGCGGCGTCGCGCTCTTTGCGCTGCAATTCGCCCTCCTGGCTGGCGCGCGGGTGATTGCACTCTCCAGTACCCCCGAGAAGATCGCGCGCTTGTCTGCGTTGGGAGCCGGCGCCGTGATCAACTATCGCGACATGCCGGAGTGGGACAGCCCGGTCCGTGAGGCGACCGGGGGCGAGGGGGTCAATCAGGTTGTCGATATCCTGGGCGGCGCGCTGGATCGCCCCCTCCGCGCGACACGTGTGGGGGGCCTGATCAGCCTCGTGGGGAACCTGGCAGGCTTCGCCGCCACCTTCGACATCCGTAACCTGAGCGCCGGCGCGTGCATCCAGGATGTCGCGGTGGGGTCGCGGGCGATGTTCGAGCGCATGAACCACGCGATCACGCAGCATGAATTGCGGCCCGTCGTCGACCGCGTGTTCGCTTTCGAGGAGGCGCCCGCCGCCCTCGGCTATCTGAAAAGTGGGCAGCATGTCGGTAAAGTCTGCATCACCGTCACCGTGGGGACGTGACTAGTCGCGAAGGGAGGGGGCAGTGACGCGACCGGCCAGCCCCCGAGATGGACTGATTAGTCCCAAAACAGTGTCCCCTCACTCACGATAACGGCCTGACCGCCGACGCGCGGTCCGGCGACGCCCTCCCCTTGACGGCTCACCTCAACATGAATCTGGCTCGGGCGGCCCATCTCCATACCCTGCTCGACGATGAATCGCGCCCCTGATCCGATTAGGCTGTCCCCACGGTTGGGTGGCTTGCCAGGGGCAGTTCCGTCGCCGGGGCAAAGATACGCACCCGTTTGGCCGCGTCGGGATGATCGGAGGGGAACACGAAGCCGCACTCCGCGTCGTTCATCTCGCGCGTCAACGTTTGCACCTCGTCGATGGTCAACCCTTGCGCATCGGTAAACACCGCCAATTGGTTACCCCCGAAGGCCCGATCCGTGAACACGTCGACCTGCGCGAAGCGGTAACTCCTTGCCATCGTTCCATGCCATCCTTTCGCTAGCGTGTCCTCTCTATCCTCGCCGGGATGATGTGGTCACGCATACTGCGCGTCGCCGAGGCCGAAAGACCAGTTCTCTCTCTTCACCTCGACGAGGCTGATGAAGACATCTTCCGGTCTGAGGCCGGGGTCCTCGGCGAGGCGCTCCGCGATGCGCCGGTAGAGCGCCTTCTTCTGGTCCGTGGTGCGCGTATCGGCGGCCGTGATCTGGATGATGACCAGGTCGTCGCTACGGGCGATCCCCAGGTAGGTTGCGCCGTACAGGAAGTTGCCGTCATCGTGCTCGGAGACCGTCATGAAGAGATCGTCTTCCGGCCCGTTGAAGGTCTCGCGCATCGCGCGGTAGATGTTGTCCATGATCGCCCGCCGGTACGCGGCCGTCTTGCCGCGCTTGAGCGAAATGCGGGTCAGTGGCATCGTCGATTCTCCTCTCCATATGTCGATATGTCGGATGGGTTTCCCCTCCTCCCGTGTGACAGAGCCGACATAACCCAGGCCGTCGAGATCGCGGGCCAGGTCATGGACCTCCTCGGAACGGGCCATGAGCGTGACGGTATAGCCCCGCGTGGCTAGCTCGCGGGCGCACGCCGCTCCGATTCCGCGGCTCGCCGCGGTGACGATAACGATCCGCTGTTCGGCCATCACATCATCCCTTTCGTTGTTCCGCGACCGTCGCTTGTACGGACGGCGCGACTCCGACCGTGGCGCGCAGGCGCGCGTCAGGCTGTCGCCCCACCTCAATGCGGCGCGATCGTGGGCGCTCACCACCCGCCGCTCACTGTATCATGAGACCCTCGGAGACCCTCAGCGACGATTCCTACCATTCCACCCCCTATTATCCGCGGCGCCAACGGGAGGGATCGAACGGCTGCAACGCCGCCACGAGGATGCCACCCAGGAGGACGATGGCCGTTGCCGCCGTCAGGACCGGTCCGAAGGTGTGCGCGCGGCCCGCCAGGACCCCGGCGAGGAGCGGGCCCGCGATCTGTCCCAGCCCGTACCCGGCGGTCAACAGCCCGATGAGGCCGGCGGACCGCCGCGGCGCGATCTGCCCCGCCAGGGTCAGGGTCAGGGCCGAGATACCGATGAATGTCCCGCCGAAGAGGACGGCCGAGAGGAGCGCGGCCCCCGCTCCCCCGAGCAGGGGTAGGCCGATCCCGCACGCCTGCGCGACGTACGCCAGGGCCAGCGCCCGTGCGTACCCAATGCGCGCCGCCAATCCGGACCAGACGACGCCCAACGGCGCCGCAGCCAGCCCGACGACGATCCAGACACTCGGGCCGAACCCGCCCAGGCCCGGCATCCGCTCCACGATGGCCACCAGGAACGTCCCGGTCACGATGTAGCCTAGACCTTCGAGAAGATACGCCACGAGGAGCAGGACCAGCGCCGCGCGCACTGCGCGATGTGGGGTAGGCCGCTCCGGCGCCGTCGTTGCAGCCGCGCGGTGGTCCCGCAGGAGCCAGCGCCCTGCGGGACCGATGGCAATGGCAGTGAGGAGGGCCAGCGCGAGCCACTCGCCGCGCCACCCCAGCGCACCGCCCGCGACGCGGACGACCAGCCCCGACAGCGCGATCCCCACGCCGACGCCGCTGAAGAGCCACCCGGATAGGGACGCGCGCCCCTGTCGGCGCAGCGCGTCCAGGACGATGCCCGACGCCAGGACGAAGACCCCGGCGCTGGCCAGCCCTGAGAAGAAGCGGATGACGCCCCAGGCGGCGAGGTTCGTCGTGCCCGCCATGAGGGCCGTCGTCATGACCACCGCGAGGAGCGACACCACGAGGACGCGGCCGCGCGCCGCGCGCGGCGTGATGGTAGCGGTCGCGAGCGCGCCAGCGAGATAGCCAGCGTAGTTAGCAGAGGCGAGGAGCCCGGCCTGGTTCGTGTCGAGATGGGCCGCCGCTTCCATGGCTGGCAGAATAGGGGTGTAGGCGAAGCGCCCGATGCCCATCGCTGCGGCCAGGGCCGCACCGCCGCCGATCAAGAGGCGCAGGGGCATGCCTCCCCCTCTCTCTGTATCGTCGGGAGACACGCCCACCTCTTCGCGTCGCCCCGATCTCGGGTGCGCTGCTATCTTCATGTCCTCATCACCTCACCAGCGTAGACCACGGGTATCCGATGGGCAACAGCCAAAGGCCGCGACGGCAAGCCCGCCAAAGTGGCCACACGGGCCGGTTCACGGCGCGGTGGAGATGCGGCGAGAAGGGGGAGCACCACCCCCATCAGCCTACGTGCCCTCAAGTGGTTGCGTTTTTTGCCCAGCTAGTGGTCCTTTCAGGTCGTCCACTCACTCCCGTAGTATGTCGGTAGGATACGACCGACGTGCCCCTGGCGCGCAGCCAACCTTCGCCCACGGAGCGATGCACACACGCTGTTGTTAACCCGGGCACTGCCGGTATTGGCGCGATGATGTGTGGCGAAGGGTGGGCTGCGCCGGATATACATGTAGCGCGCGACGATGCACACACCATCGAGTCGACGCGCCACGCAGGAGAGGCGGGAGAGGGAGGGCGCCGTGTCGCACTCCAATCAGCGCCAGCGACGGGGCAGATGGTGAATAGATGAGGAGGGCTCACGGTGATCGGGCCGCACGCGACGGATAGGAAAAGGGATGGCCGCACCGATTTCGATTTCTTCCTCGGTCGGTGGACGGTCCACCATCGGCGGCTGACGGAGCAGCTACAGGGATCGCATGCGTGGGAAGAATTCGATGCGACATCGGTCGTCCGACAGGTCCTGGGAGGACTTGGCTGTATCGAGGACGTCGTGATGGATCGAGCGTCGGGCCCCCGAGAAGGCCTGACCCTGCACCTCTACGATCCCATGGCGCGGCAGTGGAGCCTCTATGGGGCGGACAGCGCGCGGGGGACCTTGCAGACGCCGATGGTCGGCGGATTTGAAGGCGGGCGTGGCACGTTCTTCGCCCATGAAACCTTCGCGGGCAAGAGCATTTTCAACCGGTTCATCTGGTCCGACATCACGGATACCTCGTGCCGGTGGGAGCAGGCGTTCTCAGCGGACGGGGGAGCGACATGGGAGACCAATTGGGTCATGGAGTTTGTCGGTCGTTCCCGACGGGACTCTGCGCGGGAAGGCGGCACAAAGACGGCAGGACAGGATCAGAGATGATAGGCCAGACATAATGGCGGTCCGCCCACTGGTAGCGCGGCAAGGACGAGAGGGTATCATGGCGACGGGATCGCCGCTGGAGCGAGCGCGGTGGTGGCGCGACCCGCGTTTGGGCGATCTCGAGTTGCTGCGCGCCACCTTCGTCACGCACACCTATCCGCGTCACATGCACGACGAGTTCGTGATCGGCGTCATCGAGGATGGTGTCCAGGGCTTCGCCTACCGGGGAGCCAGTCACACGACGCCCACCGGTGGCATCTTCGTCCTGAATCCGGCCGAGGCCCACACCGGCTACGCCGTCGCTGCGGCCGGCTATACCTACCGCGTCCTGTATCCGTCGGCCGCGCTGCTCCAGCGCGCGGCGAACACCCTTGTCGATCGCCCGCGCGACGTACCCTTCTTTTCCCAGGCCGTCGTCGACGACCGCGCCCTGGCGCGGCTCCTCGGCCGCCTGCATCGGAGTCTGGAAACCCCGACATCGGGGCTCGAACGCGAGTCGCGCCTGCTGTGGTCACTCGGGCGCCTTATCGCGCGCCATGCCGACACGCGACATGCTCCGCAAACGCTGGGACAGGAGCGTCCGGCCATCCGGCAGGCCCGCGCCTACATCGAGGCGCACTACGCCGACGACCTGTCGCTGGAGCGCCTCGCCGCCCTCGTGGGTTTCAACCCCTTCTACTTCCTGCGCACCTTCCGCCGGGAGGTGGGCTTGCCGCCGCACGCCTACCTGGAGAGCGTGCGCATCGCACGGGCCAGACGCCTCCTGGCCGCCGGACAGCCCCCGGGCCAGGTCGCACGGGCGACCGGCTTCGTCGACCAGAGCCATTTCACCACCCGCTTCCGGCGCGTCGTCGGGGTCACGCCAGGGCGATACGCGCGCTCGGGCGCCTAGTCAATATTGTGCAAGACACGCGGGCGCCCTGGGCTGTATCATTCGGGTATGGACAGCTATACCATCGATCCCGCTGTGCGCGCCCTCGGCGTCGTATTCCGCGCGGCCATCGTCCGCGGAGTCGCGGCCGGCAAGAAGGACCCGCGTGTGGAACGGGCCAAGAAGCGCGCTGCGCTGGCTGCGGCCAGTGTGGACCTGGCGGCCAATCCGATCCTGCGCGGCTACCGCGCCCTGTTCGCCGCTGTCGGGGCGACGGACGAAGGGGCGATGGCCTCGCCCGAGTGGCTGCTCCGGCTGCTCGCCCGGCGCGGCACGCTGCCGACGATCAACACGGTGGTGGACACCTACAACGCGGTCTCGGTCGAGCGGCTGATCGTCGCGTCGGCGCATGACCTGGACACACTGCGCGGCGCGGTGCGCGTCGTGCGAACCACCGGAAGGGAGGTGTTTTGCCCCCTGGGGTCTACCACCGGAGAACCTCTGCGCACGGGAGAATGGGCGGCCGTGGACGACACGCACGCGCTGTGCCGCATGAACTGCAAGCAGAGCGATGTATCGAAAGTGCGGGCGGACACGACCAACCTCTTCATCTTCATCTATACGCAGGGGAACCGCGCGACGGACGAGGCGTACGTGCGCGACAGCCTCGTCGCCGTCTGCGAGCGGATCGTCGAGATGAATGGCGGCGTGTATCGTCTATTGCCGGAGCGCGCCGACGATTCCTATGCCTGAACCCGATGCGGATCCATGACAAGGTCGTAGACAGGAGGAGACAGATGGCGGAGGCGCGTGTATGACGTCGCACGAGGTGGTCGAGTGGTACGTGGCGGCCTGGAATGCGACGGACGAGGCGGAGCGGCGACGCCTGCTGGAGCAGGCATGGACAGAGGATGGAGTGTACACAGATCCAACGGTGCATGTCGCGGGGCGCGAGGCGCTCATCGCCCACATCGGCGCCTTCCACGGGCGCACGCGGGGGGCATGGTTCGACGTGATCGCCGGGCCAGATGGACACCACCGGCGCGTACGCTTCATCTGGCGGCTCAGCACGAACGGCGTCACGCTACGCGAGGGCCTGGATGTTGGTGAGATCGCGGAGGATGGTCGCCTACGCGGCATCGTGGGTTTTTTCGGCCCCCTCCCTGATTAGATGACACCATAGAGCGAGCACACGGCCCGCCGCCACACCGCTCTCGACAGGAGGTGTCATGCTTTCCACGCCGCTGTGCCCTCTCCTGGGCATCGACCTGCCGATCATCCAGGCTCCCATCGGCAGCGCCACCACACCAGCCCTCGCCGCGGCCGTCTCGAACGCGGGAGGGCTGGGCATGCTCGCCGTCACCTGGCAAAATATCAATGAACTGCGCCACATACTCCGCTCCACGCGCCGGCTCACCGACCGGCCGTTCGGGGTCAACCTCGTCTTGCACTGGCCGCCCGTGGAGCGGCTCGCCGTCTGTCTGGAGGAGGGCGTCCCCGTGGTGTCCTTCTTCTGGGGCGACCCGGCGCCCTACGTCGCACGGGTCCACGCGGCCGGTGCGCTGGTCCTGCACACGGTCGCGAGCGCCGCGGAAGCGCGGCAGGCCGTCGCGGCAGGGGTGGACGTCGTCGTGGCCCAGGGCTGGGAGGCGGGCGGACACGTCTGGGGGCGCGTGGCCGCCCTCCCGCTGATCCCGTGCGTCGTCGATGCGGTCGCGCCGGCGCCCGTGGTGGCGGCCGGTGGGATCGCGGATGGGCGCGGGCTCGCGGCGGCGCTGGTCCTGGGAGCGGCCGGGGCCTGGATGGGCACGCGCTTCCTGCTCAGTGAGGAGGCGGCGGCCCACGACGTGTACAAAGACCACCTCGGCCGGGCCACGGAAACCGACACGCTCTATACCACCCTGTTCGACGGCGGGTGGCCGGACGCGCCGCATCGCGCGTTGCGCAACAGCACTGTCCGGCGCTGGGAAGCCGCGGGCAGCCCGCTGTCGGGCCGGCGTCCCGGCGAGGGAGAGACGGTCGCCGTCGACGCGGGCGGGCGCCCCGTGGATCGGTATGGCGACACGCTTCCGCTGGTGGGGATGACGGGGGAGCTGGAGGCGCTCGCGCTCTACGCGGGCCAGAGTGTCGGACTGGCCGACCGGCGTCTGCCGGCCGCGCGGATCGTGCGGGACGTCGCGGACGAGGCGACGGCAACGCTCCGGCGCTGCGCGGCCCTCACCTGACTGGCCGCGCGGGCGCAGCCGGCGCGCTCCATCTCTGGACGCGCGACTGACGGACGGACGCCATGCTGCCGCGCGTCGACTCAGGAGGGATGCTCCCAAGGACATGGATACTTCTCTCAAGTGGTTGCGTCACTTGGCCGTCTAGTGGCCCTGTCGGGGCGTCCACCTTTTTCGTAGAATGCCAGTAAGACGCGGCTCATGTGGAGCTATAGACTTACAGGAAAAGAATCAGAGAAGGCACGGGATACCGTACCCTGACATCACGACGTGCGAAGTAGTGATGGAGGAGGTATCTCGTGGAGATCACGGTAATGTTCTATCGAGCAACGGTCAAGGAATTGCGGGCGGCGTGGCGTGCGGCGGTGCGGCAGGGGGCACGGCGGCTGATCCTGCGGGTGACGGCGTTGCTGGAGGTAGCGGAGGGCGTGAGCGTGGCGGAGGCGGCGGAGCGGGGCGGGGTGGCCGAGAGCACGGTCTACGCCTGGCTGCACGCCTTCATGGAGCGCCGCTTTGAGAGCTTGCGCGACGGGAGGTCGCCGGGACGGCCGTGCAAGCTGACCCCGAGCCAGCGCGAGCGGCTCAAGGAGGTGGTGACGGCGGGGCCGCTGGCGGCGGGCTACCCGACGGGCTGCTGGAGCGGCGCACTCATCGCCGACCTGATCCGGCGCGAGTGCGGTCAGGTCTACAATGCGCACTATGTCTGCACCCTGCTGCACAATCTGGGCCTCTCCTTCCAGAAGGCGCGCTTCGTCTCCGACCACCTCGACGAGGAGCGTCGCCGCGTCTGGATCGAGGAGGAGTGGCCGGCTCTCCTGCGGCAAGCCCGGCGGCGCGGGGCGCTGCTGCTCTGCGGCGACGAGGCCAGCTTCGCCCAGTGGGGCTCGCTCTCTTATACGTGGGCGCCCGTCGGCCAGCAGCCCCTCATCAAGACCTGCGGCAAGCGCAAGGCCTACAAGGTCTTCGGCTTGATCGACTACTTCTCGGGCCGCCTGTTCTCCCACGGGCAGACCGACCGCTTCACCGCCGCGACCTATTGCGCCTTCCTCAAGACGGTGCTCAGCGAGACCGACCGACCGCTCATGGTGATCCAGGACGGTGCCCGCTACCACACCGCTGCGGACACCACCGCCTTCATCGCGGCGCATGCCAACCGCCTCTCCGTTTACCAATTGCCCTCCTACTCGCCCGACTACAATCCAATTGAGCATCTCTGGAAGAACATGAAGAAGCGCACTACCCACAACCGCTACTTCCCCGAGTTCGAGTTGGTCTGCACCTCCGTCGAGGAGGGCCTCACCTACTTCCAAGCCCATCCCGCTGCGGTCAAACACCTCATGGGCACCTATCTCGATCAGATGGCTGCCCTTGCCCCTGCCGCCTAGTCTGATTCTTTTTCTGAAACACTATAGTGAGGACACGGGCGCACCCTCCATCAGCGCCAGTGTCGGGGCGCGGAATGAACAGACAAGGGAGGCCAGGTGGTCGAGTCGCACGCGACGGATGAAAGGCGGGATGGCCGCACTGACTTCGATTTCTTTATCGGACAGTGGACGGTCCATAACCGGCGGCTGCGGGAGCGGCTCGCGGGATCGGAGTTGTGGGAGGAGTTCGAGGGCACGTCGGTTGCCCGGAAAGTCCTGGGCGGCCTGGGCAACATCGACGAGATAACCTTGGAGCGGGCGTCGGGCCGCCAGGAGGGCCTGACCTTGCGCCTCTATGATCCCGCGTCGCGGCAGTGGAGCCTCTATTGGGCCGGCGCGGATGGGCTCTTGCAGACGCCGATGGTCGGGGAGTTCGAGGCTGGACGCGGCACGTTCTTCGCACAGGAGACCTTCGCGGGCAAGCGCATTTTCAGCCGGTTCATCTGGTCCGACATCACGGATACCTCGTGCCGGTGGGAGCAGGCATTCTCGGCGGACGGGGGGACGACGTGGGAAACCAACTGGGTCATGGAGTTCGTCCGCCGCACATCATGAGGAGTTTTGCCCACCATGCCCACTACACCTTGCCATGAGCCCCGGTGCGCGGATCACGCCATCGTCGACGCGGAGGATCTCATCAGCCTTCTGCGCGCCGCGCGGGTGGGGCGCGTCGGCGTGATCGCGGATGGCGAGCCCTACATCGTCCCCATGAACTTTGCCTACGAGGACGCGCGCGCGGGCATGCCCGCGCGCGCGTCATCATCCACGGGGCGAGCCAGGGCCGTCTGCTCGAGGCGTTGGCCCACGACGCGCGGGTGTGTTTCGAAGTCGACGAGCCCAGCGCCACGCTCCCGGACCCGGTGTTGTGCGAATACGACACGGCCTACTCCTCGGTCCTGTGCTTTGGCCGGGCGCGGGTGCTGGCGTCGCTGGACGAACGGACGGCGGCTTTGCGCGTGTTCGCGCGCAAGTACGCGCGCGAGGAGGAGGCGGACGCCCTCAAAGGGCGCACGGTGGAGGCGTTCCGCGGCTGGTTCGGCGCGCACACGGCCGTGATCGAGATCGCCGTCGAGAACATGACGGGCAAGCGCCAGCCCGTCGTCGTGCCTGCCCCGCGGCACCAGGTCGACCATGACGGCGCGGGACCCGACCTCCTCGAGGGCCTCGGCAACGTTCCGGCGGCGTACCGCCACCACCCGCGGGTCGTGACACCGGGCGACGACCTCGCGCTGCCGCGCGCCGTGCTCAAGTGGTATGAGATACGGCGGGGCGAGGCGATCATCCCGCGGGCGTTCATCCGCGACGCGCGGGCCTTCGCGCGCCTGGAGGCGGAGGCCGGCGCACTGGACCTCGGCTACGGGCTGGGCTTCGTCATCCTGCACTATGCGGACGCGCTCGCGTACCTCATCGTCTGTGTCTGGCGCAACACCAACGAATTGTGGGAAACGCTCTACACCCGCGACCTGACAGGCGATGGCCAGGGTGAGAGCTGCTTCCGGCGGGCCCAGGCGAGCGGCGACGCGCCGACGCTGTGCGTGTGGGAATTGGCGCCCGCCTGGCATGAGCGCGAGGCCTGGGTGCGCTACCTCTCGTCGGCGCGCGATGCGGACGCCAAGCGCGCCTATCTGGACGACCGCCTCACGGGCACGGTCTGAACGACACGAAACCCTCCGGCCGCATGGTAGTTGGAGGAAAGGAGCGGCAGGGATGTATATCCCCACGGCATTCAAGGTGGACGACAGGGAGCAGATCCATCGTTTCATGCGAACGCACTACTTCGCGACCCTGGTTGCCCACAACGAAGGACATCCCTGGGCGGTCCATGTGCCAGTCTTACTGGACGCCGGCCAGGGAGAGTACGGCACGCTCATCGGGCACTTCGCGCGGGCCAATCCCCTGCGCCGCATGCTCGCGGAAGGCGTGGAAGCCCTGACCATCTTCCAGGGTCCGCACGCCTATATCAGCCCGTCCTGGCGCGAGGTACAGGAGCACGACGACGCACCCACCTGGGATTACGCGGTGGTCCATGCCTACGGACAACCGCGCCTGTTCGAGGATGAGCGGCGGCTCTATGACCTGCTCGAGCGGACGATCGCGTATACGGAGAGGCGGCACGAGCAGCCCTGGGCGATGAAGATGCCCCTCGACGAGGCGCGTCCGCAGATGCGGGGGATCATCGGGTTTGAGATGGAGATCACCCGCCTGGAGGCGAACTTCAAGGTCACGTCCCGTATAGTGGGTAAAAGTGGAAAGGAGGTGGACGGAAACGGCCATCGTGTGGTTCTCGTGTAAAGGTTGAGAGTTACAGGAGAAGGAGCACGACGATGGCCGACGAGATGAGTAT
>JAABUZ0100004541.1_pt1 | contig 19053 bp, 21 predicted proteins | sample 5562091 | NCBI WGS metagenome assembly JAABUZ01 (sample SAMN12813069, study PRJNA571459) | rock metagenome | isolation source: Antarctica rocks | place: Antarctica: Victoria Land, Linnaeus Terrace sud | collected 2015-12-21 | reverse complement strand
GCTCTCCCTGGGCGCCGTCGCGTACAACCCTCCGCTGATCTGCATGGCCGCGGGCGCCCTGATCGCGATGGCCGGGCACGTCATCAAGTTCCGCCGGGTCGTGGCGTTCGGGATCGCGCTGATCTTCATCGGAACGGCCATCGCCTTCCTGACCGCCTACCAGGACTTTCGCCAGCAGGGCTCCCCGCCGGCGCCGGCGGCCACCAACCCCTACGAGCAGCCCTCGACCCGGTAGGGGCAGGTCAGAATGCGACTCATAGGCATCCGGGTCCGCGCCGTCAATGGCCCTCGCCAAGTCGGAGAACGTTCAGGGTGTCTCGTGGGATTTCATCCGCCGGCGGGCGCCCGCCGCAGGGGGGCACGGTCATCTCCAGCGCAATTCACAATCCCAGTACCAGCTTTGCTCCTAGGGTCCCGAGCGCACCAGCGGCCGCCAACCCCACTCCTAGCCGAATTGCCGATAGGAGTCTCGACAGCAAACGAATCGTCAGTCTCACAGGTACTCGCAGTCCCTCTCGATCCTTATCTGCTAGCCAGTTCGAAAGGGACTCTAAGAACAAGAATCCCAAGCCTCCGATGACGACAAGCAAATAGATGGCCAGCCCGGAGTGGGCAAGCTCCGGGACACCCAGGCGCTGTGCATAAGGCGCTCCAAAGAGCACCCATCCGATAAACGCGAGGACTAGGACATCTCCGAGTTCTCGAGCGTGATCCGGGACACCGCCCGAATGGTGATGGTGGTGCTGCTCCCGAACGGGTTCGGATGCCATAGCCTCAACTACCGGGTTCTGATCTGAGGTGAGCACCCGTTCCTCGCCGTCGGGGTAGACGAGCACCGCGGGACGGCGTTCGCGTGCGTAGCGGCCGAGCACCTCGCCGAGGTTAGGCAGGTCCGCGGCGAGGAACGCCGCGCCGTCGGGATAGGGGCTGCGGCCTTCGATGGCGAGTTCAGTGGCGAGCCGAAAGCGCTCCACGGCGAGCTCGCTGGCGGCGGACTGGGATCGATCTAGTGTCGCCATCCTTCGATCATATTCTCGTATCTGGCAAGGACCTCGTCGCGCGCGATGCGCATTGCCTCGCCACAGTCGCCTTCGTGGAAGGGTCTTGCCGGCTGCTTGCCGCCGCCCAGGGTGTGTCGGTGCATCTCGTTCTGGCCGTGAGCGTTGTCGTAGACCCGGACCGTGTGCCAGGCACCGTCGTGCTCCACGATCAGGACGACCGCGTAGTTGACAAGGACACCACGGTCAGTCGCGAACCAGACCGACAGCTCGACGTGGTCTGATAGCTGAATCCGATAGCTCGTGGCCTGCAAGTTGCGGCTCAACCACCAGAGAGCTCAGATCAGAACAGGCGGTCGCCGGGCGGCAGTCGCTCCGTCGGGGCCGCATCTGGAGCCGTTTGGCGGCGGCGCTCCTCGCCCTCGGACGCCAGCCCGCCGTGACCCCCGCCCGCGCCCGGGCCGGCGCCGGGGTCCGGGCGGGGCCGGGGGCGGGGGCGTTCGCCCCCGAGGTGCTCGGTCGGGGCGGTCGCGGAGTCGAGATCGGTGAGGCCGCCGATCGACTGCCTGGGGGTGCCTTCGTGCCGGCCGGCTGGCCGCCGGCCACGGTTGCTGCCGCGGCGGACGACGGGCGCCTCGGGAGGGCTTGCCGAGCGGGTCCGCATGCCGGCGGTGGTCAGCGCCCCGGCGGCCCCGAGGGCCACGAAGATTCCCCAGGCGATCCCCACCGTGGTGGCGCCGCCGGCGGCCGGCTGGTCGAAGACGCGAAACAGCACGAGGGCCAGCGACCAGCCCCCGGCCACGAGGATGACGGTTCCCTCCCGGCCCGGGAGGCTGAGCCGGCCTCGCTCCGCCTTGAGGAACAGCAGGACCAGCACCGCCAGGGCGATCAGCATCACCGCGCCCTCGACGAGGGTGAACGCCCCGAGGGCTGAGAGGTGGGCGGAGACCTGCTGCAGGCGTCCGTCCACCGTCGCTGCGTAGGTCTTCTGGTACCACGGAAGCTCGAGGGAGAGCAGCAGCCCGACGGCGCCCAGGGCGGCGAGCCGATCGTCTCCGGTGAGCAGCCGTCCGGCCTGGACGAAGCGAGCGGGCAGGGACGCCGGCTCAGGGCGCGGCTGCGCTGGGGCCACGGGGCGATTGTAGGGGTGCGCGAAGCGCCCGTCGCGGGTCAGGCGATGGGGATGTCGGTGACCGTCACCGGTTGGACGCGCTCGGGCTCCAGCCGGCCCACCAGCCAGTCGATGAGCGCCCGCAGCAGCAGCAGCAGCTCGCGGGCCAGCTCACCGAGCTCGCGGGCCAGCTCGTCGGGGACCAGGGCGCGGACCATGCGCACCAGGGCCGCCAGCTCATCGAGCGTCCCCGTGGTCGGGCCGGGATCCGGCACGGCGTAGCCCGCCGGTGGAGGGCGGGGCTCGGTGCGACCAGCTCGAGCATCGTCGCCCGGGACGTCGCCCGGGACGTCGCCCGGCGGGGCGAATGGCGCGGCGCGTGGCTCGCCGCCGCCCGGCGGGGCGAATGGCGCGGCGCGTGGCTCGCCGCCGCCCGGCGGGGCGAATGGCGCGGCGTGTGGCTCGCCGCCGCCCGGCGGCGGGCCGGCCCCCCGTTCGATGCCCTCGATCAGCCGCTCGGCCGCCCGCTGAGTGGCTCCGAGACGCTCGCGCAGCCGGGCCATGCCGTCGTCGGGATCGGCGCCTTGGGGGTCAGCCACGGGTGGGCGCTCCGGTTGCGGGCTCGGCCCCGGCGAAGCGGATCTCCAGCGCCCCGTCTTCGAGCACGGCCCCTACGGGACGCAGGGCCTGGATGGCTGGGGGCAGGACGATCGTCCGCTTGTACCCGTCGACGCGCACGACCAGCTCCTGACCGATCTGCTTCAGGCTGATCGTTCCCTTGCGCGCGAAGGGCAGGGCCAGGCGCAGCCGGGCCCGGCCGTCGGCCTCCAGCTCGAGCTCTTGGGTGAGCGAGGCGTGCAGCACCGCCTCGGGCGATGGCCGGCCGGCGAACAGCGCCCCGCCCAGGCGGTCGAGCATGGCCGGCCCGACCACCTCGGTCTCGAAGTACGGCGCACCGAGAACGGGCAGCGGCGCGAACGCGCCGCGCACCAGCTCCAGGTGCTCCTGCTGGCGGTCGCGCCAGGCGCCGAAATAGGTCCCGGCCACCTCCTCGGGGAAGATCCGGTTGACCACCACGGCATCGCACAAGAAGCCGTAGAGGTTCAGGTAGGTGAAGGTGCGCATGGCCTCGTCGATGACCATCCGGTCGGGATTCATGACCAGCCGCAGGGTGGCGTGGCGGTGATCGCGGAGGATCTGGTGCATGGCGATCAGGTTCTCGACGAGCCGGCGCACCTCGGCGATCACCGCGGAGCTGGGCACTGGAACGTCGAGCACGGCCCGTGCGAACGGTGCGGCGGCGGCTAGGATCTGCTTCTCCCAGGGGAAGACCCGCTCCAACCACCAACGGGCGACGTCGGGGAAGGAGAGCAGGCGCAGGGTCTCGCCGGTGGGCGCGCAGTCGACGATGACGACCTCCCACGCGCCCGACTCGTGATGGCCCTTGAGGGTGAGCAGGCTGAACAGCTCGTCCAGCCCGGGGGGCACGGTCAGCTCCTCGGCGGTGATCCGCCCCACGCCGTGCTCGACGAGCATGTCCCCGAGCCAGCCCTGGACGGCGGACCAGTGGCGCTCCATCTCGCGCTGGGCGTCGATCTGCTGCGCGTGCAGCCCGTCGGCCACCGGGGTCGGCTCGGGACCGACGGCCTCGCCCAGCGCGTCGGCCAGCGAGTGCGCCGGATCGGTGGAGAGGACGAGGGTCCGCCGGCCCGCCGCGGCGCAGCGGCGGGCCGTGGCCGCCGCCACCGACGTCTTTCCCACTCCACCCTTGCCCGTGTACAGGATGGTGCGCGGCGCCATCGACGCGGGGGAGTCTAGGTCGCCGCGCGCCAGAGCGGGCGCTCAGCCGCTCGCGCCCGCGGCCCGGGGGCCTCCGGGGGTGGCGCCTCCGCCAGGTGAGCTCCCCGGACCGGGCGAAGTCGGGCCAGGCGGCGTGGGGCCGGGCGCAGGCGTGGCCTTGCGCACGCCCGTGGTCTGCGAAGGCAGGTCGTGACCCAGGCGACCGATGAGATAGCGGCTGAAGCGGTCGGCGTAGCTGCAGTACTCGCGGGTGCCCGTGCGCTCACAGAGCCCGCGCAGGAAGTCGCGCAGCAGCCCCCCGTAGCTGGGGGTGGACTGCTCTGAAGCGTTGGAGTAGCGCGTCCAGTCACCCAGGTCGTAGTAGGGCAGCTCGTAGCGGGCCTCGAGGTCCCCGAGGTGGAACAGGCGCTTGGCTCGGGCGTCGCCGGTCAGCGCCTGTGAGTCCCAGAGGCCGTTGAGGGCCTGGATGAAGGCGTTGATGACGTGATAGTGCGGGGCGAAGGAGTAGATGAGGTAGTGGTTGCCATGCGGCCGTGCGTCCTTGACGCCGACGGGCGCAGGTTGGGTGAACAGACCCAGCGCCTTGCGCATGACGGCCTCAAGCGACGGGTCCGACAGCTCCTGGGCCGAGCGCGCCAACCCCTCCACCGCCGTTCCCTGCGAGAGGCCGCTGGTCCACGGCGGCGTGCCGCCGTCAAAGGTGAAGTAGTACTCCCAGGCGATCGCGCCACCGCGCTGGGCGGCGAGCGGGACCAGCTCGTTGACCAGCCCCCGCAGCGCGGTGTCCTGGCTCGAGAAGTACAGGGCGTTGACCTTGCCCCAGTTGCCGAGCATCTGGAGTTGGAGCCCGTAGCCCGCGTAGTACTGGAAGACGATCTGGCTGCCGGCGAAGGACACCCGATCGCCGTCGCTGAGCAGCCGGCCCTGCGTCCACCACTGCACATTGCGGTCGAGGGTGAGGAACACCGGTCGCAGCCGCGAGGCGGTCAGCGACCCGCGGGCGGCGATACCGTCGACCAACCCGAGCACCGAGGCCAGCTCGGCGTGGCGGGTACCCGAGAGCCGGCGCAGGGCGGCCCGGGCGCCGGCGAGCGACCCCGCGTAGTGGGCGTAGTCGGCCGCCGAGATGGCGCCCCGGGCGCGCAGTCGGCGCAGGGCGGCCGCCGCGGCCGAGTGCCGGGCGCTCGTCGCGGCGCGGGCTCGAGCGACGCCTCGCGCACGGCGGGACGACGCCGTCCGGGCGGACGAGGCGGTGGCGGGCGGTCCCGGCGGCAGGTCGGCCAGCGGACCCAGCGGCTCGTCCCGGGTGACGACGCGCGAGCCGTCGAGGACGATGACCGGCTGGGCGGCCGCGGGGGCGCAACAGACCAGGGCCGCGCCGCTGAGCCCGATGAGGAGGGTGCGGCGCACCCCCCGATGCTAGCTTTGCCCAGCGTCTCCCCGCCTCGCCTGCAAAGGAGCTTGCACTTGCGCCTCACCCTTCGTTCCCTGGCCGCCCCGATCGCCGCGCTGCTGCTCGTCGGCGGGCTGACGGCCTGCGGTGGCTCGGGCGACGCGAAGAAGATCGTCTCGGAGACGTTCTCGGGCCACAAGAAGGTCGACAGCGCCAACCTGGCTCTGGCCCTGGACGTCACGCCACAGGGCGCCAGCTCGGGGCCGGTCTCGATCAAGCTCTCGGGGCCGTTCCAGAATCAGGGGGCAAACCAGGTCCCGCGCTTCGACTTCAATCTGGGCATCACCGTCAAGGGCCAGTCGCTCTCCGCCGGCCTCGTGTCGACCGGCACCGCGCTCTATCCGAAGTTTCAGGGTCAGGCCTACAACGTGCCTGACCAGGTCTTCACCGCCTTTGGGCAGAGCGTCCAGAAGGCCCAGGCTCAGCGCAACCAGAGCTCGGACCAGGGGACCCTGGGCCAGTTTGGCGTCAATCCCCAGGGCTGGCTGAAGAGCCCTACGAAGCAGGGCTCGGCCGACGTGGGCGCAACCAGCACCGATCACGTCTCGGCCGATGTCGACGTGCCGCGCCTGCTGGCCGACATCAGCACCATCCTGTCCAAGGCGGGCTCGCTGGGCCTCAACACGACGGGCCGCCTGCCGACGGGTCTGACCCCGCAGCAGATCCAGAGCGCGCAGAGATCGATCAAGCGGGCTCACCTCGACCTGTACTCGGCCAAGAGCGACCACTCGCTGCGCCGGCTGACCCTGGACGTCAGCTACGCGCCCCCGGCCGGCACGGCAGGGGACCTTCACCTCGACCTGCAGCTGACCGGGCTCAACGCGCCTCAGGCCATCGCCGCTCCCGCCAACCCCCAGCCGTTCTCGAATCTGACCTCGGTCATCCGCACCCTGACCGGCGGCGCCGGTCTGGGCGGCGTGCTCGGCGGGGGGGCGGGCCCGAGCTCAGGCTCGGGCTCGGGCCCGACCGGGTCGGGCGGGCCGCCGGGCTCGGCGACCCCGTCGCCCACGTCGGCCAACGCGCAGGCCTACCTCAAGTGCGTTCAGGCCGCCGGAGCGGATACCGGCAAGGCCTCGCAGTGCCTGTCGCTGCTCTCCAAGTAGGCCGGGCGGTCGGGCTCGCGGCGATCGGGCTGGCGGCGCTGGGCGTCGCCGGTTGCGGCTCCTCGGGCTCGGGCGGTCCGTCGCCCTCGACGACGACCCACGCCGCGGGCCACCGGGCCCGTCAAGCCCAGGCGGGGGCGGCGGCTGGAGCACTCGTCGCGCCGGCGCACCCCGCCGCCCGGTCGGTGCGCGTCCCCATCCTCACCTACCACCGGGTCCACGCCTACGCGACGGAGCTGACCAAGTCGATCCCCGACCTGACCGTCGAACCGGGAACCTTCTACGCCGAGATGACCGCGTTGAAGGACGCGGGCTATCACTCGATCTCCATCCGCCAGCTCTTCGACGCGCTGTTTGGCGGGGCGGCGCTGCCCTCCCGGCCCGTGCTGATCTCCGTCGACGACGGCTATGTCGACGACGTCAAGACGATCCTGCCGGCGCTGCGCCAGCTCGGGCTGCGGGGGACGTTCTTCGTCATCACCGGGCGCTTCGCCGAGCCCGGCTTCGTCAATCAGGATCAGGTGCGCCAGCTCGCTGCCGCCGGGATGGACGTGGCCGACCACACGCTCTCCCACGTCGACCTGCGCACCCAGTCCCCCGATGCGCTCACCGCGCAGGTCGCTGGGTCGCGCCGAACGCTGGAGTCGGTGCTCGGACATCCGGTGGCGGCCTTCGCCTACCCGTTCGGCACCTTCAACGATGCCGTCGTGGCCCAGGTGCGTCGGGCCGGCTTCGCCCTGGCCATGACCACCCAGGGGGGCACCACCGCGTCCGCGCAGGCCCCGCTGACCATCCCGCGCATCCACGTCGGGCGAGCCGAGACGCCCAGCGGGCTGCTGTCGGTCCTCGGCGGGTCGGCCTCCGCCCCCAGCGGCGGCGCCGGGGGCTGACCCGGGCCGCGCGGGCGCCCTCGCGGCGCCCCGCCGCGGGTCGTGCGGCTACTCCCGGCCGACCTCCTGGTCGTCCTTCTCGAGCTCGTCGTCGAGCTCGTCGTCGCCGTTGCCCTCGATGGCGCTGGCCGACCCCGGGTGGTAGCGGACCTGGAAGGCCTCGAGCAGCTCATCGCGCTGGCTCTCCTCGACCGGGGTCTCGTCGGAGATCAGGACCCAGTCGGCCCCCTCGTACTCCTCCATGTTAAAGACGTCGTCGCCGAGCTCGGGTGAGTCGTCGACGATGACCAGCACCTCGGTCTGAGGGTTGAAGTAGGTGCCCGGACGGACCAGCAGGTCATCGATCTCGAAGCGGCGGGGGTCGGCCATCCGCGGCAGCCTACCGCCTGCTCGACCGCGACCGTCTCAGAGCGCTCTGAGCGCCGCGGCGGCCCCTCATCCCAGCTCGGCCAGCCGGCGCTCGACCTCGGCGTCGACGTCCAGCGGCGGCCGGCCCCGGCGGACCCGCCGGGCGTTGCGCGCCACGACCAGGTCGCGCATCTCCTCGCGTAGAGCGACGTCGACCGCCGGGCGGGTCAGAGCGCTGAGCTCGGTCTCGACATCGTCGGTGACCTCTCCGCGGCGCCGGCGGCGGGCGTTGCGCGCCTCCAGCAGCTGGCGGATCTCGTCTTCCCGAGCCGCGGTGGCGCCGGCCCCGGTGGGCTCCGGTCCTCCCCGCTCTGAGCCGTCGCCCAGGGACAGGCCCCCCCGGCCGATCTGGTCATAGAGCTTCCCCGAGCCGAGGAACGAGACGACGGCGCCCAGCACTCCGACGCAGACGACGACGATCAGGACGGTGCCAAGCGCGCTCTGCACGACCTAGATTGTGGCCATGTGGCGACAATTGCGGCGCAGGACCATGGCGCCGCGCCGTCCGGTGCTCTGGCCCCACCAGTGGGGGCCCGAGCGCCGCCCCCGTGGGCGCCGGGACGCGCTGCTTCCGGGCCTCTTGTGTCCCTCGTGGGGGAATAACAGGCCCAGAAGCGCGCAGCGCTCGATCGCGGCCGGCCGCGTGTCACGCCGCACCGCCGAATTGCGCCGAAACCGTGGCGCACCGGCGCCAGAACTCCGGCCCTGTCGCCGCGCCGCCCAGCCGGCGCGCCAAGGACGGGTCCTGCGCGCCAGCTGGTGTGCCCTCCGCTAGGCTTCGGGAGTAACGGTGACTGACCAGTCAAGCGCGATGAAGGTGGCCACCGACGCCGTGCAGGTCTACGGCGGCTACGGCTTCATCAAGGAGTACCCGGTCGAGAAGCTCATGCGCGACGCCAAGATCATGCAGCTCTACGAGGGCACCTCGCAGATCCAGCGCCTGGTCATCGCGCGCGAGACCCTGTTGCCGCGTCGCGTCGAGCAGCCCGCCGCGGCGACGGCCTAGCCGCGTCGCGCGGGGCGCCGGGCCGGTTGGCCCATGGCCCGACGGGTGAGCGCCAGGCGGGTGGTGATCGGGCCCCTGACCGCTGTCGAGCGCGTCTGGCTGGATCCCGCCCTCTGGCCGAGCTGGGTCGACGGCTTCGGCCATGTCGTGCGGCTTGACCAAGGCTGGCCCGCCCCTGGGTCGACGCTGGTGTGGGAGTCGCCCCGGGGCGGACGCGGCCGCGTGGTTGAGCGCGTGACCGTACTCACGCCCGGCGCCGCGCAGCGCCTCGAGATCGAGGACGCCCAGCTCACCGGCGAGCAGGAGGTTGCGTTCACCCCCGGGCCGGCCGGCGATGTGGGCGTGACGCTGTCTCTGACCTACTCCCTCAAGCGCCACGGCCCGATCCGCGCGGTCGTGGACGCACTGTTCATCCGCCGGGCCATGGCCGATGCCCTGGCTCGGACGCTGGCTCGGTTTGCGATCGAGCTGGCGGCGGAGCTCGAGGCCTGACCTGCCCCCGGTTGCACCCGCCAGCAGCCCCGCCCCGATGTACTAGGGTCACCCGGCTCGACGCGGCGAGGCCATCGCCGTGTCTCCACCCCGACGGAAAGGCTCACCACCCGTGTTCGTGTTCAAGGCCGCGGTCGTCGGCGCGGGGACGATGGGCGGCGAGATCGCCCAGGTCATCGCCTCGGCCGACATCCCGGTCGTCCTCAAGGACATCGACGATCGCTTCGTCTCCCAAGGCCTGGAGAAGGCGCGCTCGCTCTGGCAGGCGCGCGTCGACAAGGGCAAGATGGAGCCCGCCGAGCTGGACCGCAAGCTCGGGCTGATCGAGGGCACGACCTCCTACGCCGGCTTCGGCGATGTCGACTTCGTCATTGAGGCCGTCCCCGAGCGCATGCAGATCAAGCAGAGCGTCTACGAGGAGCTCGACCAGGTCACACCCGGCCACGCCATCCTGGCCTCTAATACCTCCTCGCTGTCCATCACCGAGATGGCGGAGGCCACCGGTCGCCCGGAAAAGGTCGTCGGCTTCCACTTCTTCTACCCGGCCTCGGTCATGCGGCTGATCGAGATCGTCGAGGGGGAGGAGAGCTCGCCCGACACCGTCCAGACCGCGGCGAACTTCGCCCAGACCATTCGCAAGCTGCCGATCCGCTGCGGCGAGGTTCCGGGCTTCGTGGTCAATCGCATCCTGAACTCGTCGGTCTCGGAGGTCTGGCGCCATCAGGAGAAGCACGAGCTCGACCCGCGGGAGGTCGATCGCCAGGTGGCCGAGTCCGAGGCGGCGCCCATGGGACCGTTCATCCTCGGCGACATGCTGGGCCTGGACACCGTCGTGCACGTGGCCGAGCACCTCGAGGCGGCCTACGGCGACCGCTTCTACGTCCACCGGGGCATGCAGGGGCTGGTGGCCGAGGGCAATCTCGGCCTCAAGAGTGGGAAGGGGTTCTATGAGCACGGCAGCTGACACCGAGGCGACCCAGCTCGCCGAGCGCTTCGCCCTGAAGATGCTCGTGGAGTCCTGCCTCGTGCTCGAGGAGGGTGTGGCCAGCACGCGCGACATCGACCTCGGCATGATGGCCGGTGCCGGGATCATCCCGCCCCCGTTCGCCCGGGCCGACGGCCTCGGGCTGGACGAGGTGCTGGCCAGCCTCGAGCGCGCTCAGACCGAGTGGGGCGAGCACTTCGCGCCCCCGGCCATCCTGCGCCGGCTCGTGGCCCAGGGCCGCCTCGGTGCCAAGACGGGCCAGGGCTTCTTTGCCTACGCGCGGCCCGACGAGGACTTCGAGCAGGGGGAGGCGGTCAGGCTCGAGACGCGTGGCGAGATCGCCCTGGCCTGGCTGGATCGGCCGCCGGCGAACTCCATCTCACCGCAGGTGATCGGAGAGCTCGGGCGCATCTGGCGCCACCTGGAGTCCCGGGGCTCGGTGCGGGCCCTGATCATCGCGTCGGCCAACCCGGCGCTGTTCTGCGCCGGGGCCGACATCAAGGCGTTCACCCAGATGGATGCGAGCGCGGGTCGCGAGCTGCTCGAGGAGGGGCACGGCCTGCTTCGGGGCTTCGAGCGCTCGCGCATCGTGACCATCGCCGCCGTCAACGCGCTGGCCTTCGGGGGCGGCTGCGAGCTGGCCATGGCCTGCGACTTCCGCATCGCCGCCTACTCGGCCACCTTCGGCCAGCCGGAGATCAACCTGGGGATCATCCCCGGCTTCGGCGGCACCCAGCGCCTGCCCCGCCTGGTGGGCCAGGCCAAGGCGCTGGAGATGAACCTCACCGGCGAGGCCATCTCCGCCGACGAGGCCTACGAGCTCGGCCTGGTCAGCGCCCTGGTGCCCGACCACGAGCTGATGGACACCGCCCAGGCCTGGGCGCGCAAGCTCTCCGGCCAGGCCCCGCTGGCCATCGAGCAGATCAAGTCGGTCTCGGCGGCGGGGGACCTGGACGAAGGCATCGAGGCGGAGAAGCGCGGCTTCGCCACGGCGTTCGGGTCCGAGGACGCCAAGGAGGGCATCGGCGCGTTCCTGGGCAAGCGCACGCCGAGGTTCAAGGGCCGGTGAGCGGGCCGACGACGGCGGCGCCGGCCGCGCGTCCACCGGCAGCGGGGATCGACCTCGACGCCGTCTCCCGCTTGGCCGCGCTGGTCAGCGCGGCCGGCTCGGTGGTGGCGCTCACCGGTGCGGGCACCTCGGTCCCCTCGGGCATCCCCGACTTCCGCTCGCCGGGCACCGGAGTCTGGGAGCGTGTCGACCCGGCCGAGGTTGCGCACATCGACGCCTTCCGGCGCGATCCCCAGCGCTTCTGGCGCTTCTACGGGGAGCGCTTCGCCTCGCTGGAGGACAAGCGGCCCAATGGCGCGCACCGCGCGCTGGCCGAGCTCGAGCGCCGTGGCGCGCTGGACGCGGTCGTCACCCAGAACATCGATCGCCTCCACGCCGCCGCCGGAACCCTGGCCCTGGTCGAGGTCCACGGCTCCATCGCCCACGCCGACTGCCTGGACTGCGGCGCCCGCGTTCCGGTGGCCGCGGTGCGCGAGCGCTTGGCCGCCGACCCGGCCGGGGTGCCCCGCTGCGACTGCGGCGAGCCGCTGAAGCCCGGTGTGGTCCTGTTCGGCGAGATGCTGCCCGAGGCGGCGCTGCGGCGGGCCGAGGCGCTCTGTACGCGCGCGGACCTGCTGTTGTGCGTGGGATCGTCGCTGGCCGTCTGGCCCGTGGCGGGCCTGCCCGCCGTGACCCGGGCGGCCGGCGGTGCCACCGCCGTGATCACCCGGGGCTCGACGCCCGAGGACCCCTACGCGGCCGTCAAGCTCGACGCAGACGTCGTCGAGGCCCTCGGTGCGCTGGTCAGCGCGCTGGGCTGAGTCGGAAGCTCACACCGCCCGCGCCGCACCCGGCGGGAGTCCGCCCTCCAGGCCGGCCACCCGGGCGCGCAGCGCTGCCTCCAGACGATCGAGGGCCTCGGTGGCACCGCTGACCTCGGAGGCTCCCAGCTCGCCGGCCAGCGCCGCGTTGGCCGCTCGGGCCACCGCCTCCCGGTGGCTGTGAAGCTCGTCGAGGCGCTCGGCGGAGATCGTGCCCGCCAGCTCGAGGAGCCCGGCCTCGAGGGCAACCCGGAGCCCCAGGGCGGCCTCTCGCTGGCGTCCCACCTCGAGGTCGGCCCGGGCCCGCAGCCCGAGCTCGGCACTCGCCAGCAGCGGCTCGCGTCCGGCGAGCACGGCGGCCAGACGCTCCTGCGGACGCAGCGCGTTGACGCCACGTCGAGGACCCGGGGCTGCCGCCGGCAGCACGACAGCCGCCTCCCAGCGCCCGTCGGCCACCTGCTCACCCCAGCCCAACCCCAACCGGGCGACCAGCACCTGCTCCCGTCGGGGGTCGACGACTCCCGGGTCGGCCGCCACCGCCCGCTGGGCGCGGACCGCCCGCGCGAGCACGGCCAGGGCAGCCTGCAGGCGAGCCTCGCCGACCTCGATGTCGCGGGTCTCGGCCAGCCACGCCTCGCCCTCGGCGTCGGAGGCCACCGGTTCGGCCCCGATGATGGTGGCCCGGGTCGTGGCCACCGCCGCCGGCGGTGGCTCGGGGGCGACCCGACGCGCCTTGCGCCTGGCCAGGCGCCGCCGCTGCGGTGCCCCGAGGGTGGCCAGGACAAGCACATGGGTCGGATCGCCGCCGCCCTCCGGGCGCACGACGTAGCGGCCGGGCTCGGGGCCGAGGAGCCAGGGGTGCTCGACCTGAGCGAAGCGGAACAGCCGACGAGGATCGCTCACCCCGGCGCGTCCGCGCCGCCGATGGTCTGACGCCGACTCAGGGCGCGACGCGGGACGGCGGCCGGCCCGCGCCGGCCGCGCCGCCTGCGCGGGCGGACAGGCCCGCGAGCCCGGGGAGCGCGGACAGCGCCGCGGGGCCCGCTCCGCCCGACGCCGCCCCGCCCGCCAGCGGGCTGGGCTCGGGGATCGCGTTGAGCCGGTCGATCAGCTTGATCCACTGGTCGGGGCGCAGGGCCGTGTCCAGGGCGGCAAGATGGGCTGGGTCGGACGCGAGGAGGGTGGAGTAGGAGACATGGATCCGATCGGCGTGGTCAGGCAGCGCGACGGTGTTGTCCGAGCCGGGATAGTGCATAAGGGAGACGATCTCGTGAGGACGATTGGCACCCTGGAGGGCGAGCAGACGGCGGATGGCGACGTCGGTGATCGAGCCGGCCCCCTGGTGGCCCAGGATCGGGATGCCGTCGATGGCGGCGATGTCGAGGGTCACATTCTCGGGCAGCGGGGCGTGGGCGCCGGGAGCGGTGAACGAGGGGAAGCCGCTCAGGGCGGCTGCGGCGGGACCCGCCGTGGCCGCCGTCACGGGCCCCGCCGGCCCGGTGGGGCCACGGCCGGCCGGGGCGGCGAGCGCGGCCAGGGTGGAGGGATCGCCCGCGGCGGCGTCGCGGGCGTCACTCGGGTTCTGTCCACAGCGCAGGGCCGAGACCCGGGGGCGCAGCCCGGAGGCCGAGAGGTAAGCCAGGGTGGCCAGAACCCGTCGGTCGACAACGCCTGAGGCGACGTCACCGCGTCCGCAGGGCGCCAGGGCGATGTGCGGGTCGGCCAGGACGGTTCGCTCGAGCTCGTCCTTGCCGGCCAGGAAGATCCGTCCGATGGCCAACGGGCCGGAGATCAGCGGGTTCTGGCCAGCCGCGCGGTAGACGGCGGTGGCCTCCAGAAGCTTCCAGCCGTCAAGGATGGGCTTGGGGTCGACGACCGGAGAGCCGGGCCCCGCGGGCCGGATGGCGAAGCGCAGATGCGGGGCCACCCCGGCCTCGCCCGGTCCGATCCGGCCCAGGATGGTGCCGGCCAGGACGTGGGCGCCGGTGGCCAGCGGGCGGTAGACGATGCTCTGGCCGGGCAGAGCGAGCGCCTGAGAGAGCAGCCCGGGCAAGCTTCCACGGGCTCCGGAGCGGGTGCGGTCGAGCTGGGCGTTGCCTCCGGCGAGGAAGGCGTTGGGGCGCGTCGGGTTGGCGAACAGCCGCTGCCGGACGATGCCGACGCTTCCGGCGAGCGGGTCGGTGGGCGTGGCGCTGCTCGTCGGGGGGGTGGCGGGCGGCGTGCTGGCCGGGGCGAGGGCGTGAGCGCCCGCCGTGGCCGGAGTGCTCGGCGCTGTGGCCGGTGCGGCCGGCGTCCCGGCGCCGGAGTCGGCGCTGGCATTGCGAGCCACGTCGCCCAGGGTGGGATAGCTCGCGGCCGTCGTGCCGAGCTGCTCGTAGCTGTAGCGGTTGCCATATCCGTCCTCGAGCACCAGGTAGCGCCCGCGGGCGGCGCTCTGACCCAGGGCGACGACCTCCCCGTCCTGAGAGGCGATGACCGGTGCCCCCGGACGGGCGTAGATGTTCGTCGCGTTGCGCCGGGGCAGCGCAGCCTTGCTCAACCGGGCAGTGGATCGGCTGACCGCGGCGTCGCGCATGTCGTCGGCGTAGCGCGCGGGGGCGGCCACCGGGAAGCGTCCCTGGGTCAGCTCGCTCAGCGCGCCGACCAGCTCGTCGGGCAGGCCCCCGATGAGCTTGGCCCGCAGCAGGACCGACTGCACGTACCACCCAGCGTGGTTGTAGGCGAAGATCGCGCCCGGCAGGTTGCGCTGGGCGCCAGCCGCCTGCAGATAGCGCGCCGCCGTGAAGATCGCGTCCTCGGGGTTGTAGGGATCCTTCTTGCCGTCGCCGTTGGCGTCGACGGCGTACTGGGCGAAGGTCTGGGGCAGGAACTGCATCCAGCCCTCGGCGCCGGCGGAGGAGACCGAGAGGTTGCGCCCGTAGTCGGTCTCGATCTCGTTGATGGCGGCCAGGACCTGCCATGGCACTCCGTACTGGATGCCCGCGGCCTGGTACATGGGCAGGAGGAAGGGCGGGATGCGGAAGGTGTCGATGAAGAAGTCCGGCACCCCCAGCGGCGCGGCGCCGGGCAGCGCCAGCGAGAGGCCCGGGTTCCCCAGGGTGGGCACGCCGTTGGCCTGGCGCAGGCCGCCAGGCAGAACCGGCGCGCTTGGGGCCACGGCGGGCATGGTGGTCCGGCTCGCCGGAGGCAAGCCCGGCCGCCTGCGGCCGTTCGCGCTCGGGCGATGAGCCTGGGTCCCCGGGCGATGCGTATGGCGCGTCGGGCGCGCCGGTGGGGCGCCCGCCGAGGGTGGGGCGACGGGAGCCGTTGGGGCGACCGGGACCCCGGGCGGGGCCGAGGGGGGCGCCGGGGCCGGCTGGCCGCCACCGCCGGAGACCCCGCCGAGCGGGGTGGAGATGCTCGGGACCGGGACGGGCAGAGGCACCGTCTCGGTCACACCGCCGACGGTGATGATGACCGTCCGCTGATCGGCGGCGGCGGGGATCACCGCCGCGCCCAGGCCGCCCAGGAACGCTGCCGTCACCGCGGCACCCATGGCCCACCTCCGACCCTCCATCGCTGCTCTCGCTCTCCTCCCTGTCCGATCGCCCGATCCCGGGGCGCGGCGAACCTACCACTCCTACAGTGTTGCGCGCATCTACCAACCTACCCCGTGACTGCCCGGCTCGCAACGAGGAACCGCTGCTTGCACCGCGCTACCGTGGCCGCCTAACGACCGCAGCCAGCGAGAAGGGAACCCCGATGACCGACGACGAGGGGCTGCGCGCGCGGCTCACCCGCCAGGGCGAGGGCGCGCTCGGCAAGTTCGCCCAGGACATGCTCGAGAACCCGGTGGTGGCCCGGGCGCTCTCCGGGGCCTTCGAGGCGCGGGAGCGCGCGGCGCAGGCTCAGACGGTCGCCATGGGAGCGCTGAACCTTCCGTCGGCCGCTGACATCGAGCGCCTGACCCGCCGTCTGCGCTCGGTCTCCCAGCGGCTGGAGGGCGTGGAGGACGGGGTGGACCGGCTCGATGCACGGCTCGCCACCCTCGGCGAGAGCGCCAGTGACGTCGAGCGCCTGGCCGCCATCGAGGAGGGGGTCGCCGTCCTTGGTCGCGAGCTGGCCGCCCTGCGGGAGGCGTTGCCGGGCGCGGGGGGGCAAACCGTGGCGCGCGGCCAGGAGCGCCTGGAGGTCGGCAAGCCAGGCTGAGCCGGGCGGGTCGCGGCTGAGCCCGGCTGGTTACCCGCCCGGCGTGCGCCGCGTTCAGCGGACGCTGGCCGGCGCCGGCCCCAGCGCGCTCACGGCCACGTCGCCCAAGAGCTCTGAGGCGATGACCAGCGCCGCGTCGGTGATGTGCTGGCGGGCCCCGGCCGGGGTGAAGGTGTCGGACACGGCGAGGATGGCCGCTGCGCGCACTCCGCGCAGGGCGGCAAGCGTGAACAGGGTCGAGCACTCCATCTCGACGGCGAGGGCGGCCGGGCAGCTCGGCAGCGCGCCGTAGAACAGGTCGACCGACGCCACCGTCCCAGCCCTGGCGCGGGGGCCGGCGGCCGCGCACAGCCCCTGGGTGAGGGCGGGGTCGGAGGCGACGCGTCCATCGGCCCCGAGGGCCCGGCTGCACCCGTCGAGGGCCACCGCCTCCGAGGCGATGACCAGGGCGCCGAGGCCCAGATCGGGCGCCAGGGCGCCGCACGTCCCCACGCGGATCAGCCGCCGGGCACCCAGCTCGACGAGCTCCTCGATCACGATGGCCGCGCTGGGGCCGCCCATTCCCGTGCTCTGGATGCTCAGCGGTTCCCCGTCGGCGCGGCAGCGGCCGGTGTAGCCCCACAGTCCTCGATGGTGATTGAGCATCCGCGGCTGCTCCAGCACGCTCTGGGCCAGGAGGAGGGCCCGCCCCGGATCACCCGGAACCAGCACGCGGTCGGCGAGAGCGGCCGTCGGGCGTAGGTGAATCTGGCCGCCAAGCATTCGGGCGCGAGGGTAGATGGGCCCTGCCGTCCCTTGCCCCCCGGGCCGGGCTCTCGGCAGCGCGGGGAAGCTAGGCTCCCTGGGCACCGGCAAGGGAGAGAGGGCACCGCCCATGGCAGCGAGCTTTGCGTCAGCCGAGGAGTTCCGCGAAGTGATGGACCGGGTCTTTGGCCTGATGAGTGACGATCCCGAGATGGGCCCGGGCCTGCGTGACGCGAACGTGCCCCAGCGCTTCGAGTTCGACGACCTCGACCTGGTGGTCAACGTCCGGGCCGGAGCTGACGGCGAGGAGGCAAACCTCTACTGGGAGTGGACCGATGAGGTGCCCTGGACGGCGAGGGTCCGGATGACGATGAGCTCGGAGACCGCCAACAAGTACTTTCAGGGCAAGGAGAACGTCCCCATCGCCATCGCCCGCCGGCGGATCAAGGCCGGGGGTGACGTCAAGGCGGCGCTGTCGATCATTCCCATCACCAAGCCGGTCTACGGCCAGTACCGCGACATGGTCGAGGCCGACTACCCACACCTCGTCGTCTAGGCCGGGGCCCCGGCGTCCGGCGCCATCGGCGGCGCGGCCCGGGTACGGTGGCGCCATGAGCGGCGACGAGGGGCTCTCGCTGCGCGAGGCGGCGGCCCGGGCCGGCGTGACGCCCCAGACGCTGCGCCGCTGGGCCGACGGTGGCCTGATCCCGCAGTACCGGGGTAGCTGGACGCTGGCCGCCACGGCTCACGCGCGGATCGTCCACCGGCTGCGCGACCGTGGCCATAGCCTCGAGGAGATCCGCTCGGCGGGCCGGGCAGGTCGGCTGGCCTTCGCCTACATCGAGGATCTGTTCCCGCCCGGGGGTGAGTCCTACACGCTGCGCGAGGCGGCGCGCGAGGTCGGATTGGAGCCGGCGCTCATCCAGCGCATCTACGTGGCGCTGGGGTACAGCGCGAGCACCCTGGAGCGCATCTCCGAAGACGATCTCCAGATGCTGGGCTACATCAGCGCGGTCCTGGCCGCCGGCTTTCCCCTCGTCGCCTTTCTCCAGCTTGCGCGGGTGTACGGGCAGGCGATGGCCCAGATCGCCGATGCCGAGGTGCGGCTCTTCCACCTCTATGTCCACGAGCCCCTCATGCGCGATGGCGTGCCGGGAATGGAGATGGCCGAGGAGATGGAGGGGCTGGCGCGGGACCTGCTGCCGCTGTCCTCGCCGTTCATGGACCATCTCCACCAGCGCTGCCTGCACTTCTTCGTCGAGCAGGACGTCATTGGTCACATGGAAGCCGACCTCGATGCCCGGGAGTTGGACCTGGGACGGCTCCGCGTGGCCATCGCCTTCGCCGACCTCGCTGGCTACACGCGGCTGACCGAGGAGGAGGGAGAGGAGTCGGCGGTCAGCGCGGTCGAGCGCTTCGTCGACGCCGTCGAGCACTCGCTGCCCGAAGACGCGCGCGTGATCAAGACCATCGGCGACGAGGTCATGGTCGTGGGCTCGGACCCCCGCGCCCTGACCGACTGGGCGGTGGGCTTCCAGCAGCTCGCCACCGAGCGGCCGTTGCCCCGCATCGGCATCCACTACGGCGAGACGCTCTACCGCGATGGCGACTACTACGGGCGTGAGGTCAACCAGGCAGCGCGGGTGGCGGCCCGGGCAGCGGGCGGGGAGGTCATCGTGACGCGCCCCGTGGTCGAGCAGGCCGGGTCCAACCTCGAGTTCCGAGCCATCGGCGAGGTGCGCCTGAAGGGCTTCAACCAGCCCACCGAGCTGTTCAGCGCCGAGCTGGCCGAGGACTAGCCTAGTGGCCCCTCCCGCAAATCCGCCCACCACCGACCTCTGGGATGAACCACTCGTAGGACACGCGGTCGGACGCGTGTCCTGAGGCCATGGATCCTCTCGAGCTGGCCGAGCGCGTGCGGGCCGGTGGCCTGCTCGCGCCGGAGCGGCCGGTGGTGGTCATGCTCTCCGGCGGTCGCGACTCGGTCTGCCTGCTTGACGTGGCGG
>JAABUZ0100004540.1_pt1 | contig 19057 bp, 18 predicted proteins | sample 5562091 | NCBI WGS metagenome assembly JAABUZ01 (sample SAMN12813069, study PRJNA571459) | rock metagenome | isolation source: Antarctica rocks | place: Antarctica: Victoria Land, Linnaeus Terrace sud | collected 2015-12-21 | reverse complement strand
GGTCTACCCCGAGCTGAAAACGGGGGACTACCAGCTGTGGCATCCCTACGACGCCAGCCTGCTGGGACCCGCCGTGCACGTCGAGGGTGGTGCGGTAGCCGAGTTGAACCTGCTGGACCTGGCACCGCACCCGCTCAGCGGGCAGCACAACCACGGACACGGTCACGGTCACGGTCACTGAACCCGCCCCACGTGGTCACCGCGGCGGCCACTGAGGGCCCAGCGACGTCCGTAGTGTGTGCGGTGCCCCCACGGACAGCTGTGCACGCTTCGTCCACAGTCTCAGTGCCACCACCGGGCCAGGCGCTGCGTCAACTGATCACGACGGACTCACCGGGCTCTCGCACAGCCACGAGGCCCGCAGGGGATGTAAAGGGGTTCTCCGGTTTGGTGTCGTAGTCGTGACCTATCCGTGATCTGTCGGTATGTTCTGTTCTGGCTGGGCATGCTGGCTGAACCGGTCCGCCGCGCGAAACCCTGCTGTCGGCGACACCGTATTTGTCGTCGATTTTGGCGGCTTTGTAGTAGAGGATGGCGCCGATCCAGACGATGAGGAAGACGCCGACGATGACTCGCCCGGCGAGGTTGATGTCGATGGAGCCGAGGAAGTCCCAGGGTTGGCCGGTGAGCCCGGCTTGGTCGCTGAGCAGCCCGAGCAACTCGATGGTGCCGATGACGAAGGCCACGAAGATCGACAGGCTCGTGGTGGTGATGTTGTAGTAGATCTTGCGAATCGGGGTGACGAACGCCCAGCCGTAAGCCTTGGACATGAAAACCCCATCCAGGGTGTCCATCGTGCACATTCCCGCCGCGAACAGGACCGGCAGGGCGATGATGGCCAGGGGTGGCAGGCCGCCGGCGATCGCGGCGGAGCCGGCGACGGCGAGCAACCCGACCTGGCTGGCGGTGTCGAAGCCCAACCCGAACAGCAGCCCCACGGGGTACATCTGCCAGGAGTGGTTGATGAACTTGTTGTAGCGGCCCTTGAAGATGCGGTTCATGAACCCGCGGTTGGCCAGCAACTGATCCAGGTCCTCCGGGGAGTACTCCCCGCGTTTGGCTTGGTGCCACATCGTGATGATCCCGCCGAGGACCGCCAAGTTCAGCGCCGCGATCAGGTATAGGAAGGTGCCGGACACCACGGTGCCGATGACTCCGCCGGTGCCCTGAAACGATTCTTGGAACGCGGTGGCCTTGGAGGCGATGAACGCGATGGCGGTGACGAACGCGAACACCACCGTGGAGTGGCCGAGGGAGAAGAAGAACCCGACCCCCAGCGGGCGTTTGCCCTTCTGCAGCAGATACCGGGTGGTGTCGTCGATCGCGGAGATGTGGTCGGCGTCGAAAGCGTGGCGCAACCCGAACGTGAACGCCAACGTGCCGGCACCGGCGTAGATGAGTTTGCCGTCGCTGCCGGAGAGGTTGTGCAACTGCGGGATGGAGTTGTAGTGCGCGAACAACCCCCACCCCACCACGTAGAGAAAGGCGATGAACCCCACCATCCCCAACAACCGGGGAACCTCATCACGGGTGAACCGAACCCGCTGCGCGTCGGTGACCGTGGACTCGCCCAACTGTGCCGGCTCGCGTTCGGTGGTGGTCATCATCGCCTCGTCTCGCCAGGGCTCACCCCGGGAGGGGAGCAGGACGAAGCGTAAGTCCGCCGACGCCTATCTGCAATACCATCGCAGTAGCGCATACTAGGCATTCAAGATCATGTGACGTATGCACCCATCCCGCAAGCGATCGGCTTGCGGGACGCCTGTCGTACCTCGCGGTGGGCCCAGCCGGCCAGGCCGCTGCGCTTCTGTGAGATCCGCACACCGGGCGGCACCGCCATCCGGCCTCCCCGCGAGGACGTCACCAGCCTGGAGCGATGGGGGCGAGATAGCCGCAGCGGCTGATGAACGACTTCTTCGCCCAGCCGCGCGCTTGCCTGCAAGTGTCTCCGCTGCCCGCCCGCGCGGCCGCCAAACCCTCAGCGGTCCTCTCCGTGAGCAAGGCGTGTTCGAACTCCGAAATCGCCCCCAGTATCGGCCTCAAGGGGGTCTGCTTCGGCACAGCGATCCTTCTGGTGACCGTGCCGGTTCGAACCAGATTAGACGGGGCGACGGCGCGAACTGATGATGCCGGTATCGAAACCGGCCAGGTGCAGGCCACCGTGAAAGCGGGCGTGCTCGATCTTCAGGCAGCGGTCCATCACTACTGTCAGCCCGGCCTGCTCGGCCTCGGCGGCGATGTCGTCGTCCCACAGCCCGAGCTGCAACCACAACGTCGACGCGCCTACCTGCACCGTCTCGGTGAGTACCTGCGGCAGGTCGGCCTGTTTGCGGAACACGTCGACGAAGTCGGGTGTGCCGGGCAGCTCGGCCAGTGAGGGGTACACCGGGTGCCCGAGAATTTCCGTGGCCCGCGGGTTGACGAACCACACCTCATACGGCGTCGTGGACAGCAGGTAGGTGGCCACGAAGTAGCTGGCCCGCGCCGGATTGTCGGAGGCGCCCACGATGGCCACGGTGCGGGTGCGCTGCAGGATCTCCAACCGCGTCTTCGCCGAGGGCGACGGCCAGGTCCGTACGGTCATGCCTGCTCCTTCGTGGCCACGCTCAGGGCTTGGTCGAGGTCCCACAAAATGTCGGCCACGTCTTCGATCCCGACGCTGATCCGTACCAGATCGGATGGCACCCCGCCGGCCGCCAGTTGGGCATCGCTCAGCTGCTGGTGGGTGGTGCTGGCCGGGTGGATCACCAGGGTCTTGGCGTCGCCGATGTTGGCCAGGTGGCTGCACAGCTCGACGGCCTCGATGAAGCGCTGACCGGCCGCACGCCCGCCGACGACCCCGAAGGAGAACACCGCCCCCGGGCCCTCCGGCACGTACCGCTGGACGCGTTCGGGGTGCGCGTAGCCGGGCAAGCCCGCATAGCGGACCCAGGCCACCCGCTCGTCGGCTTCCAACCACTCCGCCACCCGCTGGGCGTTGGCCACATGCTCCCGCATCCGCTGCGGCAGCGTTTCCAGGCCGAGTAACAGCTGGAAGGCGCTCATCGGCGCCAGACAGGCACCGATGTCGCGGAGCTGCTCACTGCGCAGCTTGGTGAGGAACCCGTACTCGCCGAAGTTGTCCCACCAGCGGATGTCGTTGTAGGACTCCGCCGGCTCGGTCATCGTGGGGAACCGCCCGTTGCCCCAGTCGAAGGTGCCGGCGTCGATCACCACCCCGCCCATCGTCGTTCCGTTACCGCCGATGAACTTCGTGGCCGAGTGCACCACCAGGTCAGCGCCATGCTCGATCGGGCGACACAGATACGGCGTCGCGGTAGTCGCATCGACCATCAGCGGGACACCCGCCGCGTGCGCGACCTCAGCGAGACCGGCCAGGTCGGCGACCTCACACGAGGGATTGGACAACAGCTCGACGAACACCACCTTGGTGCGCTCGGTGATCGCCGCGGCGAAGTCGGCGGGATCACCACTGCTCACGAATGACGTCTGCACCCCGAACCGGCGCAGCGACACGTTGAGCTGGTTGATGGTGCCGCCGTACAGCTGGGCGCCGGCGACGATATGGTCACCGGCACCGGCCAACGCGGCAAAGGTGAGGAACTGCGCGGCCTGTCCGCTGGCGGCCGCCACGGCGCCCAGACCGCCTTCCAAGCTGGCCATTCGCTCCTCGAACGCGGCGACCGTCGGGTTGGAGATCCGGCTGTATACCGTGCCGTACTTCTGCAGCGCGAACAGGTTCGCCGCGTCGGCGGTGTCGGTGAACACGAACGCGTTGCTCGCGTAGATCGGTACGGCGCGCGCCCCGGTGGTGGGGTCCGGTCCGCCACCTGCGTGCACGGCTCGGGTGGCGAAACCCCAGGTGCGATCGCTCATCGCGTCCTTCCCACCACAGCATTTTCCGGTCGATCAGTTCACTGTAATTCCCGTTCCGAACCTAAGCCTTCACCTGCTCGACCCTGTTCCTTTGCATCCAGCCAGATGACCATAGAAGGTGAAACCGTCGCTCGGGCCCAGGTTCGGTGGCGAGTGCCCGAGCCAGTGGTCGCCTCCTGCTGCACGTGCACACAGCCCAGATGAGGCAGCTCAGCGGCCCACCCGGGACTTGGTTCAGGTCGGCGAGCTATTCCCTCGCACCACGGGTCCCGCTCACTCAGGGGCAGCTTCCTCGCTGCCCGAACCAGAATCCACTCCGTTAACCAACCTGTCCATGCGGTGACCTCAATCTTGAGAAACACCCCCCCGCCATCAGCACCACCACCATCACCACGACCACGATGGAGCCCAGGATGGCGTAGACGACGCTCATGTCGACCACCGCGGCGGGAGTCCAGAGACGAACGCCTGGGCCGGACGAAGGCCCCCGGAAACTTTCGCGACCGGACGAGTCGACACCGGGTGTTCCCGCAACGCCGCGTTCTCTCGCCGCAGGTCTTCCGGAGCAATCCAGGATTTTCGCGCGGGTCCGAAGCATCACGTGATCGGCGTTGCCGTACCACCTTTGTGGGGGATCTCATCGTGGTGGGGTCCCGGGGGCTGGGTGATGCCTGGACGATGGTGGGTGGGTCCCGATCTGGTGGCTGGTGTCGAGTTCAGGTGAGGTGTGGGTAGTGCGGTGGGTCAGGGGTACTGAGCCGATACAGGGTGATGCTGGGTGGCACACCCCGCACCCAGCGGGGCAGCGTCACTCAGAGCAGCGGCCCGTAGGCCAAAGTCCCACCGCCCAACGGCCCCACCTCCCGCGCCCGGCCGGCGCGCGGGGAAAGGATCCGGGAACCGCACGGTTCGCTGCCCCCTCCTCCTACCCGACTGGTCCGATGCCGGTGTTCACCGGTGAGGCGGCCGTCACGGAGGTTCTGGATGTGGCGTTGCGGGTGGGTGAGGTGTTGTTGTCCAGCGGTGCGGCCACTGCCGATGTGATGACCGACATTCGAGCGGTGACTTCCGCGTTGGGGGTTGAGCGGTGTCAGGTGGACATCACCTACACCGCGATCGCGATCAGCGCCCACCGTGGTGTGTCGAGTCCTGCGGTGAACACGATGCGGGTGGTGAACTCCCGGTCGCTGGATTACACCCGGCTGGCCGAGGTCGATCGGGTGGTGCACAGCGTCAAGGGCGGCACCCTGACCGCGCGTGCGGCGCACCGTGAGCTTGACCGGATCACCACCGCCCCGCACCCCTACCGTCGGTGGGTGGCCACCCTGGCCTGGTCGGGGATGGCCGCGAGCAGTGCCTTGTTGGTCGGTGGGGGCTGGTTGGTGTGTGCGGTGGCGTTGGTGTCCGCGGTGGTGATCGACCGCACCAAGCGGGCCTTGCGCGGAGTCGGGTTGCCCGCGTTTTTCCAGCAGGTGGTGGGCGGGGTGATCGCCACACTGCCTGCGGCTCTGTTGTTCGCTGCCCGTGGTGGGCTGCACCTGACCGTGAGCCCCGCGCAGGTGGCCGCCGCGGGGGTCATCGTGTTGCTGTCGGGGTTGTCCCTGGTTGGTGGCATGCAGGACGCGATCAGCGGGGCCATGGTCACCGCGACCGCACGGTTGCTGGACGTGGTGTTGCAGACCGCGGGCATCATCGTCGGGGTCGGGGTGGCCTTGAAGCTTGCCTCCGGGCTCGGGGTGGTGCTGCCAGCGCTGGACGCGTCGACCACGGCGCTGTCCCAGCTGCCCGTGCAGGTGATCGGGGCCGCCGGTGCGGGCGCTTTCTTTGCCGTGGCCTGCTACGCCCAACGCCGGGCCGCGCTGGTCGCGGCAGCAGCAGCCGCCTCCGGGTTCGTGATATTCGGGTTGCTGTACCACCTCGCCGGGGACACCCTGATGGCCTCGGCAGCCGCGGCGACCTGCGTCGGTCTCGCCGGTGGGGTGCTCTCCCGGCGCTACCGGATACCCCCGTTGGTCATCGTCGTGTCCGGGATCACCCCGCTGCTCCCCGGGCACGCCGTGTACCGCGGGCTGTTCGCGATGATCAACAGCGACCCGGTCATCGGACTCGCCGAAATGAGCACCGCACTGGGCACCGGTGCCGCCCTGGCCTCCGGAGTGGTCCTCGGCCAGTGGATAGCCACCGCACTGCGGACCAAGCTCGCGAACCGCGTCCCGCGCGTGCTGGGTCTGGGTCCCGATCCGGTTGGCCGCAGATAGACCCCGTCGGAGCAGAAACCGGCCCCCAATCTTCGCGCCGCGGGCGCCGTGGCAGTACGCGGACCGGTGGGCAGCGATGCGCAACGACCTGAACTTTCCAGACTTGGTGATGGTGTGGGCGAGTCGCCAGAAACGGTACGGAGGGGCAGGGCACTGGGTCTGGTCAGATCAACGCCTTCAGCGCGGTAATGGTCGAGGAGACCTCGACGAGGTTCTCGCTGCCGTGCATCCCGTCCTCCGTACGTGTGGAGCCGGTGGTGTGAGCCATACGGATTAGCTGGTCACGGTTGCCCATGCGGCCGAAGATGCCGATGTTTGCGGTGAAGGAAGCTGGACGCTCTATCGGTGGTGTCGGTCCGGTTAGTGTCGGCACCCATCACCGCGGCGGCCCGGCGCCGCTGGGTACAGAATCCTGCCCCCCAGCACTGTCGAGGGCAGGGGCCTTCTCTGCGAGCAACGCTGCGGTTTTCGCCGCGGCCAGCAGCTCCGGGTCGGTGCCCTTCCCGGCGCGAGTCGGACGATGACCGTCCACGCAGACCTTCTGTTGAAACACGACGTGGAATCGGCTGAGGGTGGGGTGCAGCCAGCGGTCGTGCCAGTAGATCAGCGCGTCGTTGGGTTTCTTGCCGCGTCCTGAGGTGGCGGCCGCGCGCCATGCGCTGCGCAGCGCCGCGAGTTCCTCGGCCACACCGCGGTGCGCTGGCCAGCAGGGCAGCACCAGCTCTGCGGCGACGAGGTCGTAGGTGCGGATCAGCCAGTCCACCCAGGCGGCGAGCTCCTGCCAGTCCTGGGCGGTGGCGTAGTCCACCCACGCCTGCGGTTGCGGCTCGTCCTCTTTGTCCTCGGGTGGGGGTTCCAGGCCATCGACCCGGGCTGCGAGCTCGTCCAGGTCGACCCGCAGGTCGGCGGTCTTGTGGTGCACACCCCAGCCGAGGGTGCGGACCAGGGCTTGGACCTGGTCGAGTTGGTGCGCCAGGTCTTGCACCACGGCGGCGATGTCCTCGGCCTGGAACTCCGCACCACCGGAGGGCACGGCGCCGGTCTCTCGATCGACGGGGTCCTCCGCAGCGGGACCGATGTCCTCGGGCGGGTCGGGTTCGTCGGGGAGTTCGTACGGTTCGGAGGGATCGTAGGGTCCGGGTGGTTGAGTCACCATGGTCCCAGCAGCCTTAAGGCGATCTCATCAGTGGCTTGGTACCGGTGTGTCCGGCGGTCAGGGAGCTGCAGGCGGCCGCATCGGACGCAGTGTTCTCCGCGCGGCGCGCGGATGACGGTGGCGCCGCGGAAGCCCAGGAGCCAGAGGTGGCAGGGTGCGCACAGCACGCGCCGGCCCCCGACGTCGGGGAGGTAGGGCAGTTCGGCGGTGGGGATGTCCTCGACCTGGTCGTACATCATGCCCGGGCCCGGGTGGTGAGGCGGGCGGCTTCGACGCGAGCGCGGTCGGCGCCCAGTTGTTTGCCGTCGGGTCGCTCGTACCAGGGGGTCATCCGCAGCAGGACCGCGGCGCGGTTGCGGTAGATCAGCAACCCGTGCCCGTCGGGGATTTGCCGGGCCTCATCGGCGCGCATCACCTTGCGGTCGTGCAGCTGCTCGGACCCGGAGGTGGCGCGGCCGGTTTGTGGGTCGTAGCTGGTGGTGGCCCGGGTGAGTTCGACCTCCCCGACCAGGGCGGAGTAGCGGTTGAGGGCGGTGGTGTCGGTGAGCCCGCCGAGGACGATTTCGGCGTTCATGTTGTCCAACAACGTCGCCGCTCCATCGGCGCCCCAGCGTCGTTTCGCCTGCGACAGTGACTGCAACGCCAACACGAGCTGCATGCCGAAGCCGCGGGCGTCGGTGCCGAGGTCGGGCAGCTTCGGCAGGGGGGCGACGTTACCGATCTCGTCGCCGTCCAACCGCAACGGCGGGTCCAGGCGCCCACCGGGCAGCCGCGACGCCGCGGCCTTGGCGGCGTCGACCACGTCTTGGAGGAGCATCGTGCACAGCGGGGCCACGTTGGTGGAGGCGTTCGCGTCGGCGACCAACACCAGGGTGTCGGTGGACCGCACGAAGGCGGCCGGGTCGAAGACCGGCACCCCGTCGCGGGGGGTGACCCAGCGCAGCACGCTGCGCAACGCGAGCGGTTCGATGGCCTGCTGCAAGGTTTGCCGCGAGGAGGACACGGTTTCCTCCGCGCCGGTGGCCACCGAACGCAGCATCCCCGCCCACATCGGCTCCGCACCCGGCAGTTCGGAGTGGCGGATGAGGTTCTGGGCTTCCTCGGCCCCGTCGTCCAGGTGCAGCGCCCAGTTGATGACGTCGGCGATGGGCCGGTCGTCCAGGTCGGCGGCGTGCAACAACCGGGTCAGGGCGGAGGAGGCATTGGCGCGGAAGAACCCGGCGTTGGTGGAGGACTTGTCGTCGGCACCCAAGCCCGCGGCGAACGCCAGGCCACGGGAGATCGCGGTCTGCCCGTCGCGGCACCCGGCTACCGGGTTCCACACCATCGCCTCGGGCCATCCGACCCGGTCGAGGGGGTCGAAGACCCACACCCGGCCCTTCTCGGCGCGGCGGGTGGCGCACAGGTCGAGGATGTCCGCGCGGGTGCAGGTGATGACCAGGGCCCCGGGGGCATCCACGGCGGCGGCGCCCATCACGTCCCGGGTTTTCCCGGCCCCGGTGGAGGCGACGACGACCACGTGATCTTCCAGGGGGATGACGACCTGTTCCCCGTTGGTGGACACCCCCAGCGGCATCCCGACCTCGGTGATCGCGGCGCGTTTGCGTTCCCGCTCACTCAGCCCGGGTCGGGTTTGAGTGGCGGAGGCCCGGGCGCGGGCCGCGCCCATGCCCTCGCGGACGTGTCCGCGCCCGGCGAAGCCCTTGCCGCTGTTGCGGCGGCGTCGCCACGACCCCCACAGGAACGCCCACCCCACGAACAGCGCGAACGCGGCCACCAGCAGGGTTCCGTACACGATGAGGGTCGTCGTCGTCGACGCCGGGACCGCACCCGTCAGGCCCGAGAGTGGGTGGCCCGTGCGCAACGCCCTCACCGTGATGGCCACATCGCCGATACCCACCCCGGTGGCGGTCAGGACCACCGCCACATGCCACGCCGCGGCGGCCACCAGGGCTAGCACGGCCATGGTCAGGTTGGCTTTGGTGCGCCACGACAGGAACGGAGTCGCCTGATCTGAGCGCCCCATGGGCTGCCCGCCGATGCTCACTGCTTCGCCCCATCCGTTGCTGGGCGGGCGTGGGTCCTCGTTCTGCGAGGGTTCTGCCCGGCCGTGGCCGCGTTCATCGCCCGGCCACCATCGCGGGGTCGAACACCATCGCCGCGTCGGTGTTCGTCAACCCCCGTTCCAGCTTGGATCGGACGTGTTCGACGTGGATCTCGCGGCGGTTGCCGATCTTGAGGAGGTGGTGGCCGTTGTCGAGGTTGCCCAGGGTGCCGGCGGAGCCGGCATCCAGGGTGTACATCTTCGTGATGGCCTCGATGTCATCGGCCCGGTCCTGGCGGTACAGGTGCACCGTCTGGGCCTCTTTGAGCATCGCGATCGCCGGGTCGGAGGTGGGGATGTCGGCGACGTGGTGGATGGCGGCGATGTTGGACAACCCCAGGCCGCGGGAGAGTTTCGCGTTGGCCTGGAACACCCGCCCGCCGGGGCCGCCGACGAGGTTCCAGCCTTCCTCGGCGATGAAGTTGGTCCGCAACCCCCGCTGGTGGCGCAGCGTGCCGAGCAACCAGACGTTGGCCACGGTCATCACCATGGACACCGCCGGCCCGTCATCGGGCAGCTGCGACACGTCGAAGACGGTGAGCTTGTCCGCCAGGCGGACGTTGCGGCTGGTGGGTCCGTCGAACAGTCCCGACAGCTCGTCGACGACCATCGCCTCCAGCAGCTGATGCACCCCGAGGCCGGCCTGATGGATCCGTTCCCTGGCCTTCTTCGAGTACTCGTCGAAGTCGGGGTGCATCCGGCCCAGCTGGTGCAGCAGGTGCTCCAGCACCGGCACCCGGCCGTCGTGCTCCGCCTGGCGCAGGGTCGCCTTGTGGGCGGCGCGGAGCGCCTTCTTCTCCCACTTCTCCAGCGGCAGCCCGTCGTTGGAGAGCTCGGCCATGCTCCGCAGCAGCCGGTACTGCCCCGAGAGGCCGCCGCCGGCCAGGATGGCCGGGTCGAGCAGGTTCAGGGTGGTGCCGCCCGCACCGACGACCATCCGGAATGGTTCGGAGCCGAGTTCGCGGGCCAGCTCGCAGTACTCGCCCTCCCCGCCGCGGTCTTTCTTGTCCATCACCACGGCCCGGCGGTTGCGCAGAATCAGTGGCCGCAGCACGTACACCGTTTTGATCAGGGAGGACTTCCCCGCCCCGATGACTCCCAGGACCGTCACGTTCGGGGAGGTGATGGTGCCGTGCTCGTAGGCGGTGAACGGGTCGTGGGCTACCGGGGTGTTGGACAGCATGTCTTTGCCGTTGATGATGCCGCGGGCATCGGTGGGGGCGGCGACCAGCGCGGTGTTCAAGATCTCCGCCTGCCGCGTCGACGTCAACGCCGGCGGGGTCAGCGGGGCGTACCAGCCGCGGCGGGCGCGGCGGGCGGAGCGGCGCACCACGTAGCCACGGGGGTCGGGCAGTTCCATCACTGCTTCCTGCACCCCGGCGTCGGTGTGGGCATTGCGCCGACCCCACAGGCGGCGACGACGCCCCGCCAACGCCGCCGGGGCCTGTTCGGGTGCGGTGGCCGGGGCGGCGGGGGCGGCGAACGGTGCCCGCCCGTCCCCACGCTTGCCCTCCCCGTCGGTGGGTGCGGGGGTGTGTTTGACGCCTGTCGGGGTCGGCAACGTGAGTTCTGCCGGTGCCCACTGGCCTGCGGATTCCCGCATCACCGCGGCCGGCACCACCGCCACCCCGGGGTTCTTCAGGTCGGCTTTCGCCCCGTGCCGCGACGGTTTGCGACCGAACATCAGTGCACCGTCCCCTCGGTGGTCCCGCAGGCCAGGGCCACCAGGGCGGGCAGCAGGCGGTCTTGGGCGATGATCCGGTCGGCGGCGTCGATTGTGGGCAACAAGCTCGCGATGGGGGTCGCGCACCGCAGGTGCAGTGGCTCCGCGTCGCCGGGTCCGGGGCTGTGAGCACCGGGGTTGGGCTGTGATGTCATGAGATGGCCTCCTTGGATCCCGAGCCGGCGAGCACGGCCCGCAGGGTTGATGCGGTGGTTTTCCCGATGGGGCGCATGCCCCGGGCCACCGGCCAGGTGCACGCCGCCGCGGCGGCTTGTTGGGTGTCGCACCAGTCCAGGGCGGAGATGCCGGCGTTGCCGGCGGCTTCGGTGGTCTTCGCGCACGCATCGACGAGCTCGGCGCGGGTGCGGGCGGAGATCGTCAGATGCCCCACCCACCCGGCACCGTGATGCCCCGAGCCCGGCGCCAGGTCGGCCAGGCGGCCGCGGGCCGCGATCAGCCCCGCCTCGAGTTCCTCATTCGTCAGCACCCCTTTCTCTCGCTGCGCGTCCAGATCCGCGAGGTCGGTGGTGACGTCGGTGCGGGCGGCGTGGCGGGCATCGGCGGCGGGAACGACCTCGGTCTGCAACGACAAAGTGCGCACGATCGGGTGCGGCATCCGGGACAGCAACGGGGCCACCCACAGCGAGGTCCGCGACCCGGTCTCGAGCGCCTCGATCGGCAGTACCGCGGTGCGGTGCCACCATTGCTCCTGGCGCCCGTCCGGGCCCGGGCCGGTGATCACCGTCGCGGACAGCTCGTCACGGCTGTCCAACCAGGGGGCGTCCACGTCGACGTCGGCGGCCTGATCGATCGGCCACGACGGGTGCTGCATGTGCCGCAGCACCGCCGCGAGCTGGGCGGCAGATACCGCATCGACCTGGCCGAGCTTCGCGGTCCGCAGATGGGACCGGACCATTTGAATTTCGGCGGCCATCAACGCCCGCCACCCCGCCTGCGCCGGGCCGCGCCGGGCGGCGGCGGCCATGAACTGCGGAGTCAGCGGCCACCGGAGCACCATGTAATGCCGCTGCATCAACCCCGCCCGCGACACCAACCCGACGACTTCGTCGTAGGAGGCCACCAACGCCGCCGGTGTGGTCTCGGTGTCGTCGTCGAGTTGCTGCCACACCCAGGCCTCGTGAAACGCACTGTCCACCGGCACCACCCGGGTCAGTGATTGCACCCGGTGGGGCAAGGACAACGCCGAGCCGTACCCGGCCAGCAACGACCCGTACGCCGCGGCGGCGGCGTCGAGGAACCCGTCCGATTCCACCCCCCGGATCTGGCCCTCCACCTCGAAGGCGACCGAGAGGTAGCCGTCTTCCCCGGTGGGGGTGTGCCAGGCGATGCCCGGCTCCCCGCGGCCGCGTTGCAACCAGTGCATGCCCTCCACCCCGTCGGGCCAGTCCCGATACGCCGCCCACTGTCTCGCCGTGGCCTTGCGCTCGGCTTTGGTGCCCACAGTCGGGTCCAGGCCCTCCGGGCGGGTGCCCACGGGTTTGAACTCATCCGTGCCGGTGCGTTGGCGTTCCCGCCAGCCGCGGCCGCGTTGCACCCGCAGCAGCAGCGACCCCCGGTGGGTGCGGATCGTCAAGAGGAACACCACCGCCGCGGCGAGCACCGTCAGGATCAACCCCACGACCTGGAACAAGATCACCGCGACCGCACCGGCCACCGCGACCACGATCAGCCCGCCGGTGCGGGCCTTGCTGTGGGTGCCGCCGAAAAACCCGCGGCGACCGCCTTCACCACCCAGTACGCGTGCGTGCACCTGATCCTCCTTCGTCGTGGCCTTCGCCGTGGTCCATGTGCTCCGCGGCCATGTCCCCGCCCGCCTGGGCCAACCCGGCCGTCGTCGTCGCCGCGCTGCCACCGGCTTTCGCCGCTGCCCCGATGCCTTGCAGGACCGCCCCCACCGGGGCGCCGACGCCGGTGGCCTCCGCTGCGGTGCCCGCCGCGGCCAGCTGGTTGCCTTGCGCCTGCTGCTTCTGTCCCTGCGCCCCCAACGCCCCGGCACCGTCGGTGGCCTTCGCCGCCGACCCGGTCGGATCACCCGACCCCGCCGGACTCTCACCCCCCGACGACCCTGCGCCGGACGTTGAGCTACCCGCCGACGCCGCCGCGGGTGCGCCGCCACTCCCACCGGACTCCGCGGACGTGGAGGACTCCCCCGACCCCGAGCGTTGCGCCGCCAGGCGGGACATCAACCCACCGCCACCGGCCTGACCGCCCTCGCCGCCGGCCTCACCACCACCAGCACCACCGCCTCCAGCACCAGCACCGCCGCTGCCCCCGCCGGAGCCGGAACCCGACGAGGAGGCGTTGTCTCGGGCCATCTGCGCGGTCTGGGAATCACCGGAAGATTCCGGGTACCCACCCCCGGAACGACCCGAAGGCACCGAGATCGACGGTCCGCCCCCATCCGCCGACGACGGCCCGACCGGGGCGAACTTCAACAGCCCGATCGGGGACAGTGCCGCGGTTAACAGTGCGATGACCGCGACAGCGAGGTTGCCCAGGATCGTCAGCCCCGGGTCGTCGAACTTCGTAGAAACCGCCGCGACCAGCGCGAACGCCACCCCGAGCATCAGGAACAGCAGCACGTGGGAGAAGTTGATCCCCACCCACACCATGAGGACTTTCAGGCCCTTGCCGCGCTGGCGGGGCTGTACCAGCCACGACAGCGACAGCGGGATGATCGACCCCGTCAGATACAGCGTGACGAGCATGACCAGCAGGACTATGAGCACCAACACCAGGGCGATGATCAAAGCGAAGAAGAAGATGATCGCGACCACCGAGCCGCCGGCGATCTTGGCTGGATCCCCGGCCGCGATCGCGGCCTTCACCGTGTCCGTGGTCTGCCCGACGCTGCTGCCCACAAACGCCGAGATCAGCGACTCGCTCAACGACCCGGTGAGCTGTAACAGCATCGACCCGAGCAACGGGCCGAACATCACCCCGAAGAAGAACATCGGCACGTAGAACCCCATCGTCTCCGCCAGCTCGTCCCCGGAAATCCGGCGACGCGCCAACAGCACGAAGTTCCACCCCAAGAACACGACGAACATGAAGATCGCCAACGCGAAACTGATCCGATAGGCGTGTAGGAAGAAATCCGCCGACAAATCCGGCTGCGTCAGCTTGTTCATCGCCGGCAACACCGTGTTCGCCAACCCCGACGCCCCCGACTGCATCTTCGTCGCGATATACCCGAACGGATCCGACGCGAAATCCACCACCTGAATAGCCGCGTCCGCGCCCTTCTTCGCCCCATTGGCGACAAGACACGGCTGGAGAAGGTTCGCACCGGGGAGACTGCACGGGTTGGGGACGTCCAGGGCCGGCCCGGGTGGCGCCAGCAAGACGGGAGTCACGTCAGCACCCCCCTGCGTACGGGGTGCCAAGCTGGTCCATGCTCGCTAGCGGCCGGCCGTACGTGTGATCGCGGTAGCGCCACACCCCGCCTACCGCCTCCAGGTGCATAGTCCCGCCGACGATCGCCGGATCCGCCGCCACACCGTTCTGCGTGGCCGTCATACCGGCCCGGAGCGACACCGTCGCCGAAGACCCGGTGAAGGATTCGATGTAGAAGCTGGCCGCCGCTGTAGAAATTGACGCCGTCCAGCCCTGACGATCAATCGAGGTCGACAACGATTGCTTCGCTGCCGGGGTGGCGTCGGCGGCGAGGATCTGTTGCGCGGTCAACACCTGATTGGCTGGTGCCGGTGTTTCGAAGGACCACCGCATCACGGTGGCGGTGAATGCCGCGGCCCCGGCCGGGGTCAGGGGTGCCTGCTTCTGCGCGGTCAGGACCGCTTGGTCGAGGTCGGCGCGACCGCCGAGGCAGCCGTCTGCGAGGGTGCCGCCCGGACCGTTGTTCGGCGCCGGTTCCCCCACCGGTGCCGGTCCTGGTTGGGGTGGGGGGCTGACCGCGTTCTGGCCGCGGCCGGCGAAGACCGCGACCACCACCACGACCACGATCACGGCGAGGGCGAGGGCGAGCAGCACCCACAACCACCGTGGGCGCCCGGACCGTCCCCGACGCCCATCCGATGGAGCGGGCGGGGCCGAGGCAGTGTGTGTGTGGGGGGTGTGCTCATACCAGCCTCCTGGCGTGGTGGGGTGGGTTATCCGCCGAAGATGGTGAGGAAGACAGTGACGATGACGCCGAGCATGATCAGCCCGGCCAGCGCGATCGAGGCGTTCGTCGCTTCCTTTTTCGACTCGCGGAGTTGACCGGGGTGCCCGCCCCGGTTGTGGGCGATGCCCAAAATGCCCTGGGCGAGGAAGCCGATCGCCACGAGGATTGCGAGACCCCACAGCCCGGCGGCGAGTTTCATCCAGATCGAGGTGAACTGGGCGCCGAAAACGGTGAAATCCGGGATGATCCCGGTCAGCGGGTTCTTCATGGGTTTTGACCTCTCTTGTTGGTTAGCGCGTTGCCGACGATGCGGGCGCGAGTGGTGTGCTCTGCTGCGGTGCGTGCTGCTGGGACACCTGCTGTTCCGAGCCGGTGGTGGGGCTGTGGGCTTGGCGGACCAGGTCCACCGTGGTGGGCGCGGTCTTCAGGGCGGTGACGACCGCGGCCGCGGCCAACGTCCAGGCCCGGGAGGACTTCTCGCTCAACGCGGCCAGGGTGATCGCCCCGCCGTCGCGGATCGTGGCGTCATAGGGCACTTCCACGACCGGCAGTTTCAGCGAGTCCAGGCGTTCGCGGACCGCGTCAGCGACCTTGGGGTTCTCCGGGCCGCCGTCGTGACCCAAAATGACCACGACCCGTGAGGCCAGCCCGTCGGCGGCGGAGACGTGCCCGCCCGCGGCGCGCAGGACTTCCCCGACCTGTTCCAGCCCGGCCAACGCGTCGATGGACGGCAGGACCGGCACCACGATGACGTCGGCGGTGTGCAGCGCCGCCCGGTAGGCCTCGTGGGCGGGGTTGTTGCCGGTGTCGGTGATCGTCATCCGGTAGTAGCGGTCCACCACTTGGCGCACCCGCAGGACGTCCCCCCACGACAGTGACCACCGTGGGCCGATGGAGGCCAGCACGTCGGCGTGCGAGGTTTGCGGGGCGGTGTAGCCGGCGAGGTTCCCGGCGGAGTGGATCCGGTCCAAGTCGGTGAGCAGCTCCCCGAGCCCCCGGTCCGGGGTGCCCTCTGCCCGCAGGGACAGGGTGCCGGTGACTTCGGTGGCCTCCCAGGCCAGCACCGAACCGCCCCGGACCTGGCCGAGGATCCCGGCCAGGATGAGGGTGGCCGGGGTCTTCCCCGACGCCCCCTTCCCGTTCAGCACCGCCACGTTCACCCCCCGGGGCCAGGTGGCCCGGCTGATGGTGGCGATCGCGTCCCGGTGGGTGACCTCCGCGGTGGCCGGGGCCAGCTTCAACACACCGCCGCTGAGCCGATTGCACCGACCCCGCCACCCCCACTGGGCCGGGGTCACCCGCTGCGGAGGGGTTACCGGGGCGAAACGCCCAGGTTCCGGGCTCGCCCACCCCCCGGCAGACCCGTCGGACTCAGCACCCGGTGCGGCCACCGGCCAGGTCGCCGCGGCGACCAACTCTCGTGGTTCTCCCCGTCGGGGCCCCTCCACCGGGGGCTGCTGGCCCTCCTCAGCCACCGGGGTCGGTGGTGGTGCCACCGCGGCGGCGTGGTCCAGGACCGTGGGTTTGGCGGGCTCGGTGTACCGCTGGGCCCGCATCGCCCCGGGGAAGATTTTCAGGCTCATCGTCCGGTCCGGGTCCGGGCCAGCCAAGGCCTGCTGCGGTTCGGCACCGTCGGGGCCATTGCCGCTGTCGGTGTTAGTGGTGGTGCTCATTGTTTTGTTCCTTTCGCTGAGGGACGGGCGACACCGACGAGCTCGCCGGTGCGCACGGGGGAGACCTTCACGACCTGCCCGGATTCGGGGGCCTCGACCATGAGTTGGCGGTCGGCGACTTTCCCGAGGTACATCGCGACGTGATGGGTGGGTGCGCCGTAATACAGCAAGTCACCGGGCTGGGCGTCGGGGTAGGCGTAATGCGGTCCCGCGCCCCCGGACTCCCACTGCGTGCCGGTGGAGCGGGTGATGTCGATGCCCGCTCTCGCGTAGCCGTACTGCATCAGGGACGAGCAATCGAACCCGGGATGGGCGTAGTCGCCGAAAGAATCGGCGACCCCGCCGTCGTGGATGCCGATGCTCGGCCCACCAGGACCACCCCCGCCCCAGGAATACGGGCTGCCCAGGTACGACAACGCGGCCGCGGCCGCCGTGGCCGAGGCCTGGTCGGGGAAGCTCAGGGTGCCCGCCACACCCGCCTGCGGGGGCAAGGTCACCGTGACTCCGTTAGCGACGACCCCGATCGGGCCGGACCCACCACCCGGCGGGGTATTGCCCCCGCAGCCGCCACCACCGGGGATGGCGGCACCCCCGGTGGCGTCACCCACCTGCACCGACGGCGGGATCGGCGGGGTGTCCTTCACCTGTGCGTACAGGCTTCGGGCCACCGTTTCGTCGTCGGCGTAGGCGTCCGGGAACTCCGATTGCTGCACGGTTTGCGCGGCCACCGTGACGGGCATGGACTCCCGCCCCGGTAGCGCCAACAACTTGGCGTAAAACTTCCCGGCGCCGATGGCCGGGGTCATCAGCTCCTCCAGCGACCCCCACCACGGGTACTGCTGCTGAAAGGCATTCACCGACCCGTGGTCGCGGCCGACCCCGTCATGCGGCAGCTGCAGGGACCGCGCCACGTCTTTCTGGTCCGGTTCCAGCCGGGCGTCGCTGCCATCGTTGGCGAGGTTGCGCAGCCCGGACTCCTGATGCGCCACGGCCAAAGCAGTGACGATGTCCCGCTCCGAGGCCCCCATACCCTTGCCCGCACCCACGATTGTGTTCGCCATCGCCAGCTGCGTGGCGCTAAGCCCGCCGGCACCCGAGCCGCCCTGCGGCGCCGGACCGGACGCCAACTGCGCCGCCGCCGGAGCTGGTGGTGGGGGCGGGGCGAAGCCCAACGTCTTATCCAGCCAGGCCAAGGTCGGTGCGGTCTGCTGGTCGGCGTAGGCGGTGGCGTGCCCGGTCCCGGGCACCACCACCGCGGTGTGCGGCACCCCGAGGCGGGTCAGGGTGGCGACCATCTCGTCCTGCTGGGCCAGCGGCACCAGCTCGGTCTGGCTGTTCACCAAATACATCGGTGGGGCACCCGCGGTAGCCGAGACCGCCGGGGACGCCGCGGCGTAGGTCTGCGGGCACAGCAACGGCAGGCACCCGAGGTAGATGAACGGGTCCGCGATCGAGGACAACTTCTGATAATCGGTGCCGGAGGCGGCCACCGCCGAGCTCAGCGACCCGAGATTCATCGGTCCCGACCAGGACACCGCTGCCTGCACACCGGCGTGGTCTCCGGATGCGGCGACCTGCACGGCGAGGTTCCCGCCAGCACTGTCACCAAAGGTGGCCATCTTGGCGGGATCACCACCCCAGGAGGGCGCCTGCGCCCGCGCCCACGCGACTGCGGCCCGCACCTGATCGGGTTCCCGTGGCCACCGCGGGGCGTCCAAGGTGTAGTCGACGTTCACGGCAATCATGCCGTGTCCAGCAACCGCTTTCGCTACACCTTCCAGTTCGTGACGGTCGCCGAAGAAAAACCCGCCACCATGGACCAAGACCACGACCGGCCGCGGCGAGGGCGATCCCGCCCCTGCCCCGGCGGGCAGGTACACATCCGCCGCCTGGGTGCCGCCACCAGGCACCGGGTACGCCAACGCCCGCACATCCACCGGCCCCGGACTGCCGGGCTGGCCTTTGCCGCAGCCCCGCTTGTGGTCGAAGCCCAGCGGCGCCACGAAGATCAAGGCCACCGCGAGCGCGGCCACCGTCCCCAGCGCCACCAAGGTCTTGCCCATCAGCCCGCGCCGTCGGCGGCGATGTCCACGAGCCAGCGGCCCTCCCGGAACAACACCTGC
>JAABUZ0100004539.1_pt1 | contig 19061 bp, 20 predicted proteins | sample 5562091 | NCBI WGS metagenome assembly JAABUZ01 (sample SAMN12813069, study PRJNA571459) | rock metagenome | isolation source: Antarctica rocks | place: Antarctica: Victoria Land, Linnaeus Terrace sud | collected 2015-12-21 | reverse complement strand
CCGCTGCCACGCGGCTACTTCATCCCCTTGCCTTGGCCCGCGACCTTCCCAACCGCCTCACCCGCCTCACCCGCCTCTGCCCGGCAGGTAGCATAATGGCAGTATGGCTAACCTACCCTCAAAAGGTTGGGGGGTGAGGGCCGCGCCCCAACGTGAATGAAACACACCCAAATGACTTGTTGCTCTGGCGTTGCGTGCGCGCCCGGATGTAGAGCAGGATCGCCACGGCGAGGACGACGGCGACGGGCGCCGGGCTCGCGCCGAAGGGATAGACGTAGGGATTGACGAGCATGCCGGCGCCCGAGAGCAGCACGAGTAAGCCGCCCGAGGCCCACGAGCGATAGCGCACGGTATCGACGATAAGGAAGGGCAGCGGCCACAGCAAGTATTGCTCGATAACGACTTTGTTCAGCAGGATGAACAGCAGGAGCGCCACGGTAGCGTACGTCCACAGGTCCAGATGGCGATAACAGTAGAGCGCGGCCACGAAGAGCACGAGCAGCACGTAGCCGATTATGCGCGCCGCGAGCGGCGGTAGGGCGTCCAACAGCAGGACCTGCCACGACAGGTGGCTGGGGAGCTTGTTCGCATTGTAGAGCAGAACATCGGCGACAAAACGCGCCGGACTGGTCAACAGGTAGGGCAGCGAGAGGCCGCCGAGGACGGCCACAAGGGCAAGCAGCAGGCGCCTGTGTCCCCACGGTTCGCGCGTGAGCAACCATGGCAGCAGGAAAACTGGGTAGGTCTTGGTCGCCACGGCCAGGGCGTAGAGCAGCGGGAAGGCCCAGTGGCGCGGGCGCGACGTATCTGTGTCGTGGACGAGCAGCGCCAGCAGCAGGAGCCCGACGCACAGCGTGTCGAAGCGCCCGTAGAAGGCGCCGTTGTAGAGCACGAGCGGGTTGAGAAAATAGAGGGCGGCGCCGAGCGCGACGACGGCGTCGGGGCAGCCCCGGCGCGCCAGAATGCGGGCCAGCAATGCGCCCGTGAGCAGGTCGCTGGCAACGATGGGCAGCTTGCCCAGTACGGCGAACGGTGCGCCGCCGTGTTGAGCGAGCCACTGCAAGGGCAGCTCCAGATATAGGAAGAGCGGGAAATAAGTGTAGGGACCGCCGGGATAGGGCGGGTGGTCGCGGTAGATGTTGACGCCAGCCAACGTATAGCGCGAGGCTAAATCCCAGACCCTGAAGTCGTCCCCATACCCAAGCGGGACGAGCGCCGCGCGCAGCGCCAACCCGACGATCAGGACGAGCGTCGTATAGGGGTGTGCTTTCACCGTAGAAATGAGACGTTGGCGCAGGGTCCTATGCTCCGAATGTCCTGGTCAGGACGCGCACCCAGTTCTCGTGCGCGAGCTTGCGCAGGGCCGCGTCGTCGTAGCCGTGTGTACGCAGGGTGTCGAGCAGGCGCGGCAGGCCCGCCGCGTCGCCGAGCGCGCGCGGCATCGTGGCCCCGTCGAAGTCGGAGCCGAAGCCGACGCGGTCGATGCCGAGGCGCTCCACGAGGTAGTCGACATGGCGCGCCAAAACGTCGAGTTCCGTGTCGGCGTCGTCCCGTCCGTCGGCGCGTAGGAAGCCGACATGGAAATTGACGCCGACCATGCCGTCCGACTCTTTGATCGCGTCGAGTTGTTTGTCGGTCAGATTGCGCGGGCTGGGCGCGAGGGCGTGGGTGTTGGAGTGCGTGGCGATCAGCGGCGCGTCGGAGCGGGCGGCGACATCCCAGAAGCCCTTTTCGTTGAGGTGCGACAGGTCGATCACCATGCGCAAACGGTTGCAGGCGCGCACCAGGTCGCGCCCGGCGTCGGTCAGGCCGGGTCCGCTGTCGGGCGAGCCGGGGAAGGCGAAGGGGACGCCGTGGCCGAAGATGTTGGGGCGGCTCCAGACGGGGCCGAGCGAGCGCAGTCCGGCGCGATAGAACACCTCCAGCGCGTCCAGGTCGCGGTCGAGGGCCTCGACGCCCTCCAGGTGTAACAGCGCGGCGAAGACCCCCTCGCGCAGGCAGCGTGCGATGTCGGCGGCGGTATGCGTGACCTCGACCTGCCCGCGCGAATTGTCCGCGATACGGAAGAGCGTGGCCATCGCCGCGAGGGCGGCGTGCTGGGCGTCGCCGAGCTCGGGCGTCGGCGGGAAGGATGTCGCGTCGAAGTCGTCAGCCTCCCGCGGCCCCGTTTCAGCGCCTTTGGGCGAGCGTACGAAGACGGCGCAGAAGCCGCCGCCGAGCCCACCCTCGCGGGCGCGCGGCAGGTCGAGGTGCCCCTCCCGTCCGCGCTCGAAGAAGCTACGCCCCTCACGGCCGACCTTGAGCAGCACGTCGTTGTGCCCGTCGAAAACCGTCAACTTTTCACTCTGTACAGCGTCCATAGCCGCTCGTGCCTCCTCTTATTCTATTGTGTCCGCTGCACGAACTTCGTCGTTGTCCTTGTCATGGACCTGACGCGTCAGGAGGGCGGCGATGCGACGCGCGAGCGCCGTACAGGATCGGCATCGAGTTCCGCGTACCAAGCGATGACGCGTGCGCGCTCGGCATCAAGCGCGGCCGCGACTTCGGTGACCTCCCGGCCGTCGCGCGCGGCGATCGCTTGCACACCCCGCTCGTACGCGCGGTGGTTGTACTCGCCGACAAGCACGCTCATCTCCTCTCGCTCAACGTCACTGAGTCCGGGGTCGCCTTGAAGGCGATAGAGTTCGCGCAGGCGGCGCTCCTGCGCGGGGTCGATGAGGACCGTCTGTGGAGCCGGCGCGCGGACGATACCCGTCGTCGGTAGGCTTCTCAGCGGTGAAGACTTCCTCCAACGGGACACCGAGGACGGACGCAATTGCCCAAGCAAGTTCGAGGTCCAGACGACGAACCCGTGCCGGCCGTGCCCAGCGTGCGAGAGTCCGGCGATCCGCCGCGATCCCGAAACGGTCCGCGACCGACGTGCGCAACTCGGTGACGCTTACGCCCCGATGCCGGAGCACGTCGCCAAGACGAGAATAAATCCTGACGCTCATCGCTCCCTCCTTATCCGTCATTTGCCTGCAATGAGACACCTTGATACACCTTTATGATACACGCTCCGTGCTCCCGTTATTCATCGCATGCCCCTTTGTGCTATCGTACTCGTTGTACATGGCGGTGAGGTGAAAGGAAACGGAGAGCGTTATGCCCACGGTTGAGACTTATCTAGACGAGAATGAGCCGCGCTATACGGACGAGTTGCTCGACTTCCTGCGCATCCCCAGCGTTTCGGCGCTGCCCGAGCGCGCGGACGACGTGCGGCGGGCCGCCCAATGGGTGGCCGACCGGCTAGCGGCGGCCGGGCTGGACAACATACAGACCCTGCCGACCGGCGGTCATCCCGTCGTCTACGCCGATTGGCTGCACGCGCCGGGCCGGCCGACGGTCATGATCTACGGGCACTTCGACGTGCAACCGACCGACCCCTTGGCGTTGTGGGCTAGCCCGCCCTTTGAGCCCGTGATCCGCGACGACCGCGTGTATGCCCGCGGCGCCTCGGACGACAAGGGCAACATGCTCATTCCCATCCTGGCCGTCGAGGCGCTGCTCCGGACCGAGGGCGCGCTGCCCGTCAACGTCAAGTTCTTCCTGGAGGGGCAGGAGGAGATCGGCAGCCCGCAGCTGCCGGCTTTCATCGCCCAGCGGCGCGACCTGCTGGCCTGCGACCTCGTGGTTAGCGCCGACGGCGGGCAATATGACGAAACGCATCCCGCGTTACTGGTGTCCAGCAAGGGACTCGGCGGCGTGCAGATCGACGTGCGCGGCGCCCGCACGGATCTGCACTCGGGCGTCTACGGCGGCGGCGTCGCCAACCCCATCCACGCCCTCGCGCACATCGTCGACTCTATGCGTAGCCCCGAGGGCAAAATCCTGGTCGAGGGTTTCTACGACAAGGTCGCGCCGCTCTCCGCCGAAGACCGCGCCGCCATCGGCGCGGTCCCCTTCGATGAGGCGGCGCTGCGGGGGCAGGTCGGCGTCGACGCACTTGTCGCCGAGCCGGGCTACACGCCGCAAGAGCACATGTCCGCGCGGCCGACGCTTGAAGTGAACGGTATCTGGGGCGGCTTTCAGGGTGAGGGGACCAAGACGGTGCTGCCGGCCGCGGCGCACGCCAAGATCACTTGCCGCCTGGTCCCCGACCAAGACCCCGCGACGATCAGGGACCTCCTCGCGGCGCACGTCGCGCGCCACGCGCCGCCCGGCGTCACCGTCGCGGTCCAGCCGTTGCCCGGCGCCGCCCGCCCCTACCGTGTCCCCACGGACCATTGGGGCAACCGGGCCGCGGCCGCCGTGCTCACGGAGGTGTATGGTGTCGAGCCCTACCAGAGTAGGACGGGCGGCAGCATCCCCGTCTGCGAGCTCTTCCTCGACACGCTGGGCGTCTACACGGTGGGTTTCGCCTTTGGCCTGAGAGATGAGCAGATCCACGCCCCCGACGAGTTCTTCCGCCTCGGCAGCTTCCGCCGCGGCCAACGGGCCTACGCGCGGCTGCTGCACGAGTTGGGACGCGCCCATGCCGAGTAAGCCCGCGACGACGGCTGCCGGCATCGTGATCGAGGAGGTGCGTGACCCCGCCCGGCTCGTCGCCATGGAGAGGCTGCAGATGGACGCCTGGGGCATGTCCGAGCGCGATGTCGCGCCGGCTAACCTCATGCAGATCATCGCCTCGAGCGGAGGTATCCTGCTCGCCGCCTACGACGGCGACAGGGCGGTCGGCTTCGTGTTGAGCCTGTTAGCGCGGCGGGACGGCCGGCTATACCAGGCCTCGCACATTCTTGCCACCGATCCAGCCTACCAGGGACGCGGCGTCGGCGCGGCGCTCAAATGGCGGCAACGCGACTATGCCCTCGCGCAGGGGATTGACCTGATGACCTGGACCTTCGACCCGCTGATCGCGCGCAATGCCCACTTCAACGTGCGCAAGCTCGGCGCGGTGAGCAACACCTACTACGACGACTACTACGGCCCCATGGACGACGACTACAATCGTGGGCTGCCGACCGACCGGCTGCTCGTGGAGTGGCGGCTGCGCGCGCCCGCGTCCCCGCCCCGCGATAGCGTGCCCCGCGTATATGGCGCCCCGACGCCTATCCTCGTGGACGACGCCGGCGCGCCCGCGCTCCGCCTCGACGACGCGCCGGCCGGCGCGCCGCTGGCCGCGCACATCCCCGCGGACATCGGGCGTCTTCGTGAACGGGACGCCGACGCCGCGCTGACGTGGCGGTTGGCGCTACGCCACGCGTTTTCGTGGGCTTTCGCGCGCGGGTATACGGCGCGCGATTTCGCGGACGGCGCCTACCTGCTCGTACTTGACGAGTCCGCTTAACTTTGTGATGCGCGGCCTGGCCTTAAAAGACCGGGTCATGCACACATTTGATGATGAGGGCGCTGACGTCGCTCAGGGCTGCTGCGAGTGGCGCGACAATCGGCTGGTAGGACGTACCAAAGCCGGGCTACAGGGCTTACTGGCCTCCTCAAACGTGTGTGGGAGGCGGTCTCACTATAGATAGCACTCAGGCTGCCAACCAGTATCATCAAATGTGTGCATGAGCCTAAAAGACCATGGCAGTAAACGGACCTTAAAAGGTCTCTTGTGGCATCATGACGTGTTCGACCCTTCAGGGTCCGTCCGCTACCATGGTCTTTCAAGGCCAGGCTCAAGGAGAAGACAGTCTATGAACATCGAGTCCATCGAGTTGCGGCAGATCACGCTGCCGCTGGTCAGCCCGTTCACCACTAGCTTCGGCACGCAGAGCGACCGGCCCTGCGTCATCGTTACCGTGCGCGCCGGCGAAGCCGCCGGCTACGGCGAGTGCGTGGCCGGCGACGGCCCCTGGTACTCTTATGAGACCGTCGCCACGGCCTGGCATGTGCTGGAGGAGTTTCTCACGCCCCGGCTGCTCGGGTTCGACCTCGACGACCCCACGGCGGTGTGGGACCTGTTCGCGCCTATCCGCGGGCACAACATGGCCAAAGCGGCGCTTGAGATGGCCTGCTGGGACCTCGCCGCGAAGACGCGTGGCGTGTCGTTGCGCGACTTGTTGGGCGGCGCGCGCGACCGCGTGGCCGTGGGCGTGAGCGTCGGCATCCAAGCGTCTCCGGCCGCTTTAGTCGATACCGTGCGGCGCTACGTCGACGACGGCTACGCGCGCATCAAGCTCAAGATCGCGCCCGGCCACGACGAGGCGTACGTCACAGCCGTACGCGCCGCGTTCCCTGATACCCTGGTACAGGTCGACGCCAACTCGGCCTACACGCTCGCCGACGCGCCGATCTTCCAACGCATGGATGGGCTCGACCTGCTGCTGATCGAGCAGCCGCTGGCCGACGACGACATCGTGGACCATGCCGCGCTGCAGCGTGAGTTGCGCACGCCGCTCTGCCTCGACGAGAGCATCCATGCGCCCGACGACGCACGCCACGCGCTCGACCTGGGCAGCTGCCGTGTGATCAACATCAAGCCGGGGCGCGTCGGCGGGCACCGCCGCAGCCGCGAGATCCACGACCTGTGCCGCGCGCGTGACATCCCTGTGTGGTGCGGAGGGATGCTGGAGACCAACATCGGGCGGGCGCACAACGTCGCGCTGGCGTCGCTGCCCGGCTTCACGCTGCCGGGGGACATCTCGGCGAGCGCGCGCTACTACGCCCACGACGTGGCCGGCCCCGATTTCACGCTCAACAGTGACAGCACCCTGTCCGTGCCCAGCGGACCGGGCATCGGCGTCGAACCCGATCCCACGGCGCTGGAGGTGGCAACCGATCGCGTCGAAACGTTCAGGTAGGCCTGCGACTGACAGGTAGCGGGGCATAATAGCCCGAATAGGTCATGGGGAACCGTCCAAGAGTCGTGTTTGTTAGGAGTAAGAGAGACCTACGACCATTGCCGCGAAGGAGTCCTCCATGCACACACGCGTTCACCGCACCGTCGCGCTGCTGATTGCCGCGCCGATTGTCTTTGTCCTCATCATGCTCGGGATCACCCATAGCGGCCCGGCGCAACAAGAGGCGCCGTTGAGCAGCGTGCTGCGCCTTGCCGCCGGTCACGCCATCTCGTCCGCGTCGATCGACGCCGATGGGACCGTACATGTGGCCCTGCGCAACGGGCGTCTGCTGGTGACGCACAAAGAGCCGGGGCAGGTCGTCACGCCCGCGCTCATGGCCGGAGGCGCGCAGGTCAGCGTGAACGGCGAGGCCCCGCTTGGGCTCGGGACGATCCTCGGCGGCGCGCTCACCGTGCTGCTCGTCGGCGTGGTGCTCTACTCGGTGCGTTCTTCGGGCGCGGGCGCCGGTACGCGCATGCGCGTCGCCGCCGTGTCCGGCGCCGCCGAGCAATCCGCCGCCGTGTCCGTGACGTTCAACGACGTGGCCGGCGTGGACGAGGCCAAGGGCGAGTTGGCCGAGGTGGTGGAGTTCCTGGCCGCGCCCGAGCGCTTCCGGCGCATCGGCGCGCGCATCCCGCGCGGCGTACTGCTCTCGGGCCCTCCCGGCACCGGCAAGACGCTGCTCGCCCGCGCCGTCGCCGGCGAGGCCGGCGTGCCCTTCTTCAGCATCTCCGGCTCGGCTTTCGTGGAGATGTATGTGGGCGTGGGCGCCGCCCGCGTGCGCGACCTGTTCGCCAAGGCGCGCAAGGCCGCCCCCGCTATCGTCTTCATCGACGAACTCGACGCGGTTGGCGGCAAGCGCTCATCGGGCGCGCGCGGTGGTAACGATGAGCGTGAGCACACCCTCAATCAACTGCTCGTGGAGATGGACGGCTTCGCCGGTGACTCTGGCGTGGTGGTCATCGCGGCGACCAATCGCCCCGACATGCTCGACGCGGCGCTCTTGCGTCCCGGCCGCTTCGACCGGCGCGTCACCATGGGCACGCCCGACCGCGTGGGCCGCGCGGCGGTGCTGGCGCTGCACACGGCGCGCGTGCGCATGGAGGAAGACGTAGACCTGGACCGGCTGGCGGGGCAGACCAGCGGGATGGCGCCGGCGGACCTGGCCAACGTGGTCAACGAGGCGGCGCTGCTGGCGGCGCGCGAGCGGCGCGAGCAGGTGTCGGCGCGCGACCTGGAGGCGGCGCTGCTGCGCGTGCTGGCCGGCCCCGAACTCAAGAGCCGCGTCATGGCCCCCGCGATCAAGCGAGTGATCGCGTATCACGAGGTGGGGCACGCGCTGGTGATGAAGCTCTTGCCGCACTGCGACCCGGTGGCCAAGGTGCAAGCCATCGCGCGCGGGCAGGCGCTAGGCATCACGGTGAGCATGCCCGCCGAGGACCAGTACCTGATGACGCGTTCGGCGCTGCTGGAGCGTATGGTCGGCATGGTGAGCCCCGACCTGGCGGCGCGGATCGACGCCACGGTGCGCGGGCTGGTCGAGGCGGCCTACACACGGGCGCGCGCGCTGGTGACGGCGCGCCAAGCCGCGCTCGCGGCTATCGCCGACCACCTCTACGAGGTCGAGACCATGGACGGCCACGAACTCGACACCTGGCTCGCGCGCTATCCGGCGGCCGAGGAGCTCGCGCCCGCAGCCTGATACCGCTGATCGCGGATAGCGTGCTATGGCTCCATCGCGGACACCCGCACATGGACGCTTCCCGCGCTTTGCTCGAAACCGAATATGAATTCGTCGAACACTACCTCGCGGCCAAGTAGGAAGGCAGTGAGCCCAGGCACGAAATGTACTGGGCAGCGCACTATTTTGCCCGCCAGGACCATGACCAAGTCCTCATACCGATACGTCGGTGTCGTACCACTTACCCCTCGCGACGTCCTTATCTCCAAGAGGGACACATCAATTCCCAGACGTTGAGCGGTGTCTATCGGGAGGCAACAAGTGTCCGCTCCACTGTCGACGAGCATAATCAAGTCGAGGCTGTGTTTGCTCCCTCGTGTATTGACGAACCGCACGGGCACAACCGGGCGTCGCGTAGAGCGAGTAGGGACTGAAGGCGAATAGGGATAGGTGTTTGTGAAGACGATAGTGCGCGCCATCAATACACGTATGCGATAGCCGGGTCGAAGACGCGCGTGACCAAGGGGTTAGGGTGTCCCGCGTCTTCCGCGCGTTGTAGAACATCAGTCAAGTCGGTCCCATGACTAATAAGCTCATCCCCGTCGATTGCCGCCCACTGTCCCGCGAGTTGTTGCTCCAGTTCAGGGCGTGCGTCGAAGAAATGCAACTCATGTTCTCGTTCGATAAGAAGGTCAACCGCCGGGACAGTATCGTCTGTTACGATGAGCGCGTTGAGTACGCTGTCGTTGTCGTTTACCTGCTGCTCCACAATCTTTCTGGCCTCCTGTTCCCTACAGGATACAATACGGAGTGTTGATATATGCGATCGGTGCGATATTTCGCGCCATATGATATACTCCAAGTATCGAGTGTGCATATGGGGTGGCGGTTGCGGGAGCTTAATGTCCCGGCCAGGCCACCAGAAGCCCGGCATGTTTGGTTGACATGACGGGCTATTTTTTATGTTGTGTAACTCGATGAGGAGGTATCTATGGCTAATGGCAGCATCAAGACAATTACGGACCGCGGGTTCGGGTTTATCGCCCCTGAGAACGGGAGCGAGGATGTGTTCTTCCATCGCTCGGCGCTCGCTGGCGGCGCGGACTTCGACCGGTTGCAGCAAGGCGACCGCGTGTCGTTCGAGGCCGAGAACGATCCCCGCGGCAAGGGCATGCGCGCGTCCAACGTGCAGCTCGTTAATGCCTAAAGCGGAAACGCGTCGTCCGCGCTAGCTAGCGCGGACGTCACGACCGAACAATAGAAGCCGCCGTGCGATATATATCGCACGGCGGCTTCTATTTACCCAAAAATATCGTTTCATGATACATTGGCACGGCTTTTGCGGATTAGGAGTGTGGCAAAGCGTATGTAAGCTGATAAGGAGAGAGTAGCTGGTATGAGTACCACACAGAAACCCGAAGTCGTCGTCATCACAGGCGCGGCGGCCGGCGTCGGCCGCGCCACCGTCCAGGCCTTCGCCAAGCGGGGCGCGTCCATCGGATTGATCGCGCGTGGCGGGCCGGGCATGGACGGCCTGGAAGGCGCGAAGCGGGACGTCGAGGCGGCCGGGGGCAAGGCCCTGATGCTGCCCTGTGACGTGGCCGACGCGGCGCAGGTGGAGGCGGCGGCGGCCAAGATGGAAGAGCAGTTCGGCCCGATCGACATCTGGGTCAACGTCGCGATGGTCTCGGTCTTCTCGCCGTTCAAAGAGATGACGGCCGAGGAGTTCAAGCGCACGACCGAGGTGACGTACCTGGGGCAGGTGTACGGAACCATGTCCGCGCTCAAGCGCATGATCCCGCGCGACCGCGGCTCCATCGTGTTGGTGGGCTCGGCGCTGGCCTACCGCAGCATCCCCCTACAGTCGGCCTACTGCGGCGCCAAGAGCGGGATCAGGGGCTTCATCGACTCGGTGCGCTGCGAGATGATCCACGACAAGAGCAACATCCGCATCTGCATGGTGCAGATGCCCGCGCTCAACACGCCGCAGTTCAGTTGGGTCAAGAGCCGCCTGCCCAACGACCCCCAGCCGGTCCCGCCGATCTTCGATCCCGAGGTGGCCGCCGAGGCCATCTACTTCGCGGCGCACCACAAGCGGCGCGAGATGTACGTCGGGTTCCCCACGATCAAGGCCGTGGTCGGCAATATGTTCATCCCCGGCCTGATTGACGTCTACCTCGCCAAGACTGGCTACAAGGCGCAGCAGACCGACCAGCCGAAGAGCCCCGACCGGCAGAACAACCTGTGGGACGCCCTGCCGGGCGATCACGGCGCGGATGGGACGTTTGGCTCCCGCTCACGGATGAGCAGCCCCGCGTTGTGGCTGGTGATGAACCAGCACAAGATCGCGCTCGCCGGGGCGGCCGCCCTCGCCGTGGGCGTCGTCGCCGCCGTGAGGAACGCGTGATGACCCCCGAGGAATTGGGCCTGAGCCTGCGGCAGGGGTCCGGGGCCGGCATGGCGCGTCGTCGCGCCATGATCGGCGCCTCGCTCGCCGCGCTGGGGTCGCTGGGCGTGATCGCGCTCTATCAGCTGGGCCTCATCGCACACCTGCCCGATCCGCCGCTGCCCGGTTTCGACGCGGACAAGGTGCATGGGTCGGCCGAGGCCTACGCTGTACTGTCCACGCCGGACGCCATGCTTGGCCTGGGCAGCTATGCCGTCACGGCGGCGCTGGCGGCGATGGGCGCGCCGGACCGGGCGACGACGCGGCCCTGGATACCCCTGGCGCTGGCGGCGAAGGTCGCGTTCGACCTGGCGCAAGCCGGCCGGCTAACGCTGAATGAGGTGATGGAGCAGCGCGCGCTCTCCGCCTGGAGCATGCTCACCACCGGGGCGACGTGCGCGACGGCGGCGCTCGTCGTCCCGGAGGCGCGCGCCGCCGCCCAACAACTTATCCACCATGGAAAGGGGATCTGACGCGCGATGTGCAGGGCCATTTAGTTTTCCCCTCACCCCCGCCCCATGCGGATTGGTCGCTCTCCGCTCCCTCCGACAGCCCAACCGGCTCTCCCTCCAAGGGCGAGGGGAAACGCACGGCACACGCTCGGTGGCCCCCCTCTCCCGCGTCAGGGAGAGGGGCTGGGGTGAGGGCCGTGCCGTCGCCGTGAGAACTAAATGGCCCTGCGCGATGTGCAATGTGCTTGACATCCGGCTGGCATGGGTGTAGGTTGTGAACAAGGTTGCTCGACGGCGGCGCGCGTATGGGCTAGCGTTCATCGTGGGCCGTTTTGTCAACGGGACATCTATGACGGCTACAGAGGCGTCGACTACGTCTACAGAGGCATCGCTGGTGATGCGAAAGGACAATACTGATGGCGCGGACATGTGGGCGTTGGAGCATTGCGCTTGTGCTGGTCCTTGCCACGCTGGCGACCGGCGCCGGTACCGGGCGTGGCGCGGCGCGCGCCGCCGGCCTCGGCTACGCCGCGCCGGTCAACCTGGCGCACCTGGATTTCCTGCACACGACGGTCCCCTATACGACCTCGATCCCCGGCCACGCCACGACCGACCTGGGGACGCCCCTGGACACCTGGTGGGTCTACGCCAACTACAACAAGGCCGACGGCAGCTACACCCGCACCGGCGGCAACTACTACCCGATCACCAACACCTACGGGCAGGGCGCCTACGACACCGACGACGTGGCGCGCGCGGCCGTGGCCTACCTGACGCACTACCGTTACTACGGCGACGATCATAGCCTGCAATACGCGCGCGGCGCCCTGCGCTTCGTGTTGTATATGCAGACGACGAGCGGCCCCAACGCCGGCAATTTCGTGCTGTGGATGCAGCCCGACGGCACGCTCAACCCCATGCCGACGCCAGCCGACGCGCCTAATCCGGCCGACGCCGGCGCCTCGTTCTGGCTGGCGCGCGCCCTATGGGCGTTGGGCGAGGGTTATGCAACCTTCAAAACGGTCGACCCGGCCTTCGCCGCCGTGCTGGCCACGCGCATGGAGCTGGCGATGGGCGCGCTCGACAGCGAACTGGTCGGGCCGAACTACGGGCAATACGACACGCTGCACGGCTATCAGACACCCAAGTGGCTCATCGGCGACGGCGCCGACGCCTCGTCCGAGGCACTGCTTGGACTCGCCGCCTATTACAAGGCGTCGGGGAGCGCGGAGGCCGGCAAGCTGGCGACGGAGTTGGGGACTGGTATCGCGGGCTACCAGTTCGGCAGCGCGCGGGACTGGCCGTGGCAGGCGCTGCTGCCGTGGGCGCGCTCCGTGAGCGACTGGCACGCCTACGCCGCGCACATGGCGGATAGCCTCGCCGTGGCCGGGCCCTTGCTCGGGCACGCCGACTGGGTCGCGGCGGCCGAGCGCGACGCTAACCTCTTCGAGACGCACCAGCAGGTCGCGTTCGGTCCCGTCAACGGGCTGCTGCCCGCGCTCGATGACGCGACGCAGCTCGCCTATGGGGCCGAGACGACGACCGACGGCCTGCTCGCCGTGGGCCACGCCAGCGGCAAGCGCGTCTATCGCCAGCTGGCCGGCCTCGCCGCCGCGTGGTTCTTCGGCAATAACGCGGCCGGCGTCGCTATGTATCAGCCCGACAGCGGGGTCGTCTACGACGGCATCAACGGCGACGGCACGATCAACCGCAACTCCGGCGCCGAGTCGACCATCGAGGGACTGCTCGCGCTGATGAACGCGGTCAACGACCCCATCGCCAGCGCCTACCTCGGCTACAGCCACGTCGACAGGCAGGACGCGGCGATCAAGGTGGAGGCCGAGTCGGGCGCGCTGGCCGGCGGGGCCACGGTCGTCACGCCGGCGTCGGCGTGGACGGGCGAGGCGCTGTGGAGCGGCGGCGCGTACGTCGACTTGCCCGCGGGCGCGAGTGATATGGTCGCCGTGACCGCCCCGGCGCCTGGGCGCTACCTTGTCTATATCGTGTTCGACAAGCAACAGGCCCCGGCGGGGACGGTCGGCGTCAACGTCGCGGTGGATGGCGTCGCGGCCGGGACCGACGACGAGGGGGGCGCCGGCGCGCAGGGCGTGTCACCCAACCCCGACCTCCTGTGGATCGACAGTGTGTCCGCGCCGCAAACCCTCGGGGCTGGCGCCCACACGGTCACCTTGATTGGCCTGGGCGCGACGCACGCCAAGATCGACGCGGTCCTGCTGCAGCCGGCCGTCGAGGACAAGGTGCTCGACGACGGCGCCGGCGGCGCGCTGGCCCTGTACAAGAGCTTCGCCGGCACAACGTTGCGCCGCGACTTGCCCGTTGTCGCGGGTGTGGACCGATGGTTCGTGACCGCCTACCGCCGCGACGGGCGCCTGCTCCTGGCGTACCCGGTGTCCGCGCACTACCCCCATACCGTCTTGGTCCTGCCCTATGGCTACACGATCGTGAGGGGCCATAGAGGGTGAGCGATCCGACGCCTAGCCTGGATTAGTCACCACGGAGACACGGAGGCACGGAGCGAGCAGGAAAGGGGTCAACATCCCCGTTCTGCCGCCATGCAGGGTGCCAAGCTGTCCTATAAAATCTCCGTGTCTCCGTAGTGCAACTGGTGGTCATGACTAATGCAGGCTGGGCGGAACGCCGCCGTTTACCCTTTCACGCCGCTGAGCGTCACGCCCTGGATGATCTGCTTCGAGGCGAAGAAATACAGCAGCAGGATGGGTGTCATGGTGACGAGGGCCATGGCCATGAACTCGGCCCAGTTCCCCGCGCCGGCGTAACGCGTGAAGTAGCCGAGCAGCGCGATCTCGATGGTCCAGTTCTGGGGGTCCTGTAGGTAGATCAGCGGCGCGAGCAGGTCGTTCCAGGTACCGATGAACTGCAGCACCACCACGGCGATGAGCGCCGGACGCACCGCCGGGAAGATGATTGTCCACAGGATGCGTAGCGGGCCCGCGCCGTCCATCTTGGCCGCTTCGTCGAGGTCGTAGGGGATGCCGCGGATGAACTGCCGCAGCAAGAAGATGTACACGGGCGCGCCGAAGAAGGCTGGCACGATGATGGGCAGGAACTGCAACACGTTGGGACGACCGAACAGATTGCCGCCCTGGCCCCAGTGGAACACGTTGATGAACTCGGCGTACTGGGGGATCATCATCACGGCGTAGGGGATCATCGTGGTGCTGATGACGAGGGCGAACAGGAGGTTGCGGCCGGGGAAGCGGAAGCGCGCGAAGCCGTAGGACACGAGCAGGGACGAGGCCGCCACGCCGACCATCACCAGGAACGAGAGCACGAAGCTGTTGATGATGAAGGTCTGGAACGGATACGCCAGCGCGTTCCAGGCCGTCGCGTAGTTGTCCCAGTGGAACGCCTCGGGCCACAGCGTGACGCCGCTGTTGATGTCGGCGTCTTTGCGCACCGAGTTGACGAGCATCCAGTACAGCGGAAACAGGGAGATAAACGACACGATGGCGACGGCGATATAGGCGCCGATGGAGCCGCCAAACGAAGGGCGATCGGCCTTCGCGGCTGTCCGCGTCCCCGCGGCGAGCGGCGCGTCGGGAACCGTACTCTGGGTAGACATGGCTTAACTCCGTTCCTCTGTATAGAAGACCCAGCGCCGCTGCCCCGCGAAGTTGGCCAGCGTGAAGATCAAGATCAGCACGAAGAGGCCGAAAGCCATCGCCGTGGCGTAGCCGAAGAAGTGGTACCGGAAGGCGTCGAGCCAGACGTAGAGCAAGGTGGTGAGGATCGCGTCGCCTGGGCCACCGCCGCTGAGGTTGTCGCCGCCGGCCAGCACGATGATCTTGGCGAACTCCTGGAACGCGCCAATCAGGCCGATGATCAGATTGAAGAAAATGGTGGGGGAAAGCAGCGGCAGCGTGATGTTGCGGAACGTATACCAGGCGCCGGCGCCGTCGACCGCGGCCGCCTCGTAGTAGGATTGGTCGACGCCCTGCAACCCGGCCAGGTAGATCAGCATGGGCTGGCCGACGAACCACGCCGACATCAGGATCGCGGCCGGCATGAGCAGGTGCGGGTCGTCGAACCAGTTGAAGATCTGCGTGCAGGCGACCGTGGTAGGGTCGCACTGGATGTGCAGCGTCGTCAGCAGCCAGCTCAACGCCCCCGTGCCGGGGTTGAAGATGAGGCGCAGCACCAGCGTGGCCGCGACCACGGGCAGGATCGAGGGCAGGTAGAAGACCGTGCGGAAGAAGGGCAGGCCGCGGATCTTCTGGTTGAGCAGCAGGGCCAGCGGCAGCGCCACGACGTTGGCGATCGCCACCGAGCCGAGGGCGTAGGCGATGGAGTTACCGATAGAGTGCCAGAAGCGCCCATCGTGGAACAGCATCTGGCCGTAGTTGTTCAGCCCGATGAAGTGGGCTTGCCAGAAGGGACCGGCCACGGGATCCCAACTCGTCAGACTGATGAAGATGGCCGAGGCCAGCGGGACCACGCCGAAGAGTAGAAAGCCGATGAGCCAGATCGAGACCAGCCCATAGCCCCACATAACCTCCTGGCGTCGTGATCGTGACACGCCGCGCCGGGCGCGCGTCGGGGCGCGCGGTGTCGCTACTGCACTCATAAGATCTCCTCCTCTATAACCGCGGTCGTAGGGGCGCATTGCATGCGTCCGGTGTCTCCGGACGAGCGGGGCGCATGGCCCGCGTGGCCCCCGAACGACGGCGGGAGCAACGCAACGGCTGGGCGCATGCAATGCGCCCCTACGACCGCGATGGGCCTACTGGCGCGAGAATGACATAGCCCTGGGCTTCAAGCTACTACGGCAGCAACGACTTCACGTTGTTACACGCCGTGGAGGCGGCGCTATCGATCGTTGTCTGGCCGGTCCAGTACGTCTTGAACGCCGTGGTCACGGCGTCGTTGAACTTATCGTACTGCGGGATGAGGCGCGGGGTACGGCCGTCCTTGATGCCCTGTAGCCACGTCTGTGTGTACGGGGCGTACTCGTCGGTGAAGGCCGACGTCGTAGAGGCCGCCACGTTGCCGGGGATACCGATGCCGTAGTGGGCCAGCAGTTTGGTGCTCGTCCCCGTCGTCACGTACTTCATCACCTGGTAGGCCGCGGCGGGGTTCTTGGTGTGGGACGACATGACCTCCTCGCCGGTCGAGACGAGGGCGGCGCGGCTGACCGGGCCGTACGGGTTGGCGGCGACGCCCCACTTGAACTTTACCGCGTTACCAGACAGATAGGCGCTGGGCTTGACCAGATAGTTGAGCGCCCAGGGCCCGACGAAGGCCATGGCGTAGCGCTGGGTTTGGAAGCCGGACACGGGGTCGCCGACGACCTTCTGCTGCAGCCCTGTGGGCGCGCCATGGTACTTGAAGGCCAGGTTGTGCCACCACTCCAGGCCGGCCTTGGACTGCGCGCTTGTGATAGTGCACGACTTCAGGTTCGTGCTGAGCCAGTCGCCGCCCCAGTCCCACATGTATTGCTGCATGCGGTAGTCGTCGGTCTGGATGCCGATGCCGAAGCGCAGCTTGGCGCTCGAGTCGGTCGGCAAGCTGTAGTTGCCGGAGATCTTGGCCGCCGCGGTCTGCAGGTCCTTGTAGGTCCAACTGCTCGTGGGGTAGGACACATGGCGGGCGTCGAACATGTCCTTGTTATAGATGAGCATACCCTGGTTGCCGCAGTCGCGCTCCATGCCGTAGGTCTTGCCCTGATACTGTGTCTCGGGCAGGCAGGCGGGCCAGAAGGTGCTCTTCAGGTTGAGCCCGTCTTTCTGTATGTAGGGCGTGATGTCTTTGAGGGCGCCCTGGCTGACGTACTCCGGCAGCCGCTTGGAGCCGTCGAGCTGGAAGACATCGGGGGCGTTGCCCGAGCCGATCTTGGTCGCCAGGTCGGCGTCGTAGCTGCCCTGGTCCCATAGCGCGTTGACATGTAAGCCGGGGCAGGCCGCCTCGGCCTGCTTGATGACGGCCGTCTGCTCGATGTCTTCGCCCTTGTCACCCTAGAACATGTACGAGACCGTACCCGTGGCGGTACAGCCGGAACTGGCGCGCTGTTGCTGGGCCGGACTGGCCGCGCGCGCGGCCGGCGCCCATGCCGATAGACAGAGACCCAGGGCCGCGCCCGTGTATAAAACTCGCCGCATGATTAGATCCTCCCGATGAAGCGCCATCGCATAAAATAGGTCGTAGATGATTGCCATTCTACGATGCCTCCGTGCGCGACGGCTCGTGTCGAAGCGATGCACGGAGTGGGAGTGGACAGTCGATGCTAGACTACGATCGCGACTCACTGCATAAGCATCCCCCTTTCGGGCGCCTGAGGCGGGCGGATACGCTCGCGCAAGATGATGAATGGCGGGGCGTGCAGCTATTGTAACACTACCCCGCCCCCGACGTAAAGGAAGTTTCGCGCGTCTGCTACTCAGCGTCAATAAGGGACGCGACGACGCAGGACGCGTGGCTGTTGGCGGCCGCACAGGGCGTTTCCACGATCAGGCGCACGCGGTAGGTCGCGGGTTGGGCGGGAGAGAGTTGGCGCGGCGCCGGTATGACCCCATGGAGCAGCGGTATTCGCCGCAGGAACGATCGAAAGGGGTCTTCCCCCACCTGCAGCGGCAGCGCTTGGCTGAGTACCGCCGCCCGCGGCATCTCGATGATGGGGATGCCGTCGACGAACCCGACGCGCGGGATGCCGGGCGGGAGCGCGACGCAGCCCTCGACGAGGCGGCAACGTATGACCAGCGCGCGCACGAGGATCGTCCGTCCGACCCATGCGCGCGGGTTGCGCGCCAGTCCCGCGCGCGCCTGCGCGACCGTGTAGACCGCGCCCGCCGGAGTAGGCCGCTGCCCTGTAGCCATGATGATAGCCACGACAAGCGCGAGAGCAGCCAGAACTAGCGCGATGCGCCGCGTCATGATTCACCCCTACATGCATGACTGTTAACGAGGTGATACACGATACATAGTCATGGCAATGCTCCTGCCTGAGGCGCCTTGTAGGTTAAGCTGATGTGACCAGCACGCGCCCATGCTCTTTTCCCTTAGGTTTCACGACGATCTCCACGTCGCGGTCGAGCGCGTTGAGGAAATGAATCAGGCGGTCCATAGAAAAGACGCTCAATTTGCCATTCATAAGCTTGGAGACCTGCGGCTGATCGATGCCTAGCGCGCGGGCGGCCTCGGCTTGGGTCATGCTGCTCTCTTCGATGATGACCTTGATGCGTCGTAGCAGTTGCGCGCGCGCCATGGCCTCCTCGGGGTCACGTACTCCCAGATCGGCAAAGACATTTCCACTGCTGTGCGTTATACGTCGATCATCGCTCATGGCGATCCTCTCCTCCGTTCGGCCAATCGCTCGATCTCTATCTCCGCCGCCCACGCCAACCGCTCCTTGATGCGCTTGATGTCCAATCCTGGAGTGGCGGCGCCGCGCTTCGACTTCTTATGCATAATTTTACCTTTACCGCCAGAAAGCCCCTGACTTTAGCCAGGGGGATGAATAGTGTCCCTTTGTGCTAGAATTGGGCGTATGCTTAGTACTACAACGTTAGGTTTTTGGGGTTGGGGTAGACTGGGGGGAGGAGGATTGCTCATGATTGCCGCCTACGCCCCCTTGGTCGCGCCGCCCTCGGCGCAACCGCCCACGCCCACCCTGGCGCCGCGCGATG
>JAABUZ0100004537.1_pt1 | contig 19064 bp, 18 predicted proteins | sample 5562091 | NCBI WGS metagenome assembly JAABUZ01 (sample SAMN12813069, study PRJNA571459) | rock metagenome | isolation source: Antarctica rocks | place: Antarctica: Victoria Land, Linnaeus Terrace sud | collected 2015-12-21 | reverse complement strand
CCAGGAGAAAGCCATCCCCTCGCGCAAGAAGATCCGTTCGTTGGTTCGCCGGGATACGGAACCGGTCAGCCTCAGCTCCCTGCCCGAGTCGATCGGCCTCAGCCGCGGACGGTTGGAGGTCAGCTTCCGATCGGTCGAGGAGCTGGCCGAGGCCATGTACGCCATCGCCCGGCTGCTTGAAGACGAGGGTGACGCCTTCGCGGAGGCCTTCGAGCCCGAGCCTCCACCGACCGATCCGCTCGATCAGGACGCCGGCGAGGTCCGGGACTTGTTCGCCGAGCTGGAGGCGATGGAGGCCGATCGCGCCTCTACGCGGTAGCCTCAGCCTCCGCAGCCGGCTGCTGCTGCGATGCGGACTTCCGGGGAGATGTGGCTCGCTTCCCTGCCCTGCCGGTTACGGCGGCTTTCTTCGAGGTCTTCTTCGGTTCGGCCGTTCCCTTTTGCTTGGCCCAGCGCAGCCGTTGTGCGGCGGCGATGTGCTCGCCTGCCGAGGCGCTCATCGTACGACGGGGTTTCACCGCAAACTTCGCCGGGTTGAAGCGGGTTTGCTGGTTGGTGGAGCCCTTGGGCCGCCCACGTCTTCGTACGGCCGGCTCCGCCTCGGTTAGAAGGGCTTTGGCCCGCTCCAGAAGCCTTATCTCTTCGTCCAACATGCCCAGAATCTCGCTTGTCGTCATCCCGTCGTCCTCAGCTCCCCATCGTATCCGGCAGCTCGCCGGCAATCAGGGGAACCGGAGCATTCCCCGGCAGGGGACCTCCGAAGTCAAGAGCGGGCTGTTCATGGCAGCGCGGGTGCTGTTCGGTCCACAGTTCGAGCAGCAGCGGCGCCATCATGGTTCGTCCCACGCGGGTCCGGTGCACCTCGGCATGGCATCCAGGCCAGAGCAAGATCATCCAACGCTTCCCTGTTGCCTTCACCTGCTTTCTGTCGAGGGTTTGGGTCCTTCTTTGGGGCGCGGCTCCTAGGCCCTCCTACAGCGTCTCCGGTAGCGTATGTGCTAAGTCTTCCGATGTCCAAACTCGCGCAAGCGTCTTTCGGCCGCGTCACGCTCTTGTTGTGGAAGGCTTGCATCCCCGGCGATCGTTTCGCACTTATCGCGTTCGGCTTGAAACCACTTTAACAATTCAGCGTGCTCCTGCTCTTTCCGCTGCTTCTCTTCGGCAGCGAGCGCAGCCTGCCGTTCCATGCGCTTTCGGAACTCCTCGAACGTGGATCCAATGAAAGACTGCGGCACGGTGGCGAGAATGAGGCCGGTAGGATTCGTAATGTTGCGGGTTTGACGAGTCAATTCCAGCTTCTCGCGTACGAAGAAGGCGATCTCCTCCGGCCTTGCGTCGGCGCGGACGCGGCGGCAGTTTCTCAGTAGCTGGACCGCAGCTGGTTCGTCTACAGGCCAGTATCGATTCAGCGCCTGCGAGACGATCTGCAACTCCTCGCTTTCAGAGTCCTCTCCTCTTGACGAAGCTGGCGTGATCGGCTGCTCAAACTGTTCGATTGATGAGGGAAGACCTGGACGGCGCCTCTTCGGAGGGGCAGGACGTATGGATGTTTCATCCCCTGGGGTCGGAACATACGCAGGTGATGAAACAAGCTCTTCCCCGCTCGGCGTGCAAAATACGACACCCTTATTCCGAAGCACATATTCTAGGCCGGCGGCGCGACGCCGATCAAGTATCTGCTTATACGAATAGACCCTATAGAGCCGCGCTTGGGAACTCATTGTCTCAAAATCTTCGAGAATTTCGACAGCCAGCTTCTCAAACAGTCGAGAGACGTTCTGACGCACGTTCTTCTTAGCCATATTGACCTTGTATCCGATGTCAGCAGCACCGATCCTAATAGTGCGGGACGAGTTAGTGTCGCTACTCTCAGGACGGCCGCTACGCCACATGACTTGGTAGATAGCCTCCTCACCCAAGGAGTGTCCATCCTGAGCAAGGACCGCCCTGCGTACCTTGGATCTGCCTCGGCCAGGCGTAATGCCTTCTACGCGAGTTTGCGAAGCTCCTGACAATACGATGGATTTCTCCCACGTTAACGTTTCATCCCCTGGGTATGTTATGGGGTTAGGGGCTCTTCTGGTAGCTGGGGGTGTTCTACCAGCAGGGGTCTTAACAGAACCGACTTTAGCGAAGATGGGTGTGACTACGCCTACTCCACGGGCTCCGAGAAAGGTAAGGCGACTGGGTTCCGATGAGGAGGTAGTTTCATCCTCTGGGGTTGAGACATACACAGGGGCTGTTAGAGTCCCCGGACCTGAAACAACATCTGTGGATGTAAGGATTTCCGGGGCGGGGCCAAAGCTAACGAAGTTTCCACTCCGTACATCCTCCGGACTAACGTCGAGGAACGACGTCATGCCCTTCAAAGCAGGGGAGAGCGCCGCTTCCTGGTAGTTCAGCGGCTCGATCTTGTATCTGCGCGAACTACGCTGCGACTGTGGCATTCAGATCATCTTTCAGAAGATCCATTAACTCATCCGCCACTGTGTGGTAATCCTCGGCAGCTTTGCACTTCGGGTCGAAGTCGGTGAGGAACTGGCCAGCACGCGCGGCTTTGGTCACACTCTGATCCGTGCGAATACCGTGGAGCAGGGGAATCTTCATGCCCTTGGAGAGCCCATCAAGTCCCTCAAGAACGGTAGTGGTCATGGCCAGGCGCCGGTCAACCATCACGGGCAGCAATCCCACGGTCCGAATGTGGGCCTTCAGGAGCTGATTCAGTGACTTGGAGGCTTCGATCGAGGCCATTGCTCCCTGAAAAGAAAGGGTATCCATGCCGATTGGGATCAGAACACGCTCCGCGTAGACCATCGCGCAAGTCTGAAGCAACGTGATCGAGGGACTAACGTCGATGAGAACCACGTCATAGTCCTTCTCGACTTGCGAGAAAAGCTGAGAAAAGGCGTGCTCGCGGGCAACATTACCCATAAGGATCGTCTCAACCTTCGTTGTCTCACGGCTAGAGCACAGAACGTGTACCTTATCGCTGATCTTCACAATGCAATCGTCGAACCGGAGCTTCTGAATGACGAAGTTGTAGAGGCCATATTCCGGCTTGAGGCTTAGCACGCTACTGATCGAACCCTGCGGGTCCGTATCGATGACAAGAACACGTTTCCCGCGGTCGGCGAACTCGCGGGCGAGGGTAGTGGTGGTCGTGGTCTTGGAAACGCCGCCACGCTGATTTGAGATCACAAGACGTATCATGCTTTGTCCTTCAGAAGTTGCTGGTGAATGGCTTCGACCTCTTCCGGTCGCCAGAGCCGATAATTGTTGCCGGCGTCGCGCGCGGGTTCGGGTAGCGTTCCCGCCGCTAGTTTGCGCATAAGGGTTCGCTGCGAGATGCCAAGAATCGATGCCACCTCCGTCGTTCTCAACCAGGTAGAGGTTTTGCGGGGAGGAGGCTTTCTCATATATTTACGGTAGTGCACCAAACGTGGGGCAACAAGCGAATAGTACACAACCCATGACAAAACTAGATACCCCCTCAGGAACCGTATCTTTAACTGCTTGTGCATACTCGGATGAAAAACAGGAAACGACGCCGTCGTATCTAATCGTGCCTGCTTGTTTAAATTAAACAACTGACCTAAGTTCTGTCCTAAAGTGGGTGGATGATATGTGCCCAGGGGGTGGGGATGCACCATCTGTAGGGCAGGGGATGAAGCGTTGCCCAGCCAGTACACGAAAGGTATATAGGGACCCAGCCGTCAAAGGTACCCAGGGGATGAAACATTGACAGGGGGCATTTAGGACTGCAGAACTCTGGTGGAAGTGACGCAATGGCTCAGCTCGAAAAAGCAAAGGTGTTCATGAGTGGGAGGAGCCAGACCGTGCGCATCCCGGCACAGTTTCGTTGCGAGCAACGAGGTCTATACCCGGCGCGACCAGTCCTGTCCCAGAGTCCGGGCAGCGTGGCTGAGATCCTCGCCGCGCTCTACCAGCCAAGAGGCCGGGAAACCACGGCTTTTCAAGCACTGACGGATGAATTTTTGGCAAGCATCAATGTTCTATCGTGGGGCCGCGACGAAGCCGAAGCGTACGGGTTACTCCGAGCCAAGCTGGAGAGGGCAGGCCGGGATTGTTCGAGACGCAGCGGTTTACCTCGTGGACCTATCGCATTTCAAGCAGAAAATCTGCAAGGCAAGGATCTAGGCTCAGGTTGACCTCCGACCCTCTCGAATGTTCTAGGAGCTAAAGGCCCCATCGAAGGCAATTCCTGCTCCGCGCCCGGAAAGGCGACTAAGCCTTCCTGAGTCTGTATGTCTGTTCTAGAACCGTCCTTGCAGCGATCGGTTCTCCTGTAGGTAGGAGGAAAAGGCATGAAGCAGACCAGCGAATTATTCATCGGCATGGACGTCCACAAGGCGACCATCTCCATCAGCGTTGCAGAAGTCGGCCGGAGTGGGCCGGTGCGGGCCGGTGCGATCCGTAACCTTCCGGATTGCTGATGTTGCCAGCATCCGGCGCTTCTCTGCTTCCCAAAATCGCCGTTCCGGCCACAGGTCCAGCCGGCGATGAACTACAAACCTAGCCCTGGCGTATGGGTGTTTATGGGTGTACATATGGTAGATGTTCTCGCTCGACACTCTCCAGATCACGCCTGAAGTTCTCAACCTGATCGCGGGGATTGACGAGTTCAAAGGTGCCTGGAGAGCTTTGGGCACGCTTGCTCCCGAGCGGCTCCGCGCTCTCCGCCATGTAGCCACCATCGAGAGCATCGGCTCTTCCACTCGGATTGAAGGCAGCAAGCTGTCGGATCGGGAGGTTGAGCGGCTGCTGTCCAACCTCGAAATTGGATCGTTCGCCAGCCGCGACGAGCAGGAAGTTGCAGGCTACGCCGAGGTTATGGAAACCGTCTTCCGGGCGTGGGAAGACCTTCCGTTTACCGAAAACTACATCAAGCAGTTCCATCGGGATCTGCTCCGTCATAGCGGGAAAGACACCAGACATCGCGGCGAGTACAAGAAACTGTCGAACAGTGTCGCGGCCATCGATGAGCAGGGAAGGCAGATTGGCATCGTCTTTGAGACCGCCTCGCCATTTGACACGCCGCAGTTGATGGCGGAGTTGGTCGATTGGTTCAACCAAGCGCGCGAAGACGAACAGTTCCACCCTTTGCTCCTGATCGCCGTCTTCACTGTCGTCTTTCTCGAAATCCATCCGTTCCAGGATGGCAACGGCCGCTTGAGCCGGGTACTGACCACGCTGCTCCTGTTGCAGGCCGGATATGCCTACGTGCCCTACAGCTCGCTTGAAAGCATCATCGAGAACAGCAAGGAAGGCTACTACCTTGCACTCCGGCAGACCCAGGCGACGATCCGCGGACCTGCCCCGAACTGGCAGCCTTGGCTGCTCTTCTTTTTGCATTCTTTGGACCAGCAGAAGCGGCGGTTGGCTGCCAAGATTGAGCGCGAGAAGTTGATCGTTGCCGCGCTGCCCAGCCTCTCCGTCCAGATCGTCGACTATGTCCGGCAGCATGGCCGCGCAACCATGGGCGAGATGATTCGGCTCACCGGAGCCAGCCGCAATACCCTCAAGGAGCATCTCGCACAGTTGGTCGACAAGCAGCATCTCGCTAGGCATGGAACAGGAAAGGGAAGCTGGTATGCGCTGCCCTAGCCACGATTCGATACCGTCAGTCGCGTGTGCGCGGCGCTCGGAGTGCGCCTGGTCGCTCAAGCTGTCCACCCTGCTCCAGATGTCGCCGGGATTTAAGGAAGTCAGAAAGCCCTCCATCCCGGATCAGCCAGGATCGTTCCGGCCAGCTCCGCGTCAAGGCTGCCTGCGGCCCCGCTTACACCCGGCACTGCGTGGCCTTGACCCGAAGCCCTCAGACCGAAACGAATGCGCCTATCATTCCGGGAATGTAGGGAGGAGGAACAAACCCAAATGCGCGCGGCGATCTTCATCCGCCACGGTCCAGGTTTGGCCATAAGCAACGCCGAACAGGTCCCGATGGCATGGAGCAGAGGCAATTGGACGGTTCAGGATGCGAGATACCGATTTCAGAGCGCCGGCTGAGCTGAGACGCCTTTACCAGCTCCATGCTGTCCAGGGGAGAAGCTGTTTCTACTGCCGGAGGTGGATTGCGTTTCTGAGACTTTCGACCGATCCGCACTGCGCCACGGTCGATCACTTCGTTCCGCTGGCCCTGGGAGGACGGGACAACCTCAGCAATGTGGTGCTGGCCTGTGTTCGGTGCAACCTGAGAAAAGCGGACCGGGCACCCGCAATCCCGGAGTTCGTGAGATGGAATGAGTTGGCGGAGGTATGGCCGCACATCCGGCCATTTCCGCTCGATTTTCATGTAAGAAAGCACTGTGTGCTTTGTGCGGCACCGATCGCCTCCGAGCGGCTTCTGCAATCCATCGCAAGCGGCAGCGAAACGGACACCTGTTCGCAAACCTGCCACTTGGCCGTAAAGGAGAACCGCCGCCGGAGCAGGAAAATGCCGGTGTAATCAAAGGGCAAGTTCGACCACGGTTAGGGGGTTGGTGAGCACACGCCGATTGTTGACCACAGCGCAGTTGACCAAGTGACATTCCAGGCCGACTCCCGGCCATAGCCGCCGTGAATATGGCCGAAGACATGCAGCTTAGGCATGACTCGCAGCAGGGCACCGAGCAAATTCTGAAACCCGGAATGTTTCCCCAGGATGTGCGGCTTGTCCAGCGTTACGTATGGAGCTTCATGGGTGATGAGCACGTCGGTATCTTCGGGAATGCGATCCCAGTGTTTGCGGATGGCCGCTCCGCGCTCACGGCCAAACGCCCATTCCTCACCCAGGATGGAGTTGACCGGAGAACCCCAGAAGTTCAGACCTTCCAGGCGAACGCCAGAATCTTCCAAGTAGGTGGCATTCGTCAGGTGAGCGCGGGCCAGCTTCGGGTCACGGTCGAAGAGCAGATCGTGATTGCCGGCGATGACCAGCTTGTCCCGGAAGGAAAGCGTGCCCAGCTAGGCATTGAAGTCGTCTACCTCTTTGACTGTGCGCCCGTCAAAATCGCCGGCGTGGATCAGGATGTCCACGGCAGGCAAAGCCAGCTTGCGGTGAAAGCCGTGCGTGTCCGCCACGCAAACCAGACGAAGCAGTTTCTTTCTATCCTTGCTTGGCTTGGCGGATTCAGTCTTGCTCGGCATCGCTCTGAGGCTGCTGTTGGCTCGACAGGGAGCCTCTTCGGTTATCCGTTGGGAGTCGTCCCATCTCAGGCCGGATCAGGTTGCCCTGGACGTCGGTGTACCCGATGTCCACAAGCCGCTGCTTGGACGCGCGAATGATCGCGGCGGCGCTTTCTTGAAACAGACGACGGCCTTCCGGTGTGGTGGGCAGGCCGATAGGGTCGTCAGGCGTCATGCGAGAGCCAGCCGTCTTCGGTTGCCGAGGAGTCAGTGAGAGACAGGGCATTTTCGTGGTCTAGTTTTGTTCTGTAGGTATCGCCGATGCAGAACGGCTTCTTTGGAACTCCTATCATCGGATCTTCCAACCGTAGAAGTTCCCATCCGGCGCCTGGTAGGGGATGCAGGCCCCATGTTGCACCTTCCATCCAGGACTGTCACACGTCGCCAGCTTGTCGAGGGTTCCAAGTTGCGATAAACGATAGGCGACTTGGCCTTGCGGCGTGTTGGCCCAGGCCGCGGCGGCCTTCTCATTCTGGGCCAGCCGATACCCGTCGGCTCTACCCGCTTCGGAGCCTTTGGTGAAAGCTCCCCAACCCACCAGGGCGAGCGTCAGGAACGCTACTCCTAATGCGCCACCGGCCCATTGCCACATCTGCTTGCGGGAGGTATCGCGGGCCACGTCTCGGGCCACGGTCGCAACCGCCCGCGCCATATCCGCTTTGAAGTTCTCAGCCGAAGCCTTCAGGGTGGAATCGGCGGTGGTTTTGACCTCGGCCAGGACGGAGGCGGCGGCAACCGCAATCCGCTTCGGCATGCGCTCGTAGGAGGTTTCGTAGTGCTGCAAGGCCATCAGAACCAGCCAGAGAGCGTCATTGTTCTTGAGATCGAGCGCATCCCGGACGCGATAAAGCTTCTGAACTTCGGCGTCAGAGGGTTGCCGGCCCAGGAGCCTCTGAAAGCTGGTATCGAGATCGCTCATCGCAGCAGCCCTTCGAGAGTCCTTTTCACCTCTCCGCGCCAACGCAGCAACTCGGCACGGTTGCCAAGAGGAAGCTCGGTGGACGCTTTCGCGACGCTGAGGCGTTTACTGTACAAGTTATCGCTCACCCGATCCGCCAAGTCGGGGAAGGTGACCGACTGACCTCCACGCTCCTCGACTTCCTTGCGCAGCTTGGAGCCATTGTAGAGCTCGAACTTCTTCTCTTCGCCGAAGAAGCCGTTGCGGACCACATGCACCGCGGCATTCGGGATAACATCCATGTAGCCCTTGAGCAGTTCCAAGCTGTCTCGCTGGCGATTGATCACCCAGAGCGTTACCAGCTTGCGTCTCAGCTCCGCCAGGGTGCTGTTCAGGGTCTCTCCATATGCGCTTACTCCCGTGTTGTTCCGAGCCGCTGTGTTGATCACCACCACCGACTCCGGCCTGCTCTCACACAAGTTCACGAGTTCGATCCAGCCGTCGGCCTGGTCGAGGTCGACCAGCTCGGTTTCGACCTCCTCCTTGTACGTCTTCCAGACATCCGGGTTGCTGGTGTCGGATTCGATCAGCAGGACGCTTTCGCCCATGCTTTCGAGCAGATCGACAACCGCCATCGTCACCAGCGACTTGCCGACCCCGCCCTTGCTCCCCCGACCAGATAGATGTTCTTCGCCATGGCCCAAATCCTAGATGTCGGTACTTCGCGCACGGATTTCCCTTCCTTGAGCAGCCTCTGGGCCAGATTCCGTTGATCCTCGTTCATCTTTTTGGGCCGTCCGAATCGAACGCCACGTTTCTGAGCGTCGGCCCGGCCGGTTCCCGTGCGCTCTCGGATGAGGTCGCGCTCGAATTCGGCGATGCCGGCGAATATGGTCATGATCATCTTGCCCGCGTGGGTGGTGGTATCGGCCCAGGGTTCTGAGATGGATTGGAACCGGGCGCCTGCCACGCTGATCGTTTCGACAATTTCGAGCAGGTTGCGGGTGGACCGCGCCAGCCTGTCGAGCTTCCAGACGGTGACGACATCTCCGTCTCGCAGTTGGTCGAGCATCCGGTTCAGCTCGGGCCTGTCGCGGTAGGCTCCCGAGACCTTTTCGCGGAAGATCCGGGTGCAGCCGGCCTTCTTGAGCGCATCGAGTTGAAGAGTCAGCCGCTGATCTTCGGTCGAGACGCGGGCGTAGCCAACTTTCATCGGATCCGCTCCCCCTTATCCTCGCAAAATATATCGCACTGCAGATGCTTTGTGCGAGATACTTCTGCAACACGCGAGTGGCGGGTTTTGAGCGTATCCCGATCTGTCGCGGAACTTAGGATTTATGCGACGGGCGCATAGGCCTCTAGCTGGGAGAGAGTACATGGAACTGGAGCTCTCCGCGGACGATCTCGCCGAGCGATGGACCCTCGACGCGGGTAATTGGGAGTTGCTGGCGAACAAGTCTGGGGCCACTCGTCTGGGCTTTGCCGCGCTGCTGAAGTTCTTTGAGGCCGAAGGCCGCTTTCCCTGGGGCCGACAGGAACTGCCGCTGGCGGCGATCCGGTTCCTGGCGGATCAGGTTCATGTCCCGGCCGAAGCATGGGACCAGTACCGCTGGGAAGGCCGGACCCTTGAGTATCACCGCGCTCAGATCCGTGCGGCCATGGGCTTTCGCGAGGGAGGCGTTGAAGACATAGACGCGATGCGCGGTTGGTTGCTGGAACATCTGCTCTCGCACGAGCGCAATATAGAGAGGCTCAAGGAGGCAGTCGCCGCAAGGTGCCGTGAGCTGCGTGTCGAGCCTTTTGCGCCGGATCGCATTGAACGGCTGATTCGGTCGGCCATCGCAGCCTTCGAGGAAGAGTTCTGCGGTAGATTGACCGGTATTCTGCCCGTTGCCACGAGAGAGGGTCTGGACGCGCTGCTGCTCACCGATCAGCCGGAGAGTGGACGCGTCCCTTTGCATTAGCTTCGCGCCGATCCCGGCTCCGCCAGTATCGAGACGCTGGAAAAGGAGCTGAAGAAGCTTCAGCGGCTGCAAGCGCTCGCTCTGCCGCTGCACCTGTTCGACCGGCTTGCGCCTAAGATCGTTCAGGGCTACCGCCGCCGGGCGGCTGTCGAAGAGATCCATGAGCTGCGACGTCATCCCCCGGCGTTACGTTTTACTTTGCTGGCAGCATTCTGCCACATGCGGATGGGGGAGCTGATCGACACTCTCTGCGACCTCCTGATCGACATGATCCACAAGGTCTCGCACCGGGCCGAAGTGAAGGTAGAGCGGGAGCTGGTCGCCGATTTCAAGCGAATCTCGGGCAAGAACACCCTGCTCTTCGAGATCGTAGAAGCCGCGCTCGAATACCCAGAGGAGCAGGTACGGAACGTTGTATACCCGATTGCGAATGAGCAGACCCTGCGGGACCTGGTACGAGAATTCAAGGCCGCTGGACCAGCCTACCGCCAGCAGCTCCACACCGTAATGAAGAGCGCCTACCGCTCGCACTACCGGGCGATGTTGATCCGGCTTCTCAACTCGCTCGAGTTCCACTCCAACAACGAAACGCATCGTCCCGTGCTCGATGCGCTCGCCATCGTCAAGCAATATGCCGCCAGCCGCCTGCACACCTATCCCGCCGAGATCAAAGTTCCGATGGAGAGTATCGTTCGGGGGCCATGGCAGGAGACAGTGACCGAACGGGACGCCCAGGGAGGCACCCGAATCAACCGCCTCGCCTATGAGATGTGCGTTCTCCTCGCCGTGCGGGAGCGCCTTCGGTCCAAGGAGTTGTGGGTGTCTGGAGCGGACCGCTACCGCAACCCCGACGAGGATTTGCCGGCCGACTTTGCCCGCGAACGCGAGACGTACTACACCGCACTGAACCTTCCCCGCGACGCCCAAACTTTCATCGGCCAACTTAAAGAGGAGATGGAAGAGGAGCTGACCCGTTTGAACGATGGCATGGAGAGCAACGAGCACGTTCGCACCCTTTAGAAGGATGGCGGATGGATCTCTCTGTCTCCTTTGCCTGTGCAGCCTGAACCGGCAAATCTCGCTGCCCTAAAAGCGCGCATGCTTGAACGCTGGCCCTTGACCAGCCTGCTCGATGTCTTCAAGGAAGCCGATCTCCGCACCCGCTTCACTGACGTATTTCGCAGCGCAACAGCTTGGGAAAACCTTGCTCGCGAAGTCATCCAGGAGCGGCTGCTCCTCACGCTCTATGGCTTGGGCTCGAACGCCGGGATCAAGCGTATGAGCGCGGGGCAAGCACGTACGAACTATAAAGACCTCCTCTATATTCGCCGCCGCTACGTCACGAAAGACCAGCTTCGCGCCGCAATCCGCGAGGTCGTCAACGCCATCTTCCGCGACCGGCAGGTTCACATCTGGGGCGAAGGAACCACCGCCTGCGCCTCCGACTCGAAGAAGTTCGGCGCCTGGGACCAGAACCTCATGACCGAATGGCACGCCCGCTACGGCGGCCGCGGCGTCATGATCTATTGGCACGTCGATCGCAAATCAACCTGCATCTATTCGCAGCTCAAACGCTGCTCTTCATCTGAGGCCGCGGCCATGATCGAAGGCGTGCTCCGCCACGCCACCACGATGTCTGTCACACAGCAATACGTCGATAGTCCTGGGCAGAGCGAGGTGGCCTTCGCCTTTTGCCGAATGCTCGGCTTCGACCTGCTGCCACGCCTCAAGAACATCCATTCGCAACGACTTTATCGACCGGCAACCTCAGCCAACTACAGCAGCCTTGCATCTGTCCTCACACGAGCCATCGACTGGGACCTCATCGCCCAGCAGTACGATCCCATGGTCCAGTACGTCACAGCCTTGCGGCTCGGAACCGCCCAGACGGAAGACATCCTGCGGCGGTTCACCCGCGCCAACGTTCAGCACCCGGTCTACCGTGCGCTCGCCGAACTCGGCAAAGCCCAGAAAACCATCTTCCTGTGCCGCTATCTTGGATCGCTGAAACTCCGGCGCGAGATCAACGAAGGCCTCAATGTCATCGAGAACTGGAACAGTGCCAACGACTTCATCTTCTTCGGCAAGGGCGGCGAATTGGCCTCAAACCGCACTGACGATCAGGAGATCAGCATGCTTGCGCTTCATCTCCTCCAGCTCTGCCTCGTCTACATCAACACACTTATGATCCAGCAGGTCCTGGCTGAACCTGCATGGACCGGCCGCCTCAACGTTCAGGACCTCCGGGGCATCACGCCCCTGATCTACAGCCACGTCAATCCCTACGGCAGCTTTTTGCTGGACCTGCACTCGCGTCTGCCCATCGACCCACCTCGCTTCGGACCTCAATCCGTCGGCACCCAAATGCTACTCGGCTACGATCAGCTCGCCGGGTGAGGGCTACTTTGCGGCTCCTGACACCAATGTGGGGTTTGGGCCTACTAGCGTACGTAAATCTCCGTTTATTGGAGTGACCCTTTATGGAGATACTTCGTAGAGCCTGCGTTGTTACTAAAAGCGCGTTGGTACCCTTGTAAATAATCCTTGGCGATCCTTCTTGACACCTAAGTAACCATAAAGTACCTTTACCGAGCATCTGGCGCTTTGGCTAAGACTGCACCTCCAACGGAGATCAACAATGATCGTTGGCTCCTTCACATCCTCAGTTTTCGATTTCTGAGGTCTTGATGAAAGCCAGGAAAAATCAGCATCAGCGTAGACAGCTGAAGGCGAACGAAGGACAAGAGCTTCCCTAGAAGTCCGAAAGCGGCGATTGAGCAGAGTGATCTGTTCGCCATTTCGATTGATATGCGGTACGAGTACAGCGATGGGTCAACTGTGTCGCCACAGTTCGAGAAGGGGACACAAATGAGCAAGCGCAGCGTTGGCAGCAGGTGTTTTTTAACGGCGGTCTTGACGGCGGTCTTGGTCGTCTCGTTGACTGGATGTGGCAGGGAAACAATCAATATCCCTGACACCACTCCCCCATACGTGCTCTCCACCGTTCCTGCTCAGGGTGCTCCCGGCGCCGCCCTCAATACCCCTATCAGTGCGACCTTCAGTAAAGCGGTCGCCTCTTCCACGGTCAGCGCATCTACCTTCACGGTCTCAGGGCCTAACGGCCCAATAACAGGGGCGGTTGCCTTGTCGGGGAACACTGCAACATTCACTCCAGCGAGCACTCTCACGCAGGATACGGACTACACTGCCACGATCACCACAGGGGTCAGGGACTTAGCAGGCAATGCCTTGGTGCAGAACTACGTCTGGCATTTCGAAATTGTGGAAGTCCCTTCCGTCGTTTCCACGAGTCCTGCGAATAGCGCGACGGGGGTCGCGGTCAATCAGATCATCAGCGCAAACTTCTTGCAGGATCAAGACAGCTCGACGGCGTCATTAGACTGCTCTACGCTAACCGCGGGAACTTTCACAGTGACATCGTCCGCCGGTCCCTTGCCAGGAACAGTCACGTGCTCTGGCTCCACAGCCACCTTTACCCCCGCGGGCCTGCTCGCCCAAAACGCAACCTACACTGCCACGCTTACAACAGGGATCAAAAACGGGGCAGGCAGCTCGCTTCCAAGTTCGTTCGTTTGGACATTCACCACGGGTGTTCAGCCAGTCGTGATCTCCACATCACCTGCCAATGGCGCCACGGGTGTCCTTCTTAACCAGAACATCACAGCGCTGTTCAGCAAAACAATCAACTGCGCGACCCTCTACGCACCGTTAAATCCATTCACCGTGACGGGGCCGGGCGGAGCTGTAATAGCAGGAACGGTCAGCTGCACGGGCAATGGCGCAATCTTCTCACCAGTAGCGCTGCTTGCTCCGAACACTTTATATACGGCCACAATCACCGCCGGCCTCTCGGATCTACAAGGCGAGCCCCTGGCAAGCAACTTCGTATGGAGCTTTAAAACGGTTCCCGCGCCCACTGCGCCCACCGTCATCGCAACAAACCCGGTCAACAACGCAACTGGTGTGCCTATCAACCAAAAGATTGCTGCGACCTTCAGCGAGGCGATCAATCCTGCCACGATCAATGCGACGACCTTCACTGTCTCGGGACCCGGGGGAGTTGCCGTAGCAGGGGCAGTCACTTACGTTGCCGCCGGCTCGATTGCGACCTTCACACCGACGAGCGCTCTCGCCCCTAACACCACCTATGTGGCCACGATCACCACGGGGGCGCAAGACCTGGCACAGCCGCCCAACGTGCTGGGAGCCAATTTTGTCTCGACCTTTACCACCGGAGCGGCTCCAGATACCACCAAGCCAACGGTGATTTCCATCGTTCCAGCCAATGCGGCGCCAGGTGTGCCGATTAATCAGGCCGTCAGCGCAACCTTCAGCAAGGCCATGGATCCGCTGACGATCAACTCGACAAGTTTCACAGTCACAGGACCAGGTGGAGTTCCGATTGCAGGTCTAGTCACTTACGCTGCCATAGGGAAGACTGCCACCTTTACACCGACTGTAAGTCTCTCCCCGAGCACTTTATTCACCGCGACCATCACGACCGGAGCTAAAGATCTGGCAGGCAATGCCCTTGCCAGCAACTTCGTCTCGACCTTCACCACCAGTGCAGCTCCGGACACCACCAAGCCAATAGTGGTCTTTACGGTGGCGGCGAATGGAACGGTAAACGTGCCGATCAACCAGGCCGTGAGCGCTACCTTTAGCAAGGCAATCGATCCGCTAACGATAAACGCGACCACCTTCACGCTGACGGGACCAGGTGGAGCGCAGATCGCGGGAACGGTGTCCTACGACGCAATCAACTTCATTGCAACCCTTACCCCAACATCCAGTCTCGCGCCCAGCACTCTTTACACGGCAACGATAACCACTGGGGCCGCCGACCTTGCGGGCAATCCGCTGGGACCGGGCATTATCCCCAATTCATGGAGCTTCACAACGGGCGCAGTGGCAAGTCTTCCACCAGTGCCGCTTGGTACAGCAGCCGTGTTCGGTGGCTTTGGCGGGGGCGCCGGAATGACGAACCAGGGGACCTCCACGGTGGTCAATGGAAGCATTGGAACAACGGGGGTCTCCACTCTGATCACCGGATTCCACGACAGTGGGCCCGGTTGTACCTATACGGAAACGCCGCTTAACATAGGTTTTGTGAATGGAGCTATCGACACCGCGGCTCCGCCTCCCACCGTCAGTTGTCCCAACGAGGGAACTGCTGTGACAGCGGCAGTCGCCGCGAAGGCCGCACAGGATGCGCTGGCTGCGTATGCTGCTCTTGTTGCGTTTCCAGGAGGTCTGGATGTGTCGACCTGCCCCGGATGCGGAGGCGGCGCTGCGGGCGAATTAGGCAATCGAACCCTGGCCCCCGGCATCTATACATCCGCTCCGGGAAGTTATGGCATCACGCAGGGCGATCTCACTCTCGACGCCAAAGGGGACCCGAATGCTTTCTGGGTGTTCCAGATGGGGACCACGCTTACGGTTGGCACCCCGGTAGCGCATCGCAACGTACTTCTAGTCAACGGAGCCCAAGCCAAGAATGTCTTCTGGCAAGTCGGCACTGCGGCGACCATCAACGGAATCCTTGGTGGCGGGACGATGTCGGGAACCATCATCTCCCAAGCAGGGGTTTCGGTCTCTACCGCCGGAGTGGCGGCAATAACGATCATTAACGGTAGAGCGATAGCCCTAGCTGGGCCGATCACTATCGTAAACACTGTCATCAACGTCCCTGCGCCTTAAAGCTATGCGAAGGGCCGCTCCACGCGGGCGGATCTTTGCACTCGTTTACACGACGTGAGCAGGCTGGGAAATATCGGTCCTGGGAAGCCGGAGCTCGGCAGTTCCGTATCGATGTCTGCCCTAATCCCTTCGCCGCCCTACCAATCGGGTCGAATAATCATTTCGAGGCGCACTTCAGGAGAACGACTATGAAACTCAGCGCGCGAATGATTACCTCCATCGCTGTAGCTACTCTCATGCAACCTGCATTCTTGCTTGGCGCGGAACACTCGATCCAGTCATCCGGCGGCGCGGACGAGACGACGGCGACCCTTGCGTCCGACACAAGGGCGGGAGTAACCAGCTCTCAGCTGGATGCGTCCCAGACGGCTACTCCGTCCTTGCCCTCGAGACGGCCTAGCTGGGACACCCCAAGGGCCGAACTCTTCCTGGGCTACTCGTATTTGCGGGCTGTGCCCACCCTCAGCCCAGGAAATCGTATGAAATGGCTGAATGGGGGTAGCACCTCCATCGCATTCAACTTGAACCGGTACCTTGGGCTGGTCGGCGATTTCGGCGGCTTCAAAGCAACTGAACTTCAACTGACAGGAGCAGGTGCAAATCCGGCGCGTGTGGCGGATGCAACCGGGACTGCCTTCACCTATTTAGCAGGTCCGCGCGTGTCCTATCGGAAGTATGACCATATCACTACATTTGCCCAAGCTCTATTTGGAGGTATCCACGCCAGTGAGGTGACACTGTCCGGGTGTACGGGTGTGCTTTGCACGCCCCTTCCCGTTGAGAATGCTTTTGCCATGACCGCCGGCGGCGGAGTTGATTTCAAAGTACGTCACCACCTCTCCATCCGCATGATTCAAGCGGAGTACCTGATGACCCGGTTCGCAGATCTGAGTACGGGAGACAGGAAGACCCAGAACGATATCAGGCTTTCGTCCGGATTGGTCTTCGGGTTTGGTGAGATCTCCCCCCCTCTGCTCGTGACATACACCTGTGCAGCCAGTCCCGCTTCTGTCTACCCTGGCGATCCGATCAGCGTAACGGGCACGGCACTCAACCTGAATCCAAAGAAGACGGCGACCTACACGTGGAAGACAGATGGTGGGACCACCACTGGAACTACTGGCGTTGCAAGCATCGACACAAAGAGCGCAGCTCCTGGCAGCTACACGGCCATTGGTCAGGTGAGCGAAGGTGGAAAACCCGGACAATCGGCGAGATGCACCGCGGCTTACACCGTATTGGCCTTCCAGCCGCCCACCGTGAGCTGTTCCGCAAACCCATCCACGGTTCTCCCCGGCGACTCGGCTATCATAAACACCCAGGCGGCGAGCCCGCAGAACCGGCCTCTGACATATAGCTATTCGACGTCGCAGGGTTCGATCAGCGGCACCACCTCAAACCCAACGCTCCGCACCGCCGGAGTAAGCCCCGCAACCATCACTGTAACTTGCAACGTCGTCGACGACCAAGGCCAGACCGCCTCTTCGACCGCGGCGGTAACCGTACAAGTACCTCCGGCTCCATCTGCGCCCACGCCCCAACCGCTCTGCTCGATCAGTTTCGCCCGCGACACAAAGCGCCCAACCCGTGTCGACAACGAAGCGAAGGCCTGCCTGGACGATATCGCTCTCAACCTGCAGCGCTCCTCGGACACAAGGGTCGCGCTTGTGGGTCACAATGACACAAATGAAAGGTATGAGGCAGCTCAACGGGTCGTCAACACCAAAGAATATCTCGTGAGGGACAAGGGGATCGACGCGTCGCGGGTTGTCATCTATACGGATTCCAACAATAGCAAAACCGTGGACACGACTTTAGTTCCTGCGGGCGCACAGCTCGATCAAAGGGGTCTTACCCCAGTGGACGAGTCAGTAAAGCCCGTTGCACGTAAAACGGCCTCCAAGGAACACAACAGGAGGTAAATTGCAGGGCGGCAAGAGCTGGCGGGTCAACTCTCGGCCTCGTCAAATAAGGGGTCCTCTCAGAAAACGGACATTGAGCACGTTAAGGGCGATTCGGGATACGGAGAGGCCTGAATCGGCCTTGGGGAGCCTATTGCTGCGCCAGGTGTAGTCGCCGGTGAGATTGAGGTGCTCCCAGCCGAGCGGCGAAAGGATCCCGACATGTTGCCGAATCCAACCAGCACGAAAGCACCGCTTTGCTCATACAGGCTGCATAAAGCCGAGCTAAAAGCACATACCTTCGCGCACTCTTTTACCGGGAACTTGAGGTGCTAAGTGATGCTTAGAGCTGCGCAGGAAGCTCTCTTTGAGTTGGAACTTAGGTATCGCCGCCTCTTCGACACGGCCCAGGACGGCATCCTGATCGTCGATTTTGCGACAAGCCTGATTACCGATGTGAACCCATTCCTGCTGGAGCTTCTGGGCTACAGTCGGGAAGAATTCGTGGGGAATCCGCTCTGGGATTTTGGGCTATTCGGCTATTCGGCTATTCAAAGACAGGGAACTGTCCAAAGATGCTTTCCTCACGCTCAAGGAGAAGCATTACGTTCGCTATGAAGATCTGCCGCTCGAGACCAAAGACGGCCGATCCATTGCCGTTGAGTTTGTCAGCAACGTCTATGGTGAAGGCGACCGAAAGGTCATCCAGTGTAACATTCGTGACATTACGAAGCGGAAACATGCAGAGCAAACCGCTCAACAGCTATTACAGTCGAGGCAACTGGAGGCGATTGGCCAGCTCGCCGGCGGCGTGGCTCATGACTTCAACAATCTGCTGCAGGTGATCCTTGGCTACTGCGAAATGCTTGTCGATAGTCCAAATGTCAATGAGGCGGAGCGCAGAGCCTTAGCCAAAATGAACGAGGCAGGCACATCGGCGAAGAACCTGACGCACCGCCTTCTCGCTTTCAGTCGCCGGCAGATACTAGAGCCTGTCTTTATGGATTTGAATGACGCTGTGACGGAAGTGAATATCATGCTGGCAGGGCTGATCGGTGACGATATTGAAATGAAGATGGTCCTCAGTCCCACGCTGGGTACCGTCAAGGCCGATCCCAACCAAATCGAGCAGGTGCTCATGAACCTGGCGATCAATGCCCGCGACGCAATGCCGAAGGGTGGCAAAATTACCTTCGAAACCGCTAACGTCACAATCGACGAAACCTACGCTCAACAGCATCTTTTCATCAAACCCGGTCGATACGTCTTGCTCTCCGTGAGCGACACGGGAACCGGTATGGACGAGGAAACCCAGTCTCGCCTCTTCGAACCGTTTTTCACCACCAAGCCGGCAGGGAAAGGGACCGGCCTTGGGCTGTCCACCGTCTTCGGTAT
>JAABUZ0100004536.1_pt1 | contig 19070 bp, 17 predicted proteins | sample 5562091 | NCBI WGS metagenome assembly JAABUZ01 (sample SAMN12813069, study PRJNA571459) | rock metagenome | isolation source: Antarctica rocks | place: Antarctica: Victoria Land, Linnaeus Terrace sud | collected 2015-12-21 | reverse complement strand
TCTCGTTGACGAAGGCGGGCGTCATCCTCGAGAATGATCCGTGGATAATCGGTCTGGCGCACGTTGCCCTCCTCCACAATTCCTCGGTCGGTTATTCCCGTCAAGTCTATCATGAAAGAGTATTACATCTACTTTATAACCGCTTAAAGATATCCGAGCGAACAGCTCGAGATCTTCGCAATTCACATACTTATCATAATCCAGGGTGAAGCCGCCAACTGCTTCGAAAACGGAGCGGCGCATAATGCTATTTAGATCACCGAATGGATTATGGATGAATATTGCCTCCGGGCAATTGCCGATAGGAGCATATGAAAATGCTGCCGGAACTGGAACACCGCTAACATATGGCGACCCCTCACCCTCGAACACGTATTCGTGGCACGTCAGGAGATCATCCTGAGACTTCTCTATGCTCTCCAGGAAACGCTGAATCATGTTAGGAGATGCCACATTATCTGCGTCTACAAAACATATATATTCCGCAGAGCCGAGAGATGCGGCGTAGTTGCGTGCCGCACTCACTCCTTGGTTTTCAGTATTAATAAACTTCCATTCAAGTTTTGCATACATATTCTCCATTTGTTGAAAGATCTCTATAGAACCCTTATCCGTAGAACCGTCATTGACGATAAACACGTTGAAATGCTGCCAGGTTTGACGTGCAAGAGACTCTAAAAGATATGGCAGGTATTTACCTAAATTGTAATATGTAATGCAGACATCCAGCTTGGTTGTAGAGGAATGTTCAGGAGATGTTTCAGGCTCCTTTGTCGCAAACGAATCGCTCCCCTGCGATGCGATAGTTTGGCGAAGTCTTTCGTGAAAGGAAATCCATCTCGCGTTCGCTGCCTGCCAGTCATAATGACCAAGTTCTTCCGCCGGCAGTGGTCCCTGCTCCAACCAATTACGTAACTTGCGAACCAAACTCGGGTAGTGGGTCAGTTTGAGCATTCGAGCCAGTCGTGACAAGGCCAAAAACGTCAAACTGACCCACTACCCAAACTCGCAGGGGACGGGTCAAATAACTGTGCTGTATCATCTGCCCCGAATATTTCCGGTATTCCGCCAGCATTAGAACAGATAATATTGAGTCCATCAATCAAAGTTGCTTCAATAATCGCGAAACCGAGCGTTTCCGATCGACTTGGGACGACGACGAGAGAACCACGCGCCCTTAGCGCCAAGTACTCCTGTGCTTCCTCCGAATTAAACTCGGTTATGGCGGTCACCCTTATCCTTCTCAAACTGGCACGCAGTAAACCGCAAATCTTCTGAGCGCTACCATACTTATTACGTCCTTCACCTCCCAGGAGAACAATTTCCTTGATCGACCTGAGGCACGATTCCCCTTCTAGCGTCAAAAGGGCATCGACAAAAAGGTCAATCCCTTTGCGGGTATCTAGCCTCCCGTAAAACACAAGACGCTCAAATACAGCGATTGACTCGCTCTTCTCCACAATCGTTCGGTCCGGGGGGTAAAAAGGATAATTAAGCGCTAGTGTTCTGTCTCCGGCCGGTAACTGCCATCCCTGCTGCCGAGCCCATTCCAATGCATAGGTACTCGGAGCAAGCACAAAGTCGCTATGCTCAACGACGTATCGTTCGTTGAATTCCACCCGAATTTCTTCTAAGCCTCTAGACCACTGGCCTTGCCCTTCACGATCCCAGCACGAGCTACCATGCAAGATGGTGACAATTTGCGGCCCAGAAACCTCCCGGGAAAATTTCCGCTGTTTGACGGTATATAACCCGTTCGCTTTCCAGTCAGCGAAATATACAATATCGGTGTTCTTTGGAATCGCGGAATTTGCTCGCTCTGCCACCTCCAAAGTTATCGGGTAGTTGCCACTGCTAGGTTTTAATGGCTCTGGTTGAATCTGAATAACTTCAACGCCAAGATCTCTCCACTCACGCAAACGGTCCTTTTCGCTTCGTTGTCCTTTCTTTGGCGCGCGATATTGATGAGATGGTTCAGTGTAAATAACTGTAACAGCGTCGCCCATAGAAATAAGAAGACGGACGAAATGCCCAACAAAAGTCCCTATTCCACCTGTCAGGTAGAGTTGCGGAATTTGCGGTGTTACGATAGTAGTTTTGAACGTCCGTCTTTCCATCTTTTCCTCCTAGTATCGTGCATGTAACTACAGACGCGACGCCGTAATATACGCTCTCCCACCGACCGGAATACCCTCCGGTGTTTTCGAGACATCGCTGGGATTCTTGCTTGGAACCCCATATTGATCTTGCACCATGACGTCTACGAAACCGCAGGAGCGAAGCATCGCGCATACGACGTTCACGCTCGGTATCCACCACCATGAGTCGCTACCCCAGAAGTCGCCTTCGATGAATAGGGCGTTGAGGTCATTCTGTAGCGTTACATGTGTTTCAAGGACGAGTCTTCCACCAGGAGCGAGCATAGTGTAGAGCCAATCGACAAGCGCGAGCGGAGAACGTTCGTGATACAAAATGCCCTGGCAGTTAATCAGGTCGAACGTTCCAAATGCTTCGACTGTCACATCTTGCCATCCTGCTTTGACAATCCGCGTGGCTGGACAGTGGTAAATTGTCCAGAAAAACAGGGCCTGGGTAAAGAATGGCCCTGGCTCGATCCCGATTATCTCGCTTGGCTCCAGTGCCCCGAGATAAAAGGTGTCGAAGCCCGCATTGCAACCCACATCAAGCACGCGTTTTCCCGAAACGGTTTCCTGCGTTACCCCGCACATCCGAAAATGATGCCCTTTGTGGAAGCCTGACCAGGGCCCTTGTACAAGCTGCCGATCAGGTAAGGCAAACGGTCCCTGCGCGACTGGCGTTACCTTCGGCAAGTAATCATTAATAAACTTGACAAGCCGAGGATCTTCGATCAATAAGTGTGCATAGTGAGGACACTGTTTCAGGACATCGTCGTATTCGTGTAACGGGAACGATTCAGAGGCAATGTCACGTAATTCGCTATCGATGTATGCCCGGAGTTCACCAATTTCGTATGAACGCTCAAACAGGGCATTTTTTGATTAATCGTTACATTCTGTCGATAATCCATGGCTTCTCTTTTCTTCCTCGGTGCTTCGTCTACGGCTTTAAACTGGAGTTGACCCGTCTCGGTGCACAGTGAACGACTGTACCACTGATCCTCCAATTGTCCACATCCGTTGCAGAGCGATATACTCTGTCCCTTGCTGACTTAGAGATCAATGCGGCTTCGTTAGCCACCACAGCTACATTAGTACTCCTATTGCGTAACCACCACACAGTATCATTCACTAATGTACAGATCGACGCGCACGAGCCGTGCGTTTCTTGCACCGCTGCGAGCAATACTGTTGTTGCAGCGAAGTCGGTACAAACGACTGTTGACATGCCGAGCATGTCCGCATCGTCGGCTCAATCGCGGGGCGCATGTCGAGATACGCCGTGAGTGCAGCCAGGTCATCGTGCGGCGCTGGCTGTGGTAGACGTCCGCGTGCAAACGACGCGGCGGCGTGCTTCAACGATACTTGATTACCGGTATGGGGAGCCACGTCGCCCTTCTGAACGTTGCGTATTTGCCGCGGGGATATTGCCGTCGCCTTGGCGAGCATTGCAGCGTCCATTTCCTTTACGACTGGCAAGACGAGTTCCTGCCACGCGTCATGACGTGCATCGGGATAGAGGTTCAGTACATCATCCCGGCTATGCACCAATCCCGCTTGCACCGCCTCGAGTTTGTTCGCTTCCTTGCCGATGTACGCCGGATGCCCGATTGCGCGCACGACGCGACGCCGCAACAGCCCGCGCGTCCCGCGCCCGCATATGCTTCCATCCGGCGCGGCGCTCTTCGTCTCGCGATGTACTCGGTAATCCGTCAGCACATCGCGATAGGTCTTGACGCGCGCGACGCCGGGGCCGCTCCCCCCCTTCGTCGTGATCGAATACCGCTTGCCGGAATACACATCCGTCCACTTCATCTTCCCCCACTGCCGCGCGTCGGTCTTGAACGGGGCGATGAGGTGGAAGTGCGCGCGTTCCACGCCCGCCGGATGCCCGAAGGGGGCGATGTGCGCGGAGAGGATGAAGTTGAAGGGCCGCATGTCGAGTGGTTCATCACGGGGCCTCTTCGGGTTCTTCTCGAATGGTTCCATCAGTCGCGGGCTGCTGATCGTCACGCGCGTCAGCGCGGCGCGATCCAACCAAGCCAGCGGATGCGCGAGGTCGTACGTCTCGCGGACGAGCGCTTCCCACACGTCGCGCATCCACCCCCGCGCGTCGTGCGCGTCTTCCGCCGCGATGAGCGCCGGTTCATCGTCCTCTTCGGTCGCATCGGCATCGGGCGCTACCTCGCGATGATCGGGCTCCTTCGTCGGATCGAGCAGGTGCCCCAATCCGTGCTCGGACCACTTCCGCAGCACGGGCTGTCCTTCGTCGCCGATGGTGTAGAGGGCGTAGCGCTTCGCGCTGATGCCGTCGCACCACAACTGGTGGCGTGGCCCGTATCGCTTCTTGTCGTTCTCGTACGTTACATCGGTGAAGTTCTCGTCCTCGATTTCCAGGACGGAACCGGATACCACATCGGGATCGTAGGGATTGAGGGCGGCGAAGCGGACAACGATCTCGTCCACCTCTCGCCACGAGAGAGCGCGGATCGCCTTGCGACCATCGGGAAGACGATGTAATCCCCCATCGCAGGGCACGAGCCCGCCCGTCTCGCTCGCCACAATCGCCATCGAATCGGTGTCGCAGAAGGCGTACGCGCCGCCCGCGTCGGTGACGCACCGCTCCGCCATGGCGAGCATCAGCCGGGCGGCGGCGGTGATGATCGCGGCGAGGGGCGGGAAGCAGAAGACGCCGGGCTCTTCGGGCGCGGCGGTCTTGGCCTCGAACGGCGTATCGAGCCCGTGGATGGTGACGGTTTCCCGCTCCCCGATGGGCAACTCTTGCCGGTTCATCTCCGCATAGATGCCGTAGCTGCCGCTGTTGGCCAGCACCTTGAGGAATTTGTCGAGCCGGTCCCCCGATCCCAGCTTCTTCCGCTCTTCGATCACCGTGCGGAAGAAATCCTCGTCATCCTTCGTGGGGTCAATGGGAATCGCGCGGCGCAACATGACAGGGCGCAAGTCGGGCTGGATGCCCATGGGCACCAGCCGGAAAGCGCGCGTGACGCGAGGCGGCTTGCCGGTCAGCAGGGTGGACGCGATCAGATCGGGACCCGCGTACCAGTGCGGCGTCGCGGCGTGGAACGGATTGACGCCGATATTCCATCCGCCCTCGTTGCCGCCGTAGGCGGCGCGCACGGGCAGGATATCGCCGTCCGGTTCGATCTCCGCCAGGAAGGTGAAGTCGCGCCATGTGGCGGGATTGAAGCAGCCATCGAGGGTGATACCGGCGAGGAATGCCCGCACTTCCTCCGTCGCGTCCACGACTTCGATCCGCGCGGCGGTGATGAAGCGCCACAGGCCCATCAGGGTATTGACCGTGGGGTACACGGAGAGGAAGTCGCAATAGACGACGGGCACCGGCGTATGGCGGATGCGGCATTCCGCCCGCCCGCCGTAATACGCCGCCATCGCATACCCCAGCACATCGCGAGAGAAATCCGGCTGTCGTTCCAGCGGCGGCGTGATGTCCATCGCCCGCAGGTACGCCTTGGCAATCGAGGCGGGCGAATAGGCGCGCGTCGGTGCGAGGTCAATCGGATGCCGGTCGTATTCTTCGCGCACCTTTTCCAAGAGCGCTTGTGTCGCGAGCACGTCCTGACGGCAATAGGCGATGTACTCGGGCGTGATGACGCCGTGCGTCTCGACTTTCTTCTTGCTCTCATCGGGCGGGATGCCGAACGCTTCGCACGCCGATGCGAGCGAGTGCCCCTTATCGGTGAGCGCGAAGACGAGCGTGCGCAGATCGAGAAAGTGCCCGCCGAAAAAAGTCGGCGTATCCGCCCCTTGGTCCCGCACACCCCCCGCACCGGCCCTCATGCCGCCGAAGCCGATCAGGGCGCGCTTGCTATCGATGTGCTTCACGCACACGCGCGGGCGATACTGGCTCCGCTCCCGCCGCGCGTCCGTCCCTTGATCGCGCTTGTCGCGGTAATCCCAGACGGCGAAGGAAAAGCCGCCCGCGAAACGGTTGCGCCGCTTCTTCCGGTTGCGGCGTCGGCCTGTGTCAGCCAACTCTTCGGCACCGCGTTCCGCCCGATTATCCCGCGCCTCGCCCCAGCGGATCGCCAGCCGGGAGAGGTCGAACGGCAGGTTGAAGCCCGTCACGAGCGCCCGCGCCCCCGTGCCGCCCGCCGCCTTCCAGAGGACATCATCCACGAAGGCGCGGCGGCTGTAGAGCGGCATATTCGCGCTCTGCGCCGGTGCGACGGTGGCCCAATGGTCGCGCACATACGCTTTCAGCGTCGCATGGCCATCGGCGAAGCGTCGCGGCAGGTCATCGCCGTGGAAGATCCCCTCTTCCAGGCAGATCAGCCGCCCGTCATCCGTCCACCGGCAGAAGCGATAGCAGCCGAAGTTCAGCAGTTGCGCCGCATCGGCGGTGGTCTCCGTGTCGAAGATCAGGACGTATTCCGGCCAATGTGAATCGGGGGTGCCAGGCTTCCCCTTCGGCGGCGCGTCGCCATCATCCGCATCCACGGCTGACGTGGCATAGGCGCGCACCGCCGTATGCAGGTAGGCATCGCCCGCAGACGGCGGCGTTGCGGTGGATGGCATAGTTATGCTGCTGCGTTTCCCCATAGTGGCGGCAATCCTAGCACGATTTGCCACGTCGCCCCGAACTGACCGATAAGCGCGTCACGCAACCGCAACATCCAATCGGCGATGTGTTGAGCGTACTCCGCGATGACGAAGGCGAAGTCGCGCACCGCAAGCGAGACATTGGCAATAGATTCCAGCGGGTCACACATGGGATTCTCCTTCCTGCTGCGGCCATGCGGCCTTCATCGCATCCAAGAGTCGGTGCATATTGCCCGGCGCGCCGATGGTCGTATCCGGGTGATGCGCCCGCCCGAACGGATGGTGACGCTCAACGATGGGGCGTCCGGCAGCGGCGGCAGCGCATTCGTAGCAGATGACTCCCTTCCGGTCGCGTTGGAGCGCCGCCGGATGTGGGAAGTGGCAGATGCGGCACCGCGCATTCTTTCCCAATACCCGTTTACGCCGTTCTTGCGTGCGAACCCGATTGATTGCCTCGCCCATTGTCGGTGCTCCTTTCGCTCATGCCGCATCCTGATAGAGGTCTTCAAAGGAGATTTCGCCCGCGTGATAGAGCCGTTCCAACGTGTCGAGATCGGTGACGTAGGGATAAGTCACACCGTCCACCGTGATGCTCTTCCCCGGAACTTGCGCAGTGGTCCGTCATCCCCGGTGGGGGAGCCGAAGTAGTGATCGACCGCGCGGTGATAGTCGCTGATCTGCGAGCGGATACGGCGGCTGCGCACGGGAAGAAAGATGTGACCATTCGGCGTATTGAAGCGGATCGGCGAACGATAGACCGCACTCGGACGTGAGACGGCGTATCGCCCGCCGGGTTGCTGCGCGAGCGCGGGTTTCGTGTAGCGCAGGACCGTATTCGGCGTCGTGCCCGCCCGCTTCGCCGCAATCGAGAGGGAGAGTTTGTCGCGGCTCATCAGGTCAATCGCGTGGACGGCGCGTTGCTGGGCTTCCCGTTCCTGCGGTCGCAGACGCGCCGCTTGCCTCGCTGTCTTGACCGGCTTGACGGCGCGCTGCTGGGCGTACCACGATGTGAAGCCCTTCTCGCGTGCCAGGCCGTTGCGATACTGCCGCTCGGAGAGGAACGTCTGGCCCGCCAGCTTGCCGGAATGCGGGGTGTAGGGGTGGGCGCGGGTGATCGGCTTGCGACTCATCGCCGCACCCCGTTCTCGGGCGCGACCATGATGCGCGCGTACTGCCGCCAATCCTCTTCATCTACGTCGGTGATGGCGAAGGCGTCGGGGGGGTGCACCGCACCATCGTCGGTGAGCAACCCGATGGGAAGCCCGGCAGCGGCAGCATCCATCAGTTCGGTGAAGACCTCTTTACCGATCCATCCGGCCTCATCCGTGAAGAAAACGACGCCCGAGAGTGTCGCCAGCACGGCGGGCCAGCGGATCAGCCAGTCACGCGCGCCGAAGAAGAGGCCGCGCGCGGGCAGGATCGTCGCGTCCGTGACTGCCGCTCGTGCGGCGTCCACCATGCGGTCATAGCGCGGTGTGCGGTACGTTGTAAGGGGAGATGCCAGGTAGACGGACGAAGGCTGCGTTGGTATAATAGCCATGATAGGACTCCTCGAATAGCCCCTCCGCAAGTGTGAAGGCGAGCGGTAGGGGCTCCCATATTTCAGCGAACATGCGAACAAAAGTGGCGACGTTCAGAACCGAGAGGGCGGGCCGCGCCCGGATTGACGCCGGTTCGGTTCTTCGCAATCAGCGTCAGTCATGTCTTCACCCCCTCGGGTTCGTTCGTGCGCTGTCATCTCCCTGCGGATGAGGGCTTGGGCGATGTCTGATGGGTGCGTACCGAGCCGTTCCGCTTCGATGCGAAGGAAGCGAACCTGGATGCTCGGCAAACCAAGCGTGATCGTAGTTAGTCTCATTTTCCCGGACCCCTGACCGTCCCCGCTCAACACTTGCGACATCTGCTCCCCCTGCGATTGCAAATGATTCCGTCAGTAGTCCATCTCTTCAGCAGTTACACGCTACCATCCGCCCTGTCCGATATTGACAAGCTTTTGCGGGCCCCTGATAATGGTTCCATGGCCGCATTAGGATTCACCGCAGAGCAGTTAGTCGCGCTAGCGCACCAGGCCGGATATGCGGATGTGACCGTCCGGAAGATCGAGCGCATGCACAAAGAGGATGTGCTGCCGCGTCCGAGTCAGGAACATGTTCCGGGTATCAAGGGATCGGTCAGCGTCGGATATCCGCCCGGCACGGATCGATACCTGCTCGCGGCTTGCCGTCTGCTGAAGCAGAAGGAGCGTTACAACAACGCGCGCTTCGAGATGTGGCTGGAAGGCTTCGCGATACCACCCAAGGCGGTCAGAGAGGCGCTGAAACGCCTCGTCTCGCCATCCAAGCAACTCCAATCGCTGCGGAAGCAGTATCCGGACCCGTTCGCCGCCGCCGAAGAGGCGGCGGCGAAGGCCATGCCTGTCACGTCATCGAAGCGAGCAGACCCGCCGATTATCCGGTTCGTGAAGCGCAATCTCAGCAACGATGGGGATACCTATTCGGCGGTGACGACGGTGCTTCGCCTCGCGTTCGGCGATAAGCCCGACTGGGGCGCGGTGGACGTGGGAGGAGAGGCGAACGCACGGTCGCTTGGGGAACTGCTGTTCGATGGATGGGGGTTGCAGGCGGCGCGCACCGACAGCGCCGAAGGTATCGATCCGTGGTTATCGGAAGGTCCGGAGAGCGTCCCCGTCATGTTCCGCAAACTCAAGAAAGGTGGATTTGGGGACGTTCTACGCATCGGTGATTTGATCGACAAAGCGGGCGATGACGAACTCGATCAGGCGCGTCACACCGCTCGCGTGATCTTCGAGGGTCTCCCAGTCATCGCGGAAACGATCTATCTGATCTATGGGCGCGATTTCGGCGGATTCGGCATCTTCCGCGTCTTGCGCCCGGCGTTGCGGCAGACACGGATTCGCGCCTATATGGTCCCGGCACTGATCGCCATCGGGCGTGTCATCCCCGCAAGACAGATACGACGCTTCACGGAGGGGGTCGCGTACTACGCACCCCGCTTCGAGGCGATGCTCGCACTCGTCACCGCCGTACCGGAGAGCCGTCCGTATATGCGCCCCGGCGGCTGGCTCGCTTTCACCGCGCTGCCCGACGAACACCAGAAGCAGATCGCGGATAAGACCAAAGCCTTCCTCGCGGCGAACCCGCCATTCGCGGCGATACTGCAGGATCAGGCGCAAGCAGAGAAGTAAAGCCCTCGCGCCGGTTACAGCCGTCACGAGGGCATGACACACGGAAGGTTGAGGTTCCGTATGCCAGATTGTCAGTCTACATCCCCCGTCACCGCCATAACACCCCGGAACGGCGTCGTTGTCCTCAGTGGTTATGGCATCCGCGTCGCGGTCGAGCGCGGCCATCTGATAGTCGAGGATGGTATCGGTAGGGAACGTCGCAGCGGTCGTTTCTCGCGCGTCGCGCGCGGCATCAAGCGATTGGTTGTGATCGGTCATACCGGCACGATTAGTTTCGACGCCTTGCGGTGGATCGACGATATCGGCGCATCGTTCGCCCAAATCGACGCGGACGGAAAGGTCCTCGCATCGTCCGGTCCGCTCGGTTTGGACGATGCGAGACTGCGTCGCGCCCAGGCCCTCGCCGCGACGAACGGGATCGGTATCGCCATTGCGCGGGATTTGCTCCGTACCAAACTCGCCGGGCAACAAACCGTTCTGACGAAACTCCCAAACACCCAGGACGCGCGGGACCGTATCGACCAAATGGTCATCGCACTGGACGGAACGAATACCGCCGAACAATTACGCATCATCGAATCGGACGCCGCGCGCACCTATTGGCAGGAGTGGCGGAACGTCCCGATCCGTTTCGCCAAGCGCAATATTCCGCGCGTTCCGTCCCACTGGCTTTCGTTCGATTCGCGTTTCTCACCGCTGGCAAATGGGCCACGGAGCGCTGCCACGCCCGCGAACGCATTGCTGAATTACGTCTACGCGATCCTCGAAATGGAGGCGCGCATCGCCGTGATTGCGGTGGGACTCGATCCGGGTATGGGCGTATTGCACGCGGATCAGCGGGGGCGAAACTCGCTCGCGTTGGATGTGATGGAAGCGGTCCGCCCGACGGTCGATGATTTCGTCCTCGATCTGCTCACCACACGGACGTTTCGTGCGGACGATTTCTTCGAGACACGACAGGGCGTATGCCGAATACTCCCGCCATTGACGAAAGTGCTGGCGGAAACCGCGCCGCGATGGCAACGCGCCATCGCGCCCTTGGCGGAACGCGTCGCGAAGGTGCTGTTCGAGGGGGAGGGAATCGTCAGGACACGCGATGCGAAGAAGATCGCGACGCCATTGACGCAGGCGAACCGAAGCGCCGCGCGCGATGAAATACGACGAAAGGTGAAGCGTTCCACGACGAAAGCGAGTCTCCCGGCGACGTGTGCGGGATGCGGGATGATGCTCGATGACCGACAGCGGCACTACTGCGATGCGTGCCTACCGGAGCACGAAGCCGAGAAACTGGCGGCATTGATGATGAGCGGCCCGGATGCACTGGCACAGATGCGCGCGGAAGGTCGCGACCCGACGAAGACGGCGGAAGCGTTGCGGCGGCAGAGCAACAAGATGATCGAACAGCGGCGCGCGGCGCGGGAGTGGGAGCACGAGCATCCCGAAAAGGCTGATCCTGCGGTATTCGTGCGGGAGATTCTGCCGAAGATACAGGACGTGCCGCTCAATGCGCTGATGGCAGCGACGGGTCTATCGAAGCGGTCGTGTTCGATAATTCGGCGGGGATTGAGTGTGCCACATATGCGCCATTGGCAAGCGCTCGGTGCCTGCGCGCAGCCGCCGCGACGGTGATTGGGATCGGAACGCCCGCTCGTTCCGCTCGTGCTGCCGCTCGTGCCGCTGATCGCTGCTCTGTGGCTTCACCGCCACAATTCGAGCAATCGTGAACCATTGGGGGCCAGAGAAGATGCGCGCTATTCAGGGCGCAACGGATGAATCGCGCAATGTGAGCGCCGAATGAACGGCGTGGTATCGGGCATGAGGGATGACATCGCCGCGCGCCGCAGCATCTACCCGGCTACATCCCGTGTTGAGCGCCCCGGCCCTTACGCTCAAGCGCAAGATACAGAACCGGCTACAAAACATGCCGCCGAGCGCGCCACATCCACAGCATTGAAACAGGCGCACGGAATTTGGCAGCGAAAAGCCGCACGAAGGGAAAGGTGCATAACAAGATGTACAATATCGTCGCCTTCCCTCCGCTCATAGTTGGGAATCTGCCCCATGCTGCAACGATATCGACAAACCCTGCTTAGTCTGTTGGCATATGTGAATCTCATATGCCAAGCCCCGGAACGGCGCACCATCGAACTCCTCTGGGTTCAGGAAGAACTGTTCTCAAAAATCGTCTATGTAGAGACGCGGATTAAGCGGATGCGAGCGCGTATATCTTCCTTGAAACGGGCGCTTGTAGGGCGTCCAACGAAGGATGAAGCGGCGAAGATCAAGCGCGATATTGAGCGCGCGAATCAGCAAATAGATCAATACGGCGATTTGATCTATCTTCTTCGGAGCATCGGGGATGCGCTCGCCGCGATCTATTTCTCGGGCTGGCCTCTACGGCATATGTCGCTCAAGGAGCATTCTGGCTTCCTGTCGGGTAAAGAAGGATCGCGCATCGAGCGGCGAGTTCTGCGACTTTTCAACAAGGACAACATCCCCGCGATCATGTGCGACCTGACGAACAGTCTCAGGTACGGAGATATTGTTGCGAGCGCTGGTCGCGTCCCACGGGTGTTCGAGGTAAAGATAAAGCGGGATAGTGGCAGCAAAGGGAGATTGCATCGACAACGCGCCGGGATGGAAAGAGTCAACGAATACTTCTTCTCGGATCGAGGAGTCAATATATTCGGGCTCGAAGAAGGGGCACGAATCATTCGGAGTACCAAGCACTCATTGGCAGAGTATCGGTGGCTGGCAGTGCGCGAAGCAATCACAACGGCGTACCAATTCGGATGTTGTATGCGCGAACTCGAACCGGGTATGAGACTTCTCGCTTGCGTGGATTCCGTTCCCTCCCCCGAGTCGTTGCATGAAATGATGGACGGCGTCGAGAAGGCATATGTCGCTGGATTGAACAGCATCCGGTTCGATATCGTCGGACATACACCCTTCGCGCTCAGTTTGTTCGATCCGAACCATGTCCTTGATTTCTACGAAAACCGCCTATCTCTGGTCGTGGTTATCGATATAAGCCGCGTGGAAAGAACCCTTGCACAAGCGGGGTATACAGATGTCGCATTCCCGAACGTTGATGGGGTGTTCTGCACTGCAAATAACGGCCGAGATGAGGGCGACGCGGATCGCCAGGAACTGATTATAGGGCAGCACTTCTTTCACAGGGTGACGATCGAATTCCTCAGCTTGCGATGGTTCATGGATGAGGTCCTATGGAAACGACAGATCGCTACCCCGAAATCCATTTCTCTGCATGACTGAAGTTGGCGCGTCTCGTTAGAAGGTGAAACCCTATTCGGCTAACCTTTCGACTGTCCGCTGAACCGACGTAACTCCGGAGCGACACGATTATATGACGAGGGTAGGGGACGATGGGGTAGGCGGATTACTACTGTTGATTAGAGCTCGGATTGTCGCGCGGATGTGATCGACCGGTTCTACAGCCGCGAGACCGGAGTTTTCCTGAAATATGACACGCGGCAGTTGGGTCTGCTGGCTGATAGCGACATCCTCATAAGGGATATAGCTCTTGACGATCCCGAGAAGGAATGTGAAAAGGACCGGTGATGTATCCTGAATCGCCTCTTGATTAATCCGGCGTATAACAGGACCGCCGCTGTTTCCGGGAAAGACCGCTGCATCGATGAGGAAGTCGGAAGCCGCACCTGCTAGCGTATCTTGGATGTGCGCAATTATGCCTCCCCGCACGATTACATAGTTTCTCTGATCGCCGATCAATCCCTGTGGGAACCCCATAACATAGACAGCATCACCTTCGCACACGCCTCGTTGCAGCGCGCCCGCCATTTCCAATGAGTCTGTATCAGCATGGAACGCATCGATTACAGCACCCGCTGCCTGCATGTTAGTAAAATTCATCGCCATGACGGCAACATCTACCTTTGGATCAGGATGCGGAAACCATCGCCGGGCACCGTTTGACTCGAGAACCTCTATCTCGAATTGCTGCGCGGGATTGCCAGCGCGAGGATTTAGCCTCAGAAGTGTGCGTAACGGTGAGCCAGATGAACGAGATTGCGCCGCGACGTCCGTTAGCCCTTCAAAGACATGGCGATTAGACACAAGGAATACCGAGCGCACACTCGATCCTAGCCCGGTAAGATCTTCAGGTCTTTGAGGGGTTTGACCCGGCAAGAGTTCGCCAAAGAAGAACCCTGTTCCTAGCCAAGCAGTTGGGTCCTTCCGGTTGTCTACCCCAAGCGCTACAACGCAGTTAAAGAATCGGAGAGGGATCAATGCCATGTATTCCACCTATCGCCGGATTCGACTTATGTTAAGCCGGATTGTATCATGTCTACTGCTCATATAGCCACCGCCGCCCGCCCACGCGGAATACCACGCTATCGAAAAATAGTTAGTCTAACGGTTTCGATGGGTACGGCTGGGAAAGTTTCAAACTGCCTTATCTCTTATCCCGCGTACGCGTTGACGCTCCTCGCTGGGCGCGGTAGGATTAAGGGGCCGTGCTGGATGGAACACGCACATGGAACTGCCTGAGAGTGACCGCTTCCGACCCCTGCCGGTTCGGGAGGCATCGGGTCATCGTTCGCACAGATGGGAGCACAACGGAATGGCAACGGCGCCACAGCCCACGACACTTGGAGAATTGCGCGCGAGCAGCTACCAGGTTCTGCCTGTCAAAACAGAGATGCGCAAGAACCTCATAGACAAAATGCGCAAGGGTGAAGAGTACTTCCCCGGTATCCTCGGTTACGAGGATACCATCCTGCCGCAGATCGAGAATGCCATCCTGTCCGGGCAGGATATTGTCCTGCTCGGCGAGCGCGGCCAGGCGAAGACGCGGCTCGCCCGCTCGCTGATTAATCTGCTCGATCCCGAAGTCCCCTACATCGCTGGGACGGAATTGAACGACAACCCCTACGCACCCGAATCCGCGCAAGGCCGGGCCATCGTCGCCGAGATGGGCGATGCGACGCCGATTGACTGGCTGCCGCGCGCGCGCCGCTACGGCGAGAAACTCGCCACGCCGGACACGACGATCGCCGACCTGATCGGCGAGGTGGATCCGATCAAGGTCGCTGAAGGGCGCTACCTCTCCGACGAACTGACGATCCACTACGGCATGGTGCCGCGCACCAACCGGGGTATCTTCTGCATCAACGAACTGCCCGACCTCGCCGAGCGCATTCAGGTCGGCCTCCTCAACATCATGGAGGAGCGCGATGTCCAGATTCGCGGCTACAAGGTGCGGCTCGACCTCGATATGTACATCGTCGTCTCCGCAAACCCGGAGGACTACACGAACCGCGGCCGGATCATCACACCCCTCAAGGACCGCTTCGGCTCCGAAATTCGCACCCACTACCCCAAGACGATCGAGTACGAGATGGACATTATGGAGCGCGAGCGCAACCACTTCGCGGATGACGGTATCGCCGTGGACACGCCGCAGTACATGAAGGAGATCGTCGCTGAGCTGACGCACCTCGCGCGTAAGTCGCCGCAGATCTCGCAGAAGTCGGGCGTTTCCGTGCGTGTGTCCATCGCCAACTACGAGAACCTCGTCTCCAGCGCCCTGCGCCGCGCGATCATTCTCGGTGAAGATACCGCCGTACCGCGCATCAGCGATCTGCCCGCCGTCGTCGCTTCCACCGCCGGCAAGATCGAACTGGAAAGCATGGGCGAGATTGATGAGCAGCGGGTCGTCGAACGGCTCGTCCAGCAGGCGACCGCGACGACTTTCGAGCGCCATTTCCGCCTTTCCGAACTGGAAGGCGTTATCCACTCCTTCGAGAAGGGGATGAGCCTCGATGTCTCGGACGGCATGCCCGCGCGGGATTACCTGCGCCACATGCAGTCCCTCGCCGGAATGGATGCGGCGATCACGAAACTCGGCGTACCGAACGAACCGGCGCACGTCGCCTCCGCCGTCGAGTTCATCCTCGAAGGCTTGCACCTCAACCGCCGCCTCAACAAGAACCAGGACGGCGCGCGGTACCGATACCGGGCGTAGGGGAGGGCAAAGGGCGAAGGACGAAGGACTAAAAAGGCACCAATCCCCACTTAGTCCTTCGTCCTTCGCCCTTCGCCCTCGGAAAGGAACTTTCCGTGGTCTTCCGCTACAGCAACTGGGACGGCACGCAGAACGTCCATTCGTTCGATGCCGATGATCTTTTGGAGGCGATCTCCGACGATATGATAAAGGATGGCGACCTACGCCGCGCGCTCGAACGCATCATGAAGCGCGGCGCGGACCTTCGTAATGGCCGCATGCCCGGCATGCGTGACATGATGGAACGCCTGAAGCAGATGCGCCAGCAGGAACTCTCCCGCTACGATATGGGCTCTGTCCTCGATGACATTCAGCAGAAACTGGACGACATCGTGGATCAGGAGCGCGCCGGTATCCAGAAGCGCCTCGATGATGCGGTGGAGAAGCAGGCGGCGGACAGCGAGCAGCAAGCAGCCGAGGATGGCGACCAGCAGTCCGGCGGGCAGGGTGAAGCGCCGGACGATAGCATGCGAAAGATGTTCGAGAATATCGCGAACCGCAAGAACCGCTATCTGGATGACCTGCCAAAGGACCCCGGCAGCAAGATCAAGGGGTTGCAGGATTACGAGTTTATGGACTCTCAGGCGCGGCAGATGTTCCAGGACTTGATGGGCGAGTTGCAGCAGCGCATGCTCGGCAACACCTTCCAGGGGATGATGGACTCGCTCAAGAATATGACGCCCGAGGACATGGCGGCGATGCGTGAGATGGTGCGCGATCTCAACGCGATGCTCGAACGCCATCAGCGCGGCGAGGACCCGCAGTTTGCGCAGTTCATGGAGAAGCACGGGCAGTATTTCCCGCCCGGCCTCGACACGATTGACGACCTGATCGAGCATCTCGCCAGGCAGATGGCGCGAATGCAGAACCTCATGAATTCGATGACGCCGGAGCAGCGCGCCCAGTTGCAGGGCGTGATGGATGCCCTGCTGCGCGATGACCGCCTGAAGATTGACCTCGCCCGCCTCGGTGGGAACCTCCAGCAACTCTTCCCGATGGACATGGACGGCTACGGCTTTGGTGGCGACGAGTCGGTCGGCATGGGCGAGGCGCTCGATGTGATGGGCCGCATGCAGGGGATGGACGAACTGGAAGCGGACCTCCGCGCCGCCCAGAGCATGGGTGATCTCAGCAAGATTGACAAAGAACAACTGCGTGATCTCTTGGGCGACGACGCGGCGCAGTCGCTCGACCAGTTGCAGCAACTCGTCAAAACGCTTGAAGACGCGGGCTACCTCGAACGCAAGGGAAGCAAACTCGAACTGACGCCGCGCGGCCTGCGAAAGATCGGCCAGAAGGCGCTGCAGGACATCTTTCAGCAGATGAAGCAGGATCGTTTCGGCAAGCACGATGCCGAGCGACGCGGCGCGGGCGGCGAGCGGACGGACGAGACGAAACTGTATGAGTTCGGCGATCCCTTCCTACTCGACCTGCGCGAGACGCTGATGAACGCCATCGAACGGAACGGCGTCGGCTCGCCTGTGCGCATCCAGCCACAGGATTTCGAGGTCTACCGCACCGAGTTGCAGACCCAGTCCAGCACGGTCCTGATGATTGACATGAGCCGTTCGATGCTTCTGCGGGGCTGCTGGGCGGCGGCGAAGAAGGTCGCAATGGCGCTCGACAGCCTTATTCGTGGCCAGTTCCCGCGCGACCAGTTGCACATTGTCGGCTTCTCCTACCTCGCGCACGAATTGAAGCCGCGAGAGTTAGCGGAGATGGATTGGAGCGAGTACGAGTACGGCACGAACCTGCAACATGGCCTGATGCTCGCGCGGCAACTGCTTGCACGGCAGCGAGGTGGCAACAAGCAGATCATCGTCATCACGGACGGCGAGCCGACCGCGCACATCGAGGACGGCGAACCGTATTTCTCCTATCCGCCTACCTTCCGTACGATTCAGGAGACGCTCCGCGAGGTCGTCCGCTGCACGAAGGACGGCATCGTCATCAACACGTTTATGCTGGAGCGGGGCCGGAGTTTGATGGAATTCGTTAACCAGATGACGCAGATCAACAAGGGCCGCGCCTTCTACGCCACGCCGGAACGGCTAGGCGAATACGTCCTTGTGGACTACCTCTCCGGCAAGACGAAGCGTGTTGCCTGAAATGCTAACACCCCCCTTCCCTCAGAGGGAAGGGGAAATATCACCACGCCTCTTCTTGCGATCGGGTATATATTGAAGACGGTGACCCCTGCATCAGACGGCTCACTCACAGCGCGGTGAGGAGGGCACTTTGGTTAGACGATGCATCTTCTTTGTCTCCTGTTTGCTCAATGCGGCAGTGCTGATCGCATGCGGATCGCCCACGCCCACGCCGACGCATGCACCATCCCCCGCCATTCCATACCCCACGTACACGCCCGAGGCACGAGACGCTCAGGCATTGATGTATAGCTTCATCGAAGCTGCGCTGCGGGGCGATGACGCGCTCGCCCGCACCTTTCTCGCGCCGGAGTACCGCATCATCGTTCCGGATGTCCGGAAGGCGCTCGGCATCGGGCCGCGTCTTCGCTATCGGACCGGGCTACAGCTGGAAGAATCGCGGGCCGATCAGTGGGTATTCTCGTTCGCGAGCGGAAAGTCCGAGGAGACACGGCAGACCGCTCTCATCACTGCCACGCGGAAAACGACGGACTGTGTCCCGGGCCGGTGCGTACCAGTCACCGCGATTGACCTCGTGCGATAGCGCAACGCGGACGGAGGCGATGAATATGCGGAACCTTCACAGATTGGCGCTCGGTTTCTCCTTTCTGCTCGTATCGCTATCGGCGTGTGGTTCCACCGCCGATGCGACGAACACACCGGCGCCAACATCGGCATCCCCGATTCCCACCTTCACGCCCGATGAGCAGCCGGTGCAGCGTTTCATTGCGGACTTCTTCGAAGACTTCCGTCAGCATCCAAGCCATCTGACCACGTATCTCTCGCCCGAACTGCGGCGCGATGTGTACGACGTGCGCAAGGCGGGGAGTGGCTAAAAGAGGCGAGTCGAGGGATACTGGTCGCGTCGGCGATCCCTGTATCCTCGGAGGTGTGCCATGTCGCCCATCCCCTGCCTCCATTGTGGCTCTCCCGCGCCTCTCAAGGCCGGA
>JAABUZ0100004534.1_pt1 | contig 19075 bp, 22 predicted proteins | sample 5562091 | NCBI WGS metagenome assembly JAABUZ01 (sample SAMN12813069, study PRJNA571459) | rock metagenome | isolation source: Antarctica rocks | place: Antarctica: Victoria Land, Linnaeus Terrace sud | collected 2015-12-21 | reverse complement strand
AGTAATTTTAAAGAAAGAGGATTAATTTTGCGGATGAGTATCATCTAAAGTTGCTATAATTACATATTTTTTTACAGGATCTATTCTACCACTTATTTTTGTAATCAATTCTGTTTAACTACTTATCTGGAGTACCACGACCAACTGGAGTCCAAAGGCAGAAGCGACGATGCCGACCGTAGACTGTCCCGACGCAGCGAGCGCTGAATTTAACAATCGGGTTCCAAATTAATGAGCCGTAGGCAAAAATCCAAACATCGCATTCAAGGCATTGTTGCAGGGTTTCATCAATCGACTGCTGCAACTGAGCTTCGGTTAAAATTTGTAGTCCCAATCCTGCCTGTGAAATAATAGCTTGTAAACGACCCGATTCGAGATCTATCCGAGTCAGTGTCACGGGACAAGTCCTCTCTTGCTCGATTTAACGTAAAACTTTGGTGTGCCAGCTTTGGCGATAATGAGTCACAAGTCCCCGAGCGTTAAACTCCACTGTGGAAATGCCAGCCTGAGCAATCCGATTTCCAGTAGGGCTAAAGTCAATTGATCTGTAAGATTCCCACTCTGGTGAATCAATCATGGCTTGAGGGAGCCTTGATGCCCATAAATTCTTGGGCAATACATCATACTCAATGAACCAACGATACACGCCGTGCTTACCTGCTACACCTAGCAGTTCAACGCTGCCCTGACCATTCTGTTGGGTACGGATCATTGACTCGTACACCCGAATGCCCTCATGTCCTGCCCCCTCACTGAATGGAGTGGCGTGATAAATTCCATCTGGGGTAAACAGAGCTACAACTTTTTCAACTGCCGCAACACTAGCTTCTTCCCATGCTCTCATCCATACATTCATGTAGTTTTCTGTCCACTGATGAATGTTGTCCTGAATCATATTGACCCTCCATCTCTGCCTTCAAGCTGCTTTTCGTTCGTCTAAAGTTGGATAGTCGGTGTATCCCTTCGCTCCGAGTGTGTAAAAAGTGCTGTAATCAACTTTGTTGAGCAACGTATCTTCGCCGCGCAAACGTCGCGGTAGGTCAGGATTAGCGAGAAAAGTCCGTCCAAAGGCAATGAGATCGGCATCGCCAGATTCTATGCGGACGATCGCCGTTTCACGATCAAGGCTACCAACCAATATCATCGTGCCTTGAAAGTGAGGACGAATGAGTTTTGCTACGTCAAATGGTGCGTTGGGTTGATTGCCAAAAGTCACGAGTGGCATCTGCACGTGCAAATATGCTAAATCCAGGGGAGAGAGTTGTTGAGCCAAGTATGGATAGATGTCTTCTGTGTCAGTTTCTTCGATGTCATGCGGTAGGAACTTCCAAGGCGATACTTTGACCCCGACATAGCCGCCACCCCGAACACTGACCATTGCGCGCACAACTTCGCTGAAAGAAACGGGTACGATTCTCAACGCTGCCGCCGTATTCATCGGTGCGGAGATTGGTCAGTGAAGACAGAAATGAATGGGGTAGATAACCGTTGGCGCTCCAGAGTTCCACTCCATCAAATCCTGCTTCTACTGCTCGTTCTGTCGCACAGTGGAACATCTCGACGACAGTGGGAATTTCTTCGAGCGTCAATGCGCGTGGTGTGGGGTAGGCATCTTTCCCTGTTGGGGTATGCACCTCGCCTAATGGTCGTATTGCACGCTTGAGCGACGGGTAATTGTCCCTCTGGTAGCAGTGAGGGATGGCTAATCCTTCCAGCGTGGTGAATTTGCAAGAAAATACGACCCCCCGCTTGGTGAACTGCATCCGTCACCAGTCGCCAACCTGCGACTTGCTCATCGGTGTAAATTCCAGGTTGCCCAGTATAGGCGCGACTCGTCGGATGGGGATAAGTGCCTTCGGTGATAATGAGTCCAGCAGAGGCGCGTTGAGCGTAGTATTTTGCATTCAACTCGTTGGGGATACCTTTCTCACCTGCCCGATTGCGAGTCATGGGTGCCATGACAATCCGGTTAGAAAGTTCTAACTTGCCAAGTTTGTAGGGAGTGAAGAGATTTGTAGTCATACTTCCGCACGTTGATAGTTTACTATAATTTGTGCAATTTCAGTCAGTAGAAAGCAGTCTGTTTTCCAGACGTTTGTAACCTAAATTCACGAGTGCAACAAACTCCAAAGCAATGTCATTTTCCGAAGATACCCATCGCCACGGTGAATCGTGAAGGCGATCGCTCTTGCCAACAAAAGCAATCACAAGCTCAGTCTATTAGTTGACACTAACCACATAGCCACCATCGACACGCAGGTTTGCCCCATTGATGAAGCCACCATTAGGGCTAGCGACTAGAGCAACTAAGCTAGCCACTTCCTCAATACGACCAACGCGACCTGTGGGGTTGGGTAGCACTTCCTTCACGACATTCCGCTCAATTTCGTTCCAGTCGTTCCCCCAGCCTTTTGTTTTGGCATAATCGCGCCAAAGTTGCTCAAATCCGGCTGTCATAATTGTTCCGGGGCTAATAGTATTAGCTGTAATTCCAGTTCCAGCGAGATCCTTTGAAAGACTTATGCTCAAATTGATGATTGCCGCTTTAGCTGCCGAGTAGTCTGGTCCAAGAGCGTAAGGCTGTACTCCTGCGGAACAAGTAAAATGGCTCCTATAGCCCGCCAAACTAGGAATTGGATTACAGTAGCTCTGGTCTAAAACGCTTATAGTCTCTACGATATCAAGATATCGGCTACAGAAAGCTTCCACCGTCCACGCGCAAGTTGGCTGCGTTAATGTAGTCCGCAAGAGGACTTGCCACAAATGCCACTAAGTTAGCGACATCTTCAACCTGACCCAAACGACCTGAAAGAGTGCCCATCCACTCTTTCAACACACGTTTTTCAATCTCCGCCCAATCCGTTCCCCATCCTCTTTGCTTGGCAACTTCCAAGAAGAACTTCTTGATGTTGTCGTTAACGATGATTCCCGGTGAGATAGTATTGACCGTGATGCCCGTCTCGGCTAGCTCTTTAGCAAGGCTCACCGTCATGTTGACGTTCACCACTTTCGTCGCCGCATAATCAGGCATCTGCGGAAAAGGCTGCATCGCCTCGCCACTTGCAATCTGGATAATGCGCCCCCAGCCTAGTTCTTTCATCCTCGGTGCGAAATGACGAATCAAGCGCACCATTGAAACCACGTTGATGTTGTAGATGTGCGCCCAATCGTCCGGCGTGGTATCCATCCACCCGCTGTTGCCGTAAATACCAGCGTTGTTGACAAGAATATCCACGTCACCCAGCGCTGTCACTGCCTTGTTAGCGACCTGCAATGCATCTTCGTCTGTAGCAAGGTCACCAGTCACGGCAAAAGCTTTGCCGCCTTTGGCAACGATCTCCTCTGCGAGTGCATTCGTTCGCTCTTCATCCCGTCCATGTACAACAACGGTTGTACCTTATTGTGCCAATACTTCGGCAATGCACTTGCCAATTCCTGTACTACTGCCAGTTACCAAAGCGCGCTTTCCTTCAAGTCGCAAGTCCATTTTTGTTACCTTTTAGGAGTTTCTTTCAGACAGTCGTAAAACCAATTACACCAGACAAGCTGTTGTAATTGGCAACTCACGAATTCGCTTGCCCGTGGCGTGGTAAATGGTATTGGCATCGCCGTTTCCCGGTCGAGGCTACCGATCAAAATCCACGTCAATAGACGTTCGCGTAGTTGTTGATGAGTAAGCGCGATTTCCTCTTGAGTCATGGCTTCTCACGATTTACAACACTTCTAATGTATTAGTGGTTGAAGCTCCGCCTGTCATCGCCTGTACAAACGCCGCCGTGTCCGTGAACTGTCGCATCCGCGCTAGTCTCCCGTTGCGTACCGTCCAAATGTGCACAAACGGCGACTCTACGCGGACTTGGTTGGCGATCACCCGCCCTCGGTAAACGCCTACCGCAATCACGTTGTCGTCGGCGTCGAGGTACTCTTCCGGCGTCGCCTGCCACTCGTCAAACTGCTTGTAGAGGGACGGGAAGAAGCCGTCCCCCTCGAACACCGCGTTGTAACCTGTGCGCGTTCCGCCCTCAGGATAGTTCTTCAACACCTCCCATGAGATGTTTGGGTCAACGAGCTGGCGATAAGCTTCGTGGTTATCTTGCTCGATGGCTGCGTACATTTGACGAACCAGTTCGACGTTGGGAGAGGCAGATGTACGCAGCCATAGCTTGTTTATCAGCCATATTTATTTCTTCTCTGTATTTGCTTTTGCAATCAATCGAGAGAAGTGATCTATAACACCTCATTCTGAAAGAACTCGATGACTTCGCCGTCTGGTCCTTGAAGGTAAGCAAGGCGGGTGTCTATAGATGTTGTGCCGCTGAGTGCGAAGTCCATCGGTGCTCCGTCCCACACTGTGTCTCCCGCACTTAGTGTGAATGGTTGCCCACCATAGCTAAGCGCGCGCTTGTAGGAAGCATCGCAATCTCCGGTGCGCAGGCAGAAGTGATTGATGCCACGCGACACCGGACTCTGGGCATCCGCATCTGGCACAGCCGGAAAAATCTCGACGTAAGTGCTGCCATCACCTGAGTTGAGCATGATGCCACGCCGAACGAAAGTAATGCCATCTTGACCAATTGCTTTGTTCCATTCGTGGCGTATGATAAAGCCAAGACCTGAGGTGTAGAAGCGTAAAGTTGCGTCAATATCGGCGGCGTAAACGCACACATGATGCAAACCAGATCCATGTTTGGAAATGTCTGCCATGATGTTTGTTAATCTCCTTATTTCATATAAGTTGTAGTTTTGCTGCACTTCTGACTGAGTGATTCCACAATAATCTAAGACTAAGCTTTGAAAAAACAGTTATGTTTCACAATACTTATTCCTAGCATTCATTAATCAAGTAGAATGATGCTTATGGATAAGTTCAATGACATCAACATCTTCGTCCGATCTGCTCAAACCAGGAGTTTTTCTGTTGCAGCTCAGCAATTGAAAATGTCCCCTTCGGCAGTGAGCAAAGCAGTCATGCGGTTGGAGGAAAGCTTGGGCATTCGCTTGATGAACCGCACGACTCGGAAGATTACGCTAACCGATGATGGAGCCGCATTTTACGAACGCTGTCGGCAAATCCTCGGTGAACTGGAGGAAGCAGAATTAGAAGTCACGCGATCGCAATCGACTCCGACCGGAACGCTTCGCATTGACCTGACCACCGAATTAGGGCAACTACATATCATTCCGGCACTACCTCAATTCATCGAGCGCTATCCTGACCTGAAGCTAAATATCTCTCTGGGCAACCGGATTGCAGATGTCATTGAAGAAGGAATCGATGCCGTTGTGCGAATTGGGGTTGGACCAGATAGCAGTTTAATTATGCATGGGCTAGGGACAGCTCGTTTTATCGTGTGTGCTGCACCAAACTACTTGAGGCGATCCGGAATACCTCAAACCTTAGAAGATCTCAAGCATCATAATTGCATTAGTTTTGTTTCACCCTGGACTGGACGGGTGTTTGACTGGCAATTTCAGCAGGATGGACAGGAGATACGTCTACCTGTGGAGGGTAATCTTTGCCTCAACAATGGGGAATCAATTCTAGATGTTGCCCTTGCAGGTGTCGGGCTAGTCCAGATATACAACTATATTGCGAACGAGGCGATAGCGAGAGGTAAGCTTAAACCAGTCCTGGAAAAGTATGTAGCTCCAGGTTCTCCGATTTCGGTGGTTTATCCTCAGAAACGACATCTTTCAGCTAAGATTCGTGCTTTCGTCAATTTTATGAGTGAATTAATGGCACAACTTCGGCAGCAGAAAATTGTTGAGTAGAAGTAGAAGCCATAATTAGAACCGTTAGGTCATCCCACGGAGATAATGCATTGCTGCGATCGCGATCCAGTTGATGTTTGAGCGTTTCGTGGCATCATTTTACACGTATCCCGAATCAATCCCTAAAATGTGCGATCGCCTCTATGGTTATGGTACGGTAACCAGTCGGCTACATCTGCATGCAAGAGGACTCCGCTTTGAGCATCCGCAGTCCAGACAGACTCTCCACCTGCAAGCAGAGACCCCATTTTGAACAATGCCCTACTATGGCATCTACCAAATCAATAACGGGATGCTGGAAGTGTACAACCTGATCTACGGGTTTTACGAACCAATGACTCCTAACGAGCTGGGACACTATATCATTGCTCCGATGCCGGTAGAGTTAGGAGTTTGGGAAGGAACATATCAGAATCAGCAGATGCTCTGGCTACGCTGGTGGGATTTACAAGGGTACTTGCTGCTGACAGGTCAAAAAGCGGCTGAACTGGAGCGACAGAAGCGGATGAAGTTGACTGAGAAGTTGCGAGCGCTCACTCCTGAACAAGTAGAAATATTAGGCATTGCACTTGAAGAGTTGGACTAACCTTCTCGTTCTGAGCGTATAGTGAGGTTCTCCAGCATGAGCTACAGCATCTTCATCCGAAGGGGCAAGATGTATCTCAGCAACCTATTTGTTAGTTTTAAGCAATGAGAATAATGAATTACAATATAACCATGCACCGATTTTTTTGGATAGACCGTCGTTTGGTTGTGTTTGATATTTACCGCTTTTAACTTCTTCTAATAGCGCTCCGGTGAACATTAATTTTGTTATATCCCTTATTAGATCTTCGAACATAGCCAGAGGTAATAGTATACTCTCAACTTCTACATCGTTCTCGCTAAACACAATAGTTTCAAACTAAACCTATAACCAGACCACCTAATAGTAGGCAGGTGATTTACTGCACTATTTAAGTTTTTACTCACCCAATTAGATTCGGGGTCAGGATTTTTATTTCCATACGATATCCACCAGTAAACATTGTGTCTGACAAAATGCTTCCCATTTACGTTATTACACACCTCTACTTCTACACCATCTACATACACGAATTGACGGGTCATGACTCTAGCTTCACCTTCAAGCATTGGTTCTAGTTCCTCCCAGGGTTCGACTTCAACAACACCTCTATTCTTCCCCTCACTAGGCTGATTATCAACAAGCTTAATAGGAATGGGGTCGTCCTCTAAGACATCTATACCCGGAATGTCCTCTTTAAACTGTGGTACGTTTTCTATGAACTCTTCTAACTGCTCTGGGCTAAAGGCCATCAACTCTACGCCAGCAACAGTCCTGCTTTGCGAATTGTCCATAAAGTAGACTAAACCTGGAAATGGAGCTAGGTCTATCCTTATACCTTTGTACTCGGTTTCCCAAGAACCAAATTTACCAGAAGACTTAGGCGTTGTATGGTACTCTTTCCACTTCAACGCGCTAGCCTTTTTGTTGATATTCTTTAATGCACTCCGTATGCTACCCGACCTCCCGCGCGCACCATAGACAGGGTACGCTAAGTATATTGTCAGCGGTTCTTCGTCAGCAATTGGGTTAAACCCAATTATCATAGTGTTAAACTTGGCTAGCTGCTGGAAGCTCTGCTGTAATGCTCTTTCAATTGGTGTTATTTTTCTGACTGGCGTTACTATTTTCGACCAAATCAGTGGCGGTTTGTATAAAATTATAAACTCATTTTCGAGATGCGAAAGAGTATTTATATCATTACTGCAACTCATCCAGCTAATACTGATGCGGGTCTTTCGATTAAATCTTTTTAGCTGATTAAATCTGTGGTGTTCTCTCCATCGCTCAACCAGGTTGACTGTTCTACCAATATAAAGAACTTGACCATTACTGTCAGATACAAAATAGATGGCTGCACAATTAGGTAAGTTATCTTTTTTTAATAAATTAATTACTGGTAGTTCCGAAATTTTGATGTCTTTTAGTAACATCTCCAAATTCTCTAAAAACCAAGTTTTACACATTGGAGCTTCACGTATAGCCTTGTTAACTTAAACCACCACTAACGGGGGATTGTAAAGGCATATATAACTAAAAGCCACCAAATTGTTACAGCTGAGGGCAGCCTACTTCTTTCTTTGACGGATAGAAAAAACTTATTTTTTCCACAATACACATGGTTGGTTTTATAAAAAATTATCAAATATTTCTCCGAACTGCAAGAGAACGGGGCTCTAGTTAGGTAAATATCTAGAGGCTAGCCCATAACTCAATTTACCAGGCGAATGGGCGCTAATTTCTTCATATCTTTACGTGAAAAGTTCAAAAATATGATTTAAAACTTCATGTAAGAATAGACAAAGTTAATACTATAAAACAACCGAAGTAGAGACAGCTTTATGGAAAAACTTGAGCAGCATCAATTAATTCAAATCCTGCAACGGCAACTTGACAAAATCAAAACCTTATTGCACACACCATAGCTAGTCTCTACGCTTTATGATGGAAGCAAAACTCACTAGCAGAACCATGCAAGTGATCAATATTGGAACCCTGATTGTCAAATCCCCCGAAACGCTGGGAGGTCGCCCCCGGATTGCCGGAACCAGAGTATCTGTGCAGCGTGTCGCAGCTTGGTACAAGATGGGGCTGAATGCAGAAAAAATCGCTGAGCGCATGGGAAATTTAACACTGGCGCAGGTTTACGCTGCTTTAACCTACTATCACTCCAACCGGGAAGAGATTGAGGCTTCCCTTGCTACTGAGAAAACAGACTATGAGCGGTTAGCCGCCGAGATGAAACAACTCACGCTGGAATTATCATTTCATCCCAGGACTACGCGAACGGTGAACAAATGCGGAGAGTGTTGAAGCTGATGGCAACCAAATTAGCCAAAGAGATGGTAAATCAACTGGTATTTTTGAGTGCCTATGCTGGGGAAATCTAGGGCTATGGCTTCGTTGGTGCGATCAGGCAGGCAAGGTAATTCTCACTGGTAAGGCACGAGCCGATGCAGCTGAAGCCAGGGCGCAACAATTCGCACGGTTGCGGGCAATGGGTGTTAACCCCGACGAAATTCGGTAGTTTGTTTGTTGCTCGTGCGGTCTACATTTCTGTTACTTGTACGTGCTTGATTGTGCCTGCATAGTGTTCGTGGATCATCTTCAAGCTAGTACCGACCCAGTTTTTGATTTGAGTATCCTCCACACCATTAGCCTTTTGTTGACTGATGAATGTGTGACGTGTTTGATATGGCTTGCGATACTCAATATTAAGTGAGTTAAGTATCGTTTTCCATGCCCTATTTCTGAAATTATGTGCATCAATCCAACCGCCTTTAGGCCTGGGGAAAACTAGAGATTCAGGAGTAATATTTTCGCTTTGAATAGATTCAAGTAACTCTCGCAACTGTTTACCAATAGGGAATCTACGCGTTTTCTGAGTTTTCAATCCTTCCTTAAGCACCAGTCCATCCTCGCCAGATACCACCGCTTGTTCAAAGATGATTGTGTTGTCTGTTATGTGTTTCCATTGAAGCGCGATCGCTTCAATAGGGCGACATCCAGTTTAGAAGAGGAATTTGACGTAAGATGCATAATGCTTGTAATAACGGCTATCCTCAAAAGCCTTGATAATCTCTCAAGCACAGCTTGCAGAGAAGGAGCTTGTAGTGGTAGTCGGAATTTGTTCTTTCATTGGCGAACCATCCTACTACCACCCCACATCATTGAATACGTTGTGGCACAGGTTTACGCTGCTCGCTAAAACTCAGGCACAAACAATTCCCGCTTATTACCAGGGTAAGCGCAAGAAGCAATAAAAGTACTTGGCTCTCAATAATACTGAGAATAATCGCAATAAAGCTAAGAATCAAACTTCATTATTGGGATTAGCATTGCTTATATATCATATTTTGGGCATTTTTTTCTTGCGCTTACCCTGCGCTTATTACCTGCATAATGTCTGTAAATAATTTCTGGAGTATTGCCAACTAACCGAGCTACATCTTTGGCGTCTAGACCATTTTCCAAAGCAAAAGTGATGAATGTATGCCTTGTTTGATAAGGCTTCCGATAGGCAATATCTAACCCTTCTAAAACCGTTTTCCAAGCCCGATTTCTGAAGTTGTGGAAGTCGATGTACTTTCCCTCTGGACTAGGGAATACCAAATCATCAGGTTTTGCATTCTCCGGCTTGATGTTCTTTAAGATTGTCTGAACTTTGGCATTACACGGAAACTTACGTTTTTCCTGCGTCTTTAACCCTTGCTTGACCGCTAGACCTTTCTCGGAGACTGTTAGTGCTTGCTCAAAGCTAATGAACTTGAGATCGCTGGTAACATGTTTCCATTGCAGTGCAAGTGCCTCAGAAGGTCTGGCACCTGTAGCGAATTGAAATTCAACCAATGGAGCATAGAAGTTGTAATAACGATTGCTCTTAAATGCTTTAATAATTTGGTCTCGTTCAGCTAGGGAGAATGGATTGATGTCATCATTTGCCTTTTCAGATAATGGTAGCTTAATCTCACCTGCCATTCCATCAAACGGGTTTTCTGTGATGAGTCCTGATTTGATTGCCCACTTGCAGCAGGCATTTATCGCCACAATAAACCGCTTGGCTGAATTAATCGGAATAGTTTGCAGCACATAATCTCTAATTTCGTTTGCCTGGTCTAGATTGTGAACTGGCAGCCTCTCCAAGTAACTAGAATAAGCCCGGTACTGATTTTTCATCGTGCTAGGCGCACACTGAGGACGCTTCCACTCAATATATTTGCCCCAGAGTTCAGACAGATCAGGTTTTGGGGTAGAAATTGGGGTAACTGGGGTAACGGTACTGAGTACTGACTTTGGCTTGTATTTTTCCAAGGTAGGGTCGAACCGCTCGTAAAGAATATCTTTTTCAATCTCAGATGCCTTCATCTGAGCTAGCTGCCGATACTGAGGGGTATCAGGATGGCCAGTCGATAGATAATGACGCTTACCTCCAAAACTGAAGACCAGTTGGAGGCGGTTGTTAGAAGATTTGATTTGTACAGAACCCTTGAGAGCCTTACCAGTTGTTATATCAGAATACATGGGGTAAATCGACTTGGGGTAAACATTTATGCTCTATAATCTACCCCAAAATTACCCCAATTTCTATCCCAAACATGCCCAAAATTAATCAAACTTCTGTAATAGTCAATTACTGTGAAGCCTGGAACCTGTGTATTGGAACACTTGTTTAGCCTGATATCCTTAAAGCCGATGGCGGGATTTGAACCCGCGATCTATCGATTACGAATCGATTGCTCTACCACTGAGCCACATCGGCATGGACAATATATTAATATACCTTAATTAATCCTATGGTAGATCCAAATTCAAAAAATCCCACCGGCAAGCGTTTTACTCCTGAACAATATGCCCGCTTGAAAGCAGAGGCTCAAGCCCCCTACCGGAGCTTAAGGAAATTTGTGTATGTTGTTTTTGGTGCCTCTGGTTTTATCGGCGCATTCATCTTCCTAGCTCAGCTGGTAGCTGGGCGAGACGTTGACGCTGCCTTACCTAACTTCGCCCTCCAGCTGGGAGTCATTGCCCTGATGGTTTTCCTCTTTCGCTGGGATCAGAAGAAAGCAGAGGGGCAGGGGGGACTCGGGGCCCCCTCTGGGGATAGGGGGGCACAGAGGAGCAGGGGAGAGAAAAATGTAGCTGGAGACAAGGATAAGCTATAGCTTCACCTCTTTCCCCTCTGCCCCTGGAGCCCCTCTGCCCCCTTATCCGGGAAGCCTCACCAGATAAGGGGACGGAATGGCTTTGGCGCGTCCGGCATTGACTAGCGCCTGGTAGACAAAGGCAGCGACATCTGCCCTTGTTGCTACCCGATTTGGATTCAATTGGCTGGGTGTAGGGTAGTTCACCACCAGTTGGCGCACAGTTGCCGCTGCAACGGGACCAGTGGCATAGTTGGGAATCTGGTAAGCATCTTTGTAAACGGAAAGCGCATTCGCATTGCCGGAGCTTAAGCTCAGACCATTGGCTAAGGAGACTAGCGCCTGAACCCTAGGAATTTGCTCCTCTGGTTGAAACACACCGCCTGGATACCCAGCCATAAAACCACCTCGGTAAGCGGATTGAATCGGCTGATATGCCCAGAACTTACGGCTAACATCGGTGAAGTTAAGCGGAGCGCGTTGGGGCGTCGGGGAAAAGGCTTTGCTGATAATGGCGGCGAACTGGGCGCGTGTAACTGGTTCATTTGGTTTAAAGGTGCCATCGGGAAACCCAGCAATAATCTTCTTGGCGGCTAAGGCTTCGATATAGGATTGTGCCCAGTAACCCTGCACATCGCGGAAGGCAACTTGTGCGGCGACAAATTCCACTTTACCGGAAATGCGCTTGGGATTAATATCGTTGGCAACAGCGACCAGAGTATTGCCCCTGGTTGCGTTATAAACGTCGTAGCGACCGTTGTTGCGGATGATGTTGTTGCCTGGACTCTCGGCGGTGCCGAGATCCGGTTGAGCGTTAAGGGTTGCCACAATGCCATCCTGCTTGCTTTTCGCAATCACGTTGTTACGCAGCACGGGACGGGCAGAATCATTGATGAACAAACCGTCTTTGTTCTGGATAATTTGGTTTTCTGCCACTAAGGGCGATGAATTACCACCGATCGCCAGACCAAACCCAGTATTCTGAAACACGTTGTTGCGAATCTCTCCCTGGGCAGACCGAGCCACCGAAATACCGTTACCGCCGTTCTTGGTGAAGATGTTAGCTTCAATCTTGGGGGCAGCTGTACCAGTGACAAAAATGCCCTCTCGGTTACTATTGCTAAATGTACTGTTCTTGACTGTGGGATTGGTGGATTCAATCCACACTGCCGTGCCGCGTGGATTTGGGTTTGTAATAGTGACGCCAGAGATGGTGCTACCTGAGTCGGCTTGGACAGCAATGTTTTGACGGGCAAAGGTCGGACTGATATAGATACCGCCGCCAGTAATCACCGTGGTCTGGCCTTTGCCAGATTCATCACCGCGAAGCGTCACACCTTGTTTAACGACGAGTGGGAAGACTTCGCCGGTCTGACCAGTATAGCTACGAGGAGCTAGCTGAATGACTGTACCGTCTTGCGCTTGGTTGAGGGCGTAAGTAATTGTTTTATAGGGCGCTGCTTCCGCGTTGCCACTAGCACCAGCCTTGTCTACCCCAGTCGCTGGGTTGACGTAAATAACTGTTGGACTGGCTGGACTTTGCGGGCTTAGGGTTGGGGCTTGAGCCTGAGCCAAAGTAGGCAATACAATTGCCCCACTAGGAACAACTAACAAAGCGCTCAGTCCCGCCCGGAATAATAGAGTAGATGCGAGGCGTCTGCCAGAAGGTCTGCTAAAACTTGTGGATTGATCAATTTGAGAATTCTGGTGTGTCATTTTCTTTGCTCTTCTAGGAGCCTGAATTACGATACTGTATTCAGGCAAAAATGCAAAAATTTTTTACTTTACTATGGAATAGCAAAGAATACGGTAATGTTTGGATTGCAGGCAATTAGCTGCAAAACCCATGCAAGACTATACCGAATGACAACCGCCGACTCAGCTGTGTTCCCTGCTACCTTGTGAGTAGGCAGCTTTCCTTAAGTTTTTATTAAATTAATTTGGTCAAATAGTCCGCTAGAAAGTACCTACGTCAACGAAGAGGACAAGGGGGCTCACCGGTTCCCTTGTCCTCTTTTGTCGAAGGTATAATAGCTCAGCTTAGTAAGCCAAGGTTTCTAAGGTTTCGTGTAAATATCGGCGTACTTGATGGTCGAGGCTAAGCTCCTGGAGTTGAGCATCCATCAGATGCTCTAGCTGCCAGCGTTGGAACCCTGAACTAGCGGCGATCGCACATTTTAGACTTGACCAAATTAGAGGAGCTTCAGAGAATTGGTGTACGCCCTTGGCGTTACCGTAGGCATCGCCAGCAGCAGGAAAACGAGCCATAGTTCCTTGGTCCTCGGTTTTAAGTGTGACAAGAGGGTGTTGGGTATGTTATACACCCAACACCCCAAACCCTACTACTTTGTCAGCGTCAGGGTGCGGCGCTTGGTTACCATCTGGAAGGCTTCGATGATGTCACCTTCGGCCCAGTCATTGAATTTATCAATGCCGATGCCGCATTCATAGCCTGCATTGACTTCCTTAACGTCCTCTTTCATCCGTTTCAGGGAGTCAAGGCTGCCTTCATAGACCACCTTACTGCCTCGACGCACCCGCACTTTACAGTTGCGGAGCATCTTGCCAGATAGAACGTAGCAACCGGCAACCGCGCCGCGACCGACTGGGAAGACGGCACGCACTTCGGTTTGACCCAGCGGTTCTTCAACCAACTCTGGCTCCAGCAGACCCTCCAGCGCGCCTTGGATATCTTCCAGCAGTTTGTAGATGATGTTGTATTCCCGCACATCTACACCTGCCTCGTCAGCAGCTTGTCTAGCTCCACTTGCAAGAGTGGTGTTGAACCCAATGATCACGGCGTTACTGGCAGCGGCTAAGTCGATATCCGTCTCCGTGATTTCGCCGGGGGCAGCCAACAACAGGCGGATTTGTACTTCGTTTTGAGGCAGCTGTTTAAGCGATCCCACAATTGCTTCCACCGAACCTTGAACGTCTGCTTTCAAGATCAAGTTGAGTTCCTTGAGCTCCCCTTCTTGCGCCTGAGCCGAGAGGGTTGTGAGCGTGACACGTCCCTGCATTAGGCGGGATTGTCGTTGTTTGTCTGCTCTTTCGCTGGCGATCGCTCGTGCTTCCTTTTCGTTCTGGAAGACATCGAACTCATCGCCTGCCGCTGGCACATCACTTAAGCCCAACACTTCTACTGCAAAGGACGGAGTAGCGGCTTCCACTCGCTTTCCGCGGTCATCGACCATCGCCCGTACCTTGCCCAAGGCGGAGCCAGCTACGAGGATATCGCCCACATGAAGCGTGCCGTTTTGAACCAGCAGGGTAGCAACTGGTCCTTTTGCCTTATCCAGATGAGCTTCGATCACCGTTCCTTTAGCGGCACGATCCGGGTTAGCAGAGAGTTCTTCGACCTCTGTCACCAGCAGGATCATCTCCAGGAGCGTGTCTAGGTTTTCTCCCTTGAGCGCACTCACTGGTACCATTATCGTGTCACCACCCCATTCTTCTGGTTGGAGACCATACTGCGTCAGCTCTTGCTTCACACGGTCTGGCTGGGCACCTTCCTTGTCAATTTTGTTAATTGCTACAATAATCGGCACTTCAGCGGCTTTGGCATGGCTAATCGCTTCAACGGTTTGGGGCCTTACTCCATCATCAGCAGCCACTACCAGTATCGCCAAATCCGTCACCCGCGCTCCACGCGCCCGCATAGCTGTAAAGGCTTCGTGACCGGGGGTGTCGAGGAAGACTACCTGCTGGACTTGACCGTCTTGTCCCACATCCACATGGTAAGCGCCGATATGCTGGGTAATGCCACCGGCTTCTCCTTGGGCCACCTTTGTTTGGCGAATCGAGTCTAGGAGGGTAGTTTTGCCGTGGTCTACGTGACCCATAATTGTCACCACTGGCGGACGGCGCTGGAGGTGTTCCAGGTCTTCTGCGTCCAGCATCTCGGTGACTTTGCGGGCTTCTGCTTCTGGCTCGGCGGTTTCCACCTGCACTCCCAGCTCATTGGCTACCATGGTGGCAGTCGGAATATCCAAGTTTTGAGTGATGTTGACCGCCATCCCTTTTTGGAACAGGATTCTGACAATCTCTGTATCCTGAGCTTCCAGCTCTGACGCTAGCTCTTGGACGGTCAGATTTCCCGTCAACACCACTTTTTCCGGGCGATCAGGCTTCTGATCCGGTTCGCGGCGTCGGTTTTGTTCACGGGAGTTCCCAGATTTTTTACTCCTAACAGTAACTGCGGATATAGCTGCAGTAGGTAAGGACTGCCCCGAACGGGCCGCCTTTTGTTTTGGCGGACGCGCGACGGAAAGACTTACCTGTACGGGAGCCTCTGGATCCAGTTCGCTATCCTCAAAATCCTCTTCTTCGTCGATATCGATCAGGGGCTTGAGACGTTTGACCTTGGCACCAGCTTTGCCGGCCTTGGCGGCAGATTCTTGTCCCTCGTCAATAATTTCTTCTTCTTGCCACTTTTTCCCTCCCTTGACCGGACGAGGCAGTGTCGGGCGCTTCAGTAGTTCTTCGTCCGAGTCTAAGAGCGCCGCACTATCCAAATCTGCTTCCCCCGCGTTTGGATCTGCCGTTAACGCAGCAGTTTTCTGGCGAATGGGGCTTGGATTTACGGGGTCATTTAAACGTGCTGGTTTGGGGCGTTGGAGATCTAAAACCGGTTGGGTTCTAGGAGTCCCTTGCTCTGCTCTGGAGGGGGCCGGGGCGCGACGAGCCGGTTTTTCGGTCACCGTTTCGGTTGCCATCTCCACCGGCGTATTCCGCGTTGGATTCACCTGATCGCGTTTCAGGACAGGCCGCTCTGACTGACTTAGCTGGGGAGTCACAGCCGCTCTTTCTGTGACTGGTCTACTGGGCGGTCCAGCCAGTTGCGGTTTTTCTGCTACTTCTTTGGCAATAGGAGAAATGGACGGTGACTGTTTTGGTTGAGCGTCTATAGTGGTGCTGGCAGTGGCATCTGCTGACTCCGGATTCGCTGACTCCGGGCTTGGGCGTACCGGTCTACTCGGTGCCGCCGTTGGCTTTATCGGTGAGGCAGGTGAGGAGCGGACTGGGGCTTGGGGGGCAATAGCAACTTGAGGTTCCGAGGGGGTTGGGCTTGTGCGTTCTAAAATTTTTGGTTTACGAATCTCCAAAATCTGCTGTTTATGCGGCACAGCCGGCCGGGGTCTCGACGCTTTGTTTGGTTGTGAGTTCGCCTTTGGGTTTGTAGCAGCTATTTCTTTGCCTGATGCGACCACGCTCGCAGCCTGTTTTTCCGCCGCCGTACGAATGCGTTCTGCCTCGTCTTCGGTGATGGTGCTGCTGTGGCTTTTTACTGCAATGTTGAGCTGGTCGCAAATTGCTAATAGCTCTTTGTTATCCAAGTTCAATTCCTTTGATAAATCGTAGATTCTTACTTTGCCGTTGTTCATCCACTCTTCCCCTTTACCTAACAGTTATAACCGGATGGTTGCCCGGATTGACGACATCTCCATCCTGCGAGTCCTGTGTTATTGGTTGCCGTTCAACTTGTTGCCCGTGCCTCCAACAAAGAAAGAGAGATGTTTTCCTGTGAGCATGGCATCTCTAGGAGCGATGCCTTAGCGCCTCGCCTTGCGCGTAGCGCTACTAAGATTGCCGTTATGTACGAGTCTTCTTTTTTAATCTTGCACCAGCTATTGATGAAACTGTATTTTGAGCTGCGTTGATTTGGCAGACCCTCCGCGCTCTTTTACTATCTTGGCACTAACCCACTTTTACAGGTTTTGTCATATATTGGCGAGTTATTAAGCTTCGTGCTGCCAAAATACCTCTTAGTTTCAAAAAATTTACGTTTCAAATGATTAGTAGGATTGTGGGGGTGGCTCTGATGGCTCCGGTTTTAGTTGGGCTGAGCTGTTTGCTGAGTGGCTAAGCGTTGCCACAAAGTTTGGTAGACTGTTTCCGGTATCGGTGTATGAAGCGATCGCCCCAATCGATTTTTTTTCTGAGCCGCTTGCAAACAGCGCTCTTGAGGACAAATATAGGCCGAACGCCCCATACCCTGATCTAATTGTACCTCTTTGGAAGCGTAAACGCGGACAATCCGCCAAAATTTGTGTTTTAAAGCCACTTGGCGGCAACTAATACAACGCCGGTAGTTAGGTTTCATCAAGCAAGTAGGGACTAGGGAGGAGCCAGGCTGCGGATGGCTGGGCCGTCTGCACAACTGGCGTTAAGGAGTAGGGCGGGTGGCACACCCAACTCCCTTTTCATTAAGCTGGGGCCTCAGTTGCCTCAACCACTTGATCGAACGCTTCTTCATCAAACCCTTCATCCTCGTCTGTTTCAGCAACAGCAGCTTGATGTGGGGCCGAATAGCTTGCGAATTTGGTGTCTTCAGCTTCGTAGTCGTACTTCGCTCGGTCTTTGATGTCAATTTTCCAGCCAGTCAGACGGGCGGCTAAGCGGACATTTTGTCCTTCTTTGCCAATCGCTAAACTGAGTTGATCTTCAGCAACTAAGACGTGAGTCTGACGGGATTCTGGATTCATTAGACGCACCTCATCGACCCGTGCAGGGCTCAGAGCGTTGGCAATGTAGGTAGCTGGGTCGGGTGACCAACGAATCACATCAATCTTTTCACCCCGCAATTCGTTCACCACTACTTGAATACGCGATCCCCGCGCTCCAATACAAGCGCCTACAGGGTCTACATCACGCTCTAGGGTGTCAACTGCAATTTTAGTCCGAGGGCCAACATAACGAGAGGGCGGATTTGCTTCCCGCGCTACGGCGACAATCCGGACGACTTCATCCTCAATTTCTGGCACTTCGTTAGCAAAAAGATAGACAACCAAACCGGCATCGGCTCTTGAAACTATCAACTGGGGACCGCGTTGCTGGCCTTGGCAAACCCTTTTGAGATAAACCTTGAACGTCGCATTCGCTCGATAGTTATCGTTGGGCAGCTGTTCCCGCTTGGGTAATTCGGCTTCCACCTCGGGCTGGCCAAACCCACTGCTGACTGCCATGATCACCGATTGCCGTTCAAACCGCAATACCCTGGCTTGCAGGACAGTTCCTTCCAGGTCTTGGAACTCCTCTTGGATCATCTGGCGCTGCTGGTCGCGCAGTTTTTGCGCTAGCACCTGCTTGGTCTGCATCGCTGCCATGCGACCAAACTCTCGTTGTTCTGGCGTCACGTCCAGAACAACAGAGTCGCCCACAGTAGCCTCGGCAGCAACTTCCTGAACCTCTCGCAGTGATATCTGATGGTCGGAGTTGCCTACCTCGTCCACTATGGTTTTGGTGGAAAGGACGCGAAATCCTTCTTCTTCGACGTCGAGTTCAACTTCAAAGTTGTCAAAGTATTCTTCATCAAACTGGCGTCGCTCCATAGTTTGAGCACGACGATAACGCTCGTACCCTTTCAAAAGTGCTTCCCTGAGTGCTGATTGAACAGCAAGACGAGGTAAATTGCGCTCACGACTGATGTTTTCAATTAGGTCTTTAAGTCCGGGCAGACTAACCATTGACATAAGCAAACCTCCTTGAGGTAAGGGGAGTGGGGGAGTGGGGGAGTGGGGGAGTGGGGGAGTGGGGGAGCAGGGGGAGCTCTCTTAGGCAGGGGAGGCAGGGGGAGAAGAAGATGGCAGGGGAGGCAGGG
>JAABUZ0100004533.1_pt1 | contig 19078 bp, 21 predicted proteins | sample 5562091 | NCBI WGS metagenome assembly JAABUZ01 (sample SAMN12813069, study PRJNA571459) | rock metagenome | isolation source: Antarctica rocks | place: Antarctica: Victoria Land, Linnaeus Terrace sud | collected 2015-12-21 | reverse complement strand
CACCTTATAGCGGGTCGCGTGCTGTTTGACAGCGCCGCCTTTCGCGCCCTGGTCCCCTAAGCTGGTGGGTCCGCAGCAGCACCGACGTCGCCATCGGTATCAAATGCGCTCAAGAACCACGTCTTTCCCAATGCGCACCCCCTTGGTTGTTGTTTGCAGGCTAGGAGTACCAGTTCGGCAACTGTAGGTTGCCGATTCCTCGTGCCCCAGGGCCTGTGAATTGTCGACCTGGGAGCGTGGGCGCTCGCTGCGCTGCTCGCCCGTCCCTGGTTCAGCGCCGGGACGGGCGAGGCACCCGCGCTCTCAGAGATGCCCCCACCATCACCGCGCTGACGACTTTTCACAGACCCTGCCTCGTGCCCAATGTGCCCTGGACTCTTGTAGCCACGGGTAAACCGGGTACATGGACCAACCCCATGCACGTCGTTCACGCATCGAAACCCGCGCCGCTCACTATTCGTCATGGCAAAGCAAGGCTGCAAGAGTCCCTGAACCGGGTACGAGCGGTAGGTGCGAGTGACGCCCTCACCAGCAGAGTCGCACTGCATAGACCCGGCAAACCCTTCAAATGACAGGGTCGCACAACCTGGTTGCTACTCGTACAGTGCAGTTTGCATCGAGCTGGGCCGTGGGATAGCCTCAATCCACGCGGCGATGGCGAGTCCGATAGCGTCCGGCGAGTCCTCCGGGAGAAAGTGCAGGCCCGGCACGGTCACCTCACGCTGGCACGGCCACGCCCGGCAGACATCCCGACTTGGGCCAGTCAGCACGAGGCCCGGCTCTCCGTTGACGAACAGCTTGGGCAGGGTACTCTGTCGCAGCCACGCGGCATAGCCCTGCACGATGTCTGCCACCTCGGCCGGCTCGCCATCTATGGGGGTCTGGCGGGTCCAGCTCAGTGTCGGCCGGCGATCCTCACCCGGCCTGGCGAACGGGCGTCTGTACCACGCCATCTCGTCCTCGGTCAGCGTCCGGAGGAGCCCGCCAGGCAGCACCTGCTCCACGACGACGTTCTGGTCAAGCACCAGCGTCTCCCCGGCCGGGGAGCGCAGGGCCTGGAAAAGCCCACGGGCTGCTTCGGGGAACTCGGCCCATGTGGTCGGTCGAACCAACCCCTCCATATAGGCGATCCCCCGCATCGACGCGGGATGGCGCCTGGCCCAGTCGAATCCGAGCGCCGACCCCCAGTCGTGGACGACCAAGGTCACGTTGTGCCGAACGCCGAGGGCGTCGAGCAACGCATCGAGGTAGCGCCGATGCTCCAGGAAGGTATACGACCCACCCTCGCTGTCCGGCACCTTGTCGGAGTCGCCCATCCCGATCAGATCTGGGGCGATGCAGCGTCCCAGTGCCTGAAGATGGGGTAGCACGTTACGCCAGATGTAAGAGGAGGTTGGGTTGCCATGCAGGAACACGATCGGATCGCCCGCACCCACCTCCACCACCGCCATCCGCAGACCCAGGACGGGAATCCGCCGCTTCTGATAGGAGAATCCAGCGCGGATCATGCGCCACCCCCTGACCTGTTCGACCTCGTCATCTTCTCTGGTCCTCCTGTGCCACTAAGATACGTTGGCCTGCCCCCGTCGAGTGGGCCTTCTCCTTCTCAGACGATTGAGAGACCCCGCGCGGGACACCCCCCAGCCGCTCTTCGAGGAGGACCCGCTCGCCGCTGTTCTTGGTGAGCGCCAATGCGACCGCATCCGCCCGGGCCGCCTCCGGGTACGCCCCGAGATCGCGCAGTAGCGTGGCGCGGGTCGCGTGGAACAGGTGATAGCCCTGGAGAAGCTCGGACAGCGTGTCCACCTCGGCCAGAGACGCCGCCGGGCCATCGGTGTACCGCCGCACGATGGCCCGGCTCAGCGCGACCACGGGCGACGGGTCGATCTCGACCAGCAGGGCGTAGAGGACCGCGATCTGGGGCCAATCCGTCTCTTCCCAACGCGGCGCCTCGCAATGCAGGGCCGCGATCATGGCCTCGATCTGGTACCGGCCGGGACGCTGGAGGGCGGCGGCCCGCTCGATGAGGGTAATCGACGCGGCGATAGAGCGCCGGTCCCACAGAGAGCGGTCCTGGCGCTCGAGCAGCACCAAGCGGCCGTCTGGAGCGAGCCGCGTCGGCCACCGAGCGAGGTGCAGGCGGGTCAGCGCAAGCAGCCCCAGCGGTTCGGGCTCTTCTGGGAGCAGCTGGACCAGCAGGCTCGCCAGCCACTCCGCATCGCGGGCGAGGTCGCGCCGGAGCGGCGCGCTTCCGGCGGTGGTCAGATAGCCCTCGTTGAAGACCAGGTAGATGACGGTCAGCACCTCATCCAGGCGCGCCGCCAGCTCATCGGGCGCCGGAATCCGGTACGGGACATGTGACGCGACGATCTTCTGCTTCGCCCGGACGATGCGCTTGGCCAGCGTGACCTCCGGCACGACGAAGGCGCGGGCGATCTCTGCGGTCGTGAGACCAGCCACGGCTCGCAGGGTGAGGGCCACCTGTGCCTCCCGGCCGAGCACGGGGTGACAGCAGGTGAAGATCAGCCGCAGTCGGTCATCGGGCTCCTGCGGCAGCCGATCCGCGAGGGGGGCGAGCAGCGCGACCTTCTTGCGGTAGACTGCCTCCCGGCGAAAACGATCCAGCGCCTTGCGGCGGGCGGTCGTGAGCAGCCACGAGGACGCGCGCTCGGGCACGCCATCGCGTGGCCAGTGCTCCAGGGCCTCCACCACCGCCTCGGAGACCACCTCCTCGGCCATGTCGAAGTCGCCCAGGAGGCGGACCAGGCTCGCGGTGAGCCGGCCCGCCTCCTCGCGGAAGATCCGTTCGAGTAGGACGAACAGGTCCTGCTCAGCGCCCACGATCAAGGATCGGTCGTATTTCGACCTTGCCGTCCGGATGGGGCATGGTCTTGACGAGGGCCAGCGCCTCATCGATGTCGGCCACGTCGAGGATGCCAAAGCCCCCGATCGCCTCCTTGGCCTCCATCAGGGGGCGGTCGAGGAGCGTGTGCTTGCCGCGCTCGATGACCACCGTGGTGGCGGTGTCCGGCGACTGGAGTTGCTGACCGCCGACCATCTTGCCGCTGGCAAACTGCTTCTCCCACCAGGCGGTGACCCGCTCCATCGCCGTCTGCCGCTCCGCAGCGCTGCCGTTCGCGTACCAGTCCCCCTGGGTGATCAGAGCATGTACTTCATGGTGTCCTCCTGTGGTAGCCTATCTTAGCGCCCCAGGTGGGGCGTCACTATGCAGACGAATCTCATCCGTCGATAAGGACACCGCTCGCCGATCTGTTCGATCGCGGTGCGCCCCACCCACACCCGGCCTGGCTCGGGCAAGACCCTCACAGGTTCAGGGGAGAGGAAGCACAGAGTCTTGGAATGCATCGCCCTTTTGTCCACCCTTCTTTACAAGGAGGCGTTGTCGGCTGTCGCGATGTGATCAGGGCCGACTTGTCCAAGGTAGCGATAGATTGTGGCTTTGAAGACACGGAAGTCGTGCATCAGTCTGCTGATGGGCATCCCCTCCGTACGTCGCGCCCGCAATTCGGCGATGTGCTGCGGGGTTAGCATCCTGTGGCGGCCGAAGGGCACGCCTCGCGCCTTGGCGTTCTCAATGCCATCGCGCTGCCGTTCGGCGCGGATCTCCGTCTCAAACTGGGCAATCGCCCCAAGCATATTAAACAGCAGTCGTCCGGTGGCGTCGATGGTGCTGATCTATTGATCGAGCACCTGCAGATCCACGCCTTTGCGCTGCAAGGTTTCGGCGATCTGGCACAGATGCAACGTGGAGCGGGCCAGCCGATCCAGGCGCGTCACCACGAGCGTATCGCCCTCACGCACATAATCCAAGCACGCCTCAAGATGGGGACGCCTGCTCGTGGAACCGCTCTTTTTCTCCTGATAGATCTTGTCGCACACCGTGAGCTTGTCGAGCTGGACGGCCAAGCTCTGGCCGACCGAACTGACCCGAGCATAGCCGATGCGCGCCATGAACTGCTCCTTCGGTCTCAGAATCCTTAAGATGCTATGATACTGGCATTATGAGACGACTTCTGCGACCCGTAACGCCTCCTGTTTCAGAAAGTGTACCTTATGAGACATCGCTCTCGACGGCAGAATCGAAGGATTTGCCCATTGTCTTGCCGTGCCAGCGACGAAAAGAGCCTACTGCACCTTTTTGGGGGGATATGCAGAACCCCCTGTGACGGACAGCAGAAGAATCTAGAGGCACTTCCCCGTCGCCACGCCCCCCGCCCCGTCTCGTAGCTCGCGATATGTGTATCATGCTTGTGTCACGTCGGGCTGGCGTGACCGACCCATGAGGAGGATACGTGTCATGGCGTACCTCGACATCCTGGCGACCACGTTTGCTCGTCCGACCCTTGACGCTGTCCTTGATGCGGCAGTCTCCTACGGCGTGCACGGCCTGCAGTTCGATCTTGCCTGTGCCGAGGAACCTACCCTGCCCGCGCCCATCGACACGGCCCTGTGCGACCCCTATGATCACTTCCTGATGACACGTACGTGTTACACATACTTGCCCATGCCCCCGGCCACGTCGACGGAGGCGCCGGTGATGTAGGAGGCCTGACGCGAACATAGGAAGGCGACGAGACCCGCTACTTCCTCGGACGTGCCGAAACGCCCCATCGGCACATCCTGTCGCGCCAGTTGCGCGAGGAACGCCGCCCGGTCCATGTCGGGGGCGCGCCGCCGCCAGATGTTGTCCCACTGCGGCGTGTCCACGAAGCCGATGTTGACAGAGTTGACGAGGATGTTCTCCGGCCCGAGTTGCATCGCCAGCGCCTTGCCAAAGCCAAGGCAGGCCGCGCGGTTCGCGCTGGTCGCGAAGAACGCGGGGTCGGGCATCTTGCCATAGATGGCATTGATATTGACGATGCGTCCGCCCCGTCGCGCGCGCAGATGCGGCAGGGCCGCGCGCACGCAGCGGATCTGCGAGAAGAGCTTGACGTCGAGGTCCGCCTGCCACGCCTCGTCGGTGAGGGTCTCGAACGTGCCGGGCGTGGCGCGGCCGGCGTTGTTAACCAGGATGTCGAGGCCCCCGAAGCGCTCGACCGCGGCGGCGACGAGGCGCTGTATGTCGTCCACCCGCGTCACGTCCGCCACGATGCCCAACACCGCGCGATCCACCTCGTCGCCTATCTCGCGCGCGACCGCGTCGACCTGGCCCCGGTCACGGGCGCAGAGGGCGATCTCGGCGCCCTCGCGCGCCAACTCCAGCGCGATCGCGCGCCCGAGCCCCTTGCTGCCGCCCGTGACGAGGGCGACCTTCCCCGCTATACCCAGGTCCATCACGCTCCCTCGCCTACTCCACCACCGTGCCCATGGCTGCTACGGCCGGCGCCGGCCCCTCGCGCGGGACCGACGGCTCGTAGGCGACCTGCAGCCCTGACGCGACGGCGTTGCTGCCGTTGAAGAAATCGACCACGGCCATCAGCTCCAGGATTGCCTCGTCGTTCAAGCCCATCGCACGCAGGGCGTCAGTGTGGCTGCGCAGGCAGTAGTCGCAATTGTTGGTGGCCGACACGGCCACGGCGATGACCTCTTTGGTGACGCGGTCGAGCTTGCCCGGCCGCATCACCGTCTTCAGGTTGTTCCAGGTCACCTCGAGATAGTCCGGGTTGCCGGCGATAGCCTTCCAGAAATTGGGCACGCGGGCCAAGCCGCGCGACGCCATGATCTCGTCGTAAATTTCCTTGACCTTGCCCGTCGCTTCCTCCTCGGAGACGTAGCGCGTGAGCAGCATGTGTTTGTCCCTCCTACTTGTTCGGCTCGATGCGGCCGGCCGCCTCGGCCTGCTCCAGCATCGCGTGGAAGCCGCTGCGCGGCGGCGAGAAGATGTCGACGGCGAGGCAGCCCTTGTCGAAAGTGCGCGCGGCGTGCGGCACGTTGGGCGGGACCACGTACACGTCGCCCGGCCGGATCATGCGCTTCTCGCCATTCATCTCGAACTCGTACTCGCCTTCCAACATGGTGCCGATCTGCTCCTCGGGGTGCTGGTGCATGGGCGCTTCGGTGTGGGGCTCGAAGTAGACGTAGTTGAACAGGATGTTGCGCCCGAAGATCGGCTTGAAGCGGATACCGTCCCCCAAGTTGACGAACGGCACCTGGTCGGCGCTGATGAACAGCGGCGGGAACGTCGGGTCAGGTTCGCCCGCCTCGTTACCCGCCGAAAAATACCCGTGCGAAATTTCACTCATCGCGTTGCATCCCTTCTATTCTATGGGCCGTAAACCTTTTGTGAACTCTTCCACCACGTGTGCGACGGCGGGGCGCTCGGCCTCGGGCAACCCGTAGGTGTGTTCCTCGGCCGGGAAACGCCGCGCGTCGGCCTCATCTAGCGCCCGCGCGTCGCGCAGCAGTTGCCGCACCCCCGCAGCTGAGCGCCCTTGCACGCAGAAGCCTCCCCCGTATGGCCAGGCTTTGCGGCGTCAGGCCGATGTGGCCCATGACGGGGATGCCGGCGCGCGCCAGGCGCCGCACGACGGGCGCGACGCTCTCGCCCCCTCCAGCTTGACCGCGTCGGTCCGGGCCTCCTTCATGAGGCGTAGGGCGTTGCGCACCGCGTCCTCCCCGCCGACGGTGTACGAGCCGTAGGGCAGATCGCCGATCACCATGGCGCGTGCAGGCCCGGCCGACCGCGCGAAGACCAGCATCTCGTCCATCGTCACGCTGAGCGTATCCGGTTGTCTCAGCATGGTCATGGCCAGCGAGTCGCCGACCAGCACGATCTCGAGGCCGGCCTCGTCGGCCAGGCGACCGCTCGGAAAGTCATAGGCCGTGACCATCATGATCGGCTCCGCGCGTCCCTCCATAGCGCGCAGGGTCGGAATGGTCACCTTGGCGCTCGTCCCGATCTTGGACATGGCTCCTCCCCCTCCATCACCTCCAAGCAGGTGGCGAGTAGTGATCGGCAGTCGACGACTCGGCGCCGTCGCCCCGGTCAGACGGCGGCATGCCGAGCAAGCCGGCCGCGACCCGCACGGTGTCGAACAGGGCCGGGCGCTGCGCCAACGCGACCTCGCGTGTGAAGCGCAACGCGGGGCTGGAGATCGACACGGCGCCGATCACGCTGGCGCCCCGGCGCACGGCGGCGGCGATGCAGAGCACCCCGTCCATGTGCTCCCCGTCGTCGATGGCGTAGCCAGCGGCGTGGACCTGTTGCAGTTCCTCCTCCAGCATCGCCATGTCCGTGATCGTGTTGCGCGTCAACGGCCGCAACGTCGCCGACCGCAGCGCGGCGCGCCGCGTCCCCGGCGGCAGCGCCCCCAGGATGGCCTTGCCCATGCCGGAGCAATGCATGGGGACACAACTCCCTATCGTCAACCCCCACCGCAAAGCGTGGCGAGACTCCACACGGTCGACGTAGACGACATCGGTCCCGTGCAGCACGCCGAAGTTGACGCTCTCGCCCGAGTGCTGGGCAAGCCCTTCCAATGCCGTGCGCAGGACCGGCGCCACCGGGAGGTTGACGGCTCCGAACACCGTGAGCCCGAGCGCATACCGGCCGCCGGGCAGGCGCGCGACATAACCGCGCCACTCCAGCGTCGAGATCAGGCGATGCGCCGTCGACTTGGCGATCCTGGAGCGTCGGCTCAACTCCACGAGTCCCAAGCCCGCCGGTGCCAGGGCCAACTCGTCGAGGATGGTCAGGGCACGGTCGAGTGAGCGCACCACGCCCACCACGCCGTCGGCGCCGTCGGCGCCCGCGTCGGCACGCTCCGCGCGGCCGGCGTCGTCATCGTACGGCCGCGTCGGTTCGCCATGATCGTGGTCACTGGCTCCTCGTCGAGCCTGCTGTGTCGTCACTAACACCTCCCTCCCTCCCTTCACCGATCCAACTAGAACAGCTCCAGGTACTCCCGCACCTCCCAGTCCGTCACGTAGTCCTTGAAGCGGCTAACCTCGTTGCCCTTCAATAAAGAGTAGGTCTTGACGAAATCCCGACCGAGTATCTCCACCAGCGCCGCGTCCTGGTGCAGGGCGTCGAGCGCCGCCTCCAGCGAGGGCGGCAGCCCCGGCAGGTCGGCGCGGGCATAGGCGTCCTCGCCGTGAATGAAGTGCTCCGGCTCGATCCTGTTGCGGATGCCGTCGAGGCCGGCGGCGTAGATTGCGGCCATCATCAGGTACGGGTTGTTGTCCGCACCGGGCAGGCGGTTCTCCAGGCGCGTACCGTTGCCCCGCGCGTGCGGGACGCGCAGCAAGGTCATGCGGTTCTCCAGGCCCCAACTCACGTTGGAGGGCGCGAAGGTATACGGGCGCAGGCGCTTGTAGCTGTTGACCAGGGGGTTGGCCAGGGCACAGACGGCGCGCGCGTGACGCAGTTCGCCGCCGATGAACCAGCGCGCCACGTCGGAGAGGCCGTGCTCACCGGCGGGTTCGTCGAAGGCGTTCTGCCCCGTGTCGACGCGGTAAAGCGAGTGGTGGAAGTGCGATCCGCTGCCGCTGAAGCCGTTGAGCGGCTTGGTCATAAAGGTGGCGACATACCCCATCTGGAACATGATCTCCTTCACGGCCATCTTGTAGTAGACGGCCATGTCGGCGGCGCGCACCCCCTCAAAGTGTCCCGCGCTGATCTCGAACTGGCCCGGCCCATATTCCGTGTTGGCCTCCTCGACGCCGAGCCCGATCGCCTCCAAATTGGTGCTGAGCGCCGTCAGGATGTCGTCGACCTGCTGCTGCTTGACCTCCGCGTAGCAATTGATGCCCGTCCAGGTGGGCTGCGGCCGGCCGTCCTCGAGCGAGCGGAAGACATAGAACTCCTGCTCACTCGCGCCGTGCGCCGCATATCCCTCCGCGGTGAGGCCGGCTAAGACGCGCTTGAGCACGCTCCTGGGCGCGATCTCGACGACGTCGCCGTCGAGGGTATGGACATCCGCGATCACCTTCGCCGTGCCGGGTACCCATGGCAACGCCACGAACGTCGACGGGTCCGGCTTGAGCACCCAGGAGGGGTAGCCACTGGCGAACCCCGCCCCGGCCGGTACCACGAAGTTCGCGGCGGTGTCGACCGAGAGCATCGCCGAGGGGTACTGAATGCCCTCCTCCAGGCCGTGGCCGGCGAACATCGCCGCCGTCACGTTGCGGGCGCGCGTCACGCCGCTGTTGTCGACGAAGGTAATGCGGACGGTCTTGATTCCCTCGGCCTCGATGGCCTGCCGGACGCTCTGCGCCGTGTGCCCCGCCTGCTCACTCGTCATATCCGTCGGTCCTCTCTAAGAGCCTGCGACCGCGGTCGCATGGCAAAGAACGGGTACTGCGATGCCTGGATGTAAATATAAGGGTGTATTTGGTGTATGATATGCACCAACAGAAGCCTGTGGTCGGCGTGGTCTGCCATCCGGGCCTCCGCGAAGCGGGGAGGGCAGTCGCAGCCTTCGTGATGGCAGGAGGTCGTGCGATACATGCCTACATGCCCTCGTCGCCCGACGCGCGCGCGCGCTCAATCACCGTGGCCAGCCGGCGCAGCCCCTCGTCGATCTGCTCGACCGCAACGTAGCTGTAACTCAGGCGCAGGTAGCGCCGGCCGTCCGCGCCCGGCGCGAAGAATGGCTGACCCGGCACGTAGGCCACGCCGCGCGCCATGGCCTGTGGGGCCAGCGCCGCCGCGTCGACGCCCTCCGGTAGGGTTAGCCACGTGAAGAAACCGCCGCGGGGCGTCGTCCAGCGGAGCCCGGCCGGGAGCAGGCGGCCCATGGCGTCGAGCATGGCGTCGCACCGGCGCGCGTAGACCACGGCCGCGCGCGCGACCTGCTCGTCCAGCCAGCCGCGCTGATCATAGGCGACCAGGATAGCCTGACTGAGCGTGCTGGCGAACTGGTCGGTCGTCTGCTTCGCCAGCGTCAGCGCCCTGATGAGCTCCGGCGGGGCAGCGACGAGGGCGATCCGCGCCGCCGGGAAGAGCGTCTTGGCGAACGTATCGATCAGCACGACGCCCGCCGGATTGAGGGACCACAGCGTGGGTGGCGGCGCGTCGTCCGCGCCAAGGCGCCGGTAGGCGATGTCCTCGACCAGCAGCAGCGCGCGCTCCGCCGCCAGGGCGACCAGGGCCGCGCGGCGCTCGCGGGTCAGGGTGATGCCGCTGGGGTTCTGATAGTCGGGGATGGTGTAGAGGAATTTGGGGCGCCGGCCGCGGCGGGCCAGATCGTCCAGCGCGTCGGGTAAGAGGTCCACGCGCAGGCCGTCCTCGTCCATAGGCACGCCGACGACCTCGCCCTGATAGCTCGTGGTCACCATCTCCGCGCCGAGGTAGCTGGGCGCTTCCATCAGCACCACGTCGCCTGGATCGACCAGGACCTTATTGAGCAGGTCGAGCGCCTCGACGCCACCGCTGGTCACCATCACCGACTCCAGGGCGGTCGAGACGCCCTCACGCCGCTGCAGGTAGGAGAGAAACCACTCCCGCGTGCGCGGCAGGCCGGGCGTCGGCCCGTACTGCAGGGCGATGCCCGGCTCGTCCACGATGGCCCGCCGCGCGACCTCGGCCAGCCGGTCGGCCAGGAACGTCGCGGGGTCGGGCAGGCCGCCGGCGAAGGAGATAAGGTCGGCCCGCTCGGACAGGCCCAGGAGGGCGGCCAGAGCGTCGTTCTCCATCCCCGCGACGCGGCCCGCGAAGAGGGCGCGCACATCCTGCGTCTGCCCCGTGAGCATCATCATGTTTTCGTCCTCTATGTTATGTATAGAACGATGGCGGCCGGCGCAGAGCGGACCACTGCACTGGGTCGTGCCCGAAGATCACCGTGGTGTTCGGTTGCGCCGCCTCCCGGCGCAGCCACTCCACCGACACCCGGCCGGCCGCCGGATCGTTCATCGCGCCTAGCGCGTCCTCCTCCCAATTGATGGACGTGTAGACGGCGTCGACGGTGAAGAGCAGGCGCTGCCCGTTGGACAAGGTGACCAGCACCGATTGGTGTCCCATGGTGTGGCCGGGCGTGAAGAGCAGGTCCAAGCCGTCGCACACGTGGTAGTCGCCACGGATTGTCTCGTAGCGCAGGCCCGGCACGTCCCAGTCGCGCGACGTGATCCCGCCGGCCCGCGCGGCGTCCAGCTCCGCCTCCTGCACCAGGATCGGGACATGCCCGACGTGGCTGTTGCCGCCAGCGTGGTCAAAGTGCAGATGCGTATTGATCGCGCACGTGACGTCGCCGACGGAGAGGCCGATCGTGGCCAGCTGGCGGTCGACCGCGTCCTCGGCTTGCATGTGCGGGAAGATCTCCTCCCCGTCGAGGTCGCCCGCCCGGCCGATCCAGGAGTCGGGCATGCCCGTGTCGATCAGGTAGGTCGCGTCGTCAGTCCGGGCCACGAGCATCGGGACCGGCACATCGATGCGTCCCGTCCGCCCCGTGCCGGGCACGAGCACGTCCAGGCCGATCTCAACCCAGCCGGACTGCAAGAGAAACAAACGCACCTACGCTATCCCCTCCTCGGCCTCTCCGCTGCCCTCCTCACCCATCACCTGCCCAAGCCGGCGCACAAGTTCAGGGCTGCGCGCACGCAGGTAGAAGACTAGGCCGGCGCCCAGGATGATCCAGACGCCGGTGATCGGAGCCATGGCGTTCAGGGGCGGCGTCGGGCTCCCATAGATCGCGCCGTAGATGCCCAACGCGAAGGCCACGATACCGATGAGCGGGACCACGACATGCTTGAGCACGCTGTGGTCGCGGCCCATCACCCGACGGAAATAGACGATGCCGCTGATGCACAAGACCACGTACACGGCGGCGACCGCGATGCTGCCCATCCCGCCGCAGAATCCGTACACCAGCCCCGAGCCGCTCGCGGCCCATCCGGCCACGGTGGGGAAGCCGAGGACGGCCGCGATGACCGTCGCCGCCACGATATCGACCATAATCGCGTTGACGGGCGTCTTATGCACCGGGTGCGTGCGGCCGAGGACGCGCGGCAGGGCGCCGTCGCGTCCCATGGAGAACATCACGCGGACCGTCGCGGTGTGGCAGGCCAGGCAGACGATGAACGCGCTGACGATCGCGGCGAGATCGACCAGGACCGTCAGGAAGGAGGCGTACTTGGTGGCCAGGGTGTGCAAGGGCGTGAAATCATTGCCCCACGCGGCTCCGTTGTTGACCCCGTAGCCGATCGCCATGGCGTAGGTGATGACCATGTAGAACACGACCGCGAAAATGACCGCGCCGATGATCGACGTCGGGATGGAGCGGCGCGGGTTGGCCGTCTCCTCACCCAGGACGGCCGAGGTCTCGAAGCCAATGAAGGAGGTGATGGCGTAGACGATGCCGAGCGAGATACCGTTAAAAGCGCCGCTCGCGCTGCTGGTGTGCCCCCACCCGAAGGCGCTCACGTCGTTGCCGTGGGCCCCGCCTTTGCCAATGATGATCACCGCCAACAGCGCGACGACGAGCACCGAGGCGGCGCCGAGGATGAGCTGCGCGCGCGTGGAGAGGCGCACATCGTAGTAGGATAGCAGGAAGACGCCGCCCATGCCGGCAAGGAAAATGATGAACCAGTTGATGTTCCAGCCGAAGGAGGACTGCAGCAGCGTGCTCAGGTTCCCGCTCGCGCCGGCCATGGTCATCGGCACGAAGAGGGCGAAGCCGAATGTGTAGAGCCAGCCGACGAGGAAGCCGATCGTCGGACCCAGCGACTTGGTGGTGTAGGTGTAGGCGTAGCCCGCCGAGGCCATGCGGCGCGTGAACTGGATGACGACGTAGGCCAGAGCAAGGCTCGACAGGCCCGCGATGAGGAAGCCGAGCGGCGTCGATCCACCCGACACGCTCGCCGCGAACGACGTGTTGTATGCCGCCGCCATGGCGGGGGCGATAACCGCGATCGAGAGGGCCAGGGCGTCCCAGGTGGTCAACACGCCCTTCTTCAACTCATGGTGCTCTTCGGGAGCCACCTTGCCAAGCGTCGTGTCCGCCATCGTCTCCTCTTTCCCCCATCGAAACGTCTGTACCCCGGTCCGTTCCAATAGCCGGAACACGGGAACTGGTGCGCGTTGCACCAAGGCTAACATAGAGGTTTCGCGCCTGTCAAGACGCTGCTGGTGCGTTTAGCGGCGCATAACAGGCAGCCCTCTTAGTATGCTACGCTACCCCTAACGGTCCTTTAATGGCGGCACGGGGCGCGTCTGTTCCGTCAAATGGAACAGCGGGACGGCGAGAGGAGCATGACAATGACAGCAGTGTCCGACGTGGCGACAGAGGCAACGGCACAGGCGCCGGCGGGACCACCGCCGACGACGAGCGTTGAGGAGGGCTACGCCTATTTCCAGGGAGGGATCGTGCCTATGGCCGAGGCCAAGGTCAGCGTGGCCACGCACGCCCTCAACTATGGCACCGGCTGCTTCGAGGGCATCCGCGGCTACTGGAACGAGCGGGAGGGGCAGCTCTACCTGCTCAAGCTGGCCGAGCACTACCGACGCTTCCTGAAGTCGTGCCACGTGCTCAAGATCGCGCATGGGCTCTCGGTGGACGACCTCTGCCGCGTCACGCGCGAGGTCGTCGCGCGCTGCGGCTACCGCCAGGACGTCTACGTGCGCCCACTCGCCTACAAGGCCTCGCCGGTGATCAAGGTCGCGCTGCGCGGCCTGCGCGACGAGGTCACGGTCTTCGCCGTGCCGATGGGCAACTACGTCAAGATCGACGGGCTGCGGCTGATGACCTCGCCGTGGCAGCGCATCAACGACAACGCCATCCCGGCCCGCTCCAAGGTCAGCGGCGGCTACATCAACGCGGCGCTCGCCGTCGACGACGCGCAGCAGATGGGCTTCGACGACGCGGTGATGCTGACGCGCGACGGCCACGTGTCAGAGGCCACGTCCGCCAACCTGTTCCTTGTGAGCGACGGGCGCTTGCTCTCGCCGCCGGTCACCGACGACATCCTCGTCGGCATCACGCGCGACGCGGTGCAAGAGCTCGCCCGCGACCTCGGCCTGGAGCTCGAGTTCCGCGGCATCGACCGCACCGAGCTCTTCAGCGCCGACGAGGTGTTCCTGTGTGGCACGGGCGTGCAGATCGCGCCCGTCACGGAGATCGACCACCGCGCCATCGGCGCGGGCGGCACCGGCCCCGTGACCGCCGCGCTGCAGCAGGCCTACTTCGCGGCCGCGCGTGGAGAGGATCCCCGTCACCGGGACTGGGTCACCCCGGTCTACGAGAGGTAAGCCGCCATGTGCGAACTGCTTGCCCTGACGGGCTCGCGTCCCTTCCCCGTGCGCGACCTCTTGCCGCCGGCCCGCGCCGCGGAGCGCTGGGGCATCGCTGGCATGGGCTGGGGCGTCGCCTGGATCGACGCGCGCGATGGCCGGCTGCGCCACTACAAGCGCGAGACGGCGCTGCGCGACGACGACCGCGCGGAGGGAGCCGTGAGCCATGCCATGACCACCGCCGCGCTGGTGCACCTGCGTCGCCCCTCACTGCTGAGCACGGTGGGTCCAGCCGACACGCAGCCCTTCATGGGGACCGACCCAGCGTTCGCCTTCGCCCACAACGGCGACTTCAAACATCACGCGCGGTACCGCCCGCGTTACGCTGCCCGCGGCCTCCTGCGCGGACGGGCGGACAGCGAGGTCGGCTTCCACTACCTGGCCGACCTGCTGCGCGAGGGGACGGACCCGGCGCGCGCGCTCACCCGCTTGCAAGAGGACATGGGCGGACCGAATAACGTGCTCTACCTCGGCGGCAACGGCCTGCTTCTGGCCCACAGCGCCTCGGAGGAGAACCCGGTCTACCGCTTCCGCCTGGGCGAGCGGATCGGCGTCGTCACCGCGCTCTATAGCCGCGACCGCGCCGTCTTCGGCCTGGCGCTGCCCGATGCCGCCTACCTGGACGAGCTGCCCCTCGGGCGCCCCACGGAGTTGGGCGAGAGGGTCGCCGTCCGTGCGTGAGCAGAGCTTCCTGGACTATCTGCAGCCCAGGCGCGACCTCATCCTGGCCGACCTGGCCACGCTGTCGCTGATGGACTGCGGGACCGACGACAAACGGGGCGTCGACGAGGTGGGACGCGTCATGCGTGCCAGGCTGGAAAGCCTCGGCATGGAGGTGGAGGCGCACGACGGGGGCGACAGGGGCGACACGCTGGTGGGGCGCTGGCGCGGGGGCGGCCGGGCACGCCTGCTGCTGGTCGGCCACCTCGACACCGTCTATCCCGTGGGCTGGCCGGAGGAACAACCCTTCCACGTCAACGGCGACATCGCGCGGGGGCCCGGCACGTGCGACATGAAGGGCGGGCTGCTGGTCGGTCTGTACGCGCTCGACGCCCTGCGCGCGGCCGGCTTCGACGATTTCGCCGAGATCGCCTTCATTCTCAACGGCGACGAGGAGGTGAGTTCGCCGGTCTCCACGCCCGTGATCGAGCGCGAGGCGCTGGGGCGTGACGCCGTGCTCGTGCTGGAGGCTGCCCGCGAGAACGGCGACATCGTGTCGGCGCGCAAAGGCTTCGCGCAGTTCGACGTCCATGTGCGGGGGCGGGCGGCGCACGCGGGCGTGGAGCCCGAGAAGGGCCGCCACGCCCTGCTCGAGCTTGCCCACCAAATCGTCGCCTTCCAGGCGCTCAACGGCACGATCCCCGGCGCCACCGTCAACGTCGGCGTCGCGGCCGGGGGACTGCGGCGCAACATCGTGCCGGACGAGGCGCGCGCCGAACTCGACGTCCGCGCGCGCGACACCGCGGGCATGGACGGCATCATCGCCGCCATCCGCGCTCGGGCCGGCCGCACCACCGTGTCGGGTACAGCTGTCACGCTCGACGGGGGGGTCGTGCGCGCGCCAATGGAGAAGACGGCGGCGGGCACGCGCCTGGTGGGGTGGTGCCAGGAGGCCGCGGGCGCCCTCGGCTTCGCCGTGTGGGATGCCGCGACGGGCGGCGGCTCCGACGCCAACAACACGGCGGCCCTCGGCATCCCCACGCTCGACGGCCTCGGCCCGGTTGGCGGCCTCGACCACAGCCCAGACGAGTATGTCAAGATCTCCTCGCTCGTGCCGCGCACGGCCCTGTTGGCCGGGCTCATCGAGCGAATTTGCCAAAGCTAGCAGCCTCGCGGAGAGAACACGCAGGGGGAGGGTCCCTCCGTCGCGGCGTCCTGGTCCAGCGCCGCGAAGCTGGCGCCGAGCACCCGGTCCCCGGTCTCCTCGCTCATCGGCGCACCCCCTGCCTATCGCTCACGCGCGGCCAGCGCGGCCCCTCGCTCGCGGTCGTCATGCGCGCTGGCGGCACGGAGCCACCCCTGTCCTTTTTCCCCGGCCCCTGGACCGGTGCTGTGTGACCAGTCACGCCCCTCACGTGCGGTGTCGAGCGGACGCGCGACACAGGAGCGCGCGCCGCGGGGGGACAGCCGGTCTCACCCCCCCGCTCGTCGTCCTCCACGCCGTCGGCCCTGGTGTCCACGGTGGCGGCGGACCCATCCCCAACGGCGCGCTCAGACGCGGACGATCCGACGGCCTGCACGTCCTTATCGGCCCAGAACTAGAGAGTCTGTCATGAGCCGCAATGGGCATCAAAGGGGGAGTAATCAGCGTCAACATGGCTGAGAATAGGTCTTCTCAGCCATGTTTGATCCATCTCTTGCCCCTGCTCCCCTTGATCACGGCGGCAACAGGGCCGGGATAGGCCGAAAAACATGACTGAGAAGACAGTAGAGCCTGTCTACGCCGCCATTGCGGCCGGTGACACGTTCTCTAGCCCTGGGCCCACTTGTTGGGGCCACCTTCCTATGACCGTAGCGTAAGCCAGAGCATCCAGTCGCGCGCCTGGTCCAGCGCCGCTATTACGACGACCACAAGGTGAAGTGCGCGCCCAAGCGGGGCGAGAGCTGGATACCCCCCTCTCGGCCCGCCGCGCACGGACGGCCCGCTCGAAGCGCCCACGTTCGACGACGCGGCCGAGGAGGACGCCAGCGACGCGACCGCCACGGTGCAGGCCGCCACGCCCGAGGGCGGCCCTGCGCTCGACGAGGCCGCCGCACTCGTCGACGAGTTGGGCCACTACGACGCCGAGGCGTTCATGGCCTCCGTCGTCGGCTAGGACCGCGCTAGTGGGTCATGCCGCATTTAACGCGGCATTCCCTGAAGCCAAATCACACGCAGCAGGCCGGCGAAGCATTCCCGGTTTATTTGCGGCGTGACCCACTAGCGGTCCTGGGACCGCTACAGGTGACGAGGAGGGGTATAGGTGGATAAGCTTGCACTCCTCCCTTTCTTCCCCTAACACTATCTTTGCACTTTTCGATTATGGTCAAGTAAAACGGCCTCTACGCTCTATATGTTGTGGTTTCGGCGCTTGATGAACCACAACATGTGGTAGGCAAACAAAAAGTGCAAAGATAGAGCCCTAATAAGTTAATATCACAAGGCTGCTTACTTTGGAGGATGTTGACCGACTCAAAATCAAGGTTGCGGAGGTGTGCATGCAGGCGCATGATTGGATTTTAGTGCTCCAAATGGGTGTTGACTTGTTGAAAGCTGCAATCCCTTGGAGTGTTATAATGTGGATTGTTTGGCTCTTTCGACACCCAACGAGCCGTCTTATAGATCGGATACGCTACCTGCATGTTAAGTCGCCAGGGGGTGAGGCGGAGGCGTTAGCAAGCGAGACCAGTGACAACGCGCAAACTGCGGCTAGAGAAGTAGGAGAGTCACCCCCCGAGGCAATCGAGGGCCAGATAATGCATTCCATATCGGGAGGGGTAGAACTCCGTGGGGAGGGTGTTATAAGGGAAGCGGGTCAAGGGCAAGGCGATCAAACGTCATTACGCGATGAGGTTACTAACATTTTAAGTTTATCTGCTACGTCCCCTGAGATAGGGTTGCTCGGGGTGTCGATGGGGATTGAGCGCGAGTTGCGTCGTCTCGTGAGACTAAATGACATGGACAATATTGCTCAAAGGTGGGTGGTATCAAAGGTGGCGATACAGCTTACTGGGTCCAACGTCATCCCTCAGAGTTTAGGTCAGGCCCTCACCTCATTCTGGCGGTTGCGTAATACTATCGTTCATGGATCAGCAGCGGACTCGGCTACGATCATCAGTGCTATAGATTCTGGAGTGACGATCCTTCGCACGTTGCGCTCTATAGGGGATATTACTGAGGCGCAAGTCCATCAACCGTAGACTTCTAACCAAACGTTGGTTTTTGTTCCGTTACTAGGGGTAGGACAACTAAAGCTACGTAGAACAGCCATTTGACCAATAACAGCTGCGAAGGGGCGAAACTGGTCCCCAAACGGCGATTAGCGGTCGAGTTTACGTGATGACCGAGTTGTTAGCGGCCCAGCACACGGGGCGATCCGGTTAAAAACCAGACCGTTAACACAATTGAGCCGCTAAAGCAACGTTGAAAACACAACGTTATGGCCTAGTGTTACGGAGCGCGACACAGGGGGCAAAGTAGCGACCTTGGGAACCGGGGTAAAGGGCCGATTCCCTTGCGGGAAACGATACTTGGGGTGCGACTAGCATTGGAGTCGGGTAAGGGAGAGCGCATCACTGCGTCTCCCTCCCCTCAGAACTGGGCGTGCGAGTTGTCCCCGCACCCAGCTCAAGCAAACCACGATGCCTCAGCCTTTGGACCACCGTGAATCTGGTGATGGCAATAGAGGTGTACCAGCGTGAGGTTGGTATAGACATCCTTCCCGCCCTGAGCGCGTGGGGTGATGTGATGCGTCTGTAACTCCTCGTCGTTGAAGAGTGAGTCGCCGCACACCGGACAGAGGCCGTGTTGCGCCGTGGCGAGCTTGCGCTTACTGACGGACAGATTGCGGGCATGCGCCTGCCTCCTGTGTCGCCAGTAGTCCCGTAAAGTGGGATCGTCCGGCGACGCCGCGCCCCGGATGAGGACGTGGCGCTCGATAGGGAACCAGCGGAACTTCAGGAGGTGGCTGCCGGTCTGCTTGTCGCCAAACACCCAGCGGTCGTCCCTCTTTGCGTTCAGTCGGCCCCAGTAGCGGTCCCTGCGCCAGCGCCAGGACTTGTGGGGGTGGTGACGCTTGGTGTAGCGGTAGGCCCGATGGGCCAACCACTGATCCAGCGCCCGGAAGGTGTCGCGCGCCACCACGATGCGGTGGTAGTTGGCCCAACCCCGGATGACGGCGTTGAGGTCCCTGA
>JAABUZ0100004531.1_pt1 | contig 19082 bp, 23 predicted proteins | sample 5562091 | NCBI WGS metagenome assembly JAABUZ01 (sample SAMN12813069, study PRJNA571459) | rock metagenome | isolation source: Antarctica rocks | place: Antarctica: Victoria Land, Linnaeus Terrace sud | collected 2015-12-21 | reverse complement strand
ACCGAAGCTGCCCGGATCAGTTTCGTCGTCATTAAGGTTTGGGGCGTAGCGGGAAAAACCGGGCGGCGTTATGTCGTTCCAAGAACGGCCCCCGTTTGTCGTCCTGAGCACGACCGAGCCATGCACCCCAGAACTAACAGCCCATCCCCAGCGGGAGCCGACCATCTGACTTGGCCCTCTTCGATGCTCTTGCGGCGGCTGCATCAGTGATCCATGCGCGGAACCAGGAACGACACCGCCCAAGACACACAGCACAAGCAAAGTGTGAAGGACGAACTTATGGGTTTTGCTGGGAACCATGTAAATCACCAAGCGCCAGCTTTTCCAAGCTTTCCACAATATGGTGCGCCTGTTCAAACGCAAAATGCCGTGTTAATGCCGTCGGTACGGCGACCGTGAACATGCCGGCGGCGTGAGCGGCGGCGAGGCCGCGCGGGGAGTCTTCAAACGCGGCGCACTGCTCCGGCGGAACGCCCAGACGCTTGGCGGCCAGCAAGTAAACATCGGGCGCGGGCTTCGGATGCTCCACTTCATCGGCGGTCGCAATGGCCTGAAACCGCGAAGTCAGGCCCGTAATTTCCAGAACACGGTCTACCCAGCCCCGGTCCGAGTTTGACGCCACCGCGCACGGGATTTGCGCCTCGTCTAAAGCGTCGAGGACCGCCAGAACGCCGGACATTGGGGTTAGTCTGCCGATGGCGTTCTGGTAGAAGTCTCGACGCCGTGCTTGAGTAGCTTCCGGGTCATAGCCCTCCCCGACCGCCGCAGCCAGCGGCGTGTGCCAGTCGCTCTGGCTCTGGCCTTTAGCTGTGCCGATGTTCTGCGCCCAGGTTTCGATGGGCAGCGCCAGGCCCTGCTCTTCGTAGATTTGCCGCCAGGCGTCGTAGTCAGGCGTTTCGGTATCGGCCAGCAGGCCGTCGCAGTCAAAGATTGCGCCAAGAAGTAAGTTGCTTTGTGTCACAGGTGCCTAGTTCGGGAGAGAGCGGGCGTATTCCTGCTCTAATATATTTCTGCTATAATTGTGTTATGAGTAATGTGAGTGTGTGGAAAGAGCGTGGAGAAGAATATCCCGCCGTGAACGGCAGGTCTAAAGGCGAAACGCCAATCGGTCTGCGACCGGAAGAACAAGCAAGCCATCTTTTGCCGGCATTTCCGCACACCGTGCGGTTGGCGTCCGCGCCCTTAGACCTGCCATTCATGGCGGGGATTTTCATGGCGGGTCTGATCTTGCTCTTCTTGCTTCTCTCTCCCTTTCCCGCTCATGCCCAAACTTCCCTTGCCCCGACCCTCGACAAAATCCTGAATGCGTCCGCGCTGAAAGGCGGCGTCACCGGCGCGATTGTCTGCCGCGTGCGCGACGGCAAAGTTCTGTACGCCCATGACGCCGACCTGCGCCTGCTGCCCGCGTCCAACCGCAAGCTGTTCACGTCGGCTGCCGCGCTGGAGCTGCTGGGTTCGGACTTCCGGGTCCACACGGACATACTCGCGGCGGCGCGGCCTGATGTGAGTGGAACAATCACGGGCGACGTTTACCTGCGCGGCGGCGGCGATGGCCTGCTGTCGCCGGCAGATTTAGATGCGATGGCTGGAACACTGGCGTCGGCAGGAGTGAAGCGCATCAACGGCGGGATTATTGGCGACGGCACGCGCTTCGCGGGCGAGCCGTATGGCTTCGGCTGGGAATGGGACGACTTCAGCGATGAAGAGTTCCCGCAAATCTCGGCACTGGAAGTTAATGAAGGGGTGCTGGAAGTCCACGCCGTGCCGGGCCACGCGCCGGGCGACCCGGTCTCGGTCTCGCTTGACCCGCCCACCGATTATGTGCCGCTGACAATCACGGCGCAGACTGCCGCGAAAGACGCTGCCGATACCTGCACGGTCTCCAAGACCTGGGACAAGAACGAGTTTGTAATTGCCGGAACGCTGCCGCTGGGGCGGACGCTGACCCAGAAAGTGCCGGTCCAGGACCCGCCCCTGCTGGCGGCGACGCTGCTAAAAGCGGCACTAATACGACATGGCATCACCGTCACCGGCAAAGCGGCTCTGGGAAAGACTTTGCCGAATGCTGCCTTGCTGGCGTCGCATCCCAGCCTGCCGCTGTCTGAGTATATTGTCCGCATGAACAAGCCGAGTGACAATCTGCTGGCCGAGTCGCTAGTGCGTCTTCTAGACAGCGCTGGGACCTACGACGCCGGGCATCGGCGCGAAACGCCTTTCTTTGCCGGTCTCGGCGTAAACACAAGCGCAATCGCTCTGGTAGATGGCTGCGGGGTAGGGCGGCGCAACTTCGTCACGGCTCGATCTATCGGTCAGCTTCTCCTGGGGATGCACCGGGAGAAAAACTGGCCGCTCTACTACGCTTCGCTGCCCATCGCCGGCGTAGACGGTACGCTGAAGGGCCGCATGATCGGCACGCCCGCGCAAAACAATGTCCATGCTAAGACCGGCACGCTGAGCCAGGCCCGTGCGCTTTCCGGCTATGTCACCGGCCGCAGCGGCCGGCTTTACGTTTTTTCACTTCTGATGAACAACTTCCCCGGCAATGCCCGCTCGGCGGGAACCGTACAGGACCAGTTTGTCGAGTATTTGGCCGCGCATCTTTAGCATGTTTTGGTTAAAAAACTTCGTTTTCGCCGATGACTGGGTTTTCCAGTGTGCCGATTTCCGGGATGCGAACTTCCACCAAGTCGCCGGGATGAATAGGGCCGACGCCGGGCGGGGTGCCGGTGGCGATCACGTCGCCGGGATGCAGCGCGATCTGCTGGGACAGGTACGCAATCAGCGTTGGGATCGAGAACAGCATCTCGGACGTATTGGTTTCCTGCTTGACTTCGCCGTTGACAGTCAGCGTCAGCAGCAGGTTCTGCGGCGTCACCTCGTCCGGCGTGACGATGCAGGGGCCAAGCGGGCCGAACGTATCATAGCTTTTGGATAGGAACCAGGGCAGGCTTTTCCCAATCGCCCGCTTCTGCGCGTCCCGCGCCGTCACGTCGTTAATCAGCGTATAACCCGCGACATGCGACAGCGCCTCGGCTTCCGAAATGTTCCGGCCTCCCGTACCAATGACAACCGCCAGCTCCCCCTCAAAGTCCACGCGCCCGATGCCCTGCGGCAGGACAATTGGAGCGCCGGACGCAATCACGCTGGTAGACGCTTTTTGGAACACAATAGGCTCGTCCGGCACTTCGCTGCCTAATTCTTTGGCGTGTTCGCTGTAGTTGCGCCCGATCGCAAGAATGCGGTGCGGGGAGGGCAGGGGAGCCATCTGCACGACCCCGGCCTCCAGCCAGAGCTTGTCCAGCACCCGCGCTTTTTCCAAATCCCGCACAACGCCCATATAGCTCCCCATTCGGGCTATGACCGCGTTCAGGTCACTCGGAACCGAGACGCCTTTCGGGGCCAGCGCCTCGGCCACCGCCACGGCACGAACCAGCGGCAAAATCTTCCCGCTGCGAAAGATGCCCGGCATCACCGGCTCCTGCGGGTCATCAAACTCTTTGTAGCAAACGAATTTCACGGTCTCTTCTCCTCTTGCGCTTCTTCACTGTTCGCACGAAACCCCATGCGCCGCTCCAGCGGCTCAGGCACGGCGGGCGCTTCAATCATCTGCCGGATGGCGTCAAAGACGGCGGCGAACTGCCGGTCATATTTCTCTTCCAGGTGCAGAATACGCCGGGCCAAATCGCTGTCCTGAGTCAGCAGCCCGCGAAGATTCACAAACGCCCGCATGATGGCGATATTCACCTGCACCGCCTGCTCGCTCCGCAGAACGCTTGACAGCATTGCCACGCCCTGCTCGGTAAAGACATAAGGCAAATAGCGTCTGCCGCCCCTGCCAGCGTTTGAGGTCACAATTTGTGACCTCAAAGAATTAGTCTCGTCCTCCGTCAATTGGAACATAAAGTCTTCGGGAAAACGGTCTGGGTTACGCTTAACCGCCTGATTGAAGACTTTTGTTTCCACGCCGTACAATTCTGCCAGATCACTATCCAGCATAACGCTCTGACCGCGAACCGAGTGAATACGCCGCGCTACTTGAGCAAGCGCCAGCTCTGTTTCTTCCATGATTATCCTCCCTGGGCTAGTCCGCGTTTGATATCACAGTTTGTGATATCAAAGATTTCGTTGCTACTTATCATACCAGATTAAGTAGCGCTCGGCGAGTTCCTTGATTGTCGTGTAGGGCGCTTCGGCGCAGCGCTCGCCGCGAAACAAAAATGTCGGGACATGGGTGATGTCGGCGGCGTAGGCGTCGTCATCAAAGCGGACAATCTCGCTGTAGTAAGCTTTGGAAGAGACGGCTTCCAGGAATGCCGCTTCGTCTAGCCCGGCCCCTGCCGCGAGTTTGCCCAGCACGTTCAGGTCGCTGATGTCCTCCGAGTGCTCCCAGAACGCCCGGTAGACAGCTTCGTTGTAGGCGTCAAACCGCTCGGGCGCTTTGTCCTGAACATACGCCGCGCCTTCTAAAGCGTGATGGGTGCGGATGATGCCGATGGTCCGGCCTTCCGGGACGGGAGCGTCTTCGGCCTGAGAGAACAGCTCAAAGCGGGACGGCGGGGCGTCTGGGTCTTTGGGGTGCGGATTGTGCTCCGGCAGCGGGCCTAGCTCTTCCGGCAGCAGCTCATAGCCCTGCCAAATTTGCTTGATCTGCGGGAAGTCTTCGCGCAGCTTTTGGGCTTGAAAGAAGCCGACCCAGCACCACGGGCATAAATAATCATGCGCGATAGTCACTTGAAGGTCCGGCTTCGCTTGTTCTAATTCTTCACTCATAAAATGGTCTCCGTGATGGCGTTATACCCAAGCTACCACACCAAGACATTCAGAACAATAACGAAGATGATAATGATGACGGCCAGCACGGCGGGGCGCTCGTACCAGGGCCGGTGGGCGTCGGCGTCGGGACGCGGAGTTTCCGAGTAGACATAGCCGACTAGCTCGGCGGCAGGGCGGGGCGCGGTGAACAGGCTGATCAAAAGAGTCGCGGCAGCCCCGACGGTGAACGCGACAATGGCACGGGTGAAGTTGCCCGCCTGCGGGGTGGCGTAGTGCAGGACGCCGTGATCGCTTAACACATAATGGAGCCATGCTGCTCCTGTGCCGATCAGAAGGCCGAAGAACGCGCCCCACGGCGTTGTTTTCTTCCAGAACATCCCCAGCAGGAATGTTCCGAGCAGCGGGGCATTGACGAACCCGAACACGGCCTGCGCGAAGTCCATGATGGACGGCGCTCTCGCCACCAAGTACGCCGCCCCGATACTTGCCAAGATGCCAAACACGGTCGCCGCCCGTCCGACGTTCAAGTAGTGCTTGTCGTCACGACCCTCGACAAAGTAGGCTTGATACAGATCATACGTGAAGACCGTGTTGAACGCCGTCGTGTTGCCGGCCATGCCGGACATAAACGAGGCCATCATAGCGGTCAGGCCCAAGCCCAATAAACCCGGCCCGTAAAAGTGGCCCATGAGAAGCGGCAGGGCATTGTTGTAACCCAAGGAGACGTTGTTCTTCTCACCGAGATGCGGAATGACGGCCAGCGCAATCAGGCCCGGCAGCACGGTCAGCAGCGGAAACAGGGCTTTGGGGAACGCGGCAATCAGCGGTGCACGCTGGGCGGCGTTCACGTCTTTGGCGGCCAGCGCCCTTTGAATAATCAAAAAGTCCGTGCACCAGTAGCCGGGGCCGAGAATGACCCCGAGGCCCATCACGAGGACGGGCCAGGTGATGTGCATCGGGTTCGCGCTTGCATGACTGGTCCCCGTCCAGACATGCCGGTCCGGCGGCGGCAGGTGGGCCAGCAGCGCGTGCGGTCCGCCAACCGCGTGCAGCCCGATAATCGCCAGCGGGGTCAGCCCGGCCAGGATCAAAAAGAATTGCAAAACTTCGTTGTAGATGGACGAGGTCAGCCCGCCCAGCAGCGTGTAGGCCAGCACAATCGCGGCAGCCATCCAGATGGTGACGCTGATATTCCAGCCCAGCAGGTCATGGAAGATCAGCCCCATGCTGTACATGGAGACGCCGGAGAAGATCAAAGTGCTGACGGCGAATGTCAAAGCGTTGACCGCCCGCGTCGGCTCGTTGTAGCGCTTTTGCAGGTACTCGGGAACGGAGCGTATCTTGGAATTGTAGTAAAACGGCATCATCACGACGCCGAGAAACAGCATTCCGGGGATCGCGCCGACCCAGTAGAAATGGCAGGCCATGATGCCGTATTCGGCGGCCTGCCCGGAAAAACCGAGCAGCTCAAACGCGCCCAGATTGGCGGACATCAGCGCAAGCCCCGCGACCCAGGCGGGCAGGGAGCGGCCCGATTCAAAGAAGTCTTCGCTGCTTTTCATGCGGCGTGACACAAACGCGCCGATGCCAAGCACGACAACAAAGTACGCGGCGATAATCAAATAATCAATCGGCTGGGCTTGGAGAAGTTTCAAGTCTTGTGTCTTTTCTAATTGTATGCGAACCGGGCCACTCTGCCCCTTCAGCGGACCAGCCGCAGCAAGTCCCAGGAAATCATCAGCACGGTGAACCCGACCAAGACCGCGAACAGCAGGCGCAGGACACGGTTCGGCAGGTAATAGGTCGTCAGCGCCCCCATCTGCGCTCCCACCGACGAGCCGACCAAAATCGCCAGCCCCAGCTTGAGGCTGACATACCCGCGCAGCGCCTGCTCAATGGTTCCGACCGCCACGGTCACGAACAGCAGCAGGACGCCCGTTCCCGCCGCGTTCTTGACCGACAGCCCGATCCCGTACAGCAAAATCGGCATGAACAGCACGCCGCCGCCGATGCCCATCAGCCCTGACGCCATGCCCAGCCCGAAGCCCAGATAACTCAGCATCGGAACCGACACCTGCCGAAGCTGAACGCGCGGCAAATCAATAAGCGGCGGGACGCGCACTTTCGTGACAAGCGGGCCGGGAATGGTGGTGTCGCCGCGTGGGATTGAGCGACGCCGCGCCTGCCAGGCGTCCCGGAACGTGTAAAACGCCGTAAACGACAGCAGCACGATAAACAAAACGTCCAGCACGACCTGCACGGCGGGAACCGGGTGCCCGTAGCCGCGCCAGTCTCCCAGGCCCGACAGATACGTTAGCAGCCGCGTCCCGGCATCCACGCCGATGAGGCTGCCGCCCATCATGACAAAGTCAATACGCGGCTCGCCCCGCCCCAGCCGGCGGTACTTCAGAAACGAGCTGATGGACGTGCCGCACTTCTGACAAAGCGCCGAGCCGACCGCGACCGGCGGGGGAACGCCGAACACGTAAATCAGCACCGGCGTCAGCAGAAAGCCGCCGCCAATCCCGAACATGCCCGCAAAATAGCCGACCACCAGCCCCACCGCCGCCAGCGCCGGCAAAGAAACCGCATGGCCGATGCCCACGCCGAGCCGCACTAGCAGCATGTTTGCCTCACAAAAGAACGTCTTAATAAAACAACGTCTTAATAAAAGAACTCTTTAAATATGGTAGTCCAGCGGCAGCGTTTTGGCTTCCTCTTCTCCGGGAGCGAAGCGAGGGGTGTGCAGCGCCCGGCGCTCAATCAGGCTGGAGGCCCAGTAAACAATCAGGCCCCAGGCAACAGGGACGACCACGCACAGCAGGGCGTAGCCAATCGGTTTCCACGGCATCGTCTTGTTCCTTTGCAGTATTTTTCTTTGCAGCATTGTACCACCACCCTTGACATGGATGCCAACATAGGAGTACAACTATGTTGTGGTTCAAGACGTGCTAATTGACATGGAAACGCTGGAACGGGTTGCGCCCATTATCCGCAACGCCGCGCACCCGATCCGGCTGCGGATTCTGGACTTCCTGCGGCAGCAGGACCGGCCCTGCACCGTGACCCAGATCACTGAAGCGGCGGGCGCGTCTCAGGCGATTGTCAGCCAGCAGCTTCGGATACTCAAAGATCAGGGCGTGCTGTCGGCGCGGCGCGACGGCAACTTCATTTTTTATGCTATCGCAGATCGGAGCGTTTTGCTTCTGCTGGACTGTATTCGCCAGCATCAAAGCAAATAGTTCTTGTCTGTTTTTCGTCCATTTACATAGCGATATAGCTAAGTTTATACCTAGCGAAAGGAAATGATTAATGACCAAAGAAGCAAGGATGGCGACACCTCAAGAGGCTCACCGTCAGACACAACAAGACGGCACGTTTCTGCTGGACGTGCGCGGCTTTGACGAGTTTGCAGCGGGACACGCGGCAGGCGCGTCCTGCATTCCACTCTCTGATTTGGAGCGGCGTGTCGGCGACCTGCCCACCGACCGGCCTGTACTGGTCATGTGCCAGTCGGGAGGCCGCAGCGCCCTAGCTGCCGAACGCCTGCGGGCGCTGGGCATGGACAACATTGCCGATATTGAAGGCGGCCTCAATGCCTGGATTCGAGCGGGACTGCCTTCGGAGCAGCAGACCGGCGTTATTCCCTTAGAACGCCAGGTGCGGATTGCAGCGGGGGCATTGGTATTCAGCTTTTCGCTGCTGGGCTTTTTTGTCAAAAAGGCGTTCTTCGCGGGCGCACTATTTATCGGCTTCATGCTGACGCTGACAGGCGCACTCGGCATCTGTCCCATGATGTCGGCCTTAAAACTGCTGTCCTGGAACCGAGTCTCCGCCAGATAGGAAAACACAAAAGAAAGTAGAATTTATGGACATCAACTATCCCGAATATCGCAAACAGCTGCAGTCTCTGATTGGTGAGCTGCGCGGCCAGATTCCCGGTACGATGAAAGGCTTCGGGCTGCTGCATCAAGAAAGCATGAAGGCGGGGGCGCTGAGCGAGAAGCATAAAGAACTGCTGGCACTTGGCATCGGCATCGCGTCCCGCTGCGACGGCTGCATCGCATTTCACACGCATGAAGCGCTGGCGCAGGGAGCCACCGCAGAGGAAATTCAGGAAACCATCGGTGTTGCGATCTCGATGGGCGGCGGTCCGGCATTGATGTACGCCGCGCACGCGCTGGAAGCACTGAAGCAGTTTACCGCCCCGTAACTCGCAGGGGAACATTCTCGGTTTCTTGCAGTCAAGCCTTTTGTCAACGAAGAAAAAGGAAAAAGAACATGAAGATCACTCTCGCTAAAGCCGTCATCGTCAGCGGCCTCTGCGCCGTGTTTGCCGGTGCAGGAACCACCGTGTTTGCACAGGGCAGCGCCGACCAGAACAGGCCGCACGGCCAGTATCAGCACGGTCAAAACAGCCAGGGGCAGCACCAGCATGGTCAAAATCAGAACAACCAAAACCGGCAGGACAATCAAGGCCAGCATCAGTATCGTCAGGGCCAGCACCAATACCAGCACAACCAATATCAGCATGGACAGAACCAGCACAACCAATACCAGCATGGTCAGCATCAACACGATCAATACCAGCATGATCAATACCAGCATGATCAGTATCGCCAGGGCCAGTACGGACAAGGCCGGTACCAGCACGGGCAGTACCAGCACCGCCAGCATGATCAGAACTCGCAAGGAGGCGGGCTGGGCGACCAGTTGAACCGGCTGCTTGGCGGGAACACTCATCATAACTCGAACCAGTACCATCACGACTCGAACCAAGACAATCGCTAACAAGCAGTCGGCGATGTAAGCGAATTTCCAAAAAATACACAGGCGGGCAAAGAATACTCTTTGCCCGCCTGTTTTGCCGGCTGCTGCCGGGCGTCAGAAGAGCGGCAGCCGGGTACACTCACGGCATGAAAACTGCGTATTTTGACTGCTTTTCGGGCGTCAGCGGGGACATGACGCTCGGAGCGCTGCTGGCCTGCGGGGCAGACAACCCTAAGTTTGAGGCTGAGTTTCGGCGGCAGATGGCCGGACTGCACGTTCCCGGCTATGAGCTAAAAGTTCAGCGCGTGGTGCGTCAAGGGATTGCGGCGACGGACGTAGATGTCGTGCTTTTGGAACAGGACCAGGGGCATGGGCGGCATTTGTCCGATATTACCGCGCTGCTGGAACAAAGTACGCTTTCAGAGACCGTGTGCCGGAAGTCGCTTGCCGTCTTTACGAAGCTGGCGGACGCGGAAGCGAAAATCCACGGCACGACGCGCGAGGAAATCCACTTCCACGAGGTCGGCGCGGTGGATGCGATAGTCGACATTACCGGCTCCTGCGTACTGCTGGAAATGCTCGGCGTTGACACCGTCGCGGTGTCCTCGCTGCCCTGCGGCACCGGCACGATTGTCTGTGTCCACGGCGTCATGCCGGTTCCCGCCCCGGCGACTTTGGAGCTTCTGTCGGGGTTCCCGGTACACTCGGTAGACATTCGCGGCGAGCTGGTCACGCCGACGGGCGCGGCGCTCCTGACGACGCTTGCCGATCCCCAAACCGCCGGAAAGATGCCGGCGATGCGCGTTTTGACAAGCGGCTTCGGTGCGGGCAAAAAGCAGTTCAAGACGGATATGCCGAACCTGCTGCGCGTCGTGCTTGGCGAGACCGGCCAAGCCCAAGACAACACGCCGCAGACAATCGCCGTGCTGGAAACCAATTTGGATGACCAGAACCCGGAAAGCTTTGAGCTGTTTATGGAAAGGGCGTTTGCCGCCGGGGCGTTAGACGTGTTCTTCGCGCCCATTCAAATGAAGAAAAATCGCCCGGCGACGCTGGTGACGGTGATTTGTCCCACCAACAAAGTGGAAACGCTGTCCGGGGTTTTGTTTCGGGAAACCGGCACGTTCGGGGTGCGTATCCGGGAGCAGCGGCGGCTGACGCTGACCCGTTCCTGGCGCACTGTTGCGACCGAATACGGCGATATACACCTAAAAATCGGCAACTGGCAGGGCGAAGAAGTGACGGCCTCCCCGGAATATGACGACTGCAAGCGAGCCGCGATGGAGTACGCCGTTCCCCTGCGCCGGGTTTATGAGGCCGCTCAGAAACTTATATGACCGAAACTTATATGACCGAGCTGCACCAGAACCTTGCCGTCGCCCGCGATGGACATTTGGAGCTTTACAAAAGCACGAAAAAGTATGACGCCGCCATGGGCCGCTCCCAGCATGGCTACCCCGGACTGAAAGAGCTGCCGACGTGAGCGTTGCCGCAAACGAAGATGCGCTGAACAAAGAGCCGAACAAAGAAACGCTGAACTGGTGGGTGCTGGCGGCAGTCGGCACGGGGACGTTCATGTCGGCGCTGGACGGCAGCATCGCAAACACGGTGCTGCCGATTTTGATGCACGTCCTGCACGGCAGCGTGGCGTCGGTGGAATGGGTCGTCACGGTTTATCTGCTGGTGTCCAGCGCCCTGGTGCTGAGCGCGGGGCGCTGGGGCGACCTGCACGGCCACAAGCCGATGTACCTGACTGGCTTTGCGGTCTTTATCGTGGGTTCCGCTCTCTGCGGCCTCGCGCAAAGCATTCCGATTTTAGTGGCGATGCGCGGCGTACAGGCGCTGGGCGCGACGATGCTGTTTGCGTCGTCTCCGGCGATTGTCACGCTGAACTTCCCGGCCCGTGTGCGCGGGCAGGCACTGGGAATGCAGGCGACGCTGACCTATCTTGGCCTCAGCGCCGGGCCAATTCTCGGCGGCTGGCTGACGACGCATTTAAGCTGGCACGCGGTGTTCTACATCAATGTCCCCGTCGGTTTGCTCGCGCTCGGCCTCAGCACACGCTTTATCCCCAACGACGTTCCGCGCACTTCTTCCGCCAAGTTTGACGTTCTTGGCGCGGTGCTGTTCGCGTCGGGTCTAATCGCGCTGCTGACGGCGCTTAATCAAGGCCATGCGTGGGGCTGGGTGTCGGCAGGCATTCTTGCACTGCTGGCGTCGTCGGCTGGTCTGCTGACGGGGTTCGTGCTGTGGGAGCGAAAAGCGCAAAGCCCGATGCTGGACTTCGGCTTGTTCCGGGAGCGCAGCTTTACGGCGGCGAGTGTCAGCGCGGCCTTAAGCTTTATCAGCCTGAACGGCCTGCTGTTTTTGCTCCCGTTTTACTTGATTACCGGGCGCGGGTTGTCCGCCGCGTCGGCGGGGCTGGTGATTGCCGCGCTGCCGACGGCGATGGCACTTGTCGCGCCGATTTCCGGCTGGCTGTCGGACCGGATTGGCTCGGCCATCCCGGCAACAACAGGAATGGTCTTGCTTGCGATTGGGACCCTGCTGCTGTCGCGTCTCGGGCCGCACACGCCCCTCCATTTAGCCGCCGCCGCGCTCGCGCTGTCGGGAGTCGGCATCGGCGTCTTTTTGTCCCCGAACAACAGTTCGTTGATGGGGTCCGCGCCGCGCTCGCAGCAGGGCATCGCCGCCGCCATCCGTGCGACCGCCCGTAATTTGGGAAACGTGCTGGGCATCGGCATCGTCGGCGCGGTCTTCAACAGCATTTTGGCCCGTTCACTGCCGCACTTCGGCGTATTTCCCGCGATTCACGCCGGACTGCTGACCGTCTGCCTCGCTGCCTGTTTAGGAGCAGTCGCCTCTGCCGTGCGGGGCCGTCCGCGCTTGAACGTGGTTGCCTCCTAAACACCACCATGTTGACGAAACAAAATCTTCCCGACCAGCGAAACTTTTCCCTTCTGTTGCCGTTTAGAGATTATTCTGCTTCTACGGAGGAAGAAATGCAAAAACGAGTTCTGCTCTTGTGCCTCGTGATTGTTCTAGGCTTAGGCGCTGTTTTCAGCCTTGTCGGTAATCCTGCGAACGGTGATACTTGGAGCCATCAGTTTACGTTCCCGCGCCGGGCCGGCCTGTATGTCCACTCGTCTCAGTGGCCTTTGACATTTCAGGTCATCCACGGCAAACGCGGGAGTATAGCCTCTTTCGGCCGCATGGAATACGATTGGTAAACCTATTAGAGAGAGGCCCTATGACACCGGAGATCCAGAAGCGTTTTGAAGCCGTCGAGCGCCAGCGCCATGCTATTGGGGAAAGCGCTCTTGCGCTGAGTGACGCAGACCTGCGCTGGAAGCCAAATGCAGACGCTTGGAGTGTTCAGCAGATTGTGGAGCATCTTGTCCTGAGCGATGAGACCGTAGGGCGGGCAAAGAACGCGGGAGCCGTTCCAAGCGGAGCGCTCATGTTTCGTATTCTGCCGCGTGCCTTGCGCCGCACTCTCGTTCTCGCCGCCTTTCAGCGTAACGCTGTCCTACCCCTGCCGTCTCCCGCCATTGAACCCTTTGGAAACGTCCCGCTGCCGGGTCTGCTGAAGCGCTGGAACAGATCACGCGCCAAGCTGCGCCGGAATTTGGAAACAATGCCGCCGGATGAACGTCACTATTCGCATCCCGTTCTAGGACCGCTGACCGCCGGGCAAATGCTGGAACTGGCGCGGGTGCATACCAGCTACCATGCACGGCAAATTAAAGCAAGGCGGCAGAGTATGGCAAAAACCGGCGAGCTATAGCGCAAATGACGGCTGGCTGCCGTTGTTTGCCTGTTCGCTGTTTAACACCTGCGCTGGGGCATACCAATGAATATGTCCATCAACAAACGCATAGTTGCTCCCGCCGTTATGCCGTAAACCTCCCGGCGGCCCGATAAATGCTTCCCCCGCCGGCAAATCGCTTTCCACTTCCGGCGCGGCAAGGCCAATCTCGTGGTTTGTGCTGATGCCGTCAATGCCTAGCGTGACTGGAACGCTGAAGTAGGCAGATTCCGTAAGGGCAACGGTCGTCGTGGGAAACTGGACACGCGCTCCGGCGATTCTAGGAAGAACACCGGCACTGAAGGTTTCTGCATCACTCAAATTCAAGTTCATCGCATAGCCTTCAGACCGATTCCTTGAGTCAAAGCCTAGAGGCAGCGCTTCAATGCTCGGTGGAACCTGGATTGAGGGGCAGCGAAATACGTCCTTTGCTTGAACATAAGAGTAGACCGATCCCGCCCAATCCGTGTGTGATGTGGACAGCGGCGGGAAAAAGCCTTCGTTGTCCTGAGCATAGGCGGTCATGGCAAGCGCAATCTGCTTCATGTTGGACAGGCAGGCCGTGCGCCGCCCCTTCTCCCGTATACCCGCGAATACCGGCAGCAGAATGGCAGCGATAAGTCCAGCAATGGCGACCACAACCAGCAGCTCAATCAAAGTCAAGCCCAAAGCGGCTCGGTTTTTCCTGCGGCTCATACTGTTTAGTATAGCACTGACAGCCGCGCAGGGAGATTAAAGCAGAAAATTTGTTGAGGAGTTGATGCGGTGGGCGTAGCAGGCTGCGCCGAAGCCGTTGTCAATGTTGACGACGGCGACGCCGCCGGCGCAAGAGTTCAGCATGGTCAAAAGCGCGGCGACGCCGCCGAACGCCGTGCCGTAACCAATGCTCGTAGGAACGGCGACGACGGGGCGGGAGACGAGGCCGGCGACAACGCTTGTCAGCGCTCCTTCCATGCCGGCGCAGACAACAAGCGCGTTTGCGCGTTGCACGACCTCCAAGTGGCCCAAAAGTCGGTGCAGGCCGGCGACCCCAACATCATAGATGCGCTCAACCCGGCTGCCCTGCCACTCTAAAGTCAGCGCCGCTTCCTCACCGACCGGCGTGTCGGCAGTCCCGGCGGTCAGCACGGCGACGTAGCGTTCGGGGTTAACTGGGGCGGGAGGAGTGCCGACCGTAATCAGCCGGGGCAGGGGATGGTAGACGGCCTCCGGCAGCATAGTCTGCACGGCGGCGAATTGGACGGGAGTCGCCCGCGTCGCCAGCACCCGGTCGGACTGCAAGGCCAGGCGGGCCATGATGAGCGCGACCTGCTCTTCCGACTTGCCGGGGCAGTAGACGACTTCGGGCATTCCTGTGCGGACCGCCCGGTGCAAGTCCAGCTCCGCAAACCCGCCGACGTTTTCATACGGCAGCGAGCGCAGGGCTTCCAGCGCGTCCCCAACGCTGACTTCGCCGTTCTGAACCCCGCCAAGCAGGGCTGTCAAACGGTCAATGTCCATGCGCCTGCCCCAAATTCGCGTTGAGGCTGCCGCTCTTGTAGCCGCCCAACTCTACCGCCACATAGATGTAGCCCAGCGCTTTGAGCTTGTCGCTGATTGCGTTTCGCAGATGCGGCTCTAGCAGCCGGTCCATCTCCGCCGGGTCCACTTCCAGCCGGGCAATGGTGTCGTGATGGCGCACCCGGACCTGCTTGAAGCCTAAGTCATGCCGCAGATAGTCCTCGGCGTCGTCTAAACGTGACAAAAGCTCCGCCGTGATGCGGGTGCCGTAGGGGAACCGTGACGACAGGCAGGCCAGCGCCGGCTTGTCCCAGGTCGGCAGGCCCAAAGACTTGGACAAGTGCCGGATTTCGGCTTTGGTCAGTCCCGCTTCCAGCAGCGGGGCAAGGACGCCAAACTCCGACGCCGCGACCTGGCCGGGCCGGTAATCGCCGAGATCGTCGTGGTTTGCGCCGTAAGCGATCCAGCGGATGCCGCGCTCCGATGCCACTCTTGAGAGATGCGTGAACAGCTCGGTCTTGCAGTAGTAGCAGCGGTTTTCGGGGTTAGACGCATAGTTCTCGTCCTGTAGTTCCTGCGCTTGAACCGTCAAAACGGGAATGCCCATTGCCGCCGCCAGCGCCAGCGCGTCGTCTTTTTCGCGCCGGGCATACGACTCCGAGAGCGCGATAACGGCCAGGGCATTCTCGCCCAGCACATCATATGCGACTTTCGCCAGCAGGGCGCTGTCCGCGCCGCCCGAGAAGCCGATGACGACGGACCCCAGCGAACGCAAATGCCCCCGAAGAGTCTGATACTTCTCTTCCAGGGTCGGCTGATTTGTTTCTGGGTTGGAATTGACGGGGAGAAAACGGGCGAGTGCTTGCATAAAAGCAATGTACCCGGCGGGGTGCAGAGAAAAACCTCACCCCGCGTCAAACTGCGAGGTGAGGTTCTCAAGAGGTGAGGTTCTCAAGAAGTAACGGGCTTGTTACAAAGGCTTGTCAAGAAGTCGTCGCAACCGGACCCTTCAGGTTGTAATGCTCCGGGTTATGGTCGGGATACTGGTACAGGCGGGCCTGACTCCAGTGCATCCATTTCGCGTGGCCGTCATAGAATAAGTAGTTCGCGCCGCCGTTGTGCCGGTTGTATGCGATCCAACCCTGATGAGTGTAGGGAGCGGGTCCCGAACCATTATTGATAAGGTTGGCTTCCCCCGGCCAGGTGTCGTAGTCGTCCTGCGGGACATAGCCCCAGCCGTCGTTATTGCACTGCGTGTCAGCGCCGTTCGCGCAGTCATCCAGAGCGACGGAGTTGCGCTCGGAGAACATAATTAGGTTCTGGTCAGGCAGCGCGTTAATCGCCGCATCGGTGGCGTAGCCTGGAAAGATGCCTTCTTCGACGTAGCGGCACGATTTGTGTGTGAAAACGGAGTTCAGCAGGTAGCTCCACATGGCATAGCGGTGATCCGCTTCCTCCGCTTGGCACTGCTCGCCGTTCGGCGACGCGGTGCATTCGTCGCCTAAGTTGGTGATGCCGCCGTTGTAGGCCACGATGTTGTTGACTTCCTGCGGCGAGTGAGTGGAAGGATCATCCGGGCAGAAAATCACGTTGCGGCTGGAAAGATATGGCTGAAAGAAGATCGCCCAGGGCTTCTCGGCGTTCGAATTGCCGTCTCCGCCTCCGTCGCAGTCAGGAGCATCATCATTGCCGCTTGGAGGCGCTTGCGGTGAGGGCAGGGTATGAATCTGGGTGCCGTCGTCCAGCACATAATCTTCGTGATGATGGTACAACGCGCCGTCGTTGTCGTTCATATACTGGGTAGCAGCGAGGCCGATCTGCTTCAAGTTGGACAAACAGGCGGTGCGGCGGGCGTTTTCGCGGACGGTTTGGAAGACGGGAAACAAAATCGCGGCGAGAATCGCGATAATGGCGATCACGACGAGCAGTTCAATCAGCGTGAAACCCCGAGAGGGCAGCGTAAATGCACGGCGGGTGCGGATAGGCAGCATGGTGGTAATTTTCTAAGACTTTCGTTAGTCGCTCTACTATTACATATTCATTTGTCAAAGTCAAGCAAAAATGCCGGAGTTTGTAAGAAAAGCAAATACAATAACAGTATTTCTTAGAACCGCGTCGTAATAGGCTGTAATATGCTATGATACAAAGCAGAAAGAAACAGGTCAGACTTTTGGAAAAGATGGAAGACGAGACGCCGCCCGGACATGATTTTCAGAGCGGCAGCAGCTTGCAGGACTGGATCAAGCATGAACTCAGCCATCTCGCCGCGCAGGAGCAGGATGACCTTGCGGCGGCAGGAATGGGGGCTAGAAACCTGTCGCTCCGAATGCCGCTGGCGATCCATTTGATGCTGACGCGGATTGCGGAAAAGCTGGACCGCAGCAAAAGCGCCGTGTCCGAAGAAGTTCTGACCTGGGCCGTCCGCGATGTTTACAAGCAGTTCGGCCTGCCGCTCCTCACACACGCCGACCTCGCCGAGTTTGCCGCGCTGCTGGAAAAAGCACCCGCCGGAAGGCCGGCCGCCACACGAAAAAATGCCCGTTAGCCTGTAAAATACCCGTTAGCCTGTGCCGTTCACGGCTTAGAATCGATCCCCGATGCGAACTCGCACCCGAATCACGCTTCTTTTCTCGCTGCTCATCGCCGCTAATGTCCTGTTCTGGTTTTTGACCTGGCGGGCTTCTCATGCCTATTCCATCCTGCTTGCCAACGGCCTGCTGGCGTATGGCTTCGGCTTGCGCCATGCGGTGGACGCCGACCACATCTCGGCGATTGACAACACGACTCGGAAGCTGATGCAGGAAGGCAAAAAGCCGCTCGGTGTCGGCTTCTTCTTTTCGCTGGGCCATTCCACGATTGTCGTGCTGCTCTGCGCCGCCGTGGCGCTGTCTACGGCCTATGTGACCCAGCACCTGCCGCAGTGGGGCCGGGTGGGCGGGACTGTGGGAACGATCATCTCCGGCTGCTTTTTGTATTTGATCGGCATCATCAACTTGATTGTGATGATTGACCTGTTCCAAGCGTTTAAGAGAATCGCAAACGGCGAAAACTACGATGACTTGGACGTGGACAAGTACCTTGCCAACCGCGGGCTGATCGGGCGATTTTTTCGCCCTTTGTTCCGCCTGGTCTCGAGAAGCTGGCACATGTACTTGATCGGCTTCCTGTTTGGCCTGGGCTTTGATACCGCCACAGAAGTGGGCCTGCTGGCGATTGCGGCTCATCCGGGTCAGGTGGGAATGTCGTTCTGGACCATCATGCTGCTGCCGGCGCTGTTTACGGCCAGCATGTGCCTCGTGGACACGGCGGACGGAATACTGATGCTGGGCGCTTACGGCTGGGCGTTCATCAAGCCGGTCCGCAAGCTCTACTACAACTTGTGCATCACACTTTTATCCGTGCTGGTCGCGTTTGTGGTCGGAACTTATGAGCTGCTCCAAGTCACTCAAGACAGGTTCCACCTGCACGGACTTTTTTGGGATTTAGTGGCCCGCCTGAACTTCAACAACTTGGGATTTGTCATTGTCGGCACGTTTGTCGCCGGCTGGCTGGTCTCAATGCTGGTCTACAAGTGGAAGAAGTACGAAACGGTAGGGGAGAAAATAGCAGAAGAGAAGACGGCTGAGCGGACTTTAGTGGAGCGCTAAGAGTCCCCCCTAGCCCCCAATAGTGGGGGAACCGGATTTAAGAGAAGTCTTTGTTTAAGAGAAGACTTTCCCGCTCTTTTCATGTTCCCCCAATATTGGGGGCTAGGGGGTCTTAATCTTCTTAGCCGCCCATCAATTCCGAAAGAATCGCCATCGCCTGCTCGCCCTTCGGCTGCCGAAAATCCCCCGCAATCTCCAAACACAACGCTGTCGCAGAGGTTGTTGTCGCGCCTGCCTGCAAAAGACGCTGAAATGCGGCTTCTTCCGTGCGCTGACTGGACCCGGCGACGGCTTCAACGATGACAAACACGCGGTAGCCGAGGGCGATGCCGGACAGCGCAGCCATCTGCACGGCAATCTCCATCACGGTGCCGCCGATTAAGAGAGTTTTTCGCCCCGTCGCTTCAATGGCGGCTTTGATCGCCTCGTTTTCCAGCGAGTCCGCCGATGTTCGGTAGTGAACGGCATAGTCCCCCAATGCCTGCCCAATCTCCGGCATGATCTTGGCATCGCTGCCTGGGGGCATCTGTAGCGCGGAAATTACCACGGGAAGCTCAAACAGCTTGGCGATTTTAGCCAGCCCG
>JAABUZ0100004530.1_pt1 | contig 19082 bp, 16 predicted proteins | sample 5562091 | NCBI WGS metagenome assembly JAABUZ01 (sample SAMN12813069, study PRJNA571459) | rock metagenome | isolation source: Antarctica rocks | place: Antarctica: Victoria Land, Linnaeus Terrace sud | collected 2015-12-21 | reverse complement strand
GAAGGAACGGGAGCACTCCTGGCGGCGGCGCTATCGCTGGCGAGCGGGAATCGAGGGACGACTGAGCAGCCTTCGACGAGACTACGGGCTACGGCGCTGTCCCGACCACGGGGAGAGCGGGTTTGTCAGGCACGTCGGCTGGGGTGTCATGGCCAGCAATCTCCGGCATATCGGCCAGCATCTGGCGGCATAGAACGAGATGAGCCACCGGCAAGCCCCTGATCACGCCACCAAGATCGCGGAAATCCTATACTCCCGTCAAATCGAAACAGCAACTAGTACTAGGTGTTGTTACCCCCGAAGGGGGCATTCCGTAAACTTAAAATCGAGTTCGTCCGCGTGACACTTCATACATAGCCGCTCTTCCGGTCCTTCGTCGCGTGGCAAGCCGGTAGACAGGAGGAACATCGTGCCTGTAGGGTAAAGTCTACAATCGGGAAGTATAGTTCCTGCAACGGCGACCGGCGGAGTTAGCCGTAGCCTATCGGTTCGGCAAGGAGTTTTGTCGTCTGGGTCGAGGGGTGTGACCAAGCGGCGTCCGATCCCGGGCTCCGGATCGCCCGGGAGAGTGGCGTGACCGAGTTCGAGTGTTTTACGGCCGGGTTCCGTCAGGATGGAGCAGCAGTGGACGTCGTACGGATGTGTTCTGACTTGAGGCGAGACGGGCGACCGAGCAGCCCCGGTTGGTCGTCTTCTGTGTTCAGGTCACGTGAGTACGGGCGCGGTGGAGGACTTGGCGCAGGAAGTATTGGTGAGAGGCCGGCGGCGTCAAGACCAACTCTGTGACCCACAGGGCTGCTCACTGCGTGCGTCGGCTGTTACAAGAAGCGCATATCGGCGCGGGTTGCGGAAGCGTAGCTGGCCGGTAAGGCAGAGCAGGGGCCTGGCCCCGGATGTAATGGGTGAACTCCTGAAGCGTGATCGACACTGGTTTGGAGATCGAGTTGGGGCACGACGGGCCGGTCGTGCTGATCACTCGCGTGCTCACATTGGCGGTTCCGAAGACACGAACAATTCCAATTAAGTGACGCATCGAAGCTCTGTCGTATGGAGAAATTGGAGGTCGGCTTGACATCACCGAGGAAATGGCGGGCGAAGCTGTATAGAAGCAAGCTCGGAATCAAGTGCGCCCTGATCAATGATTCCCAGGAGAAAGCCGCTCTGTACGAGTTGATTGGATCAGAGGTCACGGCTTGGCGAGAGATGTGCGTCTGGTCGCCGCTATGCGGGAGATGTGGCTACCTGCCCCGGGTCGACACCGCAGGTGGAGCGTCCAAGCTGTGCTGCCCGGACTGCTACGACACGACAGACACGTACACCGAGCATACGTCATTGGTGATGTGCCACAAAGCCGTGGGCTACGAGGCTGCCGTCGATTGCGTCATCGAGCTGTTCGAGCAGCGGGCAAATGCCGTCCGCGCGGTTCGACGTCCAAGTTGTGAGGGCTGCGACGTGAGGTTGCAGATGTCCCTGCGGGCTGAGGCGCAATCGAGAGCCGGTGGAACGCGGGAGATGTACCTTGCCTATGAGGCGCGGCGTTCCTCGGTGAGCATGCGGCTCAGAAACTTCGTCTTGTATCAGCTGGTCGCATCGAAGTTCTGGCGCAGCCAGCTGTGCATCCGGCTGCTGCCGGAGCACCCTAACAGGGATGGTGGCAGGTCTGCGACTGTTCTGTCGCGCGGCAATCTCCCGGATCAAGCCTGACTCAGGATGGTGGTCGCGGCCGACAGCTATGAAGTCCTAGGGATCCAGGCGATCCTTCCGGATTGAATATGCTCGCGACCCTCCGCCAACGGAACTTTGCGCTCCTCTGGGCCGGGGGCCTCATCTCCGGGACTGGTGACTGGCTGCTCATGATCGGCCTGCCGATCTACGTCTACCTGCTCACCGGCTCTGCCCTCCAGACCAGTACCCTCTTTATGGTCGAGCTACTGCCGACCATTCTCCTGGGCTCGGTAGCCGGCGTCTTCGTCGATCACTGGGACCGTCGCCGCACCCTTGTGATCGGTAATGCCCTCCAGGGCATTTTACTGTTGTCGCTGCTCGCCGTGCACTCGGTGGCGCACCTCTGGCTCGTCTACGTGGTGGCATTGATCGAGTCGGTCATCAGCCAGTTCACGGGTCCAGCCGCCAGCGCCCTCCTGCCTAACCTCGTCGGCGAGGAGCACATCGTGTCGGCCAATGCGCTCGTGTCGGTGAATAACAATCTAGCCCGTCTTGTCGGTTCCCCACTCGGCGGTTTCATTGTTGGGTTCTGGAGCCTGACCGGCGTCGTCCTGCTGGACTCCGCGTCCTTCTTTTTTGCGATGGTCATGATCGTGGCCGTCTCGGCATCGCCAAAGAGGCCCGAGGCCAGCGCGGCAGAAGCATCCCCGAGTCCCGTGCTTGCCGTCTGGCGCGAGTGGCTTTCCGGACTGGCGCTCGTCCCGCGGAGCCGGGTCATTTCCAGCCTGTTCTTCATCGCTTCGCTCCAGGCCGCGGCACAAGGTATCTTTCTGGTACTGTACGTCATCTTCGTGCTTAAGATCCTCCGCGGAGGGGCGACCGGGGTTGGAGTGCTTCGCGGTGTGCAGGCGATCGGCGGTTTCCTCGGCGGCGTTCTCGTCGGCTGGCTCGGGGACCGTGTCCGCCCCCCCCTACTCATCGGCATAGGTGCAATTGGGTTCGGTCTGATTAGGCTCGCGATCTGGAACTCCCCCTCTCTCGTGCCTGGCATCACCCTCGCGGCTGCGCTCTTTGTCGCCGCCGGCCTTCCCGGTGCGGCCTACGGCGCCGGCCTCGTCACGATGCTGCAGACCAGTACTGTCTCCCAGTATCGGGGTCGCATCTTTGGAGCCTTCAATGCCACGTATGCCGTTCTGCAGTCACTCGGCATGGGCCTGGCGGGCCTCCTCGGCGACCGTATCGGCGTGATCCCGGTCTTGAACGCCCAGGCTGGGATCTATATCCTGGCGGGCCTGCTCGCCCTTGCCCTGCTCTCGACGGGATAAGCGCTGGAGCTTCGACACTAAGAGCGACCTGCAATCGACTGACAGGATGGGGGCAGAACAGGCCGGGCATCGACGATCATGGCGTACCTCCACCATGATCGAGGGTTCCCATGCCTGTGCTTCCAGCTTCCCTGGTCGAGCCCCTCTGGGTCCAGTTCTCCTCCTTGCTGCCCGAGCGTCCCCGTGTCATTCCTATCCATCCCCTCGGCTGTCATCGTGAGCGGATCGCCGATTGCCTGGTCTTTGAGCATGTGGTCGCCGCCTTGGTCCATGGCCCAGGTTATGAGCGGATCGCGACCACGGGCTGTTCGTATCGGACCATTCGCCGACGGCTGCAAGAATGGGCCGAGTTGGGGCTGGCCGAGCAGGTGCATCACGCGGCCCTGGAGGCGTAAGAGCGCATGATTGGACTGGACCTGGAGGCCCTGGTAGCCGATGGCTGCATCACCAAAGCACCAGTGGGCGGGGACGCATCGACTACACCGTGCATGCGGATCGCTGCCTCGCGCTCCTGATGTAAAGATCGGTTTCGAAGGATGTCCCGCGCTTTTGGTGATGACACGGGGATGGATTCCTTGGTACACCACGATGCACCCTCGGTTGCTTTCGATGTCTCGCTGTATCAAGGATTCCCCGCATGTCTCCCACCCTCCTCCCGGCTCCCAGCTGCTTGCATCTCGATTACCTCAGCGCCTGTGACGATGTTATTACGATGGTGGTGGCCACCATCGGTGACGAGGTGCACTGCCCGCTCTGCAACCAGCCCTCAACGCGTATTCACAGCCACTACACGCGCCTCGCCACCGATCTTCCCTGGAATGGCGTCGCCGTCCGTCTTCGGCTCACCACCCGCCGCTTCTTCTGTGCGAACGACGACTGTCACCGGAAGATCTTCACCGAACGCTTGCCCGATTTGATTGCCCCCTATGCCCGGCGCACCCTCCGGCTGTCCGGGGCCTTCGAACTGATCGGCTTTGCCCTGGGTGGTGAAGCCGGAGCACGCGCCTTGGTGGGACTGAGCATGGGGACGAGTCCGGACACCATCCTCCGGGTGTTCCGCCAGGCGGTGTTGCCAGAACGGGAGACGCCCCGGGTACTGGGCGTGGACGACTTTGCCCTGCGTCGCGGCCGCAAATACGGCACGATCCTCATCGATCTGGAACGACGCTGCCGGGTAGAGGTGCTACCGGATCGAACGGCGGAGACGTTCGCCGCCTGGTTGTCAGCGCATCCCGGTGTGGAGGTGATCAGTCGGGACCGGGGTGGTGCGTATGCCGAGGCCGGCCGCCAGGGAGCCCCAGACGCCATCCAGGTCGCTGACCGGTTTCATGTGCTGGTCAACCGGCGGGAGGCGCTGGAACGCCTGCTTACCCGGAAGCATGGGGTCCTGCAGGAAGTAGCAGCCGCACTCACGCCGGAAGCGACGGCAGACACGACGGAGCAGGACGGCGCCCAGACGGACGAAACTGACCGCGATGCGGTGCACCCGGAACCCGTGACCCGCTCCCAGCGACAGGCACAGGAGCGTCGGGCCCGACGGGTGGCGCGCTATGGGGAGGTTCGTCAGTTACGGGCGAGGGGACTGAGCCTGCGGGCGATTGCCGACCAGGTTGGCTTAAACCGGCAAACCGTCCAGCGCTTCGCCAACGCCGAGATCTTTCCCGAGCGGCAGGTTCGCGCTCCCTACCCCAGCATCGCCGATCCGTACGAGGCGTACCTCCGTCGACGATGGGAGGAGGGCTGTCACAATGGTACCCAGTTGTGGCGGGAGGTGCGGGCAATGGGCTTCACCGGATCCCGTTCTGGTCTCACCGAGCGGTTGTCTCGCTGGCGCACGACGCCGGCACGGTGTCATCGTATCCCCCGTGGACGTCCAGCCCCGCCCGTGGTACCTCCCCGGTCACCTCGGCAGGCAAGCTGGCTACTGGTCCGCTCGCCAGACGACCTGGACCGAGAGGATCACGAGTATCTAGACGAACTGATGCGGTAGTGTCCCGAGGTCGCGACGGCACAGCGGTTGGCCCAGGAGTTTGGCCGGCTCGTGCGGAAACGGGACCAACCGGCCCTGGCGGGATGGCTGGATGCCGTCAACGAGAGTGATCTCCCTGAACTGCGAAGCTTTGCGGCCGGTCTCCGCCGCGACCGGCAGGCCATCGATCAGATGCTCTTGACCGACTGGAGTAACGGCCCGTGGAAGGCCAGATCAACCGCGTGAAAGGTGTTAGCTAGTTTCTGGTGCAAAATGGGCATCCGGCTCAGTCACTCGGCCAAATGCTGTGGCAGGCCGGGGTCGCGGCCCCACATGTTGTACACCGTTAGACCCCGTATTGCATTTCGCACCAGAAACTAGCTAGGATGGCAGTCCTGGACCAGCCCTTCCAACGTGGGGCTGGGTGAGGTAGGATCGAAGTAGGACGTATGTTCTTCCAGAGGGTGTCTCCGGACGGTCGGAGGGAGCGGCATGCCAATGGAGAGCGAGACCATCCGCTGGGAACTCTATCCTCACGTCGCCCCCACGCCACACGCCCGCACCTTCATCGCCCGCTTGCGCCAGCGCTCACGGCAGCCCAAGACGATCGACGCCTACGCGCGGACCCTGGACGCGTATCTGGCCTGCTTCACGGGCGCGTCAGTCGAACAATGGATCGACGCCGATGAAGGGACCATCCTCGCTTACCTGGATGATCTCCGCTCCGGTCGGCACGTCCCGGGCGCCCGCTCGCGGCGTGTCCCGCCGGAGAACGTCGTCACCGTCGCTGGTGCCCGGGTGGCGGATGCGACCATCGCCCAACATGTGGTCACCCTCCGCCAGTTCTACGAGTATCTCATCCGGACCCGCATCAGGGCAGATGGCGTCAATCCGCTCCCGCGGGGAAGCGCCGCGCGGCGCGGCTCGGTACGCAGGCGAACCCGCTTGCCGTGGATCGCACCGGCCGAGATCTGGAGGCAGATCGTCCTCCATGTCGTCACCAAGGAGACCGTCCGCAACCGAGCCATGATCCTGGTGGCCTATGACGGAGCGCTGCGTCGCGAGGAACTGGTCAGCGTACGCGTGGATGACTATGACCGGCACCGCGCGCTACTGAAGATCCGGGCCGAGACCTCCAAATCGGGCATCGATCGCTGGGTTCCGCTCTCTCCCTTCAGCCAGCGGGTATTGAACCACTACCTCGACCGGCACCGGCAGGCCTTGGTGCAGGCCTATCACCTTGAGGCGCAGGGGCCTCTCTTCGTCTCCGAGTCGACGCGCAATCCCGGCCAGTCGCTCGCGCCCGGCGCCTTCAACGATGTGATCGAGGCGTTACGCGCCGAGCTCGATCTGCCCCAGCTCCATCCCCACACCTTGCGGCACCAGCGGCTGACGGCGCTCAAGGCTGCCGGTGTTCCCCTCGAGGATATCGCGCTCTTCGCGGGGCACGCCTCTACCGAGACGACACGCCTCTACCTCCATCTGGCCCCAACCGAGTTAGGACGGAAGATCCGAGAGGCCACCAAGGAGGTGGACGCCTCCCTCGAGAGACTGATCATCGGAGCGTCCAATGGGCCGTAGTGCTTTCCACCTCCAGGTCCCCTCCGACTGGACCATGCCGGTTTGCCCGGAGCAGTACGACCGTCGTCCGCTGTCGGCAACCGAGCAGGAGGCGCTCGCCGTGCTAAGTGAGGGCTACGCGCCCATGAACAGCGTGTCCCGGCGGGAGGCAGAGGCAGCTCTGGCCCGCCTGTCTCGGCCACTGCACGCGGTCTACGCGCTCCGCCGCCAGGATCCGAGCTGCCGGCCCCTGGCAACCTCCGTACTGTGCCGGCAGATGCACCGGCGAGCGCGAGCCTTCTGGCAGTGGTCGCCGGAGGACTGGCTTGCCGTGCTGGAGACCAGCCCTGCCTCCTTCGCCACCGTCAACGACCTCCGCAGCGGGGGCAAGGGCCTGCGGCCCCACCTGCTGGATGTCGCCTACCTCCTGTGCGGTTTCGACGAGTTTGGTCCGCTCTGGACGGCCACGGCCCTCCATCGGATGGTCCGGGTGGTGTTTGGCACCGAGCGCGTGGCGATCCAGTTCGCCCGGATTGACGGCGTTCTCGCCCACGAGGGGTATGCCACCGGGCAGCAGTCGCTCAAGCAGCGGTACCAGGCCGTCTCGTTCCTCTTGCTCGTGAATCGCAGTCCCTGGTTGGAGGATCTCACTCCTGCGGTGGTGGATTGGGCCATCGAGATGGCGCCCGAGCACGCCGCGAGCATCATCCGGGGCAAAGTGAGCGCCGCCCTCGCGACCATGAGTGTGCTGGCGCCGCGCTCCGATCCCAGCCAGCAGGACCTCTTTCCTCCGGGGCCGAGCGATGGCGTCCCCGACGAATGGTATGCCTGGTATCTCGCCTGGCGGGCGACTGGCTCCCGTGGTCTAGCGCGACGGGTGGCCCGCCACTACGGGAACTACATCTTGTACGCCGGGCGCTGGCTGGCCCAGCGCCATCCCGGCATCGTCTCACCAGACCAATGGACCGAGGAGATCGCCCTGGACCTGCGAACAGCGGTCTTGGAGGAGACCAATGCCGTCTTTGTCAGCGCGGAGGGAGCGCGGGACCTGGCACGACGTGACCTGCTGGGCAAGCGCTTGAGCCATGAGGCCATCTCCCAGTTCCTGGCCTCGTTGCGCCGCTTCTTTCGTGATCTGCAGCACAAGGCCCACGCGGTCGGTGATGCCCCTGCGCGACGATTGCCTCGCCGGTTCGATCCCCGGGACGCGCTTGCCACGCCGGATCAGGTGCAAAAGGCACTGCGCGGGACCGAGCCCCGCGATATTGATCTCACGATCTGGCAACGCCTGGCGATTCAAGCGGCCCGCTTGACCCCGGAGGATGTGGGGCCGGTGCCCTATTGGCCGTTCACTGCCATCCACGCCATGGCGCTCTTGTGGGTCACCACCGCCCGTCGGCCGAATGAGCTGCTCCGCCTGCGCTTCCACTGTGTCCGGGACGAGTGGGAGCCGGACATGCGGGATGACGAAGGCGACCCCTTGGCGCCAGGTGAAGAGGTCGTCGGGCCAGCGAACGGCAAGAACGTCTCGTACCTGCACATTCCGTCCTCCAAATACGGAGGTCCCGCCTGGATCTGGATTCCCCCGTACACGGCCGCGGCTATCGCTCGCTGGCAAGCCGAGCGAGGAGACCAGCGCAAGCCTCTCTTTGACCACAAAGATCGTGAATTCGCTGATCTCCTGTTCGTCCACCGGGGCAAGCGCATGGGCGTCACCTTCCTCAACCGACGCTTGATCCCCTTGCTGTGCCAGAAGGCCAACGTGGAGCCCTTCGATGCGGAAGGCGCCTACACCGCCCATCGGGGTCGGAGTGCCCGCATCTCGATGCTCCATGCCTGTGGGCTGGAACTGGAGGATCTGGCCGCCTACGCCATCCACAAGGACACCAAGACGATCAAGAAGTACGCCCGGCGTCATCCCATCCACCTCCATTGGAAGGTAGCCCAAGCCGATATGCTCTCGACCGTGATCGAGGGGCTGTACGACCCTGAGGCTGCCCTGCGAGGGGAGCCAGCCGTCCGCTGGTTCCTGGGGTACGATGTCGACGGCACGCCCCAGTTCTGCGGTCTGCCGGCGCATCAGACCTGTCCGCACCGCATGGATTGTCCCCGTTGCGGCCTCTTCATCGGCGGCGAGAAGGCCCGGCTCGTGCAGGATGATCCAGACCTGCTGAAAGTCACTGCCGAGATCCCGATGACGCCGGTACAGCAACTCCTGAGTCAGGGCCAGATTGCGGCAGCAGAACAGGCACTGGAGGAGTTGCAGAGCGTTCTACCGCCTTCGCCGCCCAGCGCCTCCTATCTCACCAATCCGTCTGGCTTGAGTAACCAGCGACTGGAGGAACTGGCTACGCAAGACGCGCGCAGCCAACTAACGATGGTTAGGGATGAATTGGTGGCGACGCTGGCCGAGCATCAGGGGAAAGATGGCCGGAACGTCGTGGTGAGCGCCCTGCGTCAACGACTTGCCCTCGTGCAGGACCTCCTGGCACACTGCCAAGCCACAAATCCTTGACTCATCCTATATAAAATTGATCAAACGCCAAGGGTACGGGCGAGCCGGCTTCGACCTGCTCCGCCGTCGGGTCCTGGCCGCCTAGCCCCAATCACACCAAGAGGGATGCCAATCGGCACCGCCTGTCGGTGCCCACCATCGCGCCGGTCGCTGCCAGCCGTGCTACCCCTCGGAACTCAGTCATGGGTTCCTGTCTCGCCTCCCCATAACCTGCGGGAGAGCCCAGTTTCAGGCGCCGTACACAACCTCGGGGAAGAAGAGGCGCCGTCTCTCATGGACGGCATGCGCCCCACCTCGCGGGCGCTGCAGCAGGTGACCGGGGCCGTGAAGGTGAACGTCGATATACACGGCAACATGCTGCCGCACCAGCACGCCCACTACTTTCCCCAAGGGCGGGGGCGACTCCTACGAGGACGGGCCCATAGACCTCCGCCGCTTGGAGGACACCAGGGAGTTCACCTATGACCTGAGAAGTTCCAGCCGTTCGTGGAGGAACCGCGGGCTGCCGTCGAAGCCGACTGAAGGCCAATCCGCGTTTCACACGGATGCCAACAGAACCACGAATTAGTGAGTCGGTTTGGCCCCCGACCCACAGGGTCTGAGATAATAGGAGGGTACTGCCATCGTGCGACATGATTTGACTACGACTTCCATTCTGGACTACGCACCCACGGAGCGGCTTCAGCCGGTGTTGGCCCTTTCTCCGAGCGGCCGGCATCTGCTGTACTCGAGCGATCGCGAAGGAGGGCCTGCGTTGTGGAGGACCGTGGTTGAGACAGGGGAGTCACATCGCGTCACCCGACCAGGCGTCGTGGTCAGGCAGGCTTCATGGGGGCCAGCTTCCGTTGTGGCGTTTACAACCGACCGGGACGGCGACGAAAAGACGCGCACTTTCCTGATCAAGATGGGTCGTTCAGTAGAACCCGTCGGACATATCGAGCTCGTGGGACCACACGTGCGTCAAGTCCTCCCAGAGAGGCCTTGTTGGTCGCGCGACGGGACCACCCTGTTTTTTTCCGCCAACGATAGAAGTGTCGAGAATTTCGACGTCCTCGCGTACCACCTGTCTACACGAAAGGTGCGGAGACTGACTGAACATCCTGGCACGCTGGAGCCGACAAGCCTAAGTCCAGACGGATCTCTCTTGCTTGCCCTCGACCAGGTCTCCAACACCCATATTGGGAGTGCAATAATTGAGGTAGGACCGCGAAGACTGCACCGTCCTCGAGCCTTAAACGTTGAAGGTCGCACATGCTACCCGGTGGGTTGGGCTGGAAACTCTGAGTCATTTCTCCTGGTGGAAAACATCAGAAGCGACACCACGAGATTAGCTTTATATGATCTTGATTCTGAGTCACTCGAACCGCTATCGGGTATCCCGGAAGGGGTTGTGGAGGACGCCGTTCCTACACCCGACGGGGCCATCCTTTTTTCGATCAATCTTGATGGGGAGTCATTCCTCTTCCGCAGGAGTTCCGAGGGGCAGATTGCTCGGATCGCAATGCCGCCGGGCGTGATGCGGTATCTGACGATGTCGCTCGATGGGTCCCGAGCTGCAACGCTCTGGGATACGGCCACGGCCCCGATGAACGTCCATACGATCGATTTGCGTACGGGTAATGTTCGCCAGATGACGACCAATCGCCCTCGCCGAAAAGAAGTCACTTGCGAGCCACCGCGAGTCATCCGATACGAATCGTTCGACCGGATGATTCCTGCGTTCCTCTATCGCAACCCTGACTTTTATGGACCCTCACCGCTTGTAATTTCGATTCATGGGGGGCCCAACCTTCAGGAGCGGCCCGGCTACAATTACGGTGGTTTCTATCAGTACCTGCTGTCTCAGGGAGTCGCCGTTCTTGCGCCCAACATACGCGGTTCTACGGGTTACGGCCTTAAGTATCAGCGTCTGCTCAATGGCCGCTGGGGATTGGACGACGTTTGCGATATCGAGGCAGCCGTCGCATGGTTACGCCATCAAGACTGGGTGGATTCCAATCGAGTCGCCCTGTTTGGGACATCTTATGGGGGCTTCCTGGCGCTATCCTGCTTGGCGCGGTCGCCGGGTATATATAGGCTCGGTGCAGTGGTGGCAGCGCCGACCAATCTCGCGACACTTCTTGAGCATGCCCCTCCGGGATGGGGCGCGGCCGTCGCGGAGTCGCTAGGCGTAGTTACTCGGGATCAGGAGATGCTCTTTGCGCGGTCACCCATGGCGCGCGTGGAGAACATCACGGCTCCAGTTTTCTTCGTACAGGGCGGTAGAGACCCTCGCGTGGCTCCGAGAGACGGCGACGAATTTGTCGCTCGACTTCGCCAGAGCGGTGGATTAGTTGAATGCATACAGCTCGAGGATGAAGGCCATGGCATCTTTAAGCCGAAGAACATCCAATCGGTATTCATTCGCCTCGCACATTTCCTGTTGAAACACCTGTAAAATGGACTCGGCGAAGTTATCGTCGCTCGCCGGGCGCGGTCAGGATGAAGTAGAATGGTCAGGTGGGAGCATCACTGGGTCTGGCGACAGTGATCCTTGAATGACTCTAGAGCCCTGGGTTTCCGCACTACAGCAACCGCTTGCGGCTACCACATTCCGGTTCTTTACCGCTGAGTTGGCAATGGCTGATCACGCGGCGTGGTTCGTCGACGGGCCGGCGCGAGTGGCGGGGCGATCGATCAACGCGGTCAATGGCCTTGCACATGCGTACCGTGACGCACTGTCGCTCACATGCTTTGCCGACGAGCAACTTGAGATTGCGCGACAGCGTGAACTAGGACGCGTGTCTTCAGGCTGCAGCGTGCTGCGCTCGATCTGGGAACGGAGCGAGCCGCCATCGTCTCGACTGCAGGCATCGACGGCTCCCCTTTTGTTGCGGATGAACGTAGACGGCGACACCAGACTCAGAGGACTTTTGTCGAGATTGCCACATGGCACCTCGCGACGGAGGCTAGCGCAGGCGTGGTCGCAGCTGCGAGGCGGGCCTGCCGAGGAACTGGCTGAGGTGATCGATGAACTCCGTTGCCATCGGGCCAGGACAGTGGAGGCGACGCACCTTTCTGCGGTCAACCGCGCGTTACGGCTTTGGTTGGCCGAGGCTCTTGCAGCAATCGAGGATCTGTTTGGGATGCTCGGCGCCTCCAACGCCGACGACCTCTACCTGACCGCGCAGGATCTCCTCGTGAACACCAGGCCGGGTGGCATACCGACGTTCGATCCGTCGGCAGCATTTGCAGCGGTCGTGGTCGTTCTCCGCAGTCTTGGCGTCGAGATGTCTGTCGAGCGCACGGAAGACGACCGACTCTGGCACGCGAGAGTCCGCGGTACGGACCTTGCCGGGGAGGCGGTCGTCGAGTTGCTGCCCCTCGGGAGTGGGCCGAGTAACACTTTGGCGTGCGCGAACCCGATTAGATGCGAAGGCCAGTGGGTTCCGGCGAAGGCGTGGATCCAGTGCCGATCTAGCACCATTCATGGCGCGCGGCGCCTCACCTTTCAGCAGCTCATCTCATTGGCACACGAGCTTGGCCACCTGGTGTCGTACAGTTCAATGAGACACGAGGTGGCCTGTCTCAACGAGATCACCGATTTGCACCCCGAGACCGCTGAGGCCGTCCCGATGATGGTGGAGTTCGCGATCCTTGATGGCGAGAGTAGCCACGAGCTAGCGGACACCCTCGGTGTCGACCAAGCGGTTTTTTCCTGGATGCAATCGGCGAAACTTGTGGAGCTGCTTTTCGACCGCACTACGAGCCTGGTCCCTGCCATTCTTGAGACAAGTGATGACGGCGTGCTCGACACCTATAGACGTCTCGTCATCGGGGCACCGCGCCTCGAAGTGCTACTACCGGAATCCGACGCCTTGGCCGAATTCCGCAGAGACGTACGTGACTGTCGTCCTGCGCTCTACGCATATGAATTCGGTCGCACTTATGCACGTGCCAAGCGAGGTCACTCGAACGCTATCCACGAACTAAGTAACACTATGCGCCTGCCGCCGTTCCCGGAGTCGGACCCGCTCACGTCGATGTTGCGCCAGGGCGTGGCGGAGTGGATTGGGAGGTCGAAGTGGCAGACCACATCCGGATTCCGGATTCGATCGCATTGAACAATCCGTCGACCTGGTCCGAGGTGTACGTGAGCGCAGGCATAATTTGGAGACCGCGGGGCGACTTGTGCACTAGGGCTCCTTCTATGCGGATCGATGCGAGTAGCCCGGCGCCGTCGAACTCGGCGCCGACCACGTCGATAGAGAACATCGCCCCGCAGCCGCGGAAGCCGGTGACAGCCTCCTCGCGCTCAGTGAGACGATGGAGCCGGGTGCGAATTCGGTCCTCCAGATTCTTGGCGCATTGCGGCGCGTCGATCCTGGCTCCCTCGCCGAGTACAGCAATTATAGCGGCGCAGGACGGCGGTGTTCCGGCCTGCGTCTCGCCATGCCCAAGGACAGCCCTGGCCTGGGCGAGCGTCGTAGCTGGGCGTTCTGCGACGAGCACCGCAGACGCAGCGCAGGTCCCGTTGGTCAGCCCTTTGGACACTACTGCGACATCCGGTGGCTCCGGCCATGAGAAACTTGCCAGCAGCGGGCCCGTCCTCCAAAATCCCGTGGTGACCTCATCTGCCACGAGGAGGAATCCATACTGAGCGCGGAGCGACAGTAGTGCTTCAAGGAACTCCGCGGAGAGCGTGACGGCACCGGTACCCATGATGGGTTCGACAACAACGGCACAGATCCGTTCACCGTTTTTCCTAAAGGTCGCGGCTAGCGCCTCAACGTCGTTGACGTCGGTGTGAACGACGTAACGCCGATCCGCGGAATAGAGGCTCTGGCCGACATTCTGACCGGTCAGTGGTGACGCACCGAGCGAAAGTCCGTGCCACGAGTCCCGCAGCGTCACGATGCCGTTCTTTTGTGTCGAGCCACCGATGGCCGCAAACTGGCGCGCCACCTTGATGGCGATCTCCACCCCGGACGCCCCTGATGTTCCGAAGATCACACGCGTATAGGTAGGTGCGGCCGCGAGGAGTCGCTGTGCTGCGCTGATCGCGTAGAGGTTCGGCGTTTCGAAGCACTTGAGGTACCCCACATCGGTGATGGCCGACACCAGGGCCTCCGTCACGGCCGGGTTGCCATGCCCTAGGATGACGTTCCACAGACCGCTCGCTCCGTCAAGGAGAGACCTGCCGTCACTGAAGTGGACCGTCACACCCTCGGCATGGACCGGGACAGGGCTTAAGCCCTGTCCCGCAAATGATCCAAGTCCCACGACGAGCCCCGAGTGGTCAATGGCACCGTCCCCGGCCGAGCGGACTTGGTCCAGCGCCTCTGATGTCATCATGAACCTGTCGGGGCCGGTGAAACAGCTGCCTCAGTCGTCGGCTAGTAGCGCGTCGAGCTCAGCTTCCAACTCGGCGTCCGTCAAAGCGGATGCCTCAGAATCGACCGTGACGCCCTCTGCGCCAGCCTCGAAGAAAGCATCCAATGCAGTGACATTGAAGAGCGCCGGAGCTTTAGTGAACAGGGTATCTACCATCTTTCACTCCTTTCGGGTTGTGGTTCTTGCGTACTAATACTAGCAGGGGTGTCAGTGTTTGTGCAAGTGGTTGTATGGGTTCAGGTGATGCGTTACACCGATCACGCTGCCTCCTGGTGTTGGTCAAGGTACTCTTGGGGGGTCAGATAGTCGAGGGCTTGATGGGGACGAATGGTGTTGTAGACGATCTCGTACGCGGCCAGTTCGGTGGCGAGGTCAGCGACGTAGGGTGGAGCGGTGCAGCAGTCGTACAACTCCTCGCGGAAGGTCCGCTGGAAGCGTTCGACGCGCCCATTGAGTTTTGGCGAGCGTGGGGGCAACAGGAAGAGTTTGAGCGCATGTGTCTGGCAGTACACCTCGAAGTCGGCCTTGAACTCGCTGCCGCCATCAATCTGCAGGGCCTTGACGGGAAAGGGCAGCCGGTGCAGCATCCGCTCCAGGCTCTCGGTGGTGGTTGCCGCCGTTGCTCCCACCCGGATCTCGGCCGCCCCATAGCGACTGGTCACGTCAATCAGGGAGAGGTGTTTGAAGATCCGACCCGGGATGGGACGGACATCGAGCGCGTCCCCTTGCACCAGATCGCCTGGCAGCGTAGTCCTTGGGTTTGCGGCTTGCATGGGGACGTGTCGCCGAGCGGCCACGGGTCGTTCGCGTGCGCCTGACCTCCCGCAGGTCGCCACGCCGCCTGAGCTGCCGCAGGATCCGTCCCACCATGGAGACCGAGAGGTCGATGCCATCGCGCGCCAGCAGGATCTGCAGCTTGCGCTTCCCCCACCCTGGGTGCTGTTCGCGCAGCGCGAGCACGGCCTGGGACTGCTCGACCGACCAGGTGGCGCGAGCGCAGCGATGGGGCCGATGGGAGCGATCTCCCAGACCGCTAGCACCCTGCTGCTGATAGCGATCGCGCCAGGCGTAGAAGGTGGGACGACTGATCCCAAAGTGCCGGCAGGTCCGACTGACGTTCTGGTCGTGGGTCTGATGCCAACGAAGACAGAGCAAGCGTTTGCGGACCTCCGATGGGAGGGAGTGGGATGGCGTGGGCATCGTGACCCAGGTCCAGGACTGGGAGCTGGTGACGCTGATGTGGTGAGCGTGCGGGTTGAGGCAGGTCATGGACGGTGCCTCACGGGACGGGCTAGACTGCGACATACGGGGCCTCCGCGATGTGGTATTCGACATCTACATCCTAGCCGGATGGCCCCGTTGCTATGTCGTGCGAAATTGGCGTAGCGGCATGCCGCTACGCCAATTGATACGAATGTCAACTGTAAAGGATCTCGCTGAGCTAATTCACGTCACGAACTTCGTAGCCGTCACAGTACGGACACACCACGACACCTTTGCCCCACTGTTCGGCCAGGCCCTCGATGTCGGGCAGTTCGTCTCGTAGTCCGGTGGCGACAATCACTCGCCGAGCCCGCAGGATGGCGCCGCTATCGACGGAAACCGAGAATGTCTCCCCGTCTCGAGTGACCTGGGTCACCCGTCCTTCGAGGATGACGCCACCGTAGCGTTCAATTTCGCGGTGGCCCTCGGCGATGAGCTGGAGCGGCGGCTTGCCATCATGACCGAGCACGCCATGCATGTGGGCGGCGAATCGATTTCGCGGTGCACCATTGTCGACAACCAGCACTCGCCGGCAGGCTCGAACGAGCGTGAGTCCCGCGCTGAGCCCGGCGACACCACCGCCAATGATGACAACATCGCAGTGTGTTTCCATGTCCTCATGCTACGGGCAAACCGGACTTGTTGCAATTCGATTTGCTACTTTGGCAAAATGAGACATCGCTGGGTCATTGTCGGGCGTTCTGACTGCGTTGGGACCCCGGTTGCGGGAATTGAGGCAACGGGCCGGGATGACTCTGACCCAACTGTCCGAGACCACGGGGATCTCTGTCAGCACACTGTCCCGTCTGGAATCCGGTCATCGCAAACCCACCCTCGAACTGCTGCTCCCCCTCGCGCAGGCACACGGTGTGCCGCTGGATGACCTCGTTCATGCTCCTGAACACGGCGATCCACGCGTTGATCAGAGACCGTTTGTGCGCCATGGGATGACGTTCGTGCCGCTGACCCGACATTCTGGCGGATTGCAAGCGTATAAACAGAGTATCCCCGGCTGCATGGACGAGAGCGTTCCTGAACAGCAGGTCCACGACGGGTACGACTGGATGTACGTCTTGAGCGGTCGGCTCCGCCTGGTCCTCGGAAACCACGACCTGATACTCGGGGCGGGCGAAGTCGCGGAATTCGACACGCGCGTGCCGCATAGCTGTAGCAGTGCCGGCCCCGAGCCCGTTGAGATTCTGTGCCTGTTCGGACCGCAGGGCGAACGCATCCATGTGCGGGCCACAACGTCCCGGCGGATCGGCGGGTGACCCATTAGACGGACTTGAAGTCCGCTCAGGCCGTGGTATCAGATTGTCGGCATTCAGCAAAGGTCGCTTGCCACTCCGCCATTACCTCTGTTCGCGGGCATCGTCCAACGCCTCCGCACACTGCTGCAGGTGCCCGATGAGCTGCTGTCGCTCTTTCTCGCTGAGTCGGCTCACCATACGCTCCTCGATTGCAGCGACCATGTGGTCGCAGGTCTGCACCAGCCGGCATCCTTCCGGCGTCAGGTACGTGCGCAGCACGCGTGCATCATCGCTCCGATGTCGCTCGATCAACCCGACCCGCTCGAGATGCGCCACCATTTCATTCGCGGTCTGCGGCGTGACGAAGCAGCGTCGCGCCAGCGCCGCGCCCGATAGCCCGGGATGCTCGTCCAGAACCTGTAAGACGGAGTACTGGGGTGTCGAGAGCCCATGCTGGCGCAACGCCTCGTCCATCGCCGTACGTAGCGTCTGCTGGACCTGTTTGAGCACGTAGCCCATCCGTTCCTCCAGCGGCAGCTTTTGGGTCATGTCATCTACCTTCCGCTTGCATAATCATCAGGTTCCTGTTAACCTATAAATATCAGGTTCCTGATGAGTATACGACGTTCTCAGCATACGTAGGAGGCACGACACCATGGCAAAGATCCTCGGACCCGATTTTGTGGCGCTCCAGGTACGCGACCTGGAGGCATCCCGTCGCTTCTACACCGACCACCTTGGCCTGGAGCCGGCTCCCGAGAGCCCGCCGGGTGCTGTGGTCTTCGCCACCGCTCCCATCCCCTTTGCTATCCGCGAGCCGGCCGTCGACCTGGACGCCGCTGACCATCTCGGTTGGGGCATGGCGCTCTGGTTCAACTGTGATGATGCCGATGCGCTGTGTGCGTCTCTCCAGGAGAGTGGTATAAGCATCACGCAGGAGCTGTTCGACGGTCCCTTCGGCCGCACCTTTAGCTTCGTCGATCCCGATGGCTACCCGCTGACTGCACACACTGGCGGACGGTAGCCGTGTGGACCGCTTCGCGCTGACGCCGCTCGGACCGTACTCGCTAGCCGCGAGTGTCCGCTTTCTTGAGGGCTTTGTCCTCGCTGCGTACCACGGTGCGGAGGCCGGTCATTTCCATCTGGCCTTCGTTGCCGATGGGAGCTCCGCGGTGGCGGGTGTGTGCATTCGTGATGAGGGCGGCACCGTGGTGGTCGAGGTCGTCGGCGATGCGGAGCCGGAGGTGGTCCGCGACCAGGTGGCCCGTATCCTCTCACTCGATATCGACGGACGCGGTTTCCCGGCCGTGGGGCAACGTGACTCGGTGATCGGCCGTCTGCAGCGTCGCTACCCGGGCCTCCGCCCGGTGCTCTTCTATTCTCCCTATGAGGCCGCCGCCTGGACGCTCATCGGCCAGCGGATCCGCATCACCCAGGCTGCACAGATCAAGGCGCGAATGGCGGAGGAACTGGGCCCACTGGTCACGATCCATGGGGAGACGCTGCATGCCTTTCCAGGGCCGGCGCGTCTCGCTAATCTCGACACGTATCCTGGACTCCCGGCAGTAAAACTCGAGCGCCTGCGTGCGTTGGGGCACGCAGCAGTGGCTGGTCTGCTCGACGCCGGTCGCTTGCGCGCGTCACCTCCGGCCGCAGCGCTCGCGCAGTTGAAGGAGCTTCCCGGTGTGGGCGACTTCTCGGCGGAGCTCATTCTGTTGCGTGGGGCTGGCGAGCCGGATTACCTCCCGACGGCAGAGCCACGTCTGGGCAGTGCCATCGCACGTGCCTACGGCCTCGACCATCCACCCTCAGCGGCCGATCGTGTCATGTTGGCCACCGCGTGGCGCCCGTACCGCACCTGGGTGGTACTGCTGTTGCGGACGATGCTGGAAGACGAGACACACGAGGTTTCGCGGCTTTCAGGTGAAAGATACGCCGCTGGCACACCCGAAGATCTGATCGGAACCATGGATGTGCGCCCTGCAACCGGTTTTTCAACACTCTTCACCCCCAGTACAGCGACACATAGCCGGATGGAGTGGTACCCTTCGACGCAAGGCGGAAGGGGGACCACATGCGGACGACGACTAAGACGACGGAACAGCAGCGCCTCGAGATTGAGAACTGGCACCACGGTCTGGATGTCCTGCACGCACGCATCG
>JAABUZ0100004529.1_pt1 | contig 19085 bp, 27 predicted proteins | sample 5562091 | NCBI WGS metagenome assembly JAABUZ01 (sample SAMN12813069, study PRJNA571459) | rock metagenome | isolation source: Antarctica rocks | place: Antarctica: Victoria Land, Linnaeus Terrace sud | collected 2015-12-21 | reverse complement strand
GCTGCGCGCGTCGCTGGAGGCGCGCGGGGCGGCGGCACCGGCGCCCGAGCAGGGCCCCCGCACGGCCGGCGCTGCGCCGCCTCCGCTCTCTGGCGCGCTGGTGGCCTTCGCACCGCCCGCGGACGGGCGGCCCCGCGCCAGCAGCATGATGACGGCCCAGGGCGGGGCCAGGGACACTCAGGCCGGCCGCCAGCCGCTGCACGCAGCTCCTGACGGCGCTGCTGACAGCTGGCCGGCCACCAACGACCTCATCGCGTTCACTCCGCCGCCGGGGGGCGCGGCTGGTGCGCGCTCACGCCACCCCGCCTGCCGTCCTGTCTTGCTCCCTCTGCGGGCGCTGCTTGACGCCCGACACGAGGGCGTGCTTTCTGGGCACCACCATCCGCTGGCACTGCACGTATTTGCCACCGCGCTGCCGGGTGTGTGCTAGGAGGGCAGCTGTGGTGGCAGCCGGCATGCTTACAGTGCGCCGTGCAAGGGTGTACCACCTTCAGTCGCACATGTTTCGCATCCGGCAAGGCGCCAAAAGTGTGTGCGCACGCAGGCGGCCGCCCTGTGCGCGTGGATGCCGAGGATGCCGCCGGCTTGGCGCATGCGGCTGGCGAGCCCGCCGCGGCCGGCCCGCTGGAAGCGCAGCTGCGCACCTCGGCGGAGGCGGGCCTGCACGCCGGCGGAGCACGCGCGCAGCAGGTAACGCTGGTGACTCTTTTGAAAGATGGCCTGCGCAGCGGTCTATTGGTGCCATACTGCAGAACGTATTGGAGCGGGCCGTCTGTGACACTCCTGACCTTGGCTTGGCCATGTTTTGAGGAGCAGTGCTTCCCCGGCGGGCTTCGCGCACATCCCTCGCTGTCTTACAGGGTGTTCTGAGTTGCTGTGCAGCGAGCATGCGCGGAGGTGCACACGCTCTGGCACGCCGCTGCCAAGACGCAAGATTTTTGTGGCAGGGACAGGGCGCGCTGGCGGGCGGCGCCGCATATGACCAGCTGCAGCGGGGCGACCCGGCGCCGCTGTCGCCGGAGCGCCGCGCCCCGCGCCGGCGCCGGCGCCTGGCCAAGCTGCTCGCGCTGCTGCGGCGCGGCCTGCGCAGGCGCTGGACGTAGAGCAGGGCGTTGGTCTGCCTTCTTGCATGGGCTGCACAGGGCAGCGTGTGGCGCCAGCCGGCATCCTGTGTCGTTGCGTCCGTGCCTGACCTGACCTGTTGTCAGAATGCTGCAGCTGACCGGCTGGGACCTATGTGTGAGGAAGCTGATCTAACACGTGCTACGGCAAGGGGCTGCTGCGCAGAGATTGGGCGCTGCTTTGTTTGCTGTAAACTGCCCACACAGCTGTGCAGCCTCGGCTTCATACCCTAGCACATAATCTCACAAAATGTCGGGTCGGGCGTGACGCCCGACTATCAGCAATGAAGCAGGTTTGACGCTGCGCCGAAAGGCAGAGCCTTGCAAGCAGATGGTCGTTACGTATCCTTATCGCGGAACATAAGCACACCGTCAGTGGCAGGACCGCACAGCACGCACAGACGCGCCAACGCAGTATCGGCAGGAAGGCTCGTCGAGCTGACCTGGGTGGGCACCTGGTTGTCGCAGGCCTACTCTGTGACTCGCATCCCACTCCTTGCGCCTTTTGCACCACACAAAGAACTCCACTCCATGTTGCCAGCAAGCCCATCTAGCCCATCTTCTGCACTGTATGGCAATGTGCAACACCACCAAAGCAGCATGTATTACTCAGCTTGTTGAGCCGCATGCGGCTCACAGCTGGAGTGATATGCCTGCAGGCACAATCCCGCCAGCCATTAGCAATATGAGCATTGACCACGCATGCGCTGCTGCTGGGGCTCTGCTGCTGCGCTCTGACCACGGGTGAGGGGCGGCAGCGTGGACAGCAGCGATGGACGCCGCGGTGGCAGTTGCAGCGTCGACCGCAGCTGCGGTGGCGGACGACGTGAGGGCGCCGGCTGGCGCTGTGCGCAAGGTGGCTTGGGCTGGGGCTGCACCTCTCTGCACCTCTTGCAGCAGCACCTGAGAGGGCAGCTAGGCGTACGTCTGGCGGCTCGGGCCAGACGCCGCCGTAGCAGCGCTTTGCCACGTGCGCACGCCCGTGCTCCCGGCTCCCCGCCCTGCTCTCCGCTTGGAGCGCGAGTCCCTGGTGCCCCAGGAGCTTGTAATTGTGGCACTTACCATCAGGTAAGGCTGAGCAAGAGCTAGCAAGAGCTAGCAAGAGCTAGAACATGCTGCTGCCTGTTAGCAGGCCTGCCTGACGCGGAAGGCATGCGCCTGAGATGCAGACATTACTTTGAATTCCAAGGTCTAAAACCTGCTCGCTGATCTTGGGAGCCTGCCGACCCCTGACCTGCGCTCGCGCGCAGCGTCAGGTCCTGAGGCGGCCCCGCGCCGACGCCGCATCCTGTATCCTGGGGCGGCAGCTCGCCCAGCAGCAATGGCCCACGACCTAGGCCGCCAGCTCCAGCGGCACACCCGCGCCTCCGCCCGGGCGCCCCGCCGTGCCGCCGCCCGGCCTGAAGCTCGCCACATGTCCGCTGCGCCGAGCGGCCTGCCAAGCGCGGCCCGCCCAGGGTCCAGCGCAAGTGGTCTGCTAGTGTCCCTGGCCCTGAACCATGTGCAGGGCAGGCCTCGGGCAGGTCACACCTGCTCCGGCCCGAGGTGCCTAGGGCAGGCACGCACCGCTGCATCCTGCAGTCTCCAGAACTGCGCGCGGCCACGGCGCTGTAAGTGTTCAGGCGCGGGTGCCAGTGCCAGGCGCGCGGCATCCGGCGCATCCGGGTGCCTGATAATGGCGACTGGTAAAATAATCGGCTGAAGGACAATTTCTTCGGACAACTGCCAAGTTGTTTGCATTTCACAGGTGGCATGGTTTGTGCGGTCTTTCCATCTCGACATTGACGCATGCAAGGATACCCATGCCAGTGCTGCTGGGTCCAGCAGAGTGGGGTAAATACGCACCGCAGCGTTGGCTGCACAGACGGTTTAGGGCCCGCCACTGCCGGCCATTCCAACTGACCTAGGTGGAATCCCGTGCCATAGCACGCATGCGTTCAGAGCGTGCCCTTAAGAAGATGGTTCGGTGTTATTCCTGAAGATACTTGTGCGAGCAGTGCTGTCAGCGCTTCTCGCTATGACAGCGACGCTTGCAGATGCGCTATCTTAGTGGTGATATTATGACAGACTGGCAGCTAATTTCATGATCTGAAACTTGTGCGAGCATGTGCGGCGACATGGTGATGGCCACCGTCAAGAAGGGCAAGCCCGACCTGCGCAAGAAGGGTGCGGCGCTGCTCCATGCATGGCGCCTGGCGCGCGCAGCGCCGCTCCTGCATGTGTAGGGTTGCTCAGCTTGGAAGTCATCACATCCATGGCTGGTTCTCGTACCAAGTGTGCTTGCCTGCATTGCGGGTTGGAAGTATTTGCATAGATATGAAGTACTTTGCGGCGCGTTTTCAATGCTCCGGGAGCATTGCTCCCTCTGTTGCGGCCTTGCGCAGTAGCTGGTGCTAGTCATGCCGAAGCGTTTGCTGTCTGCACTGTAGCACCCGCCTTCTACGCTGCACGGAGCTGCGACCTGGACTGGCACGTGGGGCCATTTTCGCTGGGTGGCATGTACCTTGCTCTCCATACCGTAGCCACGCTGCAGCAGCTTCATGTTGCAGCGCTGAGGACGGACGTATCGATGATACATCATGTTGTCACCATCGCCTGTAAACACACTCCGACGAGCCCTCAACAGTGTGCTTGCATACGCACTCCGCCCGTCGTCCTTGTCCCTGGACAACCCGTGGCATACTGAACGGTGTGCAGGTAGCTCATATACATACAGTGGCAGTCCACCATCTCTCAGTGGCTCTGGCAGTGCTCCGAGCGCAGCCAGATCAGCACTCACCGCCTCGCACCAAACCCCATGCGCCAATTACCAGCGTCATTAAATAATGCACCGCAGTACGTAGCGCGCACAGCTAGAGAGGCCTGCTGTTCATACCAGCCAGCCAGCCAGGCGCTGTGCGCGCGCAGGCCACGATGGCATGATACGCATATCCGCGGCGAGGACGACAGCAGCGAACACGCTCAGGGCAGAGTGCCTCCATGCCCAAACCCCAGCCCACCCAAACCCTAGCTCAATCGCGCGCCGGCGCCGCTCAGCCCAGCGCCTCCGCAAGCGCTTGCTCCGCAGCCGCCAGCACGTCCGGCACGAGCGCGGCGCCGCCCTTGATGCCGGCGGTGGCGAGCGCAGGCCGGCCGCCGCCGCCGCCGCCAAACCGCTTGGCCAGCGCGCCCACAAACGCGCCGGCCTTGAGCCCGGCGCCGACCGCGCCGGGCCCCGCTGCCGCCGCAACTGCGACCTTGCCATCGGCGTGCGAGGCGAGCACGACCGCGGCCGCATCGCCCAGCTGCGCCTGCAGGCCCGCCGCCGCCTCCTGCCGGGGCGCGAGCAGGGTCTAAAAGCCTCGAAAGCCCAAGAGGGTGAGCGGCCACTCAAATAGCTGCAAATGCGGACACCATCTCGACATCGCAATGCACCACTGGCTGGAGGCGCGCCCGCATCGTCCAGCCACGCATGTAACACAGCCGCCGCTGCATGTCACGCCATGGCGTAGGCTTGCTGGGCTACACTCTAGTGCGCTCGCCTGCTTCAGCGCAGGCGCTGCAGCAGTGCATGCGGGCTATGGCCGAGCACAGCGCAATCGTGCACGCTCCGCACCAGCGCCAACGCCCGTAACGTGTTCCCCTCGCACCCCCGCAGAGCGCAACAGGCTGGGAGAACCTGCTTCCAAAAGCCAAACCCAAGGGCCAAAAGGCGCGCGCCGAGAGGTCCTTGGCGGCGACGCCGTCCAGGCGCGCGACGAGCATGGGCGCGCCGCCGGGCGCGGGCCGCGCCTGCGCGGCCAGCTCGCGCGCGCGCAGCGCCGCCAGCTGGCCGTGCAGCTCCGCAGCGTCCCGGACCGCGCCGCGCGCCTCCTCCGCCAGTGCTGCGCGGGGCCGACGCCTCGTCTTTGAGTGAGCCTCACTCGCTGAATATGCTTGACGATCAGGCTGCGCAGACGCTTTCTGGCAAGACGAGCAAGGGCGGGCTGACATTCCGGGGCAGCTCGCAATCGAGCCTGCGCCCACGCTCACGGGACCGACGCAGAGCATGTGTGGAAACCACACTCCATCTGTGACGCTCACGCCCGAAGAACACCAGGCTCTCAGCCCTGGCGCCCGCGCGCACCCGCCACGCGCGCCGGCAGCTCCTCCGGCCGCACGCGCAGCTGCCCGGCGAGCGCGCGCACGACGGCGTCCAACTGCGCGTGGTGCCGCGCGGCGGCCGGCCCCGCGACCGCCTCCACCCGGCGCACGCCCGACGCGATGCCCGCCTCGCTCAGCACCTTGAAGCCGCCGATCTGCGCGTGCGTTAGGGTCACGTTAGGGCGGCAGGCCTCGCAGCGCGCGTGGGGGCAAGGTGCTGTCAGCACTGGATGTGAGGCATGCACAGCGAGCGCCCTGCGTCCGCCCCTGCCACCTTGGACGCTGCTCGCGACCGTCTCAATGCAGGACCATGCAGACTGCCATCTGGGCTTGATCAGCATCTTGGCATGCCGCCGACCGTGCCAGCGACAGCGGATGGTCACGACGATGCAATGAGTTTCGACGCTGCCACAGCCGAGCCCGTGGCGCGCAGCTGCAGCAACGTGCGCCCAGCTGCCAACTGGAGTTTGCTGGGGGTGACGATGGGTGGTGGGCCACGCCTGCGAGGTGCGCGCGACGTGCGTGCCGCCGCAGAGCTCCATGGACACGCCCGGGACCTCCACCACACGCACCGCGCTCTCCTCATACTTCTCCCCGAACATGGCGATTGCGCCTGCGCGCCCGCGCGACAGGTGGGCACGCCGCCCGCGCAGACGCCTGTATCTTCGAGCACTCTCAGTGCGGGCTGCGGGGCGCAGCACAGGCGGTTGAAGCCTCTGTGAGCGGCCCTATGTGCTCGGGCTCAACGAACAAGCAATGCGCGCAGCGCCCGAGGCGCCAGAGCGCAAGCGGGGGCGGGCGGCGCGGGAGAGGGCACGCGCCGGCGGCCCGGGCCTCGGCGAGCGGCACCGTGCGCGTGGTCAGCGCGTGGTCGGCGGCGACCCAGCCGTTGACCAGCGCCTCCACGCGCGCCACCTCCTCGTCGCTCATGCCGCGCGGCAGGTTGAAGTCGAAGCGCAGCCGGTCCGCCTGAACCTGCGACCCCTGCCGGCGCGCGCGCGCCACCCTGGGCGCGTCAGGCTAGGGTTTGGATAAAGGGTTAAACCCTACCCTGCTCAGACGAGTCAGGCCTGCCGTGCAGCGCAGGCGCGGCGGGGCCTGGCTGTTCCAAAGGGCGAGGACCGCGGCGCGGAGCGACATGGCCGCGCCGGCCGAGCAGGCGCGAGCCGGGGGCGCGCCTGCTGGCAGACGTCAGCGCCCAGCACGCGCTTGAGCGCGGCCTGCAGCAGGTGCGTCGCGGTGTGGTGCGCGCGCGCGCCCGCGCGCCGCTGCGTCTCCACGCTCGCCGCCACCTGGCCGCCGGCAGCGCTGCACAGTTGCGGCCCGCATCTCACAGAGCGCAGCGCGTCCTGCAAGCGGAGCGCTGTCTGGCGACATCTGCTGAGTCTGCAACGCCTTGGACCACAGTATTGAGCATCGGCCCCCTCACTGATGCATCAGGACATCCGCCGCATGCCCGCCCTTGTGCACATTTAACAAAAATTTACGAGCGTGCCTGGACAGCATAGCTTCTGGCGCTTCAGGTGCAGGGCAGGGCGGCCGGCGCCCGCACCTCCTGCCCGATGCGCAGCACGCCCGCCTCCACGATGCCCTCGTGCACGAACAGCGCGCCGCCGCCGCCGCGTTGCGTGTCGCCAACCCGCACAACGGCCTCCGGCGCGCCGTGCGCGTCAGTGTGTCCGTCCGCATCAGCGCCACAGCTGCCGGCCTCCGCGCCGCGCGCGGGCGCCGCGGTGAGCGTCCCGGTGTCGCCCGCCTGGCCGCCCGACTCCGCGTAGAACGGGGTGCGGTCCAGTATGACGCCCACGGCCTCGCCTGCAATCACGGGGTCAGGGCTAGGATGAAGAGCAGCACCAGGAGCTTTCTAACCGCCACTTAGTATGTGGCCAGTGCGTTCGACAGACGAGCCTCCTCTGCCGCCGTCATGCAAGCGTTTGGAACGGTGCGTCTTCAGCACAGCGGTGCTGCGCACGTGTGCGCCGCCGGCCTCCCATTATGGCCTGCTAGCCAAGCTGGACCTTGCTTGAAACGACCAACCAGCAGGAGGGCTGTGCTGGCTTCCCGCTGCAGTGACAGGCACGACGGCGCATGATACCGTGAGGACATGCATGCCGATCAACCGACGCACAGCCTCACAGCGTGTGCATGCATACACACTCATCCGCGCTGCGCTGTCGAGAGTCCTGCAAGCACGCCTCGGTCGCGCTGGAGCCGCGCGCACCCTCGCAGGCGGCGTCAACCGGCTCGCCGCCGCGCAGGATGGCGATGATGGTGCCCGGCGCCTCCATGCGCTCCCAGCCGACAAACTCGGACGCGCCCAGCTCCGCCGCCAGCGCGCCCAGCCGGCCGGCGGCCGTCAGGTCGACCGTACGCGCGGCCGCCTTGGCGCGCGCCTTCTGCGCATCCATCTCCTCCGCAAAGCCCGCCGCGTCCACCTGTGGGTTTGGAGCCAGGATTAGATGCGACGCTGCCACAAATGATAGGGTAGGGCAGGATTGGGGTTGCTGCAAGCCAGGGCCGAGAAGAGCGCGCGCTTGGGGTAGGCGCAAGCGCGACGGGCCGCGCGCCTGGACGCCCCGCTCCGCAGCCAGCTCTGCGGTGATCTCCAGCGGGAAGCCGAACGTGTCATAGAGCTCGAAGGCGGCCGCGCCGCCCAGCACGGGCGGGTCCCCGTCGCCCGCGCCGCGCGCTGCTGCATCCAGCTGCGCCGTCAGCAGCTTCTCGCCTGCGCGCGGCGCCGGGCGCTGAGCGGGCCGCGCGCGCGCGCCGGCAGGGCGCCAGGCCTGCTGACGCCGAGGGCACACACGGACGTGGGTGGGCGCTCGGCGCCGCCGCCTGCTGAACCGCCCGGGCGCGCCCTCGCCGCGCCAACTGGTGCACCAGAGGCTTGCCAAAAAAAAGAAAAAAAAGAAAAAAACCTGCATGGCTGACAGCAGTACGCCCGTGTGCGGCAGGGAAGAAGAGAGGGGCGCAGCCTGTGCACCGGCGTGTAGACAGTGGCAGAGCTCCGTCTGGGCAGGCAGGGGCCAGGGGCGCGCGCCAGCCATGCACCAGCATGCCAGCAATTTGGAAGGTGGCCCCTTCCGCGCGGCGCCCCTCTGCCTGAGACTCGCAGCGAGCGCGCACGCTGTCGCGGCGGGAGGCGGCGGGCGGCGGCGGCGGCGTGCGCATAGGGATGGGGTAGAGTAGGGTGCGCACCCGTCTCCAGCGTCTGCACAAACTTGGCCTCCTCGCGGCCCAGCTCGGCCGCGATGCGCGGCGCATTGCCGGCCACCGTCGGGTCGCAGCCGTCCGCGAGCGCGACGGCCGCCGCTGCCACGTCGCACACAAACGGCTTCTGGATGCCCAGCAGCCGCCCCTGCGTCGCGCGCAGGCGCGTTTGGTGCGGACGCCGAGCGGCAGCTGCCGCCTCGCTGGTGCAACGTGGGGCGCCGGCATCACACATCATGTGGGGCCAGGGTATGCGGCACGGGACTCGAGCTCGAGCCGCGGTCTGTTTGGCTCTGTCGCCGCCGCCGCCGCGCTGGGAAGTGCAAACAACCCCCTGCCATGATTGCAGCTGCGCCTGACACAGCGGCAGGCTGCATGTGCCGGCCGAAAGTGAAGTCCCGCACCTTCATGACCACCCGGCGCAGGAGGCGCCGCAGCACGTAGCCGCGGCCGACGTTGCTGGGCGCCACGCCGTCCGACACGAGGTACACGCACGCGCGCGTGTGGTCCCCGATGACCTGCTCGACACAGACCGAGAGATGCGCGTCAGGCGCGCTCCCACGCGCCCTGGGGTGGAGCTGCGGGGGCGAGTGCGACGTGCGCGTCATCAGGCACTGTCCTACACCACCTTTGGGAGCATGGTGTGGGGAGACATGCGCGCCAAGCACGGGCTCATGACAAGGTGCTAGGCAGCAGATCAAAGTAAGGCACTGGCAGAGGGCATGCTGTACGTGTCATGCTGCGGGGTAGAGAAATGAGACCTTGAGTGCGGCGCGCTGCTTGGGCGTGGCAGCGGCGTACTCCAGGCCGGCCAGGCGCGCCGCGCACGCCACGATGGGCAAGATGAGGTCTGTCTCGTAGTTGTTCGGCACGCCCTGCAGGATCTGCCGCGGAGCCGCGGACGCAGTCAGCAAGCCGCCTGAGGCCCCGTCCACCTCGACAGCGCCACTCTGCTCAGCATTTGTACAGCGCGCAGGCAGCAGCACAGCGAGCCACCAGCTGCACGCTTGCTTTTCACCAGGCACCGGCCAGAAGTGGGCTATTCTGATATGAGGACGCGACAGAGCAGGGCCGATCCAGGCACGGCGGGCGGCGACCCGCGCACCTGCGCAACGCGCTCCAGGCCCATGCCGGTGTCGATGCAGCGCGCGGCCAGCGGGCGCAGCACGCCGTCCGCGCCGCGGTCGCTCTCCATGAATACCAGGTTGTAGAACTCGATGAAGCGCGCGTCGTCGCCCAGGTCGGCGCCGGCCTCGCCGCGCTCCGGGTGCAGGTCGTAGTACAGCTCCGAGCACGGGCCGCACGGGCCTGCCGTGGCAGGGCCGCGTGTTGGGCGGCGGCGCGCGACTAGGTGGAGGATTAGGGTTGGGGTCTGCAGCTGTCAAGCCAGCGTGGCGACGCACGCCAGATTGCCAGCCAACACAGGCCTGCCCAAGTTGCGCGACACGGAATGCGCCTGATCACGGCGCGCATGCGACAACGACCCGCATCCGCATGGGCCCACCTCTGCCTGGTCCCCGCATGGCTGCCACAAGTGAGGCAGTAAGCGTCTGGGCGCTCGCTGCCGCCTGCCGCGCGCGCCCGGCGGCGGACGGGCCAGGGGCGCGCCCGTCGGCCCGCTGGCCCAGAAGTTGTCGGCGGCGCCCAGGCGCTGGATGCGCGCGGCCGGCACGCCCGCGCGCGCCTCCCACAGCGCCGCCGCGTCGGCGTCGCCTTCGTACACGCTCACCCAGATGCGCTCGGCCGGGATGCCCAGCTCGCGCGTGGCCAGCTCCCAGGCCATCTCGACCGCCTCGGCCTTGAAGTAGTCGCCAAAGCTGAAGTTGCCCAGCATCTGCGCGCGCCCGTCCCGGCGAGGTTAGGGTAGGGCAGTGATAACCCGTGCGCGTGCCAGGCACCGGGCGTGGCTTGTGCAGCTGCAGCAGGCCCGTGCATACGTCCAGGCCCCTGGCTGGGCCTGCACCCCATGCAGCTAACCTGCATGCAGGAGGCCGACACCGCCTGCCTGTGAAGCCAGGGTCGGCGCCCAGCGCTCCTTCCCCTCGAGCGCCCTGGCCCACACAGGACCGCTGGCCGACTCTTGAGCACAGACGAACCGCTCCGACACAGCGCCCAGGTAGGAAGTCCGTGGGGCGCGCCTCGAAGAACGTGTGGTGGCGCGCGGTAACGCCGACGTTCTCGATGTCGTTCGTGCGGATGCACTTTTGGGTGGTGGTCGCGCGCGCGTGCGCGCGCGGCGCCTGGCCCAGGAAGATGCGCTTGAACTGCAGCATCCCCGCGATCGTCAGCAGCACGGTCGGATCGTCCGGGATGAGCGACGCGCTCGGCAGCCGCGCGTGGCCGCGCCGCTCGTAGAAGGTCAGAAAGCGCTCGCGTATCTCGGCGCCCCGCAGCGGCGCGGGCGCCGCCTGCCCGGCCGGCTGGGGCGCGTGCTGGCGCGTGTCTGCGCGGCGTGCGCCGGGCGGTGAGAGCGCACTTGCATGAGTTGACCTCGCCGCTGCATGGGGTCCCGCCCTGACGTAGCCCAGCAAACGGCCATACATCAGCGGTTGCCAGCGGTGTCAGCACAGCGTCCTCGCCCGTCCGAGCAGGTGCATTTACTTGGCGTCCACCATACAGCAGCCGGTGGGTCGGGACTATGTCACGTGAAGATGCAAATAAGCGGTGGGCGCAGCAAAGCACCTACAGTGCCCCTGCTGCAGTCTGCGTCCTCTGGAGGAAAAGAAGCTCGAGTCGATAGGCGGTGCTGGTACGCACCAACACTTCACCAATACGAGGCGAGCGCGGTGTGCCCCCGAGCATCCACGCACGCCGTGTCTGGTCACGGGGAGGCCACAGACAACACGGGTCATGTTCGGCTGCTCAGAACGCCCGCTCGCAAACACCGCGCACCCGAGGTCGCCGCTTCAGTGGCTGCCGCTGCAGTGCACCTCAACATGACGTGCCGCACCATGCTGTTACCTGCGGCGCTGTGCTCCAGGCCTGCGTATCAAGACAGTCTTATGAGCGGCAGTGCTAGCATGCAAGTCGTTGCAGGGCGCCTGTGACAAGTCAGAGTTGGCTTGGGATGCATAGGCACCTCTGGCGTCTCCAAGGTACCGAGAGGCTCTGGAATGCGGCCATGCTACAGCAGGCCGCGCGCCCCAGGCGCCGCGTTGCAGCGCGCCAAACATGTGCGGGCACCTCGCTGCGCAGAGCCACATGCTTGACAGGTCCGCAGGGCGCTGCTGCAGCGCGCCTCCCGCACAGGGCATGGTGGTCACTTCACTGGACGGCTTGCCTTGTGCTTCTCTGTTTTTCACTCCAGAGACAGAGCAGCGAGACCGATAATCTCGCAATATCGATCAGGTTAATCAGACAATCTGCCACCTTAGCTGATGTCAGTGCTCATGTCAACATGCAGAGCTGTGATGTGCCTTTGGGCACTGTAAACAGGCTGGCAACTTGCTTGTGGAAACTAGGAGGCACCATGTTCACGTCGCTTGACTTACAGCAGCTCACTCAGCACTGGCACAGCACCATGCGCACAACGTCCTCCTCTCAGCCTTGAGGTACTTCGCAGTCACGACTTCACGGCACAGGCTCGCTCACATAGAAATCAAATGGGTATGCCATGCACCTGTCACTGGGCAGGCCAACCCATGCGCTGCAGCAGGCACCGCAAACAAGTTCAAGCACTCATCGCGACCTCTCGCTCACTGCACCAGCTCTATGCAGGATTTCTCATGCAAAGCCCGGCCCACAGAGCCAAGGCTAAATCACAGGACTGCATCGCATGCACCGAGCAGCGCACCACGCCAAAGAATGCTGGGGAGCACAACGCACCAAGGGCTTGGCTGCGTGCTCCCGCAAACAGTGGGACAATTGTATTGCAACGTTATCAGGGCTGGCAATATGCCCTCGCAGTGCTGCTAATGATGCAAGGGCTGCTCAGCATAGCCCAGCTGTGAGACACCATCTCCGTCCTAAGTTGCAAGCAATTATCCCTGCACCAGCCAGCTGCCCCTGCTTCTCATCACGACTGCAGACAACTGTCCTCCCGCTCTCACGTTGCAGCGCACGCGCGAGGCCAACCAGAATGTCCAGCAGTATTGGCCCTTCAGCCTACTTCCTGCCGCCGCTCCAGCCGCTCGACGGCTGCGGCTGGCTCCACGACTCCTGCCAAGCGCCAGGCAGGCACACTATTAAGAAACATGGTGTAGGTAAGGACAGAGCGCACAGCACGAAGGCTCGGCAGCACAGTCTCATCTCCGGCCTTCCCTAGCTGCACGTAAACTCTCAGCAGCGGGCCTGGACAGAGAAACACTTGGTCACACAGGCACAGGAGCATGTGCCGCGTGGCAAACAGGTGCGCACCTGCTTGTCGTCCTTCTTGGGCGCCTCCGGGGCCGGCTGCTGCGGCTGCGGCTGGCTCCAAGACTCGGCGGGCTTGTCGTCCTTCTTGGGCGCCTCCGGGGCCGGCTGCTGCGGCTGCGGCTGGCTCCAGGACTCGACGGGCTTGTCGTCCTTCTTGGGCGCCTCCGGGGCCGGCTGCTGCGGCTGCGGCTGGCTCCAGGACTCGGCGGGCTTGTCGTCCTTCTTGGGCGCCTCAGGCTGCGGCTGGCTCCAGGACTCAGCGGGCTTGTCGTCCTTCTTGGGCGCCTCAGGCTGCGGCTGGCTCCAGGAAGACTGCTGCGGCTGCGGCTGCGGCTGGCTCCAGGTGGACGGCTGCGGCTGCTGCGGCTGCTTGCTCCAGCCCTCGTCGTGCTTCATGTGGGCCGGCTTGTCGTCGCCGCCGCTCCAGCCGCTGTCCTTGCCGCTCCAGCCGCTGTCCTTGCCGCTCCAGCTGCTGTCGTCCTTGTCGTGGAACTGCGCCGCGCGCGGGGCGCTGTCAGCAAACCAGGGCGCGCGAGCGCAGGTGCTTGTACAAGGCATCTGCAGCGCGCCTATGTGGCGCTCATTAATCCCCAGTGCAGCACCACCCCGCTGGGCAGAAGGGACTGCTGCTTGCAGCGACGTTCCCAGACGAGCTTGTGTGGTGGATGGGGGGGCTGGTCGACAGCTATAAACAGCCGGCAGGCCTGTCGGTCTGGCGGCCTCCGGGATGTCGCACGAGCCTTACAGCCGGAAGCTGACTGTCTGGCGTGTCCCCGCCAGCCTTGGCTCCTACTGCTGCATAGGGCGTCGAGTCTGAGACGCCCCATTCACTCAGGCCAGCTGTACTCAACAGCCAACGTGCTCGCCCTGTTCAGCCCCGAGCAGAGGGGCACTGTGCGCTACAGAGGCGGGCCGCACGTGAGAGAGGAAGCGGGCGTCTGCTCCGCGAGACATGCGCGGCACACAGCGGTCAGAGCCGGCCATCACTTGATGACACGCAAGCCATCTGGCTGCCTCAGCCGCTGGTCGCGTTCACACTACAAAACTGTGCCCATCTGCCACAATGCAGCTCGTCTGCACGTGTGTTGTGACGCAGGGACGCAGGCATTCAGGCTGGCCAACAGTTTGCTACCTGCATCAAGCCGTGATGCGGTCCGAAGTCGCGAGCACAAGGCAAGACCGCCTCCTAAACAGGGTCATCGACACACCAGCTTGCTTCATCAAGCAGGCATCAGGGGTGCAGCCATCCCCCGGACTCTTGCGAGTTAGCGCACCAGCAACGGCAGCCACGGCCAGCAGGGCCAGCAGAGCAAGCGTGGTCTTCATGGCTGTGTATCTTTGATTGCGATCGGAGCGGGTGTGGATTAATCTGTGCAGCAGCCGCCGCAAACGAGCTGTCTTTGGAGAGGCCAGGCGGTAACCTAGTAGGGCCAGTTGATCCCCACCTGGCCAAGGGCCCGGGGTGCACTGTTGCTGAAACACTCTGAGTCTGACCTTGCAGGGAAGCTGCTGGCAAATCGAGGGCGCGCTGCCTGAACCCACCATCCCGAGCACATGTGCTTGGTCTCCCGGTCTAGTCTGGCGGCCGCAGTGTGAGTCAGCGCTGCGCCGGGCATGTCGGGGAGTCACGGTCGGCGTGGCGCGCATGCGACTCGTCTGACAGCGCCGTGCTGACTGCGGCTGCGGGCCGGGGATGGGTTCGGGGTATCCTTACACCAAAGGCAATGGCAACGGCGTGCTGGGCGGTGCATGGGGCGCGCGGAGGCAGAACAGCTGGTCAGGATACTGGATACTCGGCGCCGTTGCGGCAGGCGTGCTTCTGGTGCAGTACTTGCTGAAGTCGCAGGCGTGCAACCACCGTCCGGCATCGTCTCAAGTTGCGACAGGCTCTGCGTGTGCATGCAGCCTGTGGTCTTAGCACCATACCTGCTGGGCAGTCAATCCAATTCAATCATATTTGTGACATAGGCTTCTTCAAAGCTATGCTCACAGTGCCAACTTTCCACCTTGCGTCAGAACAGCTCACGTCCTGTTGTTGAGTGAGTCTGCATGTCTCCGCACGTCAAGCTGTTGACCACCGCTCGTGACCACAGAGCCGACACTGCATGCCGTGCCCGCCTTGCCACAACCCGCTGGACAAGGTGGCCGTCACGTCTGCAGGCCAGGTGGGTCGCCCCGGCAGCACGGCGTGCAGACCAGGCGGCAGAGCAAGGTCAGTGGGTCTGGCCCTGCCGGTCTTCCGCGTCTCTCCCGTGTGCCTAGCGCGAAGCGCGCTGCACCTTCCCAGTCATGCTCAGGGTAGGGTAGGCGCGCTTGTTTCCAGGTTGTGGCGCGGCGTGGAGCGGTGGCACCAGCTGCGCAGGAGACGAAGACGCCGGCGCTGAAGTGGGCGTACGAGTTTGGGCAGAACCTGTACTACCTGGACACCTGCGCGACTGACCAGGTGGGGGCGGTCTGGCAAACACGTGTCGGCGGCGTGCAAACATCAGAGCGCTGGCGGCTGTTAACTCAGAGGTGCTCTGGGTGTACTGCATATTAAACACTGCCAAGTTCCCGTTCTTCGGCGATTTTGTTTCGCCCCCAGAGCGCTGCGCCGCACTTCAGCGCACAGCAGCATGTGCATGAGGTGCTGACAAACTATGTACTTGGCAGTGGCAGACGGTGAAGACTCCTGCACATTCTGAGGTCACAGCACACGTGCGCCTTCCGGCGCGCAGGAGCTGGTGCGGACCACGCGCGACGCGCTGCCGGCGGGCGAGTTCGCCGCGCTGCGCGCGGCGACGCTGCGCCTGATGGAGGCGCGCAGCCGCACGATGGCCGAGGACGGCGCCACGCGCTGCCTGTACTGCATCCACATCGTGCTCAACATGGCAGGCGCGTGCGCGCTTGTCGGCGCCGCACGCGCACGCATGTGGGTCACTTTCCACATGACACAGGTTATCACGAGGTGCATGACCGCAACGCAGACCCTGCCCCGGCCGCGCTCCGCCCGGGCCCAGCGGGGCGCGCCGCGGCGCGCGCAGGCATCGCCAAGCTCAAGGCGCACGCGCGGTTCGGTTTCCTGTTCCCATACTTCCAGCGCGCGCGCCTGGAGGACGCCAACGCGTTTGACATTAATGTGGCCATGGTCTACCCGACCACCGACCCGCGCAGCGACGCGTTCGAGCAGCACTACGACGTCGTGTTCACCAAGTACCTGCTGGATGAGGCGCCGGTCGCCGGGCTCACCGTGCGCGCGCCAGCACAGAGTACCTGCGGGGCGGCACTGGTGCTGGGTTCGCAACGGCGGGCACCAGCAGCTTGCCCAGGCCACCGAACGCGCCAGGGCTCCTTCTTCTGACCGAAGCGCGCCCGGCGCGCAGGTGCTGCGGCGCTGGGAGTACGGCGTGATGAGCGACGTGACGTCGGTGCTGTACCTGCAGGCGCCGGCCGACATGCGCGGCGGCAACTTCCGCGTCTGGGACCCCAACGTGTACGACTGGACGCTGCGCAACATGACCGTGCCGCCGGCGCCCACGCAGACCGTCGTCATCAAGGCGCGGCGGCGGTCTCGTGGGCAGTTCCGCACCACTGGCAGGGCCTGAGCAGTCAAACATGAAGGGAACAGGTTGCATTACTTCTGACTTGCGGGGGCGCACTAGGTCCTATCCTGCTGACTGCGAGCGCGCGGAGCACTGAGCATGCAGCGTAGGAAGGTCGTGTGGGGCGCCCAGTGCCATGATGCGCCCACTGCATGGACCCTGGAACCTACACGTATCCTGTTCATGCCCTGTAGTACCTGAGGCCGAGCGGGGCCGGGAGCCCAGACGGGTCGTCACCTCTGCGCGAGCGCAGGAGAACACGCTGGTGCAGCTCCGTGGGGACCGGGGCGTGGGCGTCACCCCGCGTGCGGGCGCGCATTAGAACATGCTTGTTCAGTTCCGCAGGGAGTGGGGCGTTACCCCCACGCGCGCGCGCAGGAGAACACGCTGGTGCAGTTCCGCGGCGACGCCATGCACGGCTTCGACCCCTTCCAGGCCGAGTCGGGGCTGCCGCGCATCAGCCTGGTCGTGCGCTCGTACAAGGTCGCGACGGCGGACTACCCCTTCACGCCCGACTTCCACGTCCCGGCCGACGGCACCTGATGGGGCCTGGCCTGTCAGTGTGCCTCCATGTGTCACCCTAACCCTAACCCTAATGCTGCCCAACATCCCACGCTTGGCGTCCACTGGTCGGCCTGGTCGGCAGGACGTGCTACGCGTTGGCGCTAGAGTAAGCGCGCAGTTTGGGCTGGTGGGGTGGCGTTGGCACAATATTGGCTGTGACCGTTTTGGTCTTGGAGCATGCATTGGACGCGGGGCTGTCGCATACCGCCTTGGCGGTGCATGTCCGTATTGCCGCTTGCAGGAGTCCCGCAGCGGGACCTTTGGCCACGCCCGCAGCATGTGTCGTGGGCCTAGTCGTGCCCCCGCTGTCCAGGGCATGGTGTGGTCATGTCAGTGACCTGGCGTCAGTGGCCCGCGAGCACTTACCGCGAGCGCTTGCATGCCATCTGCAACCAGGTGTCTCAGATGGGGCCTCTCGTTGCAGGTGGTCGCGTGCCTTCTCAGTGACAACATTCAATATCATTCTTAGCTACTGGTGTGCACTCGACGAGTCACATGCTAGACACTTGGGAGTGTATCCCTGAACTGAGGAAGTGCATGTGTGCCCTTCCTCTTAACACCAGGAGCATGTAATAAACAAGAGAGGCTGGCATTGCCGGACGCCTTGACGCGAGCCCTCTGCCTTCCCAATGCACCCTGCCATGCACCTCCAACACGAAGTGCTCTGAAGCATAAAGGTGCTGACGCGTGTGCCGTCCCTGTCAGAGTGCAGACTCGGCCGAGCCATGCCGCTGCCATCAAGGTGGCTCGAAATACCTAGTGCGTAGCTGGTGCCCACCTGGGTACCAAAATGTGACGCTGCCTGCTTACACGCGCCGTTCCAGGCGTGGAGCAGCGCGCACACTTGCAGCTGCGCTGGCGTAGTGGTGCACCAGCCAGGGCATGCCACGCGCTGCCTGGAAGGTTCTGACAATGGATGTCAAACATGCAGGCAAAGGGGGCATGCGGAGCCGGCGCCCCCCGCGCCGGCCTCACGCGGCGCGCGTGCAGCCCGGGTCAAAGTCGTCCGGCGCGCAGCGCGCGGCCCAGGCGGCCAGGCGGCGCTTGGCCTCCGCAGACGCGGACGAGGAGCTCAGCTCGTACATGGAGCACAGGTTGAGCAGGAGCGGCTCGCGCAGGTGCGCGCCCGGCCGCGCCTGCAGCCCTGCCTCCAGCCCCTGCGCACACAGAGGCGGGTTCTGTGAAAACTCGGAGCAGACCGCCAGGCTGGCAGCCGCTCATGCGGGCAAAACTGCAAGCAGCCTTCCAGGCCCCGTGGAACACGTCCGCCTGAAGGTGGACCAGATGTAGTTGGAGCATATGCAGCAGCTTGCCATGCCTGCAGCCTCGTCAAGGCACCCAGGCCTTGTGCCGGCAACATACTGAGCCACATACAAACGCATCACGCAGCACATGTCCGCACCTGCAGCCTCGTCCGAGTGGAGACACGTGCGGCTGGCCTGGGACGCAGCCCAAGTGCGCAGGACGACGCGCGTGACGAGGCGGCAGCACAGGCAACCCACGCGCACCCATGATCTTGGAGGAAGCAGGCGGCGGGAGGCGCTGGGCCGCGCGCCTGGATGGCGCCGCCCAGGTCGCAAGCGTACATGCGGCACAGCGCGCAGTTGTTGAGCGCCACCGCGTCGCCCGGGTCCGCCGCCAACGCCGCTTCGAACTCTGCCTGCGCGCCTGCGCGCGCCGCAGCACCTTTGGCGCACAGCGACACCTACCATACTCTACCCCTGTCGCACCCTCGCAGGGCCGCTACGCCTGCCATGCAGCGCTTACCATGAGCATGACAGCGCAAAGCTATGCGCGCATGCGGGACTGCCCCCCTAGGGCAGCTGATGGCTTGACTCCCCGCGACGACACACACAGGTCGCACAGCCTGCAAGCGGACCGCCGTTGCAGACCAGGCGATTCAACGCCGCGCGTGCATGCCGGCCGGCAGGTCGAGGCAGCAACTTTCAGGTAAGCAGGGCATGAGTAGGCGGCGCGCCCTTGTACTCGCCCTCCGCAAAGAGCTGCAGCCCGCGGCCGCGCCGCGCCAGCCGCTCCAGCTGCGCGACGGCCGCCGCGCCGCCCTCGGCCCGCGCCTCTGCAGGCTCAGCGTCCGCGCCGGGCTCTGCGTCCGGGCGCGCGCCCGTCGCGG
>JAABUZ0100004528.1_pt1 | contig 19086 bp, 19 predicted proteins | sample 5562091 | NCBI WGS metagenome assembly JAABUZ01 (sample SAMN12813069, study PRJNA571459) | rock metagenome | isolation source: Antarctica rocks | place: Antarctica: Victoria Land, Linnaeus Terrace sud | collected 2015-12-21 | reverse complement strand
GGAGGCAGAGCAGGCGTTTCTGACGGACGTCCACGCATTTGAGGAGGAAGCACACATGCCCTATGTCGTGAGCTATGAGCGATTGGCACTGGAGGAAGGTGAGCGGAAAGGCCGGGAAGAGGGCCGGGAAGAGGGCCGCGAAGAGGGCCGCGAAGAGGGCCGCGAAGAGGGGTTGCATCTGGGGGAACGAAAGGGCCTACTGCTGGGCATCGAGCCACTCCTATCCATAAAGTTTGGAGAAGCGGGCGAGCATGCTTTCGATGAGATTCGACAGATCGAAGACGTGGCCCTGCTCGAAGCCATCGTCCAACGGTTGCGCACTGCCACGAGTCTCGGTGACGTGCGTGCCCTGTATCAGGAGCCGGGCGCGTAACGTATGGATACCTGCTGGCCAGTCTTGAAGGAGAGCCACACCTCCCCGATAGCTCATCCTCGACCTGGTCCCGCGGTTCCATGGCTGGTGACAACCCATTCGTCGAATGGCACCTGACGTGCCTCACTACGGTTCCAACGTTGCCCCCGCATCGCTGCTTGCCAGCCCGCCGACGATGCGTACGGCGCTCTGGTACAGCGTCGCCAACCTGGGAGCCGGACTTTTCTACGGCTTCAACAATGCCACACTCCCCTTGATCCTTAGCCAGTTTACGCAGAACCCATTCATCATCGGCCTGCTTAGCAGCACGCGCTCTATCGAGGGCACGGTGGTTCAGCCGGTGGTGGGGGCATGGAGCGACCGTACATGGACCCGATGGGGACGGCGTCGACCATTCATGCTGGTGGGCATTCCACTGTCGGCGCTTTTCCTTGTCGCCTCGGCACATGCACCCAGCTTGCCCGTGCTCGTGGCCACTGTCTTTCTCTTTTCGCTGATGTTTAACATTGCCGTCGATCCGCTCAACGCGTTGCTGGCGGATCTTTTCCCGCCGCAGAGACGCAGCGCCGTCAACGGCCTCGCGACGGTGGCGCAACTGGTCGGGACGATTGCGCTCCTGCTGGCTGCGGCGCAACTGGCGGCACGCCATCTCCTGTCTATTGCCTTCTATCTCGTTGGCGCGGGTCTGTTCGTGACGTTTGCCATCACCATTGCGGCGTTGCGAGAACCGCGTTTGCTCGCGCACGACGGCAACATGGCCCCCCACCATCCAGCTATCCGTGCCTATGCCGCGCACCTGTTGCGCCATCGGACGGCGTTGCGCTTCCTGCTGTGCCTGTTCTGCTACAACTTCGGCGTCAACGCGATCCTGCCGTACCTGTCGATCTTCGCCATCAAGGTGATCGGTACCGATGATGCAACGGCGCAGTATCTCTTTCTGGCGCTGGTGCTCTCGACGGGCGTGGCTGTGCTTCCTGCGGGCCTGCTTGCCGGGAGGATCGGAAAAGGGCCCGTGCTGGGTGGCGGACTTGGACTTATGGCCGTGGCGGCCGTGGCGGGGCTTTTCGTTCAGAGTGTCCCACAGACGCTCGTCGTCATACTGTTTGCGGGGCTGGCAAACGGCGCCATCACCGCCACCAACTGGCCGCTGCTGACTGATCTGGTGCCGCCCGACGAGGTGGGCGTTTTCGCGGGAGTTAAGACCGCTTTTGAGTCGGTCGCACTCCCCGTTTCGGTCCTCTTGTCGAGCACGCTTATCGACCGATGGAGCTACCGGGCGATCTTTGTCGTGCTGTCAATTGGCGCCGTCGCCGCCATCGTTCTGCTGCGTACCGTTCGCACCGGTCCTATGCCCCAGGGAGTGATCTCAGCGACGCGATGGTGAGCCCGGAGAGCCGCGGGGAACGTGTTGCCAGCCCGATAGCCACGTGTTCACCCGTGCCGCAACCCCCTTGCAGATAGCCGGTCTTTTGCCCCGAAGATAGGTCTCCCCGTGAGGTGTTGCATTCGAAATGGGTGCAATGTGTAAGAATCAATACCTGACATCCATGGCGGGGTAGCTACGCGGCGTCCTTCAACCTGCGATGATAAAAAGATACATGCCCATCCGTGCTGCTGCCTCCGGCCGGGCGTCAACGGGACAGTGGTCTGGAAGGGATACCAGGATGGCGGGACCTCTCCTCGGACGTGTGGTTCGACCAGAACGGGCGAAAGCGATACCCGCACCGCCGGTACCGACAGAACGGTTGCTGGCCTTCTTGCGACCGTATCATTGGGGATTACTGACGGCGGGTCTCCTTCTGTTGCTTGACACCGTCACGGGTCTGGCATTTCCGCTCGGCATCCGTCAACTCATCGACTCGGCGTTTATCACCGGCGACACGCACCGCCTGAACGTGGTTGCCGTCGTCTTGCTAGGTCTGTTTGGAGTGCAGGCGATTGCCAGCGCCGCGCAGACGTATCTAACTTCCGCCATTGGTGAGCGGCTCATCACCGATCTCCGTATCCGTCTGGCCGGGCACGTCCTGCGTCTGTCGCTCCGCTACTACGACCGGCACCAGACCGGGGATGTCGTGTCGGTCGTCAGCAACGACGTGGGCCTGATGCGGCAGGGGCTGCTGGATGCCGTCCTTCAGTTTATTCCGCAGATTATTCGCCTTCTTGGGAGCCTGGCATTGGCCGCGTTTCTGAACTGGCGACTTGCCCTGGTCGTGGTGGTCGTCGGGCCGATCGCCGGTGGCATGGCTGTCTTTATCGGCCGTCGCGTGCGTGCGGTGACCAAGACCTCTCTCGATGAACTGGGCCGTGCCACCGCTGTACTCAGCGAGGCACTGGCCGGGCCACGCGTGGTGAAGGCCTTCAGCCGCGAGGCGTACGAGACACAGCGATACGTCGAGCGCATTCACGATGTTTTGAAAGCCGGGTTGGAGCGGTCGCGCATTCAGGCGATGTTGAGCCCCATCACCGGATTGCTCTTCGCGTGGGCTACCGTCGCGGTGGTCTGGTTCGGCGGCCGTGAAGTAATCGCGGGCAGGCTCACACCCGGTGAGCTGGTAGCCTTCATCATCTATTTCGGCGGTGTTGCTGGCCCGGTGGCCCAGCTCAGCCGCCTGTATACCCAGCTTCAACAGGCACTCGGGGCAGCTCAGCGCGTCTTCGATCTTCTGGACGAACCAGCTGACGTCGTTGACCGTCCCTCTGCCACCGTGCTGGTCGCAGGCGAGGGGCGTGTGGTCTTTGACGGTGTCACTTTCGCCTACGCGCCCGATCGGCCTGTGCTTAACGACATCTCATTCAGTATTGAGCCGGGACAGACGCTGGCGCTGGTGGGACCGTCGGGCGCTGGCAAGACCACCACGATCGCCTTGCTCCTGCGCCTCTACGACGTCACCGGCGGAGCCATTCTGGTGGATGGTCAGAACATTGGAGACGTCACCCAGGCATCACTGCGAGCGGGTATCGCGCTGGTGCCACAGGAGCCGGTGCTGTTCAGCGCGTCGATTGCCGAGAACATCCGGTATGGACGCATCGGGGCCACCGATGCCGACATCGAAGAGGCGGCACGCGCGGCCAATGCCCACCAGTTTATCGCCACCTTGCCACTCGGGTATGCCTCACCGGTGGGCGAACGGGGTGTGCAACTCTCGGTGGGCCAGCGCCAGCGGGTCGCCATTGCCCGGGCGATCCTGCGCGACCCACGAATACTGCTGCTGGATGAAGCAACGGCGTCGCTGGACAACGAGTCTGAATATCTCGTACAGGAGGCGCTGGGGCGGCTGATGGCGGGCAGGACAACGTTGGTGGTTGCCCACCGTTTGACCACCGTTGAGCGCGCCGACAGGATCGTCGTGCTGGATGGCGGTCAGATCGTGGAGCAGGGAACACCGGCGGCACTGGTGGCGGCTGGCGGTCTGTACCACCGCCTCCTGACCCGCAGCTTCGCGGCGGACGTGCTCGCGATCGAGCCCGTCACGGTGGGATGACGGGCACGTAGACGCTATCTCGAGCTCTCTATAGTGTCGCCTCAATGAGAGGGATGATTGCTGTGTCGCACACGGCGTGTGTGTTTCCTTCCTGTACCGCACGAGCTATGGATGCGGGCGCGTCTGATGGTCCGTTCTGTGACAGGTGTAGCCGTCCGCTTGGCGGCGCGAGCATTGGCCTGACGGGCGCCTACCGAGTTGTGGGATTTCTCGGCACTGGCTACTACGCGGATGTGTTCCTGGTGGTGGAAGGTACCACGGGAACATCGTACGCGGCCAAGGCCTACCAGCGGGGCCTTCAGAAGAGGAACGCAGCGGCGCGAGAGGTGGAGGCGCTTCAGCGACTGTCGCATCTACGGTTACCGGTATTCAAAGAGACGTTCGATGTCGGCAACTGGTTGTTCACCGTGATGGGGTTGGTCGCGGGGCCAAACGTGCGCGACGAGGTGGCGGTGCATGGCCCGCTTGATGTGCGCCAGGCAGTCGTGCTGGGGATCGATGTATGCGAGGTGTTCGCGTACATCGCATCAGAGGGGTGGACGTATCGGGATCTCCACCCGAAGAACGTCCACCGTGACACGCCTCGAGGCGCAATGCTCGTCGATCTCGATGGTGCCCGTCCCCCACATTCGCCAGCCCGGCCGTCGGGGCGAGCAGGCTACCGTGCGCCCGAACTGGAACGGCAGGGACCGGTGACGCCCGCGTGCGACATCTTCAGCCTGGCTGGGTGCCTGTACTTCGCACTGACGGGCGAGGACCCACCCGAAGAGCCCGGCCCGCTGACCGACCTGCGTGCCATCCTCGCGGCATATCTTCCGCTGGCCGACTTGATGGACCAGTGCCGACAGGACGATCCCGCACTGCGCCCACGAGCGCACGACATGCGGCTGGCACTTGAACGGGTGAGGACGGGTATAAGGGGCCCGAACGGCGCGTGATTCACCGCCCAACTCACTGATTTCGTTCGCCGCGATACAGCCCGCTCCTCCCCTGGTCGCCTGTCACCCTACCCGCCCTGAAAATAGTCCATCACCGATTGGTTGTACAAACCCCCGACTGCTCTGAAAAAGAACGTCAGCGACTGGTTCCATGAGCCACGCCTCGGTGGTCGGGCGCGGCCAGCGACTGAAGTCGCGCCTGACCCAGCAAAGTCCGCCTTCGCGCACTCCCCCCTTGGTTTCACGGGAATGGCATGCTTTTCATGCTCGGTGGTGGCCCGCAGCGCCGTGGTTACTGCGGTCGGTGCGTCCACTGGACGGCAGACGCATCGGGATTGGAAGCTGAGTCGCCAAACGAAGGGGGGACGCGGTCGTTTTCATCTCTGGTTGGTGGCCCGCAGGGCCGTGGATACCGCGGTGAAGAGGCCGTCGTCAGCTGACTGTGCCCGTTCCGCCGGGGACTTCGTGCGGGGAGTCCATACTGTGCAGGTGAATGACCTCATCCGCGACGTGTAGCACCGCATCCCATGTGATGGGGATTGCGGCACCAATGCTCTCGTGAACCGGGCAGCCACGCGGGTGGACGTGCAGGGCGCGCTCTGCCGCTTCCCGGCACTCCGGGGTGATCTCAAGGTCGTAGTGGACCACAATGGACTGAATGCGTATGGTCCTGCCGCTCCCGGCAATGCGTCCGTCCACCGTGGCAGTGAAGCGGTCGCGGTCAAACGGTATCTTGCGCCCTGACAGGGCACCGGCAAGCGTGCCGTACATTCAACCCGCGGTTGCTGCCACAACCTGATCGAGTGTCGAGGCAACGGGAGGTCCCTCGCCTGCGCCATAATAGGGTCGCAAGGCACCCTGGACACCATAGACAATGGGCTGGGGAACCTCACCAAGATAGGCGTGACGATAGCCGTGCCGGTACTCGAGCCGTGCGTGGGAGATGTATTCGAACTCTTCAGCCATTGGTCACCTCGTCCTCATACCCTGGCATACCGCGCACTGGACGCTGGATGCGCTTCATCCAATACTACCAGAGCGGGATGCCGGTGTGGCGGATGAACCGATGTGTAAGATGGCCCGTCGATCACATGGTGTCCGGAGAGGTATCCCTTGCGCCCCTCACCTGAGGACCAAACTCTTGCAACGGTACCTTACCCTGGACAACGTGGTGTCCGTGGGACAGTTTTGATCCCTCACTTGGGATTGAGCGATGACGACAGCACGGACCGCTCGATACTGACCACACCACAACCTTCACATCAGTACCCGCGTCTACCGACACCGAGCCAACTGTGCGCCTCGGCGTCGCAGTCTACGACGTGTTGGAGGCGACAACCAACCCCGGGCCCGTCGTCTGGTCAGGACAGACGACGTGGAACGCGCTGACGACGCAAAAGCGTGCGGCACGGCACATCGCCATCGAGTTCGTCAGCCCCACGTGCTTCAGCCGGAGCCAGGTGGACGGGCGGCAGGGTGTGGAACTGTTCCCAGGTGATAGACCTTTTTCATGGTAGTGGAAGGCGTATACAATCAGAAGGCGAGTGCCATTTTTCAGCACGGTCGCGAGCGATTGATTGTCAGTCACAACAGAAAGGACGAAGAAAACAATGCCACCAGAACGCCCCAAACAGGGTCTCGCTATTGGCGAGCAGGCGCCCGACTTTGCCCTCCCCGCAATTGACGGACAAACCGTCTCCCTTAGCGACTATCGCGGACGCCAACCTCTGCTGCTGGTTTTCTATCGTGGCTGGTGGTGACCCCACTGCCGAAAGCAGATGGACCAGTTGGCCCATGAGTATCAGCGGTTCGAAGACGCAGGCGTCGGGCTTGTCATACTCAGTGTTGATAGCATCAAGCGCGAGCGGCAGATGGCCGACAGTTGCACACACCGGCCATCATTCCCCATCCTTTCAGACATTGATCATGACACCACCGTCGCCTACAATGTCTTCCAGAGTGGCATTGCCATCCCCTCCACGTTCCTCATCGACCGGCACGGTGTGGTTCGCTGGGTTTATCTCGGAAGCAATCCGTCGGATCGCCCTCTGATCGATCAGTTGCTGAAGCCGGTCGCGCTGGTGTAGATGCTACACTCCCACACCAGGGCGGACGGTAAGCCCACGCGTGATGGGAGATTCAGACAGATGATCACCGGCATTGGCCATGTCGCGTTTCGGGTCACCAACCTCGACCGCGCACTCCACTTCTACTGCGATACCCTCGGCTTTCGCGAGGCATTTCGGCTCGACCGCGAGGGTGAGCCAAAGCCGTGGATTGTCTATGTGCAGGTCGCGCCCGGTCACTTTATCGAACTGTTCCCCGGCTCCGAGAAGGTCAGCCCGCAGCCGGGCCGCGATGCGGGCTACAACCATTTTTGCCTCCTCGTGGACGATATTCACGCCACCGTCCGTCAACTTGGCGAGCGTGGATTGCAGATCGTTGGAGGCCCGACGAAAGGGCTGGACAACAACTTCCAGTACTGGGTCACCGACCCCGACGGCAACCGCATCGAACTGATGCAGATCAACGCCGAGTCACCCCACGCCGCCGCCGACGCACGCTGGCAAACACCCCAGTAACCACGGCCCTGTGGGCCACCACCGCGGTATCCACGGCGCTGCGGGCCACCACCGAGCATGAAAAGCATGCCATCCCCGTGGAACCACACTGGGAGTCCGCGAAGGCGGACTTTGCCATGTCAGGCGCGACTTCAGTCGCTGGCCGCGTCTGACCACCTGTGGGGACTGTCAACCAGACGGTGATCCTCTTTTTCAGGGCAGCGCCGATGCCCCAAAGGGCACCCCCGAGGGATGAAAATGACCCGGTCCTGCCGCTTCGTGAGGCGAAGCGCCACCAACCCCGACGAACCTGGCACCCAGTGTACGCACCGACCGCAGTCGGCCGTACTTTGGTGCCGGGTGCCCTCTGGGCGAACAGTCCGCACCCTGCAATCACCCAGCTGACAACACGCACTGTTCAGAACAGTTGCCGCACCGTACGCCTCCCGTACACCGAGGACATCTTATCCTCGCGCCACCGCAACCACGATTTCGCTCGGGAAGTTGCGCTGCACCACGACCGACCGGTGTTCAATCGCGAAACCGGCGTGCGCGGTCAGTGCCGCTAACCGTATTGGACGGCACCCACCGAGTGCCTGCGGTCGGATGCGGAAGGCGACGCTCCACATAGCCACAAATACACGGCTGGCGGGGGTGACTCCTTCCGTGAGCGACACAAGCGCTATCCGCCCATCGGGCTTCAGTACCCGTCGGAACTCGGCCAGCACCCCTGGAAGCTCGCTTCCTGGCAGTAGGTCCAGCAGATAGGCGGAGAAAAGACGATCAAAGCTGCCGGTTGCGAAGGGCAAGGCACCTGCATCGCCCTCGCAGAGCGGGGTGGAGACCCGCTGACGAGTCAACACCAGCATGCCACGGGAGAGATCGACACCGGCCGCCACACCCGCTGGCGCGATCGCGGAGTTGATCACAGAGTGCTCGCCCCCGGTGCCCACACCTACCTGGAGCACTCGCTGCCCGGCCTCCAGCGACAGCAAACGAAGCGCCTGCTCACGCGCCCGCGCTTCATACCGCGCCGTGCGGTCGAGTCCTGTCCCCAGCCTGTCGTAAATCTTTTTCGCCTCAGCGCGCGAAATCGTGCTTTCTCTCATGTAATGATCATGACAGACGGGAGCGCCAAACGGTGGTACAGTGGAGAGCATGAGCCATTCATTTCAACCCGTGACAGACGCCGCGTCGTTGCAGACTTGGTTTGATCGTTCAGCGGACGAACCGGTTGTTTTCTTCAACTTCGACCGGCACTGCGTATTCAACGTTGCCGCGTACCGCCAGATGGAGAGCATCGACACTCCTGTCTGTCTGGTGGATGTGACACGCGACCACGAGGTGAAGACATTGCTGGCCACGTTGACCGGTGTGCGCCACGAGTCGCCGCAGGTCGTGGTGGTCTACCACAGGCGTGTTGTGTGGTCGGGTTCACATGGTGCCATTACGTCCGCGAAGGTCACACGGGCCGTGTCGATGGCCACTCACCCTGAAGAACTCCCCGGTCAGACAGAGCAGATTGCGCCCACCCCCTGGTTTGCACGCTGGTTTGGCCGTCGTGGATCATGACAGCGCGAGGATGTGCCGAGCGCTCCCCACGGCAACGGCAGTGCTGTCACACCGTTGCCACCCCGTGTACCCTCTGATGCAACCGCCTGGATTTGTGGGACCGGATCGTTCCGGGTCGCATCAGTATCGGTCGTGATCAAGCGGCTTCCCACCACGACAACCGTACGGCGACTCGCACGAACATGACACTAGCACGAAAGGAATCGGGATGGAACCGGCGGATCGCGACTATGACATCGCTGTGATCGGCTCCGGCATCGGTGGCTCGACGCTTGCCGCGATCCTCGCGCGTCAGGGCCTCAAGGTCGTGGTATTCGAGGCGGGCAGCCATCCAAAGTTTGCCGTCGGGGAGTCGATGATCCTCGAGACCTCGGAGGTGCTGCGCGCCATGGCCGAAATGTACGATGTGCCAGAACTGGCATTTTTTAGCTCGGAGCACTTTTTCCCGCGGATCGGCACTTCGCATGGCGTCAAACGCCACTTCAGCTATCTGTACCACGCCGAAGGACGTACACAGGACACGCGTCAGTCACTCCAGGCGGTGATCCCCAGGGAACCGCACGGCCACGAGTTGCACCTCTTCCGCCAGGATAGCGATGCATTCCTGACGTCGATCGCCATTTCGTATGGCGCGACGGTCCTGCAACAGACGCCGGTGAAAGACATCGAGATCCAACCTGATGGCGCGTGGGTCGTCACGAACGACGGTCGCCGCTTCGGCGCGTCCTATGTCGTGGATGCGGGTGGCTTTCGCTCGATTCTGGCGCAGCGATTCCATCTACGCGACACCGAGCTTGCGGCATATACCCGCACCATCTTCACCCATATGGTCAATGTGCCCTGCTACAACAGCGTCGGTGCCTCCAGAGAGGAATACGGCATGCCATTCCGCCTCTCTGAGGGCACGCTGCACCATGTGTTCAAAGGTGGGTGGCTGTGGGTGATCCCCTTTGACAATCACCCGCGTTCCACCAATCCGCTGTGTAGTGTGGGACTGCAACTCGACCCACGGCTCTACCCCACCCGGCAGGACCTGTCGCCTGAGGAGGAGTTCAATAGTTTCATCGCACGCTTTCCAAGTCTCCCGCCGCAGTTTCGCAATGCACGGGCCGCACGCGGCTGGACCCGCACGGAACGCCTGCAGTATTCGTCGAAGCAGATCGTGGGTGATCGCTTCTGCCTGCTCGGTCACGCCGCTGGCTTCATTGACCCCCTCTATTCCAAAGGCATGTACACCACCCTGATGTCCGTCTCGCTGCTGGCGCACCTGGTATTGGAAGCACACCGGACAGGCGACTACACGACCCGGCACTTCCAACCCCTGGAGGAGATGACGCTGTCCTACGTGCGGTCGAACGACCGCCTCGTCGCCAACTCGCTTACCTCGTGGGGCAACTACGATCTCTGGTCGGTCTACTCCATCGTGTGGTTGCTCGGCGCGTACCTGGAACTGGTGAAGCTGATGAGTGCCCGAGCCCAGGCGACCAGCCGTGCGAACTACTACGAGCGCCTGCGTGGACTGCGCATGGTGGGCGGCGGCTTCACCGAGTTCGATGTCCTCGCCAACCATGTCGATGGCATCGTCGAGCAGACGAACCTGGAAGACGCCACCGACGTTCGGAAGGCCGTCACGGAGATCCGTGCGCTATATGCGGCGATTCCGTGGATGCCGCACGCGTACCGGGGCCTGCTGGCGGGCAAGAACTCACTCCCCGCCAGGAAACTGCGCCTCGGACTGTTCAGCCGCGATGAAGGATTTCTTGGCAGCGGTGCATTTCGCGAGCACTTCTTCGGTTCTGCCTCGATGGTTGCGGTGAGCAGATTCTTCCTCCGCGAAGCCGCCGCTTACTCCGTCCCGGCGGTGAAGCTACAGCGCCGCCTGAACTTTGCAAAACGGAGACGGCGGGTGTCCACCACGGCGTTGTCGCCTCCGCAAGAGCCTGCGTGACCAGTGCAATAGCTGAGCAGAACTGAGGAGCGATATGTCAGATGCGTACGACACGGTGGTCATCGGGTCAGGATCGGGCGGCTTCACCGTGGCTATCGGGCTGACGGGCCTTGGCAGGCGAGTGGCGATCATCGAACGCGCCCACGTCGGTGGCGACTGCACCAATGTGGGCTGTATCCCCTCGAAGACGTTGATTCATGACGCCAGTACGCGCGGCACGGGCACACACACCGCCGAACTACTCCAGGCGGTCCGCGACAAACGCACCCATCTGCGCGACGAGGAGACCAAACAGTTGCGCCATGTCGAGCATCTAACGTTGCTCTTTGGCCACGCCCGCTTTGCTGGTCCGCGCCGCCTGGCGGTGACGGATGCTGATGGTGCCATGCGTGACGTCACGGGCACGCACATCGTCATCGCCACGGGGTCACGTCCACGCGTGGTGTCGATCCCCGGTTTGCCCTCGGAACGTACCCTGACCAATGAAACCCTGTTTGAGGCATCGCGCGTCCCCGACCATCTGGTGATCGTGGGGGCGGGAGCCGTGGCGATGGAGATGGCCTTCGCCTTCCGGAACCTGGGGAGTGCGGTCACGCTCGTCGTCCGTGGCGACCGCGTACTTGCGCGGTTGGCGACCGCGGCGTCCGATGTGCTGCACGCATCGCTCGTCGCCCATGGGATCAGCGTTCAGTATCAGGCACGGGTACAGACGTACGACGAGGCATCACAGACACTGCACATGGTCGCTGCTGGCGTGCCAGTCACGGTTGCCCGCGTCGATCGGGTGCTGCTGGCGATTGGACGTGAACCGAATGTGGGCGACCTCGATCTTGCGCGCGCGGGGGTGCGCTATCACACGGAGGACGGCATCCCGACCGATGCCTACGGTCGGACGAACGTCCCGCATATCTTCGCTGTGGGCGATGTCACACCCGATGGGACCACGACGCACGCCGCCAACGCGCAGGGCAGGCGCGTTGTACAGCGCATCGCCTTCCCGCTGCTACCCGCGGTGGGGGAGCCGCCGCTCTACCCCACCGCTATCTTCAGCGATCCCGAGGTGGCGGCCGTGGGACTGACGCCAGAACAGGTCGCGCGGCGTTACCACCCGGGCGTGGTCAGGCGTATCCGGGTCGAGTTGAAAGATGTTGACCGTGGCTACACCGATGATGTGCGGCGTGGTTTTGTGATGGTCGATGCCATGTGCCTGACGGGCCGTATCCTCGGGGCGACCATTGTGGCGCCGCATGCTGGCGACATGATCTCACTCTTCACCCTGGCGATGACGCGGCGCATCACGCTCTACACCCTCTCCCGGCTGGTCTTCCCGTACCCGACGCTGTCGGAAGCGATTAAGCGCGTGGCCGACACGTATCTGCGCGAGACGCTGCCCCACCTCCGGTCGGAAGCGGCGATGTACGTTCGCTACCGACTTGCGCCCGTTCCCGGGCAACGGCGGCAGACGGCGGCTCTGCGCACGACGCCGTGATCGACCGTATGCTGCGTAGCCCGAAAGAGCAGCTGCTCTTGCCGCTTGCGGGGGGACCATTTCGTGCTGTGTCTCCCACCTTGCTCACGCTGATCGCACTGGTCACCGGTCTGGCTTCCGGTGTGGCGGCGTGGCGGTGCGCCTATCCCCTCGCGCTGGCGCTGTGGCTCGTGAACCGCACCCTCGATGGGCTCGATGGCACGGTAGCCCGCGTCAACGACAAACAGAGTGATGCTGGCGGCTACCTGGATATCGTGCTCGACACGGTGGTGTATGCTGCGGTGCCGCTCGGGCTTGCGCTGGGCGCCAATACGCGATCGGGCTACCTCTGCCTGGCGGTCCTGATGATCAGCTTTTATGTCAATGCAACCTCGTGGCTGTACCAGTCGGGCATGATGGAAAAACGGCGTCAGGGAGCGGTGGCCCGCGGCGAGTTGACGAGCCTCACTATACCTACGGGTTTGATCGAGGGGACTGAGACGGTGATCTGCTATTGCCTGTTTCTCCTCTTCCCCCGTGCCCTTCCTTTCCTGTTCTCTGGTATGGCACTCCTCGTGATGGTAACCGTCGGACAACGGCTGGTCTGGGCCGCACGTTCCCTGTGATACATCCTGACACCACCCCTGCCGCAGCCGAGCAACAAGACCTGACGGCGCGGCGTGCCGGTGGTGAGCACCACCCCGTCCACGATGCGCCGTCCAGGGCCACACGCTGGTGGCGACACGGCCCGAAAGCGGCGGCGCTGCTGTTCTGGCTGATGGCGCTTGGCCTCTATCAGTGGTACGCGGCACGCAACGGCCTTTCCCCGCTGGATGTGGTTCGACACCTGATCGGGTTTCTGGGGCACAGCATATATGGACCGCTGCTCTATATCGCCGTGTACGCCGTACGTCCGCTCCTGCTCTTCCCCGCGTCGCTCCTGACGCTCGCGGGTGCCTTTGTCTTCGGGCCGGTCTGGGGGATGCTCCTGGTGATCATCGGCAGCAACGCCTCTGCGCTGCTTGCCTATACGGTGGGGCGCTTCTTCGGGCACGGGCTGGTACAGGGCGGCGCAGATGGCGTTGTCCAGCGGTATGCCGACCGCATGCGTACACACGGCTTCGAGACGGTGTTTCTGATGCGCCTGCTTTTTGTTCCGTATGACGCGGTCAACTACCTGGCCGGTTTTCTGCACATCCACTGGCTGCCGTTCATCGCGGCCACCGCCCTTGGCTCGTTACCGGGCACGGCGGCGTTTGTCCTCTTTGGAGCGTCCATCAAAAGCTTCGACGGCGGCCTGCCGTCGTTCAACCCCATCGTGCTCGTGGCGTCGGTCGTCCTCTTTTTTGCTAGCCTGGTTGTGTCGCGGTTGTTTAAGCGGCGGGAAGGCAATCCATGACCTTGATCGCCGGGACAGCAACGAGGCGGCGTAGGCCTGGCTCCCGCTTCCCGATGCGTGAAGACCGCCCATGATCCTGATCGTCGGGGCGGGGCCGGCTGGCCTGGCAGTCGCCAATGAATTGCGGCGTCGCGGGTGCACCTACCGGGTACTGGAGCGCGACAGCGTCGGCACGAGCTGGCTGCACCACTACGACCGGCTACACGTGCATACCCTCAAACAGATCTCCGGTTTGCCCGGCCTGCCCATGCCTCCCTCCTACCCGCGCTTCCCTTCGGGCAGGCAGTTTCAGGCGTATCTGGCGTGGTATGCCGGCAGACAACATCTGGTGATCGAGACCGGGGTCGAGGTGCAGCGTGCCGATTACGACGGGTCGATGTGGCATCTCACTACGAACAGGGGGCCGTTTGCGGGTGAGACGGTGGTGGTCGCCTCCGGTATCTGGAGCACTCCGTACCGCCCGTCCTTCCCCGGCGAAGCCGACTTCCAGGGCAGCATCATACATGCGCGCGACTACCGTAATCCAACGCCATTCACGGGGCAGCGTGTGCTGGTGGTGGGTGCGGGCAATTCGGGTAGCGAGATCGCCGCGGACCTGAGCGAGCACGGCGTGGAGACCGGTGTGACGATCCGTGGGGGTGTGGCGTTTGTGCCGCGTGCCACCTCGCCCACCGCGATGCGACTTGCCGCCTGGCTCCTCCGCACACTGCCACGCACGGTGGCGGGGCGGCTGCTCCGCAGGCGCGACTTCAGCGGCATCGGCCTCCCACGGCCACCTGGCTCGCCGCTCGACACCTTCCCCGTCGTTGGCTACGACCTGCCGCACGCGGTCGCCGCGGGCCGCGTTGCCGTCTACCGCGACATCGAGCGCTTCACCGCGCATGGGGTGCGCTTTGCTGACGGACGCGAGTTCGCGTGCGACAGCGTGATTCTGGCAACGGGCTACCGCCCCACCATCCAGTTCGTCGCGCACGAACTGAAACTCGACAGCCGCGGATGGCCGCGGCTCGACCGCCACTGGCGTGCCGCTGGCCACCGTCACCTCTACTGCGTCGGTTTCTGGTACCCCAACACTGAGGGGTGGCTCCAGTCGATCGGCCGGGTGGCACGGATCACAGCTCGCTCGATTGCCAGGGAGCACGGCTGCGTTGGCACCTCCTCACCTCCACACAGTGCTGTGGCGTGTGGACTTCTTTCGCACCGGGCCGCCATGTTGGGGGCTTGTATAGCCGTGGCTGTGGGAGGCCTCGTGGTACGCTGGTGGATCAACCAGCACGAAGGCGACTGAACAGCGGTCCAAACGATTGGCCCGGCACCGCAACAGTTGTGCATGTTCACAGATCCGGGCGACCTGTTGCTCAGCGATCTCTTTCCCACAGTGACTCGGCTGGTAGATCGTATCGTCCCGTGCGTGCGTGAGCATCCGGGCGACCGGGGACGGTGAGCTTGCTGTGGAGACGCGTGGTCACCACTGATAGATGAGGCGTGTACTACCCCGCCACTGGCCGTTCGATGGCCAGGCGCCGGGTCCACGTCTCCAGGGCAATGAGCAGCGCACGGATCGTTTCACGCGTGGAGCTGTCGACAAGGTTGCCCTCGGCGTCGAACTTGTCGCGGGCACGGGCCAGGTATACCTCCGGCTTGTTAAGCGCATGCATATCGTTGTGGACGGCCATCTGGCGGAGGTGAAACTGCGCCCGCATGGTGCCCGACGCTCCCCCAGCTCCCAGCATGGCGAACGGCTTATCAACGAGTGGCGAGGGAAGCGGCGGCTGGGTGCCAAACGTCGGGCGCGATGCCCAGTCAATGGCATTTTTCAGTGCGCCGGGGATCGAGTAGTTGTACTCTGGCACGGCGATGAGCAGTGCATCGGCGGCAGCAATCCATTCGCGGAACTCGCGTACCGCGTCGGGCATGCCCTGCTGTTCCACGTCGCCGTTGTACATCGGTAGCGGGGAGAGATCGAAGATCTCCAGCTTCATGGTTTCTGGGGCCAACTCGACCGCTGCGCGAAGGAGGGCCGTGTTGGACGAGCCTTTCCGGAGGCTGCCAGAAAATCCAAGGACTTTAATCTGTGATGGCATCGGTCTCTCTCCTAACTAGCGTTAACTACCCTCATATAGAGTGACTGCACGGGTGAGCCCGGTACTCACCCGCACGCACATATATTTCGTTGCCCGCATGTAACGCGTGCTTTCATCAGTACTCAGCACGCTACCGAACCCGTCTCGCGCGTCGTGTCATCGACGATACACCCGATACGCGTCTATCGGCTGCTTATAACCTCCCCTCATCCCGCAAACGCACTGACCGCCGCGTGTGCGGCTTCATTCCCTTCCATGGTCGTGGCGGCTTCAGCCTTGATGCGCCGACTGCGAAGCGTGAGCGCGAGGATCAGTCCGATGATGGCAGGCACCATGGATGCCGCAAAAGTGTCGGCGTAGGCGATGCCCATCGCCTGGTGGGCTGCTTCGCGCACGTTCGCACCGCCAGCCTGCTGTGCTGCCGCCAGGTGTGTGGCCATGCGGCTCTGCAGTACCGTTGCCAGTCCCGCGATGCCGAGTGAGCCAACAACGTTCTGCAGTGCTCCGGTGAGCGCCGTCACGCGGCTCACCAAGTCTTTCGGCGCAGCGTTCAGCAGGTGGGTATTCAGCGGCATCATCATCAGCCCCATGCCCAGACCGCGGAAGACGAGCAGCCAGCGAAGGTCGGCGCCAGTGGTGGCCGAGGTCACTCCAGTGAGGAGCCACGCCGACACGACGACCAGGAACAGGCCGGTGATGACGGGGACGCGAACTCCAAACCGATCAAACAGACGACCGCCTACAGGCATGGCAACGGCGGCAGCGAAGGCCTGTGGCAGCAGGTACAGACCGGTGTCGAACGCGCCATAGCCGTGGACCTGCTGCAAGAAAAGAGGTATCAGGAACAGAGCGCCAAAGAGGCCAATCTGGCCCGCCCACTGGGTCACGATCGTCAGTGTAAAATCGACACTTCGGAAGACCCGGAGGTCCAGCAAGGGATTGTCGGTACGCAGTTCCACGGCGATGAACGCCAGAAGTGCCACGGTGCCAGCACCGATGCCCAGGAGCGTTGACGAGCCCGTCCATCCAGCATTGATGCTCTCGCTGATGCCGTACGTCAAGGCGGCGAAGGCTACCGGCCCGAGGATGGCGCCCGGCACGTCAAGCGTGCTCGCCTTCTGTTGTGCCGCCATATGGGGAAGGGCACGCAGACCCAGCAGGAGCGCTGCAATTCCGATGGGGACGTTGATCAGAAAGATGAGCCTCCAGTCGGCCCGGTCGATAAGCCAGCCCGAGAGCACCGGTCCCAGCGCGGGTGCAAGCAAGATGGGGATGCCGAACATGCCCATCACGGTACCACGCTTCTCCGGGGGAGCCAGCCGATACAGAAACGACATACCCACAGGCATGAGCATGCCGCCACCCAGACCTTGCAGTACACGGAACAGAACGAGAAATTCACCACCGGGTGCAAGCGCACACAGCACCGAGCCAATGGTAAAGAGCACGAGTGACACCAGATAGATGCGCCTGGCGCCGTAACGGTCGCTCAGCCAGCCCGCCAGCGGAATGACCGCCGCCTGGGCCAGCATATACGCGGTGATCACCCACTGCATGACGTGCAGGTCGCTATTGAAAATGCGCTCCAGTGTGGGCAGCGCCACGTTGACGACGGTATTATCCAGGATCGCCATGAACGTGCCCAACACGATCGCGGCGAGTGGAGCGAGAATCGCCCGGATACTGAACGGCGCGCTCACCGTCTGTGGTTGTGCTGATACCATGTGCCTGTCTCTCCTGCCGCCATGCATCCATTACTTACGAATAGTAAGTAAGTATACCTGATGGTCGTGCGAATACAACCGGTCCGGAAAGTGGCTGGCCACAAGGACAATGATCATGCTCGAGTCCATGGGTTGCCGCGAGTGAAGGGCCCGGTGGCGTCGCTTCGGCGGGCCATATCGAGGCAGTGTGGGAAAGTAGGTGAGCGCATGCACTTCGTCAATGACTCGCGTCCCTGGACGGACGGTGTGGAGCACGACCTCTCAATTGTGGACGTCATGAAGAGTGACACCATCTCCGCACTCCCGGCGGCAATGCTCTGGTGGACGCTGGAGCGGGGCGCGTCGCTCTTGACGGCCGGGGGGCCGCAGGGGGCCGGGAAGTCTACACTTGCCAATGCGCTGCTGCCCTTCCTCCCCTCCGAGGCTCGCGTCTATGTCGTGTCCGGCCGCGACGACGTGCTCACGCTCCCAGCCGGGAACGGGCCGATGTATCTTCTGATCAGCGAGTTCAGCCGTCATGGTCGGCCCACCTATCTATCCGGGCCGACAGCGCAGCGGGCGTTTGCGCTCCTGCGGCATGGGCCACGTATGGTTGGGACGATGCACGCCGATAGCGTACGGGAAGCCGTCGACAGTTTGCGTCATGAGTTCGAACTCCCCGTCCACGACATTGCACGCATCACCCTCGTGGTCATCACGCGGATTACGCGTGGCGCCTTTCAGCGTGGGCCCGTCTCGACGGCGAGCCCCGACATCGAGCGGCGGGTTGTCGAGATCGGACTACTGTCCCGGGGCGACGACGGCGTGCGGGTTGCCAGCATTGCTAGCTGGAATGGAGCGACGGATCGGCTGGAGGTGCTGGATCCTCGTGCTACGGGTGGGTCGCTTGCCACGTGGGCAGGCGTCGAGCCTGCGGAGGCAGACGAGGCCATCCGCGTACGGGCACATATGCTTACCGACTTGCTGCACGAGGGCCGCCGTGCCCCCGACGACATCGCGACAGCCGTGCGGCGCTTCCGCGAGCAACCGTCTACCTGAGTGTTCCCGACCTGCCGCCGTGAGGGCCGACTGACCCTCGTTATGTCACGCTCTCGCACCACATCAGCACATCGGCGAAGCGGTGCCCGGACAGTATCCCGAAGAGCTGGTGCCGCGCCAGGCGTGCAGCTGTCAGCCTCGGGCTGGTGATGCCGCACAGCATACGTGCGAGCTGCCGTGGCTCACCAACTGCTTGCGGGTGTGCCTCACGTAGTGTCCGTACCGCCGCACGGCTGACGAGCGCGCCGATCGGTGGCGGTGGCACGGGCGGCGGAAGGCGCTGGGCAACGCCGCCCGTACACCATGTACAGTGTCCACAGGGCGTCTGTCGCTGCTCCCCGAAGTGGGCGGCGAGGGCGTTTGCCTGGCAACCATCGCGTTCCACCAGGTCGATGACCTGCTGGAGTCGTTCGATCTCCCTCCGCTCGTGGCTGATGAACCGTGCCATCAGGTCGGCCACCAGGGCATCGGCATTGGCGTGGTCAGCAATCCTCTGAAA
>JAABUZ0100004527.1_pt1 | contig 19087 bp, 22 predicted proteins | sample 5562091 | NCBI WGS metagenome assembly JAABUZ01 (sample SAMN12813069, study PRJNA571459) | rock metagenome | isolation source: Antarctica rocks | place: Antarctica: Victoria Land, Linnaeus Terrace sud | collected 2015-12-21 | reverse complement strand
GGGGTTGGGGAGGGTGAGAAGGTAAGGGGGAGGTAATCGGGGAAAGAGGGGGGGAGCGGGATTAGCAGTGCATTGTAGGGGATATGGTGGGGGCTGTATAAAGATTTTGCGCGTACGGTGTATGAAAGGCCAAGGCGTGATTCTGGGATTTTGAGGTGGTGTCAATGGTAGATGCTCTAGGATGGAGATCAGTCGCTGAGCGTCTTGCAAGAACTAACACGCGCAATAAGCGCTAGGTTCCGCTGGGCGATGGGTAGGAGTCTACAACTAGGAATTACCTGCATAGTCTGCTTGATCCTGATACGAAGATCGCGCCTCAGCTGGAGGGATCTTGAGGGACAGCGCTGCTTCGCTGTGTGGGGAGGGGAGGGGGGGGCTGCGGCGTGCGTGCGGGCTTGGGTTTCTCATGGGTTTGGGGTTTGAGGTTTGGGGTATGTGTTTCGAGTATTCAGGGTGAAGATGGGGTGGTAGAGCTGGGTTAGGAAGGGGGGCTTCAGTGCTAGCCGTCTGGTTTCTGGCATGCGAGTCAAGTTCGTAACGCCTTTATTTATTTTCTATGTCGACGATTGTGGGGGGGTGTAGTCGTTATCCAGTCCTATGTCGGCTGGCTATCCCGAGACGTTGGGTGTTCGTTATTGGATTCCATACCTCGATAGTAGTGAGGGCTGAGAGATGGATCTCGTGAATATATCTCTAAGGTCTTGCAATCCACCGATATTGAGCCATACACTGCAGAGATAGCATAAAGGCGACTCGAGACCCACCGTATGTATGCTCCATGGGGCTTGTTCCAACAATTGGGTATCGTCAGATATACTACATACCCTCCTCAGCAACAAGCGCTATAGATTGTGGGAGGACTGTACACATCGCGCATGCAAGAACCAACCAAAAACCAAGAAGAAAAGCGTAGCAAAGGTAAGAGTAAAGGAAAAGAAGCGCCTCGTGACGTAAAAGCCAGTGGGGTGGGTACACTGGCGGAGGACCGACAATGCTTCAGTTCATAGTCGTATTACTCGCGCCAAGAAACGAATCGGCAGGAAGAACTCTCGGCCGCAGGATCAATGAGATCGATGCTGTTCAGTATATTTTGCTCATGCTATACTCGGGCCATGAAGGAGTCTGAACGAAGGAGAGGCATGGCGAGTTGTCCCAGACAGCTTGAATCAGGATAAGAGGGGTGCAGGGTAAGAAAAACCACTCGGACATGCTAGAGGGGGATGCGAGCATTGATATACGGAAAAAGTCGCTAGAGATGCTCAAGTAGACAAAACGTGACCGGTCATGAGGGTTGAGTGGCGCGAAACCAAGTTCTTGACATACTGCGCTAGACGATTTCGAGGTCTACTCGCTTCATCTAATGACCTTCCTCTTGTCAAGGTCGTAACTCCATGGCTCCTTTCAAAGCTCTGACATTCATTGAGTATGTAGAGAATCTCGGGACTTGAATCGGGGTATTCTCTCAGACTTGAGACTCATTGGCTCTTGCGAGCGAGCCCAACGAAAGCAAGGCAGTAAAGAGCTATCTTTGAAGATACACAGGGGCGAGCAGCAATTCAGGGCTCGCACATCAGCTGTCTCGGAAATGTTAGGTTTGCCACCCTGGCATTTGCAGAAAAAGCAGCGCAATCGACTTTCGATCAAGAATCTCCTCGCTAATTCATTTACGACACGTATTGCTTCTTGGGCAACCTTCACCCTAAGCTGCGGCCTCCATTCTCGACAAGAGATTCTTTGGGAGGTTTCACAGCTGTCCCAGCGACAAACTTCCACCCATCTCTCTTCATACCCTTCCAAATCTCCCCAACCTTGAGCCTAACCAGATCCCCGGCACTGCGAGCATCTTCCGCACTATCGTGGCCTCTCCCGCCATCCTGCTGCACGTCGCGGTCCAAATGTTTCTTCATCAGAAGTTTGAGTCCATGACGAACAGGAAGACCCCGTGGGTGAGGATAGAGTATGCAGCTGTCAATGATGGAAGGGTGTATTATCCGCATTGCATTGAGATCGTTCTCAAGAGCGTGCCCTATCAGCGGCGTTGTAGGTGCAATGAGGTCGAAGAGTTGAGAGCGTGCAACAGCGGGAGACGCAGCGAAGCCTAGGGCAGGGGTCGGTGACTTTTCCTCATCCAAGGTTTGTGGGCGATCGGGGGAGGAATTCAAGGCGGCAGAGGTAAAGTCCGAAAGCCATACACCGGAGAAACGCGAATTGAGGTCCAAGATCTCGCCTAAGGGTCGAACAAGAGTATCAAGTAAGATTGCTCCAGAGGGCCAAGAGGTGGCCGTAAGACGAATGAGCTCCATTCCTTGAGTTGTGTAACCCATTTCGCAGTCAAAGCATACTGCTGTCTTCTTATCCACCAACGAGGGGTTCTCGGGAGTGTTTTCGAAGGCCATTACGAGGGCTAATCGCTTCGGATCGGAGACCTTGAAGACATGCGTTTCCGCAGTCGTGCAGCCAACAGAAGCGCCAACAGATTCGTCGCAGCACCCATATACGGATTCCTTGTATGATCGGTCTGCGTTGCTCTGGGCCGATGGGCGTCGCGGTTTAGCTGGGTGGTATCGACATGCGCCGCCTGTAGTTAAGGCGCCATCCTCCGCCCTTCGTCCAGGGAACACCTGGAAGCGGGTACGGCATCGGTCACATTGCTCCCAATTCTGGGCAGCCTCAACCCCTTGGCGAGCCTTCTCGATGTCGGCTGAGCTGAGCTGAGCAGTGACAAAGCCGTACTTTGCGAGGCCATCTTGCTTCCCGAGGAGGTCTGGGAGAAGAGTAATTTCTTCCATGGGCGACAGGCCAGTGTCGATAGTCTTTGGAACTTGCAGTATTGTGGGGGCCGGTTCTCCCAAGTCCTTTTCGATGACTTTCAGGCGTTCCTCCTTCCAAGCTGGCAGCTTCATTTTCTTCAAGACACCAATCCGGTTTTTGATAACATTGGCGTAGATAATTGGGCTTCCCTTTGCAGTTCTTTCTTCCTCATTCAGTGCTGTCCAGATCAGCTCCTGAGCAGAGAGCTCTAATCCTACTGTCGATGGATCATCGCCGTTCTTGATATCGTCGTTTAGTCGACTCATTTGCTCGTGCATCATAGTTACTAGCCTTACACGAATGTTGTGAGGAGCGGGCGGGTTCGCGAGCATACGTGGATTCAGTGACTCCACTGGTATGTCTTTGTGTTTCTTGGTCAAAGAATTGGCTGCCTTTGATACAGCAGTCTTATTCCCCAAACCTGCAATACCTGTAGCAGGCTTTACACCGGTGGTATGTCCTTTGAAGCTTCGTGTGGGAGGTGGCGAGATGGGCCGGGTTATCGAAGCTGGCAGGACATCTTTCGGTTGTTTATGAATCCTGACATCCTTCTCTGAAGAAGAAGAACGTTTGAAAGGTAATTGGGATGCAGTGGATTGTGTAGTCACTTTGCTAGTGTTGCTCGCTGTGATGGCTCGATGTTCATCAGAGCTAGTAACTCTTCTTCGTTTCCGCGGCTCATCACCACCTTCCAAATCTATAGAATGTGTTGCGGATCTTTCCACCCGCGGTGGTGGTAGAGAGCCTTCATCATGATTTGTAGCCTCGCGATGCGCAAATATGCAGCTAGGAATTGAGCAATGGGGGCCCTCTGGACAATCGACTTGCTTGAACAGACCGAGCGAGGAGAACATAACGGAGAGAAAGAAAGGTTCGGTGATAGAGTCAATGAACATTCCGCGCATGAGAAAGGCTTACTTGAAGTGAACGAATGATTCGTGCACCGAGGAGCGAGGCATGGCGATTAGTGATGTAGACCTGGCGCGAAGGAAGCTGTGTCCTTCAAAATATCATATCCACCTCTTGCTGTACTGCGTATATCTGGAACGTCGTAAGTTCGGGGTAGTGGGGAAGCTGATGAAGCGGAGGAGCGTAGACGTTCACGTTAATGCCAGTGGCAGCCTTGGCCGGTTTATAGAGGACAAATGCTTTCAATGCAAGCACTACGAAGGAGTGGCTACAGCTCAAACTCTACGAAGCAGATATGTTATGCAACAACCGATAGTAATGTGCGATATATGTGAGGTTACCAATTGCAAAAGACCAGCTCATGCATGCTCCAAAGTGGCTAGTGTAGGGCTACGGGTACGCTAAGGTAGCGGGTAGATCCCTGCTTTATTGGTCTTATGCTCCATCCCTGCTGACGTCGCATCGCGTCTGCCCGAACTTCAAGATTGCCTGGCCACCTCATCATACGGCTTTGTTCAAACACTCCTCTGCTCGGCTTACACTCACCGATCCGTGTCAATCTCGAGATTCGGGTCTGATCTATCATGGAGGAAGCGGAGCGAATAGCAAGTGAGACGTCGCCTGGACCAGAGCACTTATGTGTTCTCGTACATGGGTGAGTATGTCGGACTGCAACGCCTCCTAGGACCATAGTTGAAAATCTTGCAGGCTATGGGGAAACCCAAACCACCTATCGTACGTAGCGTCGGCACTGCGCGAAAGGTTCACCGAAGAGCAACTCCACATCCTTGTGGCCAAGAGCAACAGCGGTAACTATACGTACGATGGTATCGAAACAGGAGCGGAGCGAGTCACACAAGAGATCGAAGAGCATATCGCAGAGCTTGAGGTCAAGGGTTCAAGGATAAAGAAGCTTAGCATGTTTGGGTATTCTCTGGGTGGTCTAGTCGCCAGGTACTCAATCGGCCTACTCTTTTCAAATGGCTGGTTCGATCGCATCGAGCCTATAAACTTCACAACATTCGCCTCGCCGCATCTTGGCGTCCGGACGCCCATTCTAGGGCCACACAGTCGTTTATGGAACGTCCTTGGGGCCAGGACACTTTCAACATCAGGTCGCCAGCTCTTCTCAATCGACACTTTTCGAGACACAGGCCGTCCTCTACTCTTAGTTCTCGCAGATCCTCACAGTATCTTCATGCAGGCTCTAGCTCGCTTCAAACATCGGGTACTATATGCAAATATCATCAACGACCGCTCCGCGCCTTACTACACCACCTTTATTACCAAGGTCGATCCTTACGCCGATCATTCTGCCATCGACATCCACTACATGAAGGGATACGAGCCGAATATTATCGACACCGCAGATCCTGTGTCTAAAAGGCTTCCGGACCCCTCGGGAGGTCTGCTATCTCGGGTAGCAAGCAACAGCCAGAATGTGCTTACAACGGTACCCTTTGTAGCGGCTATGGTAGTATTTATCCCGATTGGAACCCTTCTTTTCCTCGCCAACGCCGGCGTACAGTCAATACGGAGCCAGAAGCGCATCAAGCTTCATGAGTCTGGTCGAGCTGGTGTTGGATTGGGTAATTACCGCATACCGCTTATAATGGAGAATGCTCGCAGCGCAGTCGAAGATACCTTTGGCAGCATGACTGGCACACGCAATCAGCAGTACCTTCCAGCAGGCATAGAACAGGATGCGAGTCCATCGCATGACTCTGAGGATGAGAAGCATAGGTCACCTGCAAAATCCAATCGTAAACGCAGGCGAAGGTCATCAGCTCAACAGCCCACATTTCCGACGCTGAATCTGTCCTCTGAGCAGTTCGAGATGATTGAGAACCTCAACGAAGCTGGATGGCGAAAATACGCTGTCCACATCCACGATGTCAGGCATACTCATGCGGCGATCATTGTGCGGAGTACACCGCTCCGTAGCAAGTTTGAAGAAGGCAAGCGTATTGTTGGCCATTGGATAGAAGAAGAATTCGAGGTATAAGCTGCGGCTTCCCTCTGTTCCTTCTGATTTACAGTCAGCATTTCACTGGTGTGGGCACGAGAACGGGCTAGGAACCACGCATGGCATAGTGAAGGCGTTTGAATTCTGTTGAGTTTCGCTTTTCTTTGCTTGGTTTCATTTCAGCGGGTGTCGAAGAGGCATTGTGCTTTTTGGTGCGAATTCCCAACGAATGAGATCCAATGCTTTCGTCAATACCTAGCTCCTACGGTGGACCTTTGGCCTAGCATGCTTTGCTACCTTCTGATCATCGGTTTCGCTCCCAACTCCCAAAGATGAGGTGTGTACCAGGCCAGGGATAGAGCGAACGCGTGAAGTGGTATAGGAGTTAAGACCATGTTCTAATCAAGATATTGATCTAGGTAACTCTGGAGACGTGGGTTGCTTGCTTATGATTACGTAACGCATTGCCAGCCAAGGTCAAATCGGCTGTTCAGACTGGAACTTGGCTTGTAGTAGATTCATCAAGCACGGTCACAGACAGTGGTTTTTCGTACATTTGCCCGAAAAGTGCCAAGGAATAATCCTGGACTGTTTCTTGCCAGCGCACGGAATAGAGCAACCCTAAGTCAAAGGCTTAAGTGTGCGCGCCTAATAAGACAGAGGCAGTTGCCCGTTTTGACAGCTCACTCTTGAGCATCAAAGGTACAAAGGTACTGCTTGGTGCGCTCAATGCCGGTCCGATGCTTCTTCTGAACATCACGTAGAGTATCTCGGTTTGAATAGCAATCAGACTGCCAACTATTCTCTACATAGTCATCCTTCTCCCTTGCTGAGATCCAATAGTAAGTACACATTTGAACGTTCCTCAAGTTCAACCGGGATCATGAATTGTGCCGGTCATCCTTCCCTTGTCATCCGTCGGGCTGCCGTATCGTGTTCCTCAGTCCTTCCACGGAAAGGGCGATGCACGATCCTCTTTGTTTGCTCAATGCGGAATTGTCTAGTCATCTGTAGCACCCAAGTGCCACGCGAACACAGAGTTTGGTGCTCAGGCAGTACCCATGCTGTGTCTCATTGGTACAGAAATGATTCTTACACGTCTCCTGTGCCATTTTCCTTCAACAACTCAGACGAATGACATGATCCGGTGCTTTCGAACCACTTCCTTGTTATGGAATGTCGAGCTCACAAGTTCTGGCAGCATAGGAGGTTGCCTCACATGCCACCAAATCCGCAGAAATTATACAATAGCCTATCCAAAGATGTTGAGGCAACGACGCCTGCCGTTGACACTATGATCCGACGCTTGCTGCCCGCAGGACGTGTCCCTCACGTCTGCATTGTTGGAGCTGGGGTAGCAGGCTTGAGATGTGCCGATTTATTGAGCATGAGAGGTGTCAAAGTGACGTTACTTGAGGCAAGGAACCGGATAGGTGGGCGCGTAGGTGCATCTAAATCCATAACAGAGCAGTGGCTGATAGAATCCAGATTCACCAAAGTAACCAATTGGGTCGGCTTGTGGATCTGTAAGCTGACTCTAAGCTCAGTGAGCTGTTTCTAATCCGAACAGAGGGCCCAACTGGATTCATGGCACTGAGCGCAATCCAATCTTGGACCTCGCGAACGAGACCAGCACCGTAACACTGAATCCTGAAGCAGCCGGCTCCTCCGCCGCTGTTGATCAGCTCGGCCATACCATGCCTGAAGCAAAGGTCAAAGAGCATAACGAGCTTATGTGGAGCGTGATAGATAGCGCATTCAAATATAGCAAAGAAGACTCTGCCTCGATACCACAAGACAGATCGCTCTACGGCTTCTTTCAGACGAAATTGAAGGAGAAAAGCCTGGACCGGGCCTCCTCAGAGATAGTGCTACAGATGGCTAGGATATGGGGAGACTTTATTGGTGATCCCATCGAGAAGCAGAGCCTGAAATATCTCTGGCTTGAAGATTGTATTGACGGAGGTTCGAGACAGTCCAGAGCCTGCTAAGACCGCAACTAACGAGGCTCACATTAGAGAACCTGTTTGTGGCCAGCACTTATAAAGCAATCCTGGACCGGATTGCCGAATCTGCGCTTGCGAATATCGATCTTCATCTTTCGACGAAGGTCACAAAGATCATCAGCAACCCAAACCTCAGCACTGATCATCCTCTTGGTATCGCTGTGTCAACAAATACAGACGACGCTCCATTCCTCTACGATGAAGTGGTGATGACCGTCCCACTTGGGTACCTCCAGCGCAATCTCTCCACTTTCTCCCCACCTCTCCCTACTCATCTTTCGGACGCTATCTCGCAGGGATCTTATGGTCGCCTTGAGAAGGTCTACGTGACCTTCCCTACGGCATATTGGTCTCAAGCAACTTCAGACGGCACACAGAAGCCTTTCTTCACTCACTTTTTGCACCCTACCTACGCTCTCAAGCACAACCCCAAGGCTTGGAACATGAACTGTGCATCACTTGCTGAGCTGCCAGGCGATGCAAGCCAGCCGATGCTACTGTTCTATATGCACGGCGAATGCGCCGAGCACATCACGTTCCTCGCCAACGGGCTAGACCCCAATTCGCAAGAGTACTATGACCGCCTACAGCCCTTCTTCGAGCCTTACTACTCACGATTGCCAAACTACTCGTCTTCGTCCGAGGACTGCATCCCCAAGGGATATCTGGCAACGAATTGGCAGCATGATGAGTTCGCAGGTTACGGCTCGTATGCGAATTTCCAGGTGTCTCATGGGGAGGGGAAAGTCTTGCTGGACAAGAACATCGAAACCATCAGGAACGGTGCGGCTGAGAGGCACATATGGTTTGCTGGGGAACACACCGCTCCATTCGAGGCGCTTGGTACAGTCACAGGCGCATACTGGAGCGGAGAGCACGTTGCCCAGCGAATCTTGGCTGTATATGGCATGCTAGACAAGGAAGGCATAACAGGAAAGAGCGAGAGTTCGGTGAGCGATGGGAATTATAAAGGCGCAGACAGCTCGAACATAGAGATTAATGGTATAGCGCATGGTGCAGGCGTGGTTGGCTTGTAGCCATCGGGCTCGATCAGCGAGCGTATGAGATACTGTCTACGAGGGCCGACTGAACGATAGACAGGAATGGCATACGCTTTAGTGTTAGGAGGAGATAGACCATACCTTTAGCAATATCAACATCCTGGCCAAGAAGCTGGCCCGCTATTCAGTGACAAAAGCATCTGCACTTTTTGTAGCATCGACGAGCGTTGTTCATGCATGTGGCGGCAAGTAGTGGTACACTCATACCTTGGTATTCATCAAAGAACGCAATGATGGAGAGATGATGGATGTAAAAGACCAGTTGACACCCATAGCTAAAGAGGTCAACAGTCAAAGCATCGTACTCACACATTTCTAAGCCCAAACAGAAGGATACAGTAGTGAGCCGCATGTACAAGTTGAGCTGGTTGACCCCCTGAGAATTGCACCATGCCACGACGTAAGATGAAAGTTTCTGTTCCCTTCTTTGCATGAGGACCCGAAAGAGGCTTTCATGGGACTTCTCATAGATGAAAGGAAATTTCGCTTGATCGTTCCGACTACGACGAGAGGTTTCTCGCAAAAAAAAGCTTTAAGGGGGTTGGGGCTGAAGTTCCGCCGGTTTACCACCTATTATTCCATTCTAGGGGCGGCCAGTTCTTGGCGTTCTCTAAGCTCGCGTCCAGCCCCGGGACTAATATTCCAGGGCTTTCTTACTTACCCAAAGTACACCGAGCCTCCGATGTTTGCTTAGGATACTTCATTCGCTCCCGGCATCACCTATGCGAATAAGACCAATGGACGTCACCCAATTCGCTACGGACCAGCTGTCCCTGCTCTCTGCCGAGCTCGCCGCCGAGACCGCCTCAACAGCTGCACTTCTAGCCTCCACATCCCCCTCGGTACTCGCACGCGCCGGACTTGCAATCATCAATCTCGTCGTATCTTCTCAAAGAACCGGTCTAGGCGGCAAGACTGTCCTTGAACTGGAGCAAGATCATGCCATTGGCAATGCGGGCGAGATCGGCGAACATGGGATTCGCACAGGGGATATTGTGAAGGTGGGCGAGCAGCCCAAGGGCAATGAGAAGAAGAAAGAGAAGGCTGGGATGGAGGGGAGGGGTTTAGAAGGCGTGGTTGTGAGGATCAATCAGAAAGGTTTGCAGGTTGCGTTGGGGAAAGAGGAAGACGATGTTGACGGCTTGGGGGGCAGGCTGTGGGTGTGAGTAGATGTGTGCGTGACTATGTTTCGTTGCTGTCTGCCTTACAGAAATACTGGCTAATGGTTCCTTGTGTGCAACAGAGTCAAGTTGGCAAACGACGTTACCTACAAGCGGTGAGTCTTATCGTGGTTGAGCATGGGAAGCATGTGGGACTTATCCTGTCGTCACAGAATGAACCAAACCATGGAACGGCTGAAGAAGATGAACGAATCTGATTATACGACATTGGCCAGAGTATTGTTTGGCTTGGACTCGCCTTCTCCAATCTCAACAAGCGCAACCGAGATTGAGGCCGATATAGGACGTATCGAGTTCTTCGATCCGACGCTGAACGACTCTCAGAAGGACGCAATCAGATTTGCCCTGGCTTCTAGAGATATCGCTCTCATTCATGGACCACCAGGGGTATACCTTGCTCCCGAAGGAAGGTTGCACAGCTAATATTCATCAGACAGGCAAAACATACACGCTCATTGAGCTTATACGACAGATGGTACAACGGAAGCTTCGAGTACTGGTATGCGGACCCTCGAACATCTCCGTCGACAATATCGTTGAGCGACTAGCTCCACAAAAGATACCAATCATTCGCTTAGGGCATCCAGCTCGTCTGCTTCCGAGCGTGCTAAATCATTCTCTGGACGTATTGACACAAACATCTGACGCTGCTGAGATCGTCAAGGATGTACGGAAAGAACTCGATAGCAAACAGGCCAGCATCAGAAAGACACGTAACGGCCGGGAGCGGAGAGCCATCTATACCGAGATGAAGGATTTAAGGAAAGAATATCGAGAACGAGAAAAACAATGTGTTACTACGCTTGTAGGAGGAAGCAGGGTCGTTCTTGCCACATTGCACGGTGCTGGCGGTTTCCAGCTCAAACAAGAGCAGTTCGACGTTGTCATTATTGACGAAGCAAGTCAGGCCTTGGAAGCACAGTGCTGGATCCCGTTACTGTCCGCAATGAAAGTGGTCTTAGCAGGCGACCATTTGCAGCTACCTCCTACCATCAAATCATCAAACACCAAACCCGCGCCTGTAAAAGACAAGCATGAATCCGAGAAGGCGAAGAAAGGAGCGCTCAGCACCTCATTAGAAGTCACGCTTTTCGATCGGCTGCTTAAGCTGCATGGCTCCTCCATCAAGCGTATGCTAACCACACAGTATCGGATGCATGAGAAAATCATGAGATTCCCGTCTGACGAAATGTATGGCGGGTCCCTTGTAGCAGCGGAAGCAGTCAAGGCTCGCCTTCTCAGGGACCTGCCTTACGAGGTCCAAGATACGGATGACACACGAGAGCCTCTGGTCTTCTACGACACCCAAGGCGGAGACTTCCTTGAGAAGTCGGAAGACGAGAATGCAGATAAGACTACCAAAGGCGCCATCATGAGCGACAGCAAGAGCAACGAGATGGAGGCTGCCCTAGTCAAGATGCATGTCCAAGGCCTGGTCGATGCTAGTGTTTTGCCGGAGGATATTGCGGTCGTTACACCCTACAACGCTCAGCTGGCGCTTCTTGCACATGATCTCAAAGAAAGGTTTCCTGGCATTGAACTGGGTAGCGTAGATGGGTTTCAGGGGCGTGAGAAAGAAGCAGTGATAGTGAGCCTTGTCAGAAGCAATCCAGGGCACGAAGTTGGTTTTCTGGCTGAAAAGCGGAGATTGAACGGTTCGTGGTACCCCTTTTTGGGAGCATGTCACGTTTGACACGCTGACTATGTGCTTTCCAGTGGCAATGACAAGACCAAAACGACATTTGTGCGTGATTGGAGACTCAGAAACCGTGGGAGGGTAAGTGGCAATGGCGAATGGACCACCTTTCCGGCATCATGCCTTGACTGACAACAAATGGGGCCTAGGGGTAATAAATTCTTAAAGGCATGGATGGATCACCTAGAAGAATTTGCTGATCTGCGGTACCCGAATGTTGCGGATCTCCAGCTGTAGAGAGATCAGGAATCTTGACTCCTAGGTCTTCTCATAGCCCACATATCGACCTTTCGCGGTCGAGCGCAGGTTTTGAATTTGCATTTTTGACTGTTCGACTACTCATGAAGCCGGGACAAGTCTCCATGCAAGTGCAAGTCCTGCATTAGAAGTCTCCTAGGAACGTAGTTGAGCCCATTCGAGGTGTCGCATCTTTGTCAGATGATGCTGGACGGAAAGATCAATGAATGCCCATGGTCAAAACGTCCGAACGTCAAGAATACTATTCGCCGAGTAGAGGCACTCTATAAAAAGATTTTGGATAAGGAGAATGGCTATTTTGGCCTGGTTGGCTCATGAATGCCCTGTGCAAGGGACATGCCTTCTCATCCCACGCCTATCAATCAAAAGCTATCGCTGTATCTGGCATCGAACAATGGGGTACCACACAGTCTCCAACAAGACTACGTCCATTCATCGATAACCAGTCTTTCTGTACGAGATAACATTGTCACCTCATGGTGAAGTCTCCTGGCCATGTCACACTCAACGTGATTCTGTGTCAAAGAACAATGGAGCGCGTTCATTTGTCGACAACACTTATTAAGGTCAAGATTGTGAAAGCTATTGAAATTATACTATATTCAGGAGCCCCCAAAGATGGCCACCAGTCTCACAACTCCTTTCTTCTCATCATTACCATCAGTCACGATGCCGCTCCCTGAATATTCCGGGCTGGATCGAGCCTCGCCTCCACCACCGATGCTTCGTCCATCGTCCACACTCGAAAAGCTCATCTCCGAAAAGATCCCTCTCAAAGACATTCTCGACGGGGCTCTCGATGGCTCAATCACCCTTATCGACGAGATTAGGGAAGCCGAAATTGCTCGAGTTCGCTTACATTCCTTCATCGACTCATGCCACGAAGAAGAAGACCCGTGTCCCAAGACGGTGCAAGAAATCGGTTACTACAACACCGAACTCCGGGAATGGACAGCACAGCTGGCAAAGCTGGAGGTTGAGACGTTAGCGCTGCAGACAGATGTATGTAATCCACCGCAACTTCTGCTCTTCATCTACCCTATGCCTCCACAAAAGTACAATACTGACACCGCCTAGATCGCCTACCTCAACCACGCCCTCCACACCGGACTTCGACGACCACCCTCCACCAGCCCCTTCGTCAGCATGCCACCCCAACAAGCCTCACCTTACACCAACTACCCCCGCGACCCCCGCACCCTACCCATCCGCCCACTAACCACAAGCTACCCATACGTCAACCCATACGCCAGCCCCTACACCCATCCCCAGGCACCACCATCCTCCCACGGACCACCCTTACCCGCATCCGCGCCGGACATGTCCTCCTGGGCAAAAGGTTCCGACAAGTACGGCCGCTGCACAAGACAACGCCGGGAAGGTCGCTACCACATCATCCTCCTCGCGCCCAACGATAGCCCTGAACGTGGGATGCATGGCAACCGGTGGACGCCGGCGATGGGGTACGAGAGTATGCGGAGGGAGGGGGAGGCGGAGGCGAGGAGGGCTAGGGCGGAGGGAGGGTAGGGTAGCGCTTAGTGGGGGTTGGGGTTGAATGTGGATGCGTTGCGACTTGAAGAAGGGCAGTGGAGGGGACGATTGCTGTTTCGGAGCATGCAAGTCCGTCTTCATTCTGCAGATATGAAACCATCCCGTCTACGAACCCACTGTCTGTTGCTCGGCCCCCTTTTCCTCTGCTGCGCGCATCAATCATCTTTGCTCACAACCTTCCCAGCCATCATATCCTTCGTCCCATATCAGCGCTCTTATCCACCACATCACCACCACCATCCAACCAAGCACTCCACGCCCCAGCCCCTTCATTCCAGCCCTTCGCCCTTCCCACCCCCCTCCGCCCCCTCCCTCGCAATACGCCTCTCCAACCACGCCATCTACCAACTCCTCGTCAGCCTTCCTTTCACCCTCATTCCTTCCCCCCCATCCCCTTCTTCCCCTCCCCAAACCCCCCCCCCTCAAACCCCCAAAAAGAAAAAAAACTCACATCCCCCCTCAAACCTCCCCTCTGCCCCGCCAACTCTCTTAACCGCTTCTCCAACTCCTTTAATCCTCCTTCCCCTTCCTTGTTCAAGGCAAAAATCCCCGCTTCCAAACCTTTGATATCGGCGTCGAGGATGAGGAGCGCTTCGTGTAAGATGGCGAGGAGGGTAGTAGGGGGGATGGCGGAGGAGAGGAGGGATTGGGCGGGGCGGGAGGGGGGTTGGTGGGGGGGTGGGGGGGCCATGGTGGTGTTGGTGAGGGAGGGGTGTGTGGTTGTGGTTGGTGGGGGAGGGGGGTTTCGGGGAGGTGGAGAGGGGGGTGGTGGTGGTGGTGGGTGGGATGAGGAGTGTGGGAGTGGAAAATGGGGTTGTGAATGCGCGGGGAATGGGAGTGGGGATTGGAGGCTTGAAGTCTGGTCGGTGTTGGTGATTTGGATTAGGTGTGCTTGTGTGTTGCTTGATCTGTGAATCGAATTAATTAGGATGAAGAGGTACAAGAAATTGTAGGTTGGATGTGAGGATATGCCTAGTTGACTGTGGGAGCTTACCCTTCAACCTGTCCAGTGTCATTGCGTCGATGCGTCAATGCTGTTACCCAATGGGAATTCAGGAACTGAGTGCACCGCTGTTCGGTGGTTAAGACAAGAACCCTAAGACTACAAGAGTGATGGCTTTTTGGTTGTTGACTGAACTACCTGCCTTGGCTAAAGTGGTGGTGTATCGCAGACTTACTTGCGAAACCGCTGTTTAGGATATCACCAATAAGATGTTGTGTTGGGGTTTGGTGTGTCACCGTTATGATGCATCACCTGAGATCAATGCCGTCGAGATCCAAAGAGAAGCTACTCACCTTCTGGTGGCCATGACGGCCGAACTCTGGGATTGGCGCATAGGATACTCTCCTTGATCGTTTCATGCACCAGCTTGCTTCAGGATGGTCAGAGAAGCGAGAGGCCTCGAAAAAAAACGGCTTAGCATCAGCATCTATTTCATGCTTTCCATCGCGTGACAGATCCAGCAGCTGCTCATCGTACATTCATCTCGTGTCGTCAATCATATCATCGAGGCGATTTCATCCTTTCCATCATCATGCCCGTCCCCCCATTTTCAATGAGAACCATTAGCACCATCAGTACTTTCTTTCCCGTTCAATTCACAGAAAGCCTTGAACGTCGTGAAGCCTTCACCCACACTCTCGAGCACCACCTCCGCAGTGGCGCCAACGAAGAACACGAATCCCTCGCCCACTTCCTCCGTCTTTGGCCCGACGCTAATCTTTCCACTACCCTTCGTACAAATGAAGATACTCGGTCCTTCGATGGCTTCAAAAGTCGCTTTGGCGCCTTTCCCATTGAGCTCAGTCTTGACCACAGAAAATTCTTCGATAGGTGGGTCGTACAGTGTTGCGCTCGACGAAGAGGAGTAGGCTGTACTATTGAGTGTGACGTAGGGATAGTCGACAGGATTCATTTTCTGCTCGGAGATTGGAGCATAAGAGTAGGTCAGCATGGTTGTCAGGGTAGGGATGTCCTGGAATTTGGGGGTGAAGCCGGCGCGGACGACATTGTCGGAGGCAGCCATGCATTCAATGATATCTAAGAGATCGGTATCAGTTTCTCAAGAGATGGGTCCTGCAAGTGGCACAGGAGGATGCTTACCTCCGCTGAGATAGGCATGGATATCGTCCGCCTTCAGGAACATGGCTTCGCCAACCTCCAATTTGACATAGTTCAGGAAGAAGAGAACGAAAAGGCCAATATCTCCTTCGAATTGGCTGTTTAATCGTACAACAAGGTCTGCAAGTTCTTTGCCACCGTTCGAAGGACCTCCGCCACCAGCGAAGCTTTCACCGTCTGTCTTGGCTGACTTAACGAGCTCTTTCGCCGCAGAGGCAACATCGGACTTGTCATTCTTCATCAAAGCCGAGAACGCTGTTTGTAATGCTTTCTTGTTCTTCTGTACTTGCTCATCTGAACTTGAGGTCTCCTGGCCTTTGACGGATGACTCAAATTCCTTGGCCGCAGAGTCGCCGACAAGCTTTCGTAATGATGGTACAGAGGCAAGAAAATGGGCGATTTCAGCCAATGGTCGAAAACCGCAAAGCCCATCGAACGGCGTCACGGCGATAGTCATCTCGGGCTTGTGGTTGTCGTCAGGGTAATTCTTGGGATCTTTTTCATGCAACTGCTCTGCTAGCTTCTTGTTTGGGTGTGCTTGTATACTCAGAGCTTTCCGAATTGATAGAACTTTGAAAAGGAACGGCAGTTTCTCGCCGAACTTCTTGCTGATTCCTTGCGACATTAGGGCTTGGTTGTCTTGGACCAGATCGAGCAGGGTCCGCTGGGTTTGAACATCCTTCGATGGATTCGAGGGATGTGTGCCCATCCATAGCTAGACATCTTTTCAATACTTCAACTCGGCGAGGTGCCTGGGACATACTTCGGCATATGGCTTTTCGTGCTCTATCGAGAACCCGCTTGATGGAGTAGCTGTTGCAAATTTGGCGGCAGCCGATTGAGAGCCAACCTTACCTTACCAGACGTTCAGCTCTTCTGTTCACAATCATAATTCTGGTAGGAGCCATCTACCCCAGTCATAGCTATTGACACCTGCAACCAGATTAGCGTGAAATCAGATATAATACTTGGTGTATTATTACCGCACTGCAAACGTATCAGAGGGACTTGCATGACAACGAGATAAGATCCTAGATTCGAACCAGAACGGCTAATAGATCATCGACGTTTTGTGATTCAAAGAATGAGAACCTTGACAGGAATTCAGGCCATCAAACTCCACCACCGACGTCAGTGTCGCGCTTGCAGTCTTATCGATAAGCGCCTATTGCGGTTATGGGGATTGCCGTTTGTTATCTCCGGGTTGTTGATCCGAGGAGGATGTTGAGTCGCCGAATGCGCTTGGCTCATGGCTTCAACAATCGCACCGCTTTGGGAAGGCGCGGTACAATTGCTCTTCTAGTTTCAACGGAAAATAGAGCAGCTATGGCTGTTCGGAACAGGCCTCGTGCTACCCTGGTCAAAGAAGATCCGACTGACGCGCATGAGGAACGCAATATGTGGAATCAAATTGTTACGGACATCAAGAAGCTCAAGCAGATAAATGCTAAGGCTGCGGAAATATCAGCTCAGATTGTGGACGTTGAGAAAAACTTGGGTCCATGTAAGTCATACTGGTCTTTCCTTCTGTCTAATTCGAATGTCCAAAGAATAGCGTCGTGTCTCTTCTATTTTCACATTAGGCAATCATATTACGCTTCTTCTTCCAGTCGCTGACGGCGCTGGTCTTATAATTGGAACCTTGAGGCAAAACATTCAAATTTGGACTTTTCACATCTTCTACATTGTTTTTGCTAGGCGCGAAGAACCATCGACAATTCTTACTAATTCTGCTTTGAAAGCACCGTCATCGCTTCAGATCGAAGAGCTTACAGGTCTATACCGAGAGGGTCTCAGGAACGCAGAGGAAGAGCAAAAGATCTTGAACGAGGAACCTAATGATATTATCAAGAACGTAGGCATCCTTCAAGCACTCCGCATGGCCAGCGAGACCGAGCCACCACGAAATCCTCAACCCAAAAATCCACGTAATCCCAAACGACAGAAGCTGGAAACCGACGGAGCAGCCGAGTCACCTGGGCTTTCTCCAAGCGCACCCTCAAATGCTTCGAGGTTAAAAGGAGGCAGTAGCAGTGTCCGTAGCGGAAGTGTGCCCGCAGCAAGAGAAGCCAAAGAGCCTTCTGTGAAACTCGAGGAGGGCTCAGAGGGCATTAAGGGGCCCGCAGGAGAGAGGGCTGGTAAGTTCTTCGTTGGAGCTGAAGTCGCTTATAAGCAAGCAAAGATCAAGGAGGATGGCAGTCAATGGATCCAGTGCAACATCAAATCGATCACAGAAGTCGGCAATAAGAAGCGGTAGGTCCAGTCACACCGACTTCCGAGTAATGTGCCCGTTACTCATCTCACAACATAGGTACGAAGTCCAAGATCCGGAGCCTGATGAGAGCGGTGCACCCGGTCAGATCTACAAGACCTCTGCGGCTGCGCTGATAGCCATCCCACTGCCGGATGCGGCTCTCCCGGACTATCCTGTAGGGAAACAGGTCCTTGCCCGCTACCCAGAGACGACGACCTTCTACCGCGCAGATGTCACAGGACAGAAAAAGGACACTTATAAGTTACGCTTTGAAGACGATCAGAACCAGGAGATGGAAGTCTATCGCCGTTATGTTCTTGACTTCAGCAGCAAATGAAGAAAGGGGTGATAGGCATGTATGCGAGCATAGCGAGGCGTCGGAGGCTCTGTTGAGGCATCAGGGAGGCACGAATCGCCTTTGATAGGCTTGGCGTACAGGTTGTTTGACTTTTTGGCAGATTAGGATTCGGGATACCGGTTTGGCGGACGGTGTTGCTGAATATGATATATCATTGTGGATACTGTAATCAGTCATGTGCGAGATTTCCTTAAATGAGCATGCAAGACGAACGCCGAAAGTTGCCACCCTCAACTCCTGACAACTCGGACAGCCAGCCAAAATGCAAGCTTTAGCAGCCACAGGGCGGTAGTGCTACTTGAGCATAGTCCTATTCCAGCTAGCTCCAAGCTACTGACTCTGGAGCTCCCATGGGCTAGAGCAGCCAACCGTGCTCGTCTCATTAAACTGGACGCTAAGATTCCATGTTTGAGATCTTGATACGCATGCTTTGCAGCTCGTTAAATTGGACCCCATGTAATCCCTCCATGGCTTTTTGAAGTTGGTCCGAGCTGTCGAAGGGCGCACAAACATCCAAACCCGAATTCTGCTTCCTGCCCCCAACCCATTTCTCATTAGAATTGTATATCCTACTGCGCGACCCCCGAAACCTTATACCATCCTCCTCGAGCTTCTCCAGACTTCTCTTCCAGCCAATTCATATCCCACCGAGTCTTCCTGATCAGGCACCCTCCAAACAACATATACTCGCTGAGCACCCGCCAGGAGTGATCTGCTACAACCTGACGAGCGGCGCATAACGGTGTTCTTTGCACAATGGGTGGCCAAGTCTCCAAGATGATGGGCAAGCTGTTCGGCTCCAGAGAAATGCGCCTGCTCATGCTGGGACTCGATGCTGCCGGAAAGACCAGTGAGCATACATCTCCAACGCTACACTTAGCTCCTCAATCTTTATCGCAATCACTGACCCCGAG